>Ga0118677_10014429_pt1 | contig 10575 bp, 10 predicted proteins | sample AliMusrvi5mmetaG_FD_86154 | JGI IMG/M metagenome (GOLD analysis project Ga0118677, IMG submission 86154)
CAAATATTGACAAAGAACACTGTTTACCAGATCATTAAGACTGAAATCTTGATCGGTGCTATTCGGCTCGATATCCGTGATATATAAAAAATCAATTTTTAGAGGTGCCCATAAAAGAAATAAAACAGGTTACAGGTAAAATCCCCGAGCTTTTCATAGGAAATATACCGGAGCAGACCTGATCAATTGCCTCCCCTGCGCAAAAGTGCTGAAAGATTTTGTACTCGGTCAGCTGCAACGGCGCGGCCTTGTCGGCAAGCAATGTGTTGAAAAATAAAGTGCTGAGTTAAGAGTACTGAGGGACGAGTGGTTAATGCTGGTGTGTGACTTCATGTTGTAATGCGGCCGTTGCCCGCATGCAGCTTAAATTGTATTTTGGCAGGGATGGCATTAAGGGTCAGGGTCTCGTTCCAGCCGATCACTACTTTTAAGGGGTAAGCGAATTGAAAAAGCAGGTTATTGAACTTTTTCGTGAGAAGATTTTAGATTTTTACCGGTTGTATGGAAGGTCATTTCCCTGGAGGAATACGACCGACCGGTATGCCGTAATGATCAGCGAAATCATGCTGCAGCAGACTCAGGCTGAAAGGGTGGTTCCGAGGTTTGAGGCATGGCTGCATCAATTTCCTGATATTGCCCGTCTTGCATCAGCTCCTCTTAAAGATGTGCTCTCGTTGTGGAGCGGGCTTGGCTATAATTCAAGAGCGCTAAGACTCCAGCGTTGTGCCGTTCTCATTATGGACTCTTTTGATGGAATAGTTCCTGGCGAGCCTTCGATTCTGAAAACCCTTCCCGGTATTGGGGAGTATACCTGTCGTTCCATTCCTGTGTTTGCCGATAATTTTGATACCGCTGCAGTTGATACCAATATTCGCAGAATTATGATTCATGAATTCGGTCTTCCTGAAGATATTGCTCCGGCTGCATTGCAACAGGAAGCTGAAGCGTTAGTACCGCCCGGGAGAAGCCGAGAGTGGCATAACGCATTGATGGATTACGGTTCTCTCGTGCTGACCAGCAAAAAGACAGGGATACGCCCCTTGACGAAGCAGTCAAAGTTTCAGGGCTCCAAGCGATGGTATCGTGGAAAAATCATTAAAGAACTTCTCAGTACGGATGGAATGTATCTTGAAGAGATCAGCGAAAAATATGCTGTCTGCCCATGGGATGTTGACGAAATTATCAGTGACCTCATTGCCGAAGGAATGGTTGAACGCCAGAAGAGCACCAGTTCCGGTGCTCTTCCAATTCTAAAAATCAAAGGGAGCTGATCAACCTTCTTACTCCGTATTATAGACCATGTTGAGTGTCTTGTACACTTTGTCGATTTCGGCTGAATACTTTGTTATAATCTCTTTGCGTTTAAGTTTGAGGGTGGGGGTCAAGTGCCCGTTTTCAATGGTGAATGCATCATCCACAAGCAAGAACTTGCGAACCTTTTCATGGGTGGCAAGCTGACGTGAAACCGTGCGCATAAGTTTTTCAAAAATCTGCAGTACACTTTTATGCTGGATCAACTCCTTGTTTGAGTTGAACTTAATACCCTCTGAAGCTGCAAATTCTTTGAGTTTGTTGAAATCAGGCACAATGATGGAGATCAGAAATGGCCTTTTTTCGCCGATTACAATGACCTGGTCCACATATGGGCTCTCAGAAATAATGTTTTCAATAGGCATAGGGGCAATATTTTTACCCCCTGAGGTTACGATAATATGTTTTTTACGATCGGTAATCTTTAAATAGCCATCCTTGTCGACCTCTCCGATATCGCCGGAGTAAAACCAGCCATCTTTGATAACCTGCCGGGTAGCCTCTTCATCCTTCCAATATCCCTTCATAATATTAGGTCCTTTGAAGAGTATTTCGCCGTCTTCTGCAATTTTCAACTGGACGTTATCGACTGTAGGCCCTACGGTTCCATATTTTATTTTTTCAGGTCTGTTTACATTGGTGATAGGTGATGTTTCAGTCAGACCGAATCCTTCCAGGATACTGATATCGAGCGCCTGGAAAAATTCACCGATCTTTTGCGGAAGTGCAGCTCCTCCTGAAACGAAATAACGAAGTTTTCCGCCTAACTTTGTTTTGATTTTTTTATAAACAAGCTTTTCGGCAAGAGCGTGCTGTAACGATACTAATGTTGACGATTTTCCTTTAGTATTGATTTCCCTGTGATATTTTTCGCCAGTACTGAGCGCCCAGTTAAATATTTTCTGCTTAATGGCACTCTCTGATGAAATCTGTTTAAGTATACTCATCTTGATGCGGTCGAACAGTCTTGGCACGGTAAAAATTATCGTGGGCCGTGCTTCTGACATATTCAGTGAAATGGTTTCAACGCTCTCAGCCAGATAAATGCTCGCTCCGCATGAAAAAAGCAGGTAATATCCCCCGGTTCTTTCATAGGCGTGGGATAAAGGCAGGAAAGAGAGCCCGCGGTCGGATTCATCAAGACGAATAATTGAGGAGCTGGATTTTACATTTTCGCAAATGTTCCGGTGCGTAAGCATAACACCTTTCGGAACTCCCGTCGTACCGGAGGTGTATATAATGGTGGCAACATCGTCAGGTTCGACAGGTGCCGCTTCGAGGAGCCATGGTTTTTCTTCAAGAATTTTTTTCCCTTCATCTTTTGCCTGGTTCAGATCAAGAACATCTTCAATACTCTCTTCAAGACGGTTCATGACAATGACAAGGCACAATTCAGGAAGGTTCTGCCAGATTGAGATTATTTTGCCAAGCTGCAGCATGTTTGATACGACAATTGCTTTAGCACTGCAGTTGTTGAGTATGAATTCAATTTGATTAGGGGGCAGAGAAGGGTAGAGGGGAACATTGATAGCTCCAAGGTTCAGGATAGCCATATCGGCCAGATACCAACCGGGTCTGTTTTCCGAGAGAATCGCTACGCGGTCTTTTGACGCCACACCATTGTGTTTTAAAAAAGCAGAAAAATGGTGAACATCTTCTTCAAGCGTATGATACAAAATGGGTTCGTAAGCCCCGTTAATCTTTCTTGCGATCGGAAATGCAGACTCCTGTCCTCTGTAATGTGAAAAAACAGAGGAGAAGAGTTCGGGTAATGTCTGAAAGTCAGGATTGATAAGTCCCATCGGTAAGGAAGGTTTTCTTGTGGAAAAAAGCCTTTTGTACGAAAATAACCAGAAATTGCGACAGGGTTAGGAAGATGGGGGTTTAATATTGTGCTTGTGCGTCGGAGCCCTGACAGCCGAGAAACATTGTCAGGCATAATAATAAAAACCGGTAATAGAACAAAAACAACAAAGGCGTTAAATCAGGATTTTTTATATTCCAGCTTGCCTGCTCCAGCTGATCCCTGGAGCTTTCATTTTTTCAGCTTTGTTTCCTGATTTTTCATGCAGATTTCTCAAAAATCCAGTTCTTCCTGGACTGGTTATGCCGGGCTTTGTCTTGGTATTGTCCTTATTGTCTATCTATTCAGCCAGGTTGATCTTCATGCGGCGATTGGAAGAATTTCGAAGATCGGCGTTTCGTCGGTTTTGATTCTTGTGCCATATTTGGCGCTGCACCTTATCGAGACATTCACCTGGATGAAATTGTTTCCTCGAAGCATAACTGCAATACCGTTTTTCAAGCTTCTTAAAATACAGATCATCACAGAAACCGTTTCAATGACCTTGCCGGCAGGAGTAGCCGTCGGTGAGCCTCTGCGTCCATTCCTCTGCTATCGGTTTCTTAAGATTCCTCTTCCAGCCGGTGTTGCGAGCGTCGCGATCCGCAAACTCATGCTTGGCATTGCTCAGGGTCTCTATACTTTTATCGGTGCCATTGCAGGTTTTTCACTTCTGCAAAAAGCTTCTCTTCAGATGCTTGGGTTTGAGGGACTCGGTTATATTATGGCAGCCACAGGCAGTGCTGTTTTTCTTTCTTTTCTTCTTCTTCTGATGCTTTTGCTCAACGGAAAAGCTGCGCACAATCTGCACGGTTTTTTGATGCGTATTCCATTCAAGCGGATTAAAACATGGCTTACAGCGAAGGAATCCGGTTTTTACGATACCGATCAGGAACTCAAGAGTTATAAAGGTCCCTTTACTGGAAGGCTCTTTATGGTACTGCTGTTCTATATTCTTGCCTGGTTTACGCTTGCCATTGAGAGTTATATTATATTGACTTTGCTGGGCGTACCTATCTCATTCGTTCAGGTACTTGCCATAGATACTTCCATTACGATACTCCGCGGATTGTTTTTTTTCATTCCTTCGGGACTCGGGGTGCAGGATCTTGGTTATCTGGCATTTTTTCAAGCCCTTGGTTTGCAGGATTTTCTTGCTTACGGTGCCGCATTTGTGCTCCTGAGGCGCTTTAAGGAGGTACTCTGGTATGCCGCCGGTTATGGGGTTATGTTTTTTTCAGGAGTGCATCTCCATGATGCAGAAGGAGGAGTGAACGGAGATTCATGAAGAAAAAGATATTATTTGTTTGCGGTTCGATGAATCAGACGACCCAGATGCATCAGATTGCAGGGTACCTGACGGATTATGACCAGTATTTTTCATCATTTTTCAGCGATGGGATTCTTGGTTCAGCCAGTGAGGCCGGGCTGCTTGAATTTACGATTATGGGCCGCAAACGCTCAGAACGTTCGCTCGAATATCTTCGTTCACATGATTTGAAGCTTGATGTCGGCGGTCTTCGGCATGAGTATGATCTTGTGGTGACATGCACTGATCTTATAGTACCGAAACACATTCGACACTGGAAAATTGTGCTGGTTCAGGAGGGAATGACGGAACCTGAAACTCTTTTTTTTCATCTCGCAAAAAACTTTCAGTGGATTCCCCGATGGATTGCCGGCACATCAACGACAGGGTTATCAGATTCTTATGCCAAGTTCTGCGTTGCCAGTGAAGGCTACCGGGAACTGTTCATTCGCAAGGGAGTAAATCCTTCCAAAATTGAGGTTACCAGTATCCCGAATTTTGACAACTGCGAGCAGTATCTGCGCAATGATTTTAAATATCACGATTACGTTCTGGTCTGCACGTCTGACAACCGTGAAACGTTTATTTATGAAAATCGCGTTAAAAATATCAGGAAGTATCTTGACATGGCTGAAGGTACTCAGCTTCTTTTCAAGCTGCATCCCAATGAAAATATTCAAAGGGCCATAAAGGAAATTGAGCAGTATGCCCCTGACAGTCTTGTTTTCAGTGAAGGAAAGACCGAAGAGATGATAGCTAATTCACGGATGCTGATTGCACAGTTTTCATCCACTATTTTTGTGGGATCTGCTCTGAATAAAGTTGTCCATTGCGGTTTACCTTCCGATGTGTTAAAATCGCTTACTCCTTTACAGAATAAATCCGCCGCAAAAAAGATTGCCGATGTCTGCCGGCAGGTCATAGACGGCTGAAATAATACCTGATTATTGTTTATGCATACTGTAGCAGTCATACCTGCAAGAGGCGGGTCGAAGGGCCTGAAAAACAAAAACATTTACCCGGTGGCTGGAAAACCCCTGCTTGCATGGACTATTCTGCAGGCTTTGGCTTCAACCAGCATTGAAAGGGTTTTTGTAACAACCGACGACCAGACGATAGCTGAGGTTGCATCAGAGTACGGGGCAGAGGTGATTGTGCGTCCTCCTGAACTTTCAGGCGACAAGGCAACCTCGGAATCGGCAATTATCCATGCCGCAGGAGTTATTGAGCGCGACCACCACATACCGATCGACATTATTGTTTTTCTGCAGGCAACTTCCCCTTTACGAAAACCACAGGATATTGATCGCGCGGTAGAGCTTTTTCTTCGGGAAGGTGCAGATTCGCTTATCTCTGTAACCAGAGCCGATGACCTTACGTTGTGGGAGTCAAAAGGAGGAGAGTGGAAAAGCGTCAATTTTGATTACCGAAACCGCGGCATGCGCCAGGATCGCCCGACGCAGTTCATAGAAAATGGTTCTATCTATATATTCAATCCTGAAACACTTACGGTTTTTGGCAACAGAATCGGTGAAAAGCTTTCAGCCTATGAAATGGATTTTTGGCAGACCTGGGAGATTGATACTCTTGAGGAAATAGATTTAATTGAGTATTACATGAATAAAAAAAACCTTGCAGTTCAGGATGTGAACTAATACAACCCTTAGATATCACTTGTTATGAATTTTTTTTTATCCACCGATCTTGTTATCGGGGTTAATGAAGCACTGAACCTGAAGGAGCATTTAGCTCAGTTGGCAGTGCAGAAACCCGGTATCATCTATGATGCCAATGTGGCAGGAAGTCTTTATTTTCAGGATGTTCTGAAAAACCTTACCTCCGCGTATACCAACTCTGTGGTATACTGCAACGAATTCGGCGGTGAGCCAACCTATGCCCATCTTGAAAATGTTGCAGAATTTTTTCGGAGCAATCCGCCAGATGCCATTGTTGCCATAGGCGGCGGCAGTACTCTTGACCTCGGCAAAGGGGTTTCTCTGCTTATGACCAACAATGTTCCGGCACTATCACTCAAAGGTTTTCCTACAGGGGTGAATGATCCTCTACCGCTTGTGACCGTCCCCTCGCTTTTGGGCAGTGGAGCCGAGGTAAGCTTCAACGCTGTGTTTATTGACGAGGCGGAAGGCCGTAAACTTGGTATAAACAGTAAAAAAAACTTTCCCAAAAAAGCGATCATTGATCCACAACTCTCAATGACTGCTCCGGTTGAGAGTGTTGTAGCTTCAGCCATGGACAGTCTTGTCCATTGCGTTGACAGCTTCGGTTCGATTAAGCATACGGCGTTAAGCAGGATTTTTGCCATTGAGGGATTTCAGCGGACTTTTTATGCACTGCAGCAGAACCAGCTCGACCGTGCGGAATCGAGGCTTGACCTTGCCCTTGGCAGTGTTTGCGGTACGGTGGCTCTTATGAACTCCGGAGACGGGCCGACTAACGGTTTTGCCTACTATCTTGGCGTGAAGCATCGTGTACCGCATGGTCTTGCCGGTGCGATTTTTCTCAAGGAGGTAATGCGCTACAACCATATCCATGGTTATGAAAAATATGCACTGCTTAACCCCATGCGTTCATCTCCCTCACCAAAAGAGGCCACCGCTGAACTGCTTGAAGAGATGGATGAACTCTACAACCAGTTGAAGATACCTACGTTAGTCCCTTACGGTTACGGCAAGGGCAATGCCGCTGAATTCGCACACAACGCGTCGGAAGCCCTGAAAGGATCATTCTCAGGCAATCCCGTGGAGTTTACAGAAGAATCGGCAAGAGCCGTTGTTTTTCAATTAACTTAAAAAGAACAGGACAATATTATGGCGGGTGCAGAACTTATCGGTCGTGAAGAGCTGGCCGAAATACAGGAACTTTTCAGCAGGGATAAGGTCAATCTCTATCGTTACGGCGGAGGTAATTATAAAGCGAGAGAGTTTGAGGAAAAATTTGCAGCATGGATAGGGGTGAAGTATGCCCATGCGGTGTCTTCGGGGACAGCTGCTATTCATTGCGCTCTTGCCGGTGCAGGAATCGGGCCTGGTGATGAGGTCATAACAACGGCATGGACCTTTATTGCCCCTGTTGAGGCCATCAGCGCTCTCGGTGCAGTGCCAGTGCCGGTGGAACTTGATGAAACCTACCATCTCGACCCCAGGGAAGTTGAAAAAGCTATTACTCCGGCAACTAAAGCAGTCGTTGCCATTCCGATGTGGGCTTCACCGAAAATGGATGAGCTCTCCGAAATCTGCAAAAAGCACAACCTGATCCTCATCGAGGATGCCGCTCAGGCACTTGGGGCCTCCTACAAAGGCCAGAAGCTCGGTACCTTTGGCTCTGTAGCCTCATTCTCATTTGATGCAGGCAAGACTCTCCATACCGGCGAGGGCGGAATAATTGTCACCAACTACAAAGATATCTATGATCGGGCTGCAGAATTTTCCGATCACGGCCACATGCATCAGCCCGGTCTGCCGAGAGGTAAAGATCCACGGAGGGCAAAAGGTCTGAATTTGCGCATCAGCGAAGTGACTGCGGCAATCGGTCTTGCCCAGCTTGCCAAAATAGAGACCATTCTTTCAACAGCGAAAGAGAACAAGCGTAAAATCAAGGATGCAATCCGTCATGTTGATAACATTATTCTGAGGCCATTCAGTGATGAAGCCGGCTCGCAGGGGGATACCCTGATTTTCAGGGTCAGAAACCGTGAAGCTGCGCTTCAGTTAGAAGCTCACCTGACCGAGCACGGTTTTGGAACCAAGATTCTGCCTGAAGCACTTGACTGGCATTATGCAGGAGTCTGGGGTCACCTTCTTGGCGAGTACGACCGTTACCATACTGCCGATCTTGAATCGCTCTGGCCGAAAACAGGCATCATGCTCCGCAGCAGTATCTGCCTCAATATTCCAGTGCTGATGGATGATGCAACAATTGACAATCTTGTTGAAGCAATCATTTCCGGCGCTGCAAAAATAGGATAGAAGGATATTTCGGGAAAGATTTTCATGAAACTAAAAAGCCTGCATTATGCAGGCTTTTTGTTGCTGGAGGCGAAGAGCGGATTCGAACCGCTGTAGAAGGTTTTGCAGACCTCTGCCTAACCACTCGGCCACTTCGCCGTTACAGGAATGTCAAGGTAAGAAAAAGAAAGTATCAAACAAAAGCTTTGCAGGATTGTACGGCCATTTTTTCTTTACATTATCTTTGTTTTATTGGTGACACCTGCCTGGTTGAATCAAAGAAAGTTGCAGGGGTCACTAACTCAAAAGCTTATTTGAAGAGCATGGAACTGAAGCATAAGATGACACGTGTCCTCAAAGCTGTAGCATTATTTGAAGCATTTAAGGGTTTTCTGGTACTGTTTGCCGGGGCTGGTCTTTTTTTATTGATGCAGCATGATATTCAGGGTTCTGCCGAGCAGCTTGTCAGACATCTGCATCTCAACCCGGCACATGATTTTCCGAAAATATTTATTCAGGCAGCAGGCAATCTTACCGATAACCGTATCCGCTTTTTGGCACTTTTGGCCTTGCTGTATTCGCTCATGCGCTTTATTGAAGCTTATGGACTATGGTTTGCAAGGCGATGGGCCGAATGGTTCGCGCTGATCAGCGGATGCGTCTATCTTCCAATAGAGCTCTTCGAGTTGGCAAAAGGCTTTACATGGCTTAAGATAGGGCTTGTTATGATCAACCTCCTTGTTGTGCTCTATATGGCGTTTGTCCTTAAACATAACGAGCGGGCAAAATTGCTGAAAAAACATCTCGAAAAGTTGTGATTCCATCCTTATGACCGACATTATTTCCTTTTCCATCCTGCTTCTTTTTTTTGTTCTGCTTGCTTTTGTGGCCGTGCGGTTTCAATCGAAATCTCAGGAACTTGAAAATCTCAAAATTCGCCAGGCCCGCCTTGAAGCTGATCTTGCGAATGAGCAGCGGAGTGTTTCCGAAAAAACAGCCCTTATGCAGGAATCAGAATCTCGTTTGAAAATCGAGTTTGAAAACCTTTCCAACCGGATTTTTGAGGAGAAGGGGAGGGCGATCGGTCAGGAGAACCGTGAACGCATCGATGGACTTCTGCAACCCCTTCGAGAGCAGATCGATACCTTCCGTAAAAGGGTTGATGAGGTCCATACCATCGATACTGAGCTTTCAGGACGTCTTTTCGAGCAGGTGCGCCAACTGCATGAGCTGAGCGGGAAGGTGAGTGATGATGCCAATCTGCTTGCACAAGCGATCAAGGGTGACTCCAAAAGGCAGGGAGATTGGGGCGAAATGATTATCGAACGGATCTTTGAAGCTTCGGGACTGGTAAAAGGTCGTGAATACGTGGCGCAGGAGAGTTTTGCAGATGACGATGGATTGCTGAAACGCCCCGATTTTATGGTGATGCTGCCTGCAGGCAAGGCTGTCATTGTTGACTCCAAGGTTTCGCTGACCGCCTACGAACGCTCCTGTCGCTGTGAAGAGGAAGCGCAACGCCAGCAGGCCATAAAAGAGCATGTACGTTCCGTCCGTCGCCATATAGCCGAACTGCAGACAAAAGAGTACAGCGGTATCGGAGGAAACAGAACGCTCGATTTCGTCATCATGTGCATTCCCCTTGAACCGGCCTGGCATGCTGTTATGCAGGCTGACCCCGAACTGCTCTACGATCTTGCAGGAAAAAACGTGGTTTTATGTGGCCCGACCACGCTTATGATTACCCTCAAGCTCATTGCACAAATCTGGCGGCGGGAGAATGAAAACCGCAATGCAGAACTTATCGCTGAAAAGGCAGGAAAGATCTACGATCAGGTTTTTCTCGTCATTGAGGCTATGACTGATGCCCGGAAAAAGCTTTCAGGCGTATCGGACTCTTTTGATCTTGCACTGAAACGAATCAAAGATGGACGTGGCAATCTTGTGGGCAGGGTTGAAGAGATACGCCGGCTCGGAGCCAAGGTTAACCGTCAGATACCGCCGGACCTTACTCTGGAATCAGAAACCGATGATGTCGTCAACAACTGAAAACTTTAAAGCCTTGAGTCGTCATAGGCCTTGATATCACGTTCGATATTTAACCCTTCACTGTTGAGAGCGACCTGAAGGTCGTAATCCATCTGCAG
>Ga0118677_10015515_pt1 | contig 10575 bp, 12 predicted proteins | sample AliMusrvi5mmetaG_FD_86154 | JGI IMG/M metagenome (GOLD analysis project Ga0118677, IMG submission 86154)
CACGAAACATTTTCGCCGGTTCCTGGCGCTGGCCAAAAACCCTGCCCGGTTTCGGTGTTTTCAATACGTGTTTGGCCGACACTTCGCGACGTCCGGAGCGCAAGGCTGAAAGGTATCCCTTTCAGCCTTGCAACCGGACCATCATATATATAAGGATCAGTCGGGCGGGCCGGATCGCGCCAGAGTCTCGCGGTAGTTCCACGGCATCCATGCCGCCGGGCTTGTCTCCATTTCCAGAGCGTGGCGCTGCAACTCCGTCAGATAGTCGAATGAGTTCGCGCCACACAGTTGGCAGGTATGGATCAGCGACATGAACAGGTCGCTAACCTGAGCTCCGTTCAGCGTGCGGTAGAACAGGGCGTTCTTGCGGTGCAGCACCACCCGCTTCAGGGCACGCTCGCAAAGATTATTGTCGAGTGGCGCGCCTGCTTCGCGCAGAAAGGCCGTCAACCCTTTCCAGTGCCGCAGCAGATACGTGATCGCTTTGCCCAGCCCCGAGTTCGGCTCGGTTTTCTTCTCCGCCAGTTGCGCCTCCAGCCACTCCCGCAGCTTCTCCATCACCGGCCCGCTTCGTTCCTGATGGTGCAGCAGGCGATCCGTTTTCGACAGACCCTGCTCGCGCGCCGTCTTGTCGTTGTAATAAACCTTGCCCAACGATTCGAGGACATACCGGCACTCGGCGGGGAAGTTCGGCGCGATGTCCACGAACTGCCGTCTTCCGTGCGCATTATCTGGACGTCGAGATAAGGCTCATTATCCTGAGTCCGGAATTATCCGGAGCGAACGCGCCAGAGGCTTTCATGACGGGGTCGGAAGTCTTTGGAGGTCCTGATAATTCTCCACGCCGTTCCCGACTGATCCGTCAGACTATTCGTGAGTTCACAATGGGTGGCGATTGACGACCGCGAACGCGCGGTGGCGTCGTGGTGGAAGAAGAGCAATCTTAGTCCCGGAACGATTGGGGTTTATTTTCAGTGGGTTCGTCGTTTCCGAACGTATTGCTCAAAGCTCAACCTGGCGGAGACCGAACAGCTTACGAGAGACGGAGTGCAGCGATTCAATCGCGCCTACTCCGGCCCGCGGCTTAAGAAGCGCCCAGGGTCCCTGAACACCCGCAATGTCGCTAACAACGCGCTCCATGCGTGGGCTTGTGCGTTGGCAGCTCTGGGAACGCCGATGCCGCGGTGGCGTGAGCGGCGCAAGCCGCAGCTGTCTCCTTTGCTGGAAGATTATTGTCATTACCGGCGGGCACACAACGGCATCTCCGACAGAACGCTGCTTCGCGATGTCGATACCGCGCGTGGCTTTCTCGGGCAACTGAGTCGCGGAAGAAAACCGGTCACGAGTGCAACGCTGAAGGATGTGGATGCGTTTGTGCATAACCTTCCTGCCCGACTCTCGAAACGTACGGTCGCGGATGCCTGCAGTTCCCTTCGGGCGTTTCTGCGATTTTTGAGGATCACGGGAAGACTCGCAAGCGATCTTGCTTGCGGAGTTATCGCACCTCGATATCGAACCGACGAGCACCCGCCGCGCACGCTGCCCTGGGATGAAGTACAGCGGATTCTGCGCTCGATCTCCCGATCGGAAGCACCAGGTAAACGTGATTACGCGATGATATTGCTCCTCGCTTCCTGTGGTCTGGGCGCAGCCGAAGTACTTGCGATTCGACTGGAAGATCTGGACTGGCGCGCCGGTGTACTGAGGGTTCGCAGGCCAAAGACCGGCGTGCCGATTGAGCTGCCCCTGCTACCCGCGGTTGCAAAGGCGTTAACGGCATACCTTCGATGGGAGCGCCCGCCCGCCGGTTCCTCCTCCGCCCTTTTCCTGCGACAGAACATGCCCTATGAGCCCATAACGAGCGGCGCCATCCGACACCGTATCCGGCACTACGCCAGATTGGCCGGCATTCCTTCCAAAGTGATCGGAGCGCACGCGTTTCGGCACAGCCATGCGAGCAGGCAGATTGATTCGGGAGCCAATGTCAAAGTCGTGAGCGATATACTCGGCCACCGCAGTTCGTCCTCCACATCCGTATATGTGCGAGTAGCCCTGAAGCGATTACGTGCAGTTGCCCTCCCGGTGCCGCGATGAACAGCGCCTTCCACAGTCCGGCGGCGGCCGATTTGGACTCCTTCCTCCAGTTCAAGCGGAGTCTCGGCTACGGATACAAGCGCCCGGAGTTTTCACTCAGGGAGTTCGACCGCTTCCTCGTCGAGTACGCAGGTAGGGACGCCGGTTGGCGACTTGACCGAGCGGCGATCGCGTGGCTGGCCAGTAAACCAGGTCGCAAGCCGGTCAGCGTCTCCGGCGATGCGGCGGTCCTCAGACAGTTCTACCGGTATCTGCACCGATCGTCGGAGCCGGGGAGCGTGCCTGAACCGATATGGCCGCGCCTGCCTTGCGAGTCCTCGTTCGTTCCTTACGCTCTGTCCGAAAAGGATATCCTGAATCTCCTGTCCCTCTGCGCCGATCTGAAGCGCCCGCTGTTTCGGGCGGAACTCTACCGGGCTCTGATTCTCGTGCTGTACTGCACGGGCATTCGATTCGGCGAAGCGCTTCGCCTTCGACTGCGTGATGTAGATATTCGGGAAGCCGTTCTGTTTGTGAACACATTTAAGGGGCGGGCTCGATGGATTCCGTTTCACCGCTCGCTATCCCGGGAACTGGATCGATACATCACTGCCCGTGTGGTGTATGCCGGGTCGGACCCGGATGCGGGTTTTTTCGTCGGTGTGAATCAACGGAGGCTGCCGGTCGGGACAGCGGCTCGAACCTTCAGCCTTCTGTTTAAGAGAGCGGCGCTGAAACCGGAAAAAGGAAGGATCGGGCCACGCCCGTATGACCTGCGTCACGCCTTCGCCGTTCACCGTCTGAGCCGATGGTATTGCCAGGGCGTGGATCTCCACACCCGCCTGCCCTGGCTGTCTGCGTACATGGGACATGTCGACATCGTCGGAACGGAGACTTATCTCAACACAACACCCGAACTGCTGGACCTCGCCGGCAACCGGCTGCATCGCCGGTATAAGAAGGCCAGAGCGGAGACCGAAAGCACATGAGCCGGCCGGCGTCCGCATCCCTCCTGCGCCTGACGGAAAGCTTCTTTTACACGTATCTGCAGCACACACGCGGCGCAAGTCCCCACACCGTGCGTGCTTACCGGGACGCTCTGAAACTCTTCTACATGTTTCTGGCTGACCAGAAACACAAGTCCATATCGGAACTGGCCCTCGATGACATCCAGTGCGATGCCGTGCTCGGCTTTCTGGATCATGTGGAATCGCACCGCAGCAACTCGGCCGCTACCAGAAACTGCCGTCTCGCGGCGGTCCGCAGCTTTGTGCATCATCTCCTGCAGCAGGACGTGACCCGAGCAGGGCAGTATGGGCGAATACTCGCGATTCGCAACAAAAAGGCCCTGCGCAGAACGCCGACCTATCTGGAACCCGAAGAAGCGCGCGCGTTGATTGAAGCCATTGATCGTCGATCCCGAAACGGAGAGCGGGATCATGCTCTGTTTCTGTTCCTCTACAACACCGGCGCGCGGGTCAGCGAGGCGCTGTCGGTTCGGGCGTCCGACCTGCGACTGGAACGGCCCGGGCAGGTTCGCCTGCTCGGCAAAGGCCGAAAGGAGAGAATCTGTCCCCTGTGGTCCGAAACGGTGTGTGCGCTGCGCCGCGTTATGAAAGCCGGATCCGACAACGGACTACTATTCAGAAACGCCTGTGGACAGCCGCTCACGCGCGACGGTGTCGCCTACCTTCTGGGCAAGTACGTCCGGCTCGCGGCACAAAAGTTCCCTGCGTTAAGAAAGCGCAAAGTCACTCCCCATGTCATGCGCCACAGTTGTGCTGTTGCGCTGCTTCAGGCCGGTGTGGACGTCACCGTGATTCGAGACTATCTCGGACACTCGTCCGTTTCGACAACAAGCCGGTACATCACAACGAACCTTCAGACGAAACGGGAAGTCCTGGATGCATTCTGGAAGCGAGCGGGGCTCGATCCCCGGGCTCCCCGAAGATGGCGGCCATCATCGAAACTTCTCGCTTTCCTCGATAACCTCTGAACTATTATCCTGAGCGTGGATTCGATTCGGCTCAATCAAGTAGCTGTTCGCGTGTGACGTTCACGCATTCGCTCCGGATAATTCCGGACTCAGGATAATGAGCCTTATCTGGACGTCGAGATAAGGCTCACGGAAGACGGCAGTTCGTGGACATCGCGCCGAACTTCCCCGCCGAGTGCCGGTATGTGCTCGAATCGTTGGGCAAGGTTTATTACAACTGTTCTTCTGCTTAATCTTCTGCTCCAGCTTCTCTACCCGCTGGTCCTGGCTGCGCTCCGCAACGCGCTTTTCCCCCAGGGCCAGCGCGGCATTGGCAAACAACAGCTCCTGCCAGCGGTGATACTGGCTCGGCGACAGCCGTGCCTCCTCGCAGATCTTAGATACCGGTACCTTCTCAATCAGATGTCGGCGCAGCAGCTTAACCTTTTCCTGTGCGCTCCAGTGTCGGCGTTCTCTCGTCAAGTGTCTCGCTCCACACTCCTCTATCGGCGGGACTTCCGAGATCCATTAGGGCCTTTCTCATCTTTCATCTGAACCGGTACACTGGAACGAAGCAACCAAGCGCCGGTATTGCGAACCGCCCTGCTGAATGCCGAAAGTTTCGAGCATCTCGGCTGCGCTGTTGAACGTGATCCGCGCGGATTGCTGGCGGACAGCCATCGTCGCCAGGAAGATCGGAACCAAGCGGTCCTGTCCCCAGGGCAGCCCGTAGCTCGGATGACCGGTAACCTGGAGGACGAATCGCCCGTTCCGCCGTTCATGCAGAAGACAGCCGTTCGGTGGCCGCTTCACCGGGAGTCCACAGAGTACAAATGGCCGCGAAGAGAATCCCAGATTCTGCGCTTCGCTTTCCCGCTTCTGCCGGACCATCTGAATCGCGTCTGCCTGTCGGAGTTTCCGTTTGGAGATGACCAGTTTCGGTTGCTGCAACTGCAGCAGATCACCGGCGCGCTCCAGACCCGAAATGCTGGGGTCGTGGGTCGTGGATTGTGTTCTCTGATGCAAAGTGTCGATCCTCGGGTAAGTTCCCGGTTGGCGACACAGCGATCGAACTGTGGCAGAACTGTGCCAAAACCCGATCTGTTGACACTGCTAGGGTTAGCTTTCGAGCGAAAAGCAGATTCCCTATCTTGTTGGAAACAATGAAAACGGGAAGTAAACGATGGAGCTATTGGAAACCACGCCCATTCCTTGGGCGCAGGGGGTCGTGAGTTCGAATCTCGCCGCCCCGACCATTTCCTAATCCTCCCGATATTCAAACCACCCAAAATCCGCCACCCTCCCCGCGCCCGACAAATCCTGACACGCCATCCCCATGAACGCCCCCGTAAAATTCGGCAATCCCGGCCCGGTAGCTTCATCCGACAAAATACTCGCATCAAAACTCTGCGGCAGCAAATTCCATTCGCCTCCCGGACGCCGCCACCCAAAACGAAGAACATCCAGACAAATCTCCGCCCGAAGCTCCACCGGACCCTCGAACTCAACCGGAACCGGCTCCGTGAACGCATCCGCCGAAGGCTGGTCGGGCAGCGCCGACATCACCCGCAAATGCTTCCCGTGCGCCTCGTCCCGGCACAAATAAAAATAATGAAACTTCGCCGCGTTGTAATAACACACCAGCCCGGCCATCTGCTGAAAATGTTCCGGCTCGAACTCAACTGACGTCTCCGCCACACACCGGTGCGCCTGTTGCCGCCGCGCCACCAGCGCCTGCCGAAACAGACTGCCGATCGTCTCGCGTCCGTACAATCGCAGCCAGCCCGGGCGCTCCGTCAGACAGAACAGTTCCTCCGGATAAGGCGACCGCAGCCACTGGAACCCAGCCGGCAACCCGGGACCGTCGAACACCACGCGCGACCCTACGCTCTCCCACTCGTGCCTCGCAAGCGAAGGCGCCGGAACCATAACCTCCGGAATTGCCGAACCGGAAACATGATAAAGCCACCCATCTTCCTTCCAGATCATTTTCTGGATTGCAGTCTCCCGCCCCAGCGTGCATCGCCCCCGGCCCGGCAAAGGCCTCCCGCACAGATGCACCATGTAGGTCTCGCCCGCCGGCGTCTCCACCAGGTCGGCATGTCCCGCGCGCTGCAAGGCAGCCTCGGCATGACCCCGCGACGTCAGAACATACCGGTCCGGATGCAGTTCATATGGCCCCCGCAAATCGCGCGAACGCGCCATCGTAACCGCATGACCCCACCCCGTGCCGCCTTCCGCCGTCAGCAGGTAATAATAACCCTCGCGCTTATAAATGTGAGGACCTTCCGTGAACCCGATATCCGTGCCGCGAAAAATCACCTCGCGCTTCCCGATTAAACGCCGTTCCTCAGGCGAGTATTCCTGCAGCAAAATCCCCGCGAAACGATTCTGTCCCGGCCGGTGATCCCACAGCATCTGCGTCAGATATTTCCGTCCGTCGTCATCGTGAAACAGCGACGGATCGAAGCCCGTGGCATTCAGATAAACCGGATCCGACCACTCGCCGTGAATCGTCGGCGACGTCACCACGTAGTTATGAAAATCGCGTAGTGACGCCCCCGAAGCGCCCGCCTGCGTGGTGCGCCCATAACGCTTCACATCGGTGTAGACCAGCCAGAAAAGTCCGTCCGCCCAGGTCAGACACGGCGCCCAGACGCCACACGAATCGGGATCGCCCAGCATATTCAGCTGCGAAGCCCGGCGCAGCGGCTGTCGCAGCAACCGCCAGTGAACCAGGTCGCGTGAGTGATGAATCTGCACGCCCGGAAACCACTCAAAGGTCGACGTGGCGATATAGTAATCTTCCCCCACCCGGACGATGGACGGATCCGGGTGAAAACCCGGCAAAATCGGATTCGTAATTTCAGGCATTTTTCGATGCGGGATCTCTCACCAGTATCCAAAGCAGCGCAGCCCCAACCAAATCCAGCAGCCCCAGACAAACAAAAAACGGCGAATATCCCACCGTGGTCACCAGCCCCCCGATGGCAAGCGAAAATAACAGGAGCCCCAGATTCCCGAACACTCCCGCCATGCCCGCCACCGTAGCCACTTCGCTGCGAGAAAAAAGATCGGACGACATCGTGATTACCGTCACAGAAAGCGTCTGGTGCGCAAAACCCGCCAGAGACAGCAGCGCAAGGGCCGCGTACGGGCTCTCCACCGTGCCCACGAACGCCACGCCCACCATCAGCAACGCTCCAAAGGTAAAAGTGGCCCGCCGCGCATTAATCAGCGTGAGCCCGCGCCCCTGAAACACCCGGCTCAGGAATCCCCCGAAGACACACCCGATATCCGCGGCGAGAAAAGGCAGCCATGCCGTGAGCGCAATCTGTTTCAGTTCCATATGGCGCACGGTCGATAAATACAGCGGCAGCCACACCGTCAAAGTTCCCCATGTTGGATCGGCCAGAAACCTCGGCAGCGCGATTCCCCAGAAATTCCTCTGCCCCGCGATCCGCAACGCCGAAGGCCGCTTGCCTCCGGCCAGTGCCGGCTCCTGCCCCGCCGCAATATACTGCCGCTCCTCGTCTCCCAGACCGGGATGCGTTGCCGGCGGATGATAAAAGCGGAGCCAAAGCAACACCCAAACCAAGCCAAGCGACCCCGTAATTACAAAGGCGAACTGCCAGTTATAAAACAGAATCGCCCACGCAACCAGCGGAGGCGCGAGCATCGATCCCACCGAAGCGCCGATGTTGTAAATTCCCCCCGCGATTCCCCGTTCGTTCGCCGGAAACCACTCCGACGTGGCCTTCATTCCCGCCGGATTTGCCGAGCCCTCTGCCAGCCCCAGCATGCCCCGCAGAACCGCGAACATCGGCCAGTTGCGGGCGAAGGCATGCGCCATGTTGATGAATGACCACGCCACCGCGAAAATCGCGTAACCCGTCTTCAGCCCCAGCACATCGAGCGCGTACCCGCAAAACGGCTGCAGCATGATGGCGCCCTGAAACGCCGCGTTGATCCACGAATACTGCTGCGGACCGATGTGCAGATCTCTGATCAGCGTCGGCGCCGCGACCGAAAGCGTGGCGCGGGTCAGATAGTTAACGGTCGCGCCCAACATAATGAGGGAGATCATCCACCAGCGCAGGCTCGGAATTCTGGATTTCGTCATGGAATTAGCGGGAAAGGAGATTGGGCCACGTCATTATTTCACACGGCCCGTTCGAAAATCGCCGTGATCCCCTGGCCCACGCCGATACACATCGTGCAGAGCGCATATCTCGCGCCGCTCCGCTGCAACTGATATATTGCCGTCGTCGCCAGCCGCGCGCCGCTCGCGCCCAGCGGATGCCCCAGCGCAATCGCGCCACCCTGTGGATTCACCCGCGGATCGTCCTCTGCCACTCCGAGTTCCCGCAGCACCGCAACCCCCTGCGCCGCGAACGCTTCGTTCAGCTCGATCACATCCATCTGCCCGATCGTGAGCCCCGCTTTCGCCAGCGCCTTGCGCGTCGCCGGCACCGGACCCATGCCCATCAGGCGCGGAGCCACCCCGGCGGTCGCCGAAGCGACGAAACGCGCCCGCGGCTTCAACCCGAACTCCCGAACCGCCGCTTCCGATGCCAGCAGCAGCGCCGCCGCGCCATCGTTCACCCCGGACGCATTGCCCGCCGTCACCGTGCCGTCCGGCTTCACGATCGGCTTTAAACCCGCTAACCCCGTCAGCGTCGTGTCCGGACGCGAATGCTCATCGGCGGCCACCAGCAGCGCCGGGCCTTTCTTCTGTCCCACCGGCACGGGCGTAATCTCCTCCGCCATTCGCCCGTCCGCGATTGCCCGCGCCGCCTTCTCCTGGCTCCGCAACGCGAACAGATCCTGATCCCCCCGCGATACCCCAAACCCGGCAGCCACGTTTTCCGCCGTTTCCGCCATCGAATCCGTCCCGTACAATCGCTTCATCGCCGGGTTCACAAACCGCCACCCCAGCGTCGTGTCCTCGAACTTCAGCTCCCGCGCAAACGCCGACTCCGCCTTGCCAACAACGAACGGCGCGCGCGACATACTCTCCACCCCGCCCGCAATCGCCATCTCGATCTCACCGCTTCCAATCGACCGCGCCGCCAGCGACACCGCATCGAGACTCGATCCGCACAGGCGATTAATCGTCGTGCCCGGGACCTCTTCCTTCAGCCCGGCCAGCAGCAACGCCATCCGCGCCACGTTGCGATTGTCTTCCCCCGCCTGATTCGCGCAGCCGAGAAAAACCTCGTCCAGACGCCCCCAATCCACCGCAGGGTTCCTCTCTACCAGAGCCCGGATCGGAATCGCCGCCAGATCGTCGGTCCGCACCCCGGACAACCCGCCCCCGTAACGTCCGATCGGCGTTCGGATCGCATCGCAGAAATAAACGGTTCTCATCAGCCCTGGCTTACCCGGTTTTCAGCTTACAACCGGGTATATGCCATCATGTTTTTTCTGTCAAGACTGCGGCTTATCTTTCTTCTCGACGCTACCCTGCTGATCGCCATCTGCGCGCTCGAAACCGTCAACTTCACGGGCCTGATCCTGCACGAGTGGCTCGGCCTCCTGATGCCGTTCCTGATCCTCGCGCACCTGTTGTTCTCGTGGACCTGGATCGCCGCCACCACACGCCGCCTCTTCTCCTCCCGCAGCGGCCGCGCGGACACCCGGACCCGCATCAACTACTTTCTGACGCTCGCCCTCTTCGCCTGCATCACCGCGCAAATCCTCTCCGGAATCCTTATTTCCCAACAGGCCATCCCCTTCCTCACGAAGAAACCGGCGCTCGCTCTGACCGAAAACCTCGCGTGGGGCCGCATTCACAAGAACTCCTCGGATTTCGCCGTCGCTCTCGTCTCGTTCCATCTCGCGATCAACTGGAACTGGCTGGCGGCCGCCGTGCGCTCCCGCCTCGGCTGGCGAAAAGCAGGCGCGCGATGATGCCGTTCGTCCGCACCCTCGGCCGCATCGTGCTGATCGCGGTTGCAGCCACCTTCTTTGCCGGTCTTACCTTCGTTTATTCCCGAACTGTCCGGCCCCGTGCCGAACGGCGCGAGTTCCGGGGCCGCGGCCCGCGCGAACAACGCGATCCGCACCCGCGCCCGACTGAACCCCGGCCAGGAGCCTTCCCGGTGTTCCTGCGGCAATGCGGAGTCTTCGCCGTGGTCACCCTTGCCGGACGAAAGATCCTTCGCCTGCGTCTCTGATCTCCGTCACAAGCAGCGCATCCAGAGCCATCGCGCCCTGGCCCGCCGCATACACAACCACCGGATTCACATCGATCTCGACGATGGAAGCGTTCGACAACAGCAGAGCGCCCACTCTCGCTACAATCTCCGCGGCGGCCCGGACATCCGCAACTCCCGATCCCCGAAATCCGCGCAGCAGCGCAGCCCCTCGCAAAAGGTGAAGTTCCGCCTCGATCCGTTCCACCGGAAGATCCGGTGCCAGCAACCGGACATCCTGCAACGCCTCCGCCACCACGCCACCCAGTCCGATCATCAGCACGGGGCCCCAATCCCTGTCATGACGCCCGCCCACGATCAGTTCCACCC
>Ga0118677_10014525_pt2 | contig 10574 bp, 6 predicted proteins | sample AliMusrvi5mmetaG_FD_86154 | JGI IMG/M metagenome (GOLD analysis project Ga0118677, IMG submission 86154)
GGTCTCTTTGCGCACCAGGATGACGGCTTTCCCCTGCGCGGCCATGGCGATAGCCGTCTCGGAATCCAGCGCGATCTGCCCCACGGCGCCGCCGGGACCAGCGTTCAACCCTTTGGCCATCGGGGCGATTTTCTCCGGGTTAATCAGGCGCGGGTGCAGCAACTGTTCGAGCTGCTCGGCCGCCACGCGGGAGATAGCCTGCTCTTTGGTGATGAGCCCCTCGTTCACCTGGTCAACGGCGATTTTCACCGCGGCGACGCCGGTGCGTTTTCCGGAGCGGCACTGCAGGATGAAGAGTTTGCCTTTTTCAATGGTGAACTCGATGTCCTGCATATCCTTGTAATGATTCTCCAGCGTTTTGGCGATGTTCATGAACTGCTCGTAGATGGCAGGATTCTGCTCGGCCAACTGGCTCACCGGTTGCGGGGTGCGCACGCCGGCCACCACGTCTTCGCCCTGGGCATTCATCAGATACTCGCCGTAGATATTGTTGGCGCCGGTGGCGGCGTCGCGGGTGAAGGCTACGCCGGTGCCGCTGTCATCGCCCATATTGCCGAACACCATCATTTGAATGTTCACCGCGGTGCCGATGTCATGGGAGATCTTCTCGCGATTGCGATAGAGGATGGCGCGGTCGTTGTTCCAGCTCTGGAAGACAGCGGTGACGGCCAATTTCATCTGCTCAAGCGGATCAGTGGGGAAATCCTTGCCGGTGACTTCCTTGAAGTAAATTTTATATTGCTCGCAAAGCTTTTTTAGCCCGGCGGCATCAACATCAGTATCCTGGGAAGCGCCCACTTCCTTTTTCAAGTGATCGAAAATATGCTCGAACTCATGCTTACGCAGTTTGGGGAACTCGCTGGAAAGTACGATGTCGGAAAACATCATGATGAAACGGCGGTAAGAATCATACGCGAAGCGCACATTGCCGCCGGTATTCACGATAATCCCCTGGATGGTGTCTTCATTCAATCCCAGGTTCAACACCGTATCCATCATGCCCGGCATGGAAAATTTCGCGCCGGAACGCACGGATACCAGTAACGGATTCTTCGCGTCGCCAAATCCCTTCTCCGCCTGCGCTTCCACTTTCTTCAGCGCTACCGCAACTTCGTCCCACAATCCCGCGGGTGCCTGCTTCCCATTCTTGTAAAACTCGTTGCACGTATCGGTCGTAATGGTAAAGCCGTACGGAACCGGCAGGCCGATATTGCTCATCTCCGCCAGGTTGGCCCCTTTGCCCCCCAGCAGATCGCGCCACTCTTTTTTGCCCTCGGCAAACAAATACACATGTTTATTAGCCACAGAATCTCCTCCACAGTCTCAAAAATAACCGGACTCAATAGGAGTCCGGTAATAACACGCAGCAAAACGCCTGCTGAATACCCAGCCTGGTCATGATTTCAGCAGGTTGCCTTTTATTCTTTCGACAGTCCCTGTCAACTCTCCTTCACAGTTTAAAAAAAATCTCAGAGGTAATTGTAATTTTCTCCTCAGGCTAAAAATATCACGCAAAGATTACGAGGAGGTTAAATGCTGGAGGATGAATTTCTTACGCAATATGGATGTTCGCTGTAGGGAAAGCCCTCCGTGGCGTTCCTACCCAGGTATTCTCACTCCTTCGGCCAACTCCGCAATCCGCAATTTTAAATCCTTAGTATAACCGCGGCAATATCACTCGCCACCTCGGGAAAGTGCAACAGCAATCCCTGCGCCGTGGCAATCGCGGTGTCCGTGCCGCATGGCACACCTTTTGTGGTATCCCACCACGTCACCTGGTAGGTGCCGACCTGCATTCCGTGGAGGAGCGTGGAAGCACCGGTGATAGGCGGAATGGCCTTGTGCTGATAGACGTTATGCCAGTTGTGATCGGCATTGTGCGCCCAGAGGATGGAGTAGCGGCCGTTGCTCTGTCCGTAAATGTCCAGTGGCGGATAATGACTGCTGCGGCAATTGGTGAGCGTGTAGCTGCTCACACTGATCCAGTCGCCGGTCGCGGTTTCCACGCTGATGGAGTGATCGCTGGCCGGCACGTCAATGCCAACGGCTTTATTGAAGATTGCCTGGTATATCTTCCATTCCGGCTGATAGGTAGTTTTCTCATACTCAGGCTTCACGCCGGGAGTGGCGGGAGGATTGGGATCGAGCAGCACGTCGCTCACCGGCACGCCATTAAATAAGCAGCACAAAGAATAAAGCGGTAATGAAATTTACCAGTTCATTACAGTAGTGCAATTATGCCTGCACTTGATTATAACATCACTGTAAGAATAATATTTTGTCGCTATAGAAAATATAGGTATTGACAACTTTTGACGAAGTAAATATAATCACAGTAACTTTGAATTTGCATAACACAATGTGCTGTCAAAGAATATAATCTACGATTTGAGGAGGATGGTATGTTAAGCAATCGCAGTTTTGTTCTCATGTTGACTTTAGGGATAATGATGTTTCTGTATTGTTCCCAAGTTTTTGCTTCGAAACCAGTTTATGTCCTTGACAATTCGATATTTTTCGCTGCTAATGGAGCGAAAGCAACAACATTCAATAATAGTTACTATGCACCCAAAAACTCATCATTTTATTTGGTGAATGATGATACAGTTCATAAGATCTATACAATAAAATTTAAAAATTTTTCAAATAGTATCCTTAATAATGTAGGAAATATTGTAGGAGCTCATATGAATACAACATCAATTAAGAATAATTCAAAAAATGTATGGAATAGCATACCTGGCAATACAGCAGCAAAAGATAATGAACAATGCGAAATGGTTCTTCTTAATGATATAAACTATGATATTAAATATGACGTAATGGTAAAGAATATTACATATCATGAAGCAAGCGATTTTGCAACTGGCCTATTAGTTGTTCCATTTAAGTGTGAAGTGGATCACGACATTACTCCTTCATCTACTGTAGGACCATACTGGGGATGGCAGCGGAATATAGGTCTTCTGGATATCAATATCACTTTCTTAGGATCTCTTGGATTGACAGCAGTTCAGCTTAACGATGTTAATACTAAAACTACCAATGGCAAAGGTGATACGGAAATGGGCATAACCGGTGCTTTAGGTTTTGTAGTTGATCTAGCTCCTCAATTTCAATTGGCATTCATTTTAGGAAAGGACCACCTAGGCGGAGCAGATAGGTCTGATTGGAAATATCAAGACAAATGGTGGTATAGTGCTGGGATCGGATTTGTCTTTGCGAAACCAACAACCAATACAGTGGCCCCAGGCTAAATAATCAATTCTGTAGTAATAACTGAATAGGAATTTCGCCTGTCCCCTTGCTATGTTAGTTCGACATTACGGATAGATTCTCGTTGTTGACCGCGCGGATGGTCGACTGGCGCAATTCTCGACGCAGGTAGGCGCTCAGAAGCCCGTGGCTGGCTGCATAAAGCGTGACACCATGGGCACCGGCATACACGCTGATCGCGATCCAGGCGTGGTACGCACAGGCCAAATGGTTACGTTGGGCTCGCGCGGAGCGGCACTGGCATTTCTCCGTGCCGACTAATTTTTGCCTTCCCGATGGAATTGTTCGATCTGCCAGCGGACGTCACTCCTGGCGCGGACGACGTCTACGGTGAGCGAACCCTGGGTGGCCACTTCGTTCGTGATCACCCAGTCCACGTTGCCGTGTTGGGCGACTACCTTTAAAAGTTGCACACGGCACGGCACTTCTTGCAGTTTGACCGACACGCCAAGTTGCAGGCGATCGGGCGTCCAGTCGATCGCGTGGAGGTGGATATACCCCTCCTCTTCTTCACCGAGGCGTACCAGCTATCGAAGAGGATATACCGCGCCTGAATCCTTTTGTCGGCGAAAGCGCGGGTGAGTATCTCGCGAAAATGGTCGTTTTTCGTATTGCCGTCGCCCTTTGGAACATACACGCGGTAATCGATGGGATAAAACGCGTGGCCCACCCCGAAGGTGTGCAGCAGGTTGAGCACGCCGATGCCACGCACAAGTCCATGTGTCGCCCTACTATACTGGAGCTTAACGAGCGCGATTTTTTTGGAATACTCTTTATTCTGCACGCTATCGTCGAGGATGAGATAGCTGTCGGATCCATCCTGCAAGATAGCGCAGGTAACGTGCCAGAGGCCACGCGGCGTCAGTTTGGCGGTGGCGTGGAAGTCACAGATGGTATCGTGACTCACGGCCGCTGTGCCTTACAGATGGTCGGCCATGTTGGTACAGGTATAGTTGTTCACCATCGCGATCAGATATTCGATATATTGCTGTTTGCTGAACATGGTAGTCACTCCGGGTGGCAAAAGTGTTTGTAGATAATCTACCCGGATGCACCAAGGACCAAACATTAAGATTAGGTTAATGTCTTATTATATTAGTATGAGATTTTTGGGGCCAAGCGAAAGTCCTATGAAATAGGGTGTTGAGATGCAACCAATTTTTGTATGGAACTCAACATCCTATTTTTCAGACTCGAAGATTCAATTCTAACCCCAATACTTTTCACTTAAGACAAAATATGGTACTCTAATCCATCTTAGCGAAAGGAGTATCTTCGATGACACGCACCATGACAGTCCTTCCTCCCAGTACGCGTGTAACGGATCATATCAGTCTTGGCGTGGTGACCAAGTTCGTCCCGCACGCCCGCATTACCTCCTTATTGGAGGAATGCCAGAAATCCAGCCAACGCGAGCGGGATTTACCCGCCCCTTTGATGGTCTACTATGTGATCGCGTTGGCCCTATATATGGGTGTCGCCTGCCGCGAAGTCTTACGTGTGGTGCTGGAAGGCCACACCTGGTTGCAGGGGCTGACGGGCGCCCCCCTCGTGAAGATTGCCGGGCCGTCTGGCATCTCCCAGGCGCGGACTCGGTTAGGTTGGCAGGTGTTCAAGCAGCTGCACGATCAGCTGGTGACCCCCGTGGCGACGGCCCAGACCCCGGGGGCCTGGTACCGGGAGTGGAAAATCGTCAGCTTGGACGGGAGCACGATGGCCGTGGCGGATACGGTCGCGAATGCCACCGCCTTTGGGCGCCCTGGCGCCAGTCGTGGGCAGAGTGCGTTTCCCCACCTCCGGTTTGTCTCGTTGGTGGAAAATGGCACCCATGTCTTATTCGGCACCCAGTTGGGGGCGTATACAACCGGCGAAGGCACGCTAGCCGCGCCCCTCTTGAGCCAGTTACAGGCCGGGATGCTGTGCCTCGCCGACCGGAACTTTTTCTCGTATGAGCGTTGGAATACCGCCCGGGCCACGGGAGCCGACTTACTGTGGCGCGTGAAGAAAAACCTGCGCTTACCGGTGAAGAAGCGGCTGTCGGATGGCTCGTATCTCAGTACGATTTATCCCACTGAGCAAGCGCGCCGGCATCACACCGAGGGCGTGGTGGTGCGTGTCATTGAGTATCGCCTGGAGGGTGTGCCCGAGGCTGAGCCGTTGTATCGGGTGATCACGACCGTCTTGGACGCCTCCCGGGCACCGGCGCAGGAATTCGCCGCGCTGTATCACGAGCGCTGGGAGATCGAGGGGGCGTTGGATGAATTGAAAACCCATCTGCGGGGCGGCGCCCAGATCGTCTTACGCAGTAAGACCCCGGATTTGGTGCGCCAGGAATTTTGGGGGCTGTTGCTCGCCCATTATGCGGTGCGCGCCTTGATGCACGAAGCCGCGCTGAAGGTCGGGACAGATCCAGACCACCTCTCGTTCCTCCATGCCGTGCGGGTGATCAGGCGGAAACTACCCTGGATGGTAGTTACCCCCCCCTCAGATGATGAACGCGATGTATGAGCAAGCGTTGGATGAAATTGCGGCCGAGCGTGTTGTGTCCAGCCGTGGGCGTCAGGTGCGCCGTGGCGTGAAACAGAAGATGAGTAATTATCCCATACGCGGAAGCGGAAAGGTGCCGACAAAGCCCAGCAGAATTACCGTGATTATTCTGGGAGCCAACAGGGATGATGCGACAGCCGCGCCCCCCAACTAGCCTGCCTGTCAGGAGCCGAAGCCAAGGAGGCAGCATCGACAAAGTCGCTATGTATCAGATAAGGTGAAGGGAATTAGTCTTAAGTGAAAAGTATTGTCGCTAGCCCGGATTATTCATGAAACATAAGGACTGCCGGGCTAGTGTATAGCCATTATACTATATTTACCACATGCGTGGCTCGCTCCCTGCCGGAACGCCCCAATCTTGTTCAAGGTGCTGTGCCCACCTGGCGAGCATGCGCACAATTCCCGCCAACACGAGATAGTAGCCGCATACGGCCCACAGGGAACGGAGCGGCCAATGACACTCAGCCCAGGGGAATCTCCCCGCCCAGACATTCGTCACGATCAATAGCCTCACCAATGGCACATTCGCGAAGTTCAACATGTGCGCAAATGGCGGCGCAACAGCCGCACCAAGCAGGGAAAGCATTCCCAATGGCGCCAGCACGGCCACCAGAGGAATCGCCACCAGATTAGTCAATGGTCCGATGGGGGAGATGGCGCCAAATTGCCAGGCAAGCACTGGCGCGGTCATCAGTTGCGCGCCTAAGGACATCGCCGGCACAATGGCAAATGCGCCAAGAAGACGGCGTAACAGTCGCATCAGTACCGGTGAGACGGTAATAAATCCGAGCACGGCAAGTAGGGAAAGCTGCATGGCCGGGTTGTAGAGCATGACAGGCCTGCTGATCAACAGTATCAGCGTCGCAGCAGCAAGCAAGCTCAGGCTATCCGGACGGAAAGAGCGCCGTCGCGCCAGCGGGGAAAACGCTAAAAACAACGCCATCATCCCCAGCAGCGCCATGAGTAAAGCCCGGTCGATAGAGGGGCCACGATCGGCTAACGCCACAAAGATGAAAAGCACCGGTAACGACAACAGCAACAGCAGCACACGCAATCGCGGATAACTGGTACGACTGCGCCGGTATTGACTGAAGCAGAGCGGCAGCAGCAGCACGCCGCCCAGTAACGCCAGTTGACTGCCGGATACCACCAGCAAATGGATGGTGCCGGCACGGCGAAATTGCTCTGTCATCGATAACGGCAGCGACTCACCATGTCCGCCGAATACAGTGCCGCAGATAAATTTCGCACTGATGGCGCCGTATTCTCCCGTCATCAACGCGGTCAAACGGCGTTCAAGCGTGACGCGCAATGTACGCAAGTGCGACCACGGTGATCGAACGGGAAGCGGCGTCACGGCATAGGCTGTCACGGCAGAGGACAGCTCATTGGCACGCAAATAGGCCGGCCAGGAGAGTCCAAAAGGATTGCCCGGTTCTTGCGCGGGGAGATTTTTGCCTAACACTTGATGCAATCGTCCCAACACCGGGGGGGACGATACACACCCAATGAGATAGATGTCGCAATCACACGGGAGCCAGACGACGTCTGCACGGCGACTACAGACATGAAATGGCACATGCCATCCGACGGCGGTTTGCGCTGGCGGTGCGAGCGGATATCCGCGCATCAGTATGCCCGCGGGGGGGAAATCGCTAGCCTTTGCGTGAAACGCAGCACTTTGCCAGGTGCTGATCCCGGCAGCAAGGCATAGTGATGCACAACCCAACGCCAGCACTGATGTCAGACCATGCATCTCATGAGTAATAAACCACGCGATAAGCAGGAGCAAGGCAGCGAGCGCCCAACTGCCCCAGGGGAGAGGGCAAAAGCCTGCGAGGAGAATACCGCCCATCCAAAATAACGTCAGGATGAGGAGCGGACGACGCAGGAATGGCGTCAGAAGCGCAAGGAATCTCTGCAAGTCTTATTCACCCGCTGCAGGCTGATAGTTGTAGGAATACTGCACCAGGTAACGTACAGTTACCATCTGCGTGGTGGCTGGTGTTGCCGGCATAGCAGGTTGCATACCGATAGCGGGCGGTGGTGTGGTTGGCATACCCATCGGTTGCGACGGATTGACTGCCATTCGACGCATATAATCTTCGGAAATACGACCGAGTCCCGCAGCATACAACTGCCCGGCGGAATCACGCTGCACTTGCACCATGCCTTTTCCTGGCACATTGATAATAGGCAATGCTGTATCCGGCGTCGTGTCATCGGCCCCCCCCATGGTGCCGTGTCCAGTCATATTTACTACAGCCGGTCCGCCAGTTGATACCTTGGGAGTTGGTACAGGCGGCGCTTGATACGGCACCTGGAATGTATAGAGCACCCGGTCTTCCACTCGCACGAGTTTATTTTTCTCGATGTCAAACCAGGCATAGCGAAGGCCGATGGAATTATTCACACTGATGCTGTTCGCCCCCGTGCCGGTTAACGGCATGTTCTGCATGGAAGGGGGCATAAATCCGCGGGGTAACACCTGGGCCGTGCCTATCGCACCAGGCGTTTTTTCTGTCGGCGATGCATTCGGCAATCCTGGTGTCGTCTCCGCGGCTCGTAGCGCTAGTTTTGTCGGGGAATCGAGATGATACTCCGCGCGGATACGCACGGTATGGTGACCGTTGATTAATTCTGCTCCATCTACGGTAAACATTGCATGTACCAGGGATGCATCACGAGCCAGCAGATCGGATACCACCCACATCTGCTTCGACCAGGAAGAGCCAACTCTGACAGGGTCTTGTGGGAAAGGGATCACGATTTGTGAGAGGGGTAAAAAGAGGCGCTTCCGCCGCTGCGATATCACTGATAAGTCACCGCTTTGCGTCAGCGAGTAAAGCGCGCTCGCATATTGTTCCGGGATGGTTGATTGCTGCGTATCGGTTGACAGGGTGTATTTTGCATTGCCGACGGGATCTAGGTATGTGCGTACATCGTAATTGCTGGTGTGAATCTCGACCAGGTCTCGTCGCACCATGGCATCCAACGAAACATCCAGCGAATCCGTGTATTGGGTATACGCACCGGTGAGGTTCCCTTCCCCATGCACCAGGAAATGCTCTTCCGGTGCGGGATCAACATAATTGTAATGCAGACTCAAGTTCGGCGGTAGTGAATTATCCGGCAGGGAATTTGCGACAGTGACGGTGACGGAATCCGTACCCACCGATTTATGATCTTTAGAGAAAGCTTGCACGCTCAACGTATATGACTGGTCGGGATAGCGGAGGAAATATGCATATTTCTGCGGAAGTTCCCGCGTTGGATCCACAGTGATCAGTTCTTGCGTATCCCACTCGTGTGTCATTGTCGTCGTCGTTTTGCCGCTTTGTTCCACCGCCATGGCATACGAATATTTGTCTTCGTATCTTCCGCCGTTTTGCGTACCGATGCGCAATACAATCGTGGCGACATTGGCTTGTGTGATCATTTGTAGCATGACTTTGCCATTGACTGTTGCATTGGCATCCGGACTGGTGAGGGCAATGGCGCCATTAACTACATGCTTCGGCGGAGTGGGCGTGACGGTAACCGGCACTATTACGGGTGTTGGCGTTGGGGGTTTGGCTGCCACCTTCGGCGTGGTGACTACCGTAGTACAGGCAGAGAAATAGCGCACTGAAGTTTTGGGCGCATAGGCCGATATGCTCTTGGCAATTTTTTTCTCTACCGGATTGATAAACCAGAATGCACTGTTATCCTGTTGAGTGCCGACACTGGTGGCATTAAAGACGATAACGCCGGATGGCAACCACGCGACATTAGCGCAGCCGTTAATTTTATCGAGAAGAGGCAGGCTATTTTTGTCAGTGATGCCGGAAAGGGGAAGTGACCATAACTCGAATCCTATTTTGCCGGCAACGATGGCTGCGATACGTGTGCCGTCCGGTGAATAACACGCCGTGATTATTTTGGACTTGGGACGAATGCTGATAGGCGACATTCCCAGGTTCTCGATAGAGACGGTGCGCAGGGTGGGTTTCCCCATTACGTTATCGATGATAAGCAACCGGCTGCCGTCGCTGCTCCAACTCGGGGTACTAAAATAAGTAATCCCTTCCTGCAGCACCTTCATGTCCGTGCCATCTTTGTTGATGATGCGTAAAGTCGCTTTCTTATTGGCATCGATGGCCAGGTATGTCAGCCGTTGCCCATCCGGCGACCAGGCAGGAAACTTGTCGTCGGCATCTTCATCCGTGCTTAAACGAACCGGTCTGTCTGTTGCATTATTCTGTTCATCCAGCGCCCAGGTAAATATCTTAAAATGCTCGCCCACTTTCGAGGCAAAGGCCAGCAGATGCCCATCAGGACTCAACGCAGGCGTGATGCGCGGATAGGTTAAATCTGCATTGGCAGGAAGCTCAGCCACAGTGGCGTTATCCGTAAACATGACCACTACATTCGCCGGCGCGCCGTCCGGCGACGCGTCACGCTGAAACGCAATACGCTCGCGAGTGGTTTGCGTCATTGCCGGCGTCAACACGACGACCATGAGCAAAACCGCAAATATATTCGCAACAATCGTGCGGCGCATAAGATGACATGTCATCATATTGCTCCTTCATTCCCCTAACGTCACTCTTCCTCCACTACGGGCGGCTGTGAAGGCTCATACTATTATAGCACAATTATAGTAGAAGTTGAGCCGCTACGTCAGCAGGAGTATCATTTTTGATTCAGGATTCAGGATTCAGGATTGTTCTGTCCCTTGCTGACTGGTAATACGGCCCCTACCCCAGCCC
>Ga0118677_10015517_pt1 | contig 10574 bp, 13 predicted proteins | sample AliMusrvi5mmetaG_FD_86154 | JGI IMG/M metagenome (GOLD analysis project Ga0118677, IMG submission 86154)
GAGTGTGACCGTTTAGAGATGGCCGAGGTACCGTGGATTGAAAAAATGAATCGTGCTGAAACGACCATGCGCGATGATATTCGCGACTCCCTGCGCGTGTCCGACCCCTTGCGTATTGATCTGGTGACCAATAATTTACCACATACCCCCGAAGGTGATGCGGTAGCGGCACGAGCCATCGATGGAGCATCCATGGTGGGGAAAATCGTCAGTGCGTCGGTGTTTGCCGACAATGGCGGCAAGTTGTATCCGATTGATGTGGTGAATTTGCCGTCCCATGGCCGCGCGTTTTGTCACGACGGCGGGGGGGCGGAGAACACGTCGATTCATTTATCGCCGGAAGATGACCGCTATGTGGCGGCGCATGAAATCGGCCACGCCATTGAATTTCGGAACGCCGAAATTATGGATTATGACGGCGCCTATTTATATTCACGCATTGGCCCCAGCGAAACGGCGCAATCGTTAAATGATCTCTACCATGACGGGCGATCTTTCCGACCGAATGAAGTCGCGTTGGCAGACCATTTCATGGAACCCTATATGGGCAAACTCTACCCTGGCAGTAAGACCACGGAGATTATGTCGTGTGGGATTGAACAACTATTACGCAACCCGAAGAATTTCGCAGAGAAAGACCCCGCGATGTTTGTCTATATCGTGGATAGAATACGCGGTACACATTCCGGCGGTGTGCATCATTTCAGTGTGGCGAGGTGATATAATATGAGCGCACAAGTGAAATTGCCAAGCGGTGAAATAGCCACCATTTTTGACCAGCAGATTACCAGTCTGCATAAACCGACGCAGGCGATATGTCGTGCTGTGGTCGGCGATGGCAGCTTTATGATGTCGTGCATCCCTGACCGTGACGAGCGCATTGCCCATTACCTGGCAGAGAAGCTCGGCGGCACGGTGACCCACGCGCACCCTACGATTCGGAGCACCGGCGGGCCGGAGGCAGTGTATTGACGCATCTCTTAACCGCGCATGGCCGCGACCGCCTCACCAAACTGATCGCCCGTCGCTTCCCGTTGACCTGCACCATCGCCCCGCCGAACACCCGCGGCGCGGACGGCGTGGTCACGGTGCCCGCGAAGATCACCTCGCCCTGCCGCTACAGCGAGCAGAACGAACGGGTCAAACAAGACGACGGCACCTATGCCGTGTTGACCACGCAGGTGTTTGAAGTACCGGCGACGACCAAGATCGAACAGGGGTACACCGTGCGCATTGGCACCGGCGACCTGTTCGCCGTCACGTCGGTGGCCACGCCGACACTGGACGGGATGATCTTACGCAAAGCGTGTGTGCTGAAAGGCGCACGAGGATAATCCCATGGCCGTTGCCCTCACGATCAACGCCACCATTCCCCTGGAGGCCATCCGCAAAATGCAAGCGCGCACCCCGCAGATGCGGCGCGACGCCTTCGCGTATGTCGCGTCCAAAGTGCTCCCCGTCGAAGAGGAGCAGTCGCCATTTGACACCGGCGCGCTGGAAGGCAGTATCCAATTCAATATTAGCGCCGATGGCCGGAGTGCGGTGAATGGCACGTTCGGGATTGAATACGCGTTTGAGCAGCACGAAAACGAAGAGATTAACCACCCGGCGGCACGACGACATAAACCGACGGCGAAAGACCATTTCATTTCCGACCCGACCCGAGATGTCGCTGTCCCGGCATTGGTCGAGTATCTGATTAATGATGGAACAGATACACTCTTTAAACCGTAGCCACTTTAACGGAGGATTTTTCACCATGATTCACGGTCGATATCTGGCACAATGGATCTCGCATCAACTCGCCGTTGGTGTGACGCACGACGGCGGGCCGGGGTCGGGGAATTTCGGGCATACGGGGCGACTGGGGGAAACCGGCGGGTCATATTCGAAGGCACAGGTCACAACTGCCGAACATACAATTACTGAGTTACCTATTGCCCATGGTGGGTGGCGCAAAAATCCGTTGTACGATGCCTCGATTAAAATGATCGATCCCAATAGATTCTCGGACGAAGGCGTTTTACATGCGCCAGAAAAGGATATCCCGCTGCGCGAGATTGTGTCTCCGCAAAAAGATATTTATACCGACCGTGTGCTGATGCTCATACATGGCGATTGGAATCAACATGGTGCAGACGAACCACGGCAGGAATATCCGATGGTCGTCAAAGACCCATCGTCAGGGAAATATATTTTAGTGGACGGGAATCATCGCGCGGTGACTGCGTTGGCGTTGGGTGAAACAGCATTGCATGTGCGCGTGCTACGACGCGGACATACGCTGGATAGTGCGGGAGTGTGGTGGTACGTATGAACGGTGCGCGCATAGCTGCGAGAGTCCGGGACGCGTTGACGCGGGACTATCGCGATGACGAACAGCGTGACGCGAATGGGCGATGGGTCGTCGGCGGCGATGTCAATACGAACATTGCGAAATTGCCAGATAATCCCGACAATACCGAGCGCGACGCCGTGAATCCGTTACATGATACCCGCGCACGATTCTTAGGTGCGTATACCGACGAGCAATTAGCGCGCGCGCCCTTGAAAACGATTCCCATTGAGGACATTGTCTCGTATCAAAAAACGGTCATGCGCGGACGCGTGGCTGAGTACGCAAACGACCCCAAACGCATGGCGCGCCAAAACCAACGCGAAGGCATTCAGGATATGCATCCGTATGTCAAAGAAAGCCGTATTCCAGGAAAGTATGATTTAGGGAACGGTAATCATCGTATCGTGGCCGCGTTGCTCAGCGGACAGAAAACAGTTGACGTGCGCGTCTTACCAAAAAGCGCGCGCAAATTACCGGATAATGATTGGTAGGTATTTATGATCGCCGTCGCCACCCTGTTCAAAAATAGCCAATGGATACTCAAAGAGTACCTGGCCGCGCTGCAGTCGCAGACGCATGACGCACAGGACATCCGCCTCGTGTTTCTCGACGACGCCAGCCGTGATGACACATTACCACTCCTGCGCGCCTTCGCGAAAAAGCAGGTCAAACGCTACGCGAGCATCGAAGTCCTCGCCAGCGCCGAAGCGTATGCCAACAACACATCCTCGCGCGACCTGCCGCAACGCGACACCGCGGGCTACGCGCACCTGGCGCGGCTGCGGAACACCGTACTGGCACGGGCGCGGTCACTGGACGTCGACCATGCCCTGCTGCTCGACTCCGATATCCTGCTGACCCCCGGCTGCCTGGACGCGCTGCTGGCCTGGCAGGTGCCCTGCGTGGGCACGCTGGTCAATAACGACGCGCATTGCACCGGCGTGCTCAACCAAGACCCGCACGGCTGGGTCAGCGCGAGCTTGAACGGACGGACGCCGGCGCGCGGCCTGCCCGCGGACAGCCTCTGTGAGGTGCTGGTGACGTGCGGCGCGGTACTCATCGACCGCACGGTACTCGACTCTCCCGCGCGCTTCGCCGCGCACAGGGACGACGAGGTCGGCGCGTTTTGCTATGCGCTCCGGGACGCGGGGATTCCGCGCTACGTGGACACGACGCGCCGGGCGGTGCATGTGATGGAGCAGCGGTTCTTGATTGACGGGCGAACGATGCTCAAGGAGATGTCGCGATGAATGGACGCCGGTTGGCTGCGCGAGTATGGGACGCGTTGACGCGGGACGGCGGCTCCGGTTCTGGAAATTTTGGGCACGCAGGCCGTCCAGGAGAAGTTGGGGGAAGCGGTACGGGAGTTGCTACTCATGAGTTGTCATCTACTGAACAGAAAATGTTGTCACAAATTCAAGAAGTAAATCGCCGTGGATTACGCGACAGGGAGTGTTGTGAAAGTTATTATACCCCTGTGTTGCAGGTGGCATTTGACGCAGGTCAAAAAGGTATTGACATCACATCGGCTCCCGTTGTGTCAGGTATACGCTATGGAAAATCTCCTGAATCTGGACTGAGTAATAACTATTCAGCGGATCGCAGTGAACGCGGATTATCATTAAGCCGATTAGATGGACAGAAAGAAATTGGATCGTCTGTATGGTTTGGCGATAGAAAACAATATTCATATCATGGCGTGCTCCTTCCCTACAGAGGCAGTGATGGAGAACCATTAATCCTACCTCTCCATGTTGAGTATTTAGATTAGGTGTAATTCTATGACGCAACTCCCAACGCTCCCGCTGAACGCTATATACGCCGACTTCTGCACGCGCCTCACGCCCAACGCCACCACGAACGAAATCAACTATGTCTGGGGCGACCCGGTATGGCTGTTTCGTATGCGCGGCGACGGCACAGAAGACGCCTTCGGCGAACCCCTCACAGAAAACATCGCCCAGACCGTCCTGTGGGCGCACAGCCAAAAGCGTAACACGAACAGCACGCGGTGGGACTACTACGACGTGAGCGTTGCCATGTACCACCCCAACCAGGATGAATTGCGGGCACGGTGTATGCAGGTGATGGCCGCCTACGAAGTCTTCAAAGGCACATCCTCCGGCGCGCTGGGGCTGCAACTTACCAACGTGTACGTGCAACAACTCGAAGTGGAAAACAAGGAAGTGATCGCGTCCATCGCCTGCAATCCGCGGCTTTACAAAGCCGTCGTCACGTTGCATTGTTGCAACGTCACGCCATAAATATCCTTCACCCGTCCCGGCGCACCCGGGGCACACTACACCCCGGTAACACACAAAAGGAGCACAACATGTCAACGACCCCAGTGGCCGGCGTCGGGCTGACCGATGCCTTTGTCAATTCCCAACGACGGATTTACATGGTGACGGGCACCACCACCCCCGTCGTCAATTTCATCCCGACCGTCAAGGTCTCGGAGAAGCCGAAGAGCAATGAAACCACGTGGTACGACTCCGGGAACATCGACGCCAACGGCATGGCGACCGAGAACGGACACATCACGGCGTATGCCTACGCCTACGATGTGGAGACGAAAGCCTTCGCCGTCGTCACCACGACCCCCGCGCTGCTCACCGTGATCCAGACCATCCTGGGCTGCAAGCGCAAAGGCGGCATGAACATTCGCTTCCCGTTCATCATCGACCAGGGCGACGGCTCGACGCCGCAAATGGCGAACTTTGACGTCGTGCATCCGGTCTCCGTCGATGGTGACACCAAAGACGACATGCCGATCAAGTTCGAGTTGCACCAGCGCGGCCCGGCGGTTGCGAACACGTATTCGCTGCCGCTGACCTACGATGCCGACAACGCCATCGCGTCTGTCGGCTAAGACCCGTCTCGCATGGCCCGAGCAGACTCCGGTCTGCTCGGGCACACCCTCACACGATAAGGCAGGAACATCATGTATCACGCGAAATATACCACCAATGGCACAGACTACACCGCGATTCTCTCCCCACAGGCCGTGCGCATCATGGAGCAGGAGTGCGAACACGGCTACGCCCAGATTCTCTCCGAGGCCACGCGCGACTTCACGTCGGCGATGTGCGCGTTCTGCGCCGCGTGCTTGCAGCATGAACGCGGCCCGGCCTTCACCGGCGACGCGCTGTTCCAGGAACTCGGGCTGGACGATATTGCCCGGTTTAAGGACGGCATGTTGACGCTCCGCCACCTCTACCGCCAGATCGTCACCATTGACGGCCCCGATGCGCCGCTCCCCGGCGACGACGCTCCCGGTGATCCGGGAAACGCCGAGGCGCCACCGACCGCTGGTGGCCCTGGCTCCGCAACCACTGCTACGGGTACCTAAAAATACGTAGTGAAGAGGCGATGTGGACGACGTCGCTCCGGTCAATCTTTGACCAGGTACGGAGCGAAAACTGGTTCAACAAACTCAGTATGCCGGTCAAAGAACGCAAGCCGAAAGACGAGTCAGACTGGCTACGACGCTGTAAAGCGCATCTCAAGGCGACGGGACAAATGGCATGAACGGACGACGGATGGCGATGAAGGTGCGCGATGCCCTGACGCGGGACTATAGCGACGAAGAGCAGCGTGACGCTAATGGACGGTGGACGGCGGGCGGAACTGATCACAATACGATTATCACTGTCGCGAAAAACAGCGGTCTCGGCCCAATCTTGTGCGCGTGAGTGGGGATAATGGATTGCTCTCGGTTGAATTTTGTCAGAAATCTATCTCGCGCGCGCAGTATGATACACTCAAACAGTTAGACGAAAATCAACAACTCTATGGGCGTCAATTTAGTCAGTATGAATTTTACCATCCCAAGACGGAAGCCTATCGTGGACGCATGACGGATATTGCGAAAGTCCCCAGAGAAATTAAGGTGGTGTAACCGTGCCCACGTATGACGCAGGTGATGTGAACGTTGCCTATAATCTTGAGACCAAAGACGCCGAAGCCGGTGCCTCCCGGATGGAGCAACTCTTCGTCACCATGGCCGAGAAACTCGGGCCGGTGGGCGACCTGCTCACCGCGGGTGCGCTGGGCATGGAAGCGTTCGGCGCGGCGGCGGTGATCGCGGCTGAGGATTTCGCTAAGACGTTCCAGCAACTCGACTTCGAACTCGGTGCCACCAGTGACCAAATCGACAACCTGCAAGGTCAGATGAAAGACTTGTATGTTGACTCGCCGGAGGGTCTGGGCGAAATTGAGAAGTCCCTGGTCGCCGTGGAGCAGCGCACAAAGTTGACCGGCAAAGCCGCCGAAGCATTCGCCGATCAAATGCTCAAGGTGTCGCACGCCTTCGGCGGCGACGCCGGGCAGTTGACGCGCAGCATGACCGCGATCATGAACCTCTGGGGCGAGGGCACGGATGCCATCGATAAATTCACTGCCGCGCACCAACTCACCGGCGTGACGATGTCGCAACTCGAATCGACGATGCAGCACATGGGGCCGCAACTCAAAGTGCTCGGATTTTCGTTCGAGGAAACGACGGCGATGCTGGCCAACTTTGACAAGGCCGGTTTGAATTCTTCGATGATTATCCGTGGCATGATGATGGCCATGCCGAAGGTCGGCGGCAACAAAGAGATCCTGCTGAAAGATATCGCCGAGATTCAAAACCTGTTGGCGTCCGGCGACGCTGTGGATAAAGCCAAAGCGACGGAATTTGCCAAGCACTTGTTTGGGATTCGCATGGGCGCGCAGATCATGGCCGCCGCGCAAATGGGCGCGTTTAATACGACCGATATGATGGCGCAGATTGGCGCGAAGGCGCCGGGCGCGTCTGATCAATTGATCGACAAAACCCTTGGCGCACAGTTCACGGAACTGGAGCACTTGGCGGCCACGAAACTGGCACCCATCGGCGCGGCGTTTATTGAGATTGCCAAAGACGTAATTTTCGTCGTGAAGCCTCTCGTAGAATTGACGGGCTGGATCACCACGAACCCGATCACCGCCGAACTGCTGAAGTGGGGGCTGGTGTTCAAAGGCGTGCAGATGGCCGTCGGGCCGATTGCGTCCGGCATTGCCGGGATGCTGGCCAACATGCGCACCATGCAGGTCACGAACCAGTTTCGCGCGTTTACGAACGCCGGCGCGACGATTGCCGGCGCGGCAACGAACCCCACGATGATGGATACCGAGACCGGCAAACTGCGCGTGATGACGCAAAAAGACATCAATGCGGCGGAACTGCAAGAGCAGGCGATTCTGGCGGAGACACACACGAAGCAACTAGCGTTGGACACCGACGCGAATGCCAAGCAGACACAAACGCTCTCCTCACTCACGAAACAACACACCCAGCAGACGGGACTGCTCACGAAACAAACCGAGAAAAATGCGGCATTGCAGCAAGAAGTGCGTCTACAACAGGAGATAGTCACCGAGCAGACGCGCCTGGCGGAAATAGCATCCACCAATCGCTACAACATGGCGCAACGGTTATCTGCGACGCCGGATGAGCAGACGGGCGAACGCGCGGTGCTCATCTCCGGCATGGCGTCGGCAGAAAAAGACGAAGTTGCGGCGCAAGCGAAAATCACCAAAGCCGACGCGACGCTGCAAGCGAAAAACGCGTTGCTGGAAGAGTCGAATGCCACCCTAGCGAATACCCAGGCCACGCTCGATAATATTGCCGTACAGCAACGTGACGCGTTTGTGATCGTGGAATCCACAGCCGCCTTAGACGCAAACGCCGGTGCCACTACGCTCGATGCTGCGGCGACGCGCAACCTCGCGGGTCTTGAAACGGCGGGCGCGCTGTCATTTGAACGGAGCGCAGGTGCGGCGGCGACGGACACCGGGGCAAAAATCGTGAACGCCGGTGCGACGGGCGTGTTGTCCACGGCGGTGAAGGGACTCGCCGCGTCGCTCATGGCTTGCTGGCCGATGGCGGTGCTGGCGGCGGCGGTGGTCGCGTTTGAAGCGGTGAGTAGTGCCGTGGATGGTGCGATGGATTCCGCCGCCGGTCTCACGAAGGCCAATGCGGATTTGAACGCAGCGACGACGGAGCAAACGAAACTCAGCACGCTGGCCACACAACTCAGCAATTTACAGGAGCAATACCAGTCGCTCTCTGACGCGGCAAAAACCTCGGCGAACGCGCAACTTGACCTGGTACACGTCAAAGACCAGGTGATTGCCAAGATTAAAGACATCAATACGCTCCTGGGCACGCAGGCCGTGCAATGGGATGGCACCGCCGCCGGGATTCAAAAAGTCGCCGATCAAGTCAACAATCTGCCCGACGTGCAGAAAAAAGTCATTGCCGCGCAAGCCGAAGTGGATGTGGGCAAGACCAAAGAAGACGCTTTAAAAACCATGACGGATGCGTTTGGGATTGCCGGAAAAGCGGCGTATGCGCTGGAAACCTGGGTGAACCCCAAGCTGGCGAAGCAGGATTTGGATGTGTACCTGGCCGATGTGCGCAAGGGCGTCAATGCCTTGGGCGTAAGTGCCGAAGACTTTAAAAAAGCGCAACTCGCCGTCGCGAAGTATGATTTGGCGGTGGCAAACAATGATCCGGCTGCGCTGGCGATGAAGGAAAAGCTCGACGCACAGAAAAAAATACAGGACGCCTTAGACTATACATCCGATCAGGAACGCAAACTCGCTGAAGCGCAAAACACCAACGCGGAAAAACTCATCACCGCACAAATTGCCCTGGGTGATTTACAGACCACCGCCGCGTCCGCGCGCAACAGTGATGAAGCGTATAAATTCGACAAACAGCAGGCGACGGCAAAGCTGAAAATTCAGCAAGAACAAGATTCAAGCGCGTTACAAGAGGAACATCTGAAAAAACTGGCCGATCCCATGATTGGCAATAACCAGGATGAAAAGAAAAAGGAAGACGAACGCTACAACATTGCCAAAACGCATCTTGACGAAGTCCACGCCCGCGAAACGAATTGGATGAAGGTGCAACAGGAACGTGAGGATACGCACCGCGCGCATGAACTCGAAAACCTGAAAACCGCCGACAAACTGATCGACACCCAACTCAAAGGGGAACAATCCGTCGCCACGGCGCGCGCGGACTTAGTCCGCTTGACGGTGCAGGAACGGCAGGCGACCAGCGAAACCGAGCGCGAGAAAATTCGCGGGTCGGAAACGCTGAAGCAAATGGAGATTGCCAATGATCTGGTCAACGCAAAATATGAAGACGATCTGGAAACGATTCGGAATAATCACAAACTCTACGATCTCGACAAGGAAGCGGCGACGGCGGCACTGGGCATCACGCACCAACATGATCTGTTCGTACAGCAGCAGAAAATGGCTGACCAGACCGCACTGAATGCCTATAACGCCGTGCTCGCGCAACGACGGGACGCGGATATCGATGCCGCGAATAAGCACCTGCTCGATGTGCAGAAGTCGGCGGACGGCGAGCGTCAAACGAAAATGTCACGGGATTTTATCGTGACGCAGGAAAGTTGGACGCGCGAAACGACGAAGCTGAACAGCCTCAAAAAAACGCAAATGGATGATACCGCTGAAATCGTGGCGGATGAAGCACGCGCGCACGCTGAATTGGTCTTAACTAAGGCGATTATTGACGCGCAGTATAATACCGATAAAATTCGCAGGGCGCGGTATGACAATGCCGTCGCCCTCGAAGCCATCGATACACAACTCAACCGACAAAAAGAGATCAATTCCGAAGTTGCGGCGACTGCTCAACATACACTTGACGCGCAGCAGCACGAGATCGATACGCAAAATAAACTCGACAGTCTTCAAGAACGAGCTGGTGACCGCACAGAAAATGAAATGGTCACGCGTCTCAAATTAATGGGCGAGTTGGATGAAAAACTGACGGGGAATAACGCACTGTCGCGAGCAGCGGAATACACTGCCGCACAGGTGAAAAATGAAATTGCCTTGCATGATCAGCGTATGACGTTTAAGCAGCAAGAAAAGGAATTCATTCGCAAGAATGGATTACAAAACTTTGAGGATGAAACGAACTGGACCAAAGAAATGAAGGATGATAAGCGGCTCATGATTGCGGAAAACGCCGACAAATAAAAAGCGGCCAATGAAGCCTTGCAAACAGAAAACGAATCGCTGAATATGAAAAATTACATCGCCGACATCGACAAAGCGAAAAGCGAAGCCGCGTCGTTGTTTGAAGGGGACCCCGGATTGCAGTTCGCCACGTTCGGGAAAGGCGCGGCCTTCTATAAGCAGTTTTCCGCGCTGCCGACGGCGC
>Ga0118677_10015518_pt1 | contig 10573 bp, 8 predicted proteins | sample AliMusrvi5mmetaG_FD_86154 | JGI IMG/M metagenome (GOLD analysis project Ga0118677, IMG submission 86154)
TATCCGGAGCGTCCGTTGCGGGCTTACACGTTGCGTTTCAAAGTCGAGTCGTTCGACGAGGGCGATTTTGCCGAAAGCGTAGCGACGTCGTTGAAATTGGAGCCGGTGCCGGTGTGGGTGCAACCGGAGGACATTCCCGGGGCGCTGTCGCTGTTGATCAAAACCGGTGGCGAGCCGCTCGCCGATCCGGCGTGGCTGCCCACGGCCTTGCTGGCGCGGCGAGCCGCGCAGGATGTGCCGATGGCGCTGGTGGGCGAGGGCGCGGATGAACTGTTCGGCGGTTATCCGACTTACATCGGCGCGGGCATCGCGGAACGGTTTGCTAATCTGCCCGGCTGGCTGCGCAACGCCATCCGGCGGGTCGTCGAATCGCTGCCCGTCAGTGACAAAAAGATGACCGTTTCCTTTCTGCTCAAGCGTTTCGTGCAGGGCGCGGAACTGGGCGGGATGACGCGGCACGAATTATGGATGTCGAATATCCCACCGCCGATCTTGCAGCGCCTCGGAATTCCGCTGGCGGCTTCCCGCGCGGATGACGCCGGCGGCGGGCTGCTGCTGGACCGGGTGCAGCGCTGGGATTTGGAAAGTTTTCTCGCCGAAGGACTGCTCACCAAAGCGGATCGCGCGAGCATGACTTCGGCGCTGGAACTGCGCGCGCCGTTTCTGGATGAATCGGTCATGGCCTTTGCCGCGAGCCTGCCCGCCGCCGACCGCGTGCAAAATTTTTCCACCAAGATTTTTCTGAAAAATTACGCGCTGCGTTATCTGCCGAAATCCATCGTGCGCCGGCGCAAGCGCGGCTTGTCCGTGCCCATTGGACGCTGGCTGCGCGGTCCATTGCGCGAATGGGCGACGGCGGCCTTGAACAACATTAAGCTCGAGCAGATTGGCGTCCACACGCCAGCGGCGTTGGACTTATTCTCCGAACATTGCCAGAACCGGGCCGACCACGCGCGCGCGCTGTGGACGCTGATTGTGTTGAGCGAATGGCTGGATTGGGTGGCCGCAGAAACGGCGTGTGGTGGAAAATAATTGATCGGGGGCCAATGCTTTGGAAATTTTTGATTGAGGCTGAAATTCAGCAGCGCCAGGCTGAATCGCCGATGCCGCGCGGACGTTTTGTTTTTTAAAAACAACCCGTCAAGGCAGGACGCGCGTGCCACTCCCGCCCGCCAGGGCGAGCGACAACTGACTGGGGCAAGTAATCACGGCTTCGCGTCCGCCATGCTGGATGAAATGCACGCACGCCTCCACTTTGGGCAACATGGATCCGGCCGCGAACTGGTGCTCCGCCGCGAATTGTTTTGCCTGGGCCACCGTCATCAAATCGAGCGCCCGCTGATCCGGCTTGCCGAAGTTGAGACAAACTTTTTCGACCGCCGTGGAGATCACCAACATGTCCGCGCCGATCTGGTTGGCGAGCACGGCGGAGGCGAGATCCTTGTCAATCACCGCCGGCACGCCGCTCAACAGGCCCTGTTCGTCCGCCACCACCGGAATCCCGCCGCCACCCGCCGCCACCAGCACATAGCCGGCCTTGACCAGATGGCCCACGACTTCGGCTTCAATGATGCGCATCGGTTTCGGTGAAGCCACCACGCGCCGCCAGCCGCGTCCGGCATCTTCCACCATCGTCCATTGCTCGACCCGCATCCGTTCTTCGGCTTGTTCGCGAGTGTAAAACTCCCCGATCGGTTTGGTGGGTTTCTGGAACGCGGGATCGTTCCGGTCCACAAGCGTCTGCGTCACGATGGTGGCGACCGCATTCTTCAGGCCGCGCCGGTGAAATTCGTTTTCGAGCGCCTGCTGCAATTGATAACCCAGCGCCCCCTGCGTGTCGGCGACGATGGAATCGAGCGGCACCTGATGCAGGATGCCGCGCGAATGTTCGCTGCGCAGCAGAATGAATCCCACCTGCGGCCCGTTGCCGTGCGTGATGACGATGCGATAGCCCCGCTCCAGCAAATCGGTGATGTGCCGCACGGTCTCGACCACGGCGTCGTATTGATCCGACACGCTCTGATGTTGCGCGTCCTTGATGAGGGAATTTCCGCCGATGGCGATGACGATGGTTTTCATTATAAAGTTGGCCGGGCTTGAACGACTCTTGGTTTCAATCACCGATCTTCAGCAGTTCCAGCCCGATAATATCCTTGTTTCCCTCTTTGATGGCAGAGAGCAAGTCATCGGCGGGGTTGCTGTCGAGTTGAATCCGGCAACTGGCCGCCGTCGCGCCTTCAAAGATGACGTTCTCGACTTCCTCGATGTTGATCCCGGCCCGGCGGATTTGGTCCATGACAAACGCGAGCACGCCGACGCGGTCGTAATGACGGACCAGCAGCTGCCATTTGGCGGGGGTTCGGCTTGCCAGATTGACGCAGTTGAGCACCGCTCCGGTCCGGACAAAGGTTTCGATGATGCGGATGGCTTCCTCCGCGATGGCCTCCTGCGCCTGCTCGGTGGACGCGCCGATGTGCGGTGTCCCGCAGAAGTTGGGCAGGTCAAGAATCGGATCGGCGAAATCGGCAATCGCCTCGGCCGGTTCCGGATCGAACACGTCGAGCCCAACGCGAATTTTCCCCGCGGCCACTGCGGCGCGGAGCGCGTTTTGGTCCACCACTTCGCCGCGCGAGGTGTTGATCAGGATGGCATTCGGTTTCAGGAGCGCCAGGCGGGCGGCATTGACGAGTTTGTGCGTTTCGGGTTTCAGCGCCGGATGCAAGGCAACGATGTCGGCCCGCCTGAATACGTCATCCACGCTGTCGCAATACTCCACGCCAAGCTGCTCAGCCTTAGCGGGCGTCAGATTTCGTGACCAAGCGATGACGCGGAGGCCGAACGCTTGCGCGCGGGTGATGACCTCGCATCCGATCCGGCCCACTCCGACCACCCCGAGTGTTTTGCCGTAGATGCCGTCCGCTTTGGAAAATTCTTTCTTGTTCCATTTATGGGCGCGCAAAGCGGCGGTGCTGTCGGCGATGCGCCGGTCGATGGCGAGCAATAATGCAAAAACCAATTCGGCGACGGCGATGGAATTTTTGCCGGGACAGTTGGTGACGTAAATGCCGCGGGCGCTGGCCGCCTTGACATCAATCGTGTTCACGCCGGCGCCGGCGCGCAGCACGAGGGAAAGCTGTTCAGAAGCCTTGAGCGTGTCGGCCGTGACCTCTTTGCCGCGGACGACGAGAATTCGATACGGCGAAATCTGCCCGGGCAATTCATCCGCCTTGAGGGTGGGGCTGTAGGTGACTTCGCAGCCCAGTTGTTTCAATCGGTCGAGATGGGCTTCCGAGAACTTGTCGGCGATGAGCACTTTCATAGTTGAGCTCCTTTGTTTGTTTCTTGAATCGTCATGTGGGGCAGACGCGAAAGCCTTCCTGGTCGAGGCGTTCACGAACAATCTGGACGTGATCGGCGTCGTGGGTCTCCACGATGCAGTGCACGTTCACGGTGTTGATATCGTCGCTGGAGAATGCCCGGTCGTGGGCGATCTCAATGATGCTCGCGCTGGTTTCCGCCAGCAGTCCCGCGAAGCGCGCCAGGCCGCCGGGCCGGTCGCTGATCGTCGCGGTGAAGCGATAGAGCCTGCCGTCGGAGGCCAGCCCGCGCTCCAGCACGCGGCCGAGAATCGGCGTGTCAATGTTCCCGCCGCACAGCGGCAGCACGACGGTTTTCCCTTTCAATTCGGGAAGCAGCCCGGCGAGGCACGCGGCGAGCGGCGCCGCGCCTGCGCCCTCCACCACGGCTTTCTCCAATTCCAGCAGCCGCAGAATTGCCAGCGCGATTTCGTGTTCGCCGACAAGGACAGTCTTGTCCACCAATCCGCGAGCGATTTCAAAAGCATTGCCGCCAACCTGCGGAACGCTCAAACCGTCCGCGAGTGTCGGCTTCACGTCCACGCGCACCGGCTGGCCCGCCTGCATCGCCGCCGTGAAACTCGCGGCGCACTCCGGTTCCACGCCGATGATGTTCACGCCGGGCTTCAAAGTCTTCAAGGCGAGAGCAACTCCCGCGATCAGTCCGGCGCCGCCGATCGGCACAATGACCGCCTCGACATCGGGAACCTGTTCCGCGATTTCCAATCCCATGGTGCCCTGGCCGGCAATGATCGCCGGATCGTCAAAACCGTTGATGTAACTGAGATTCTTCTCAGCGGCGATTTCGTCGGCGCGAATCCGCGCTTCGCCCAGATCCATGCCGTGCAGGACCACGTTCGCCCCCAGCCGGCGGCAATTGGCCACCTTCATCAGGGGCGCAAATTTGGGCATGACGACCGTCGCCGGGATGCCGAGCAATTGCGCATGATACGCCAGGCCGAGCGCGTGGTTCCCCGCGGAAGCCGCGATGACGCCGCGCTGTTTTTGTTCCGGTGAGAGCAGCGAAAGGGCATTGCGCGCGCCGCGTTCCTTGAAGCTGCCCGTGCGCTGGAGGTAATCGAGCTTGCAGAAGATTTTCATCCCGGCCGCCTCGGACAATGGGATCGAGTGCGGACACGGCGACGCGACGACGTGGCCCGCGATCCGGCCGGCCGCCTCCTGGATGTTTCGGAAGCTCACCCTCACGCCATCACTAATCACCTCCCGGCGTGTGATGTCAATGCCAGAGACCCCGCACACCAAAAAATGCCTAACATTGGGCAAAAAATGCGTGGGCAGGGTTGAAAGGTGGTCGCATGATGGGTGGAGCAGTTAAGTCGGCAGAGTATGAAACAGGTTGTAAATTTTCTCACCAACGCCCAACTCCAGGCGGAACTCGACCGGTGTGTCTATTGCGAGGAAAAACCCTGTCAGGAAGCCTGTCCGGTCAACTGTTCCCCCGCCGATTTCATCATGGCCGCGCGCGCGGGCGCGAAGTCGGACTACCTCCGTTCGGCCGCGATCATCATGGGCTCCAACCCGCTCGGCGGGGTTTGCGGCGCCGTATGCCCGGACTATTTTTGCGTGAAGGCGTGTTCGCGGCGCACGTTTGACACGCCCATTCAAATTCCCGCTGTGCAGGCGACGATTATTGAAAAGGCCAAGCAGTTTGGGCTCACCCCGTTTTCCGTCGCGCCGCTCGATGAAAAGAAAGTCGCCATCATCGGGGCCGGCCCGGCGGGATTGGGTGCGGCGGGCGTGCTCGCGCAACGCGGCTATCAAGTCACGGTTTTCGAGCAGGGCCGGAAAGCCGGCGGCATGATGAACCTGATTCCCGATTTCCGGCTGGATAAAAAAGTTTCCAGCACGGACATTGATTTTGTCCGGAAACTGGGCGCCATTGAATTCAAATTCGGGGTGACGGTCCCCGAGCCAAAAACCCTGCTGCAAGATTTTGATGCCGTTGTGGTATGCGCAGGTTTAACGGAGCCGATCAAACTCGATATCCCCGGCGAGGAACTTGCACTGTCGTGGCAGGCCTTTCTGGAAAACCAGAAGCAGATCGATCTCAAAGGCAGTAGAGTCGCCGTTTTGGGTGGTGGCGCGGTGGCGGCGGACTGTGCGACGACGGCCAAACACCTCGGTGCGGCTTCGGTGGAATTGATTTATCGCCGCCATCAGCGGGACATGCCGTTGACGCAGTATGAACGCAACTTGTTGCTGCAACATGGTGTTGAGATCACCAGTTGCTCCAGGCCGCTCGCGATAATTCACCAGGGAAAGCGCGTCACCGGCCTCCAAATCGTCCGCGTGACGCTGCCCTTGGGCAAAGAATCGCGACCGGAAAATTTTGTCATCCGCAAAAAGGAATCTCCGATCTTCCGCGAGTTCGACGTGGTGATTTCCGCCATCGGCAGCCGGCCCAAGCTGCCGGTTACGAAGTGCAAAGGAATTTTCTATGCCGGCGACATGGTGCTTGGCGCGGCGACCGTGGTGGAGTCCGTCGCCAGCGGCAAGAACGCCGCCGCTGAGGCCGACGCGTTCATCCGCGGCAAGGCGCGACCCAAGTTCAAGAACCGCGCGAAAAGCCGCGTCATGCTGTCCGGCGTGCCGCTGCGCCCGGTGCCCATTGATACCGATTTCTTTGGCCGCAAAATCCTATCGCCGTTCCTGCTTTCCGCCGCACCGCATTCGGACGGCTACGAGCAGATGCGCCAAGCCTACGAACGCGGCTGGTCCGGCGGCGTGATGAAGACCGCTTTTGACAACGTGCCGATTCACATTCCCGCCGGCTACATGTTTGCACTCACGCGTTCGACCTACGGCAATTGCGACAACGTCTCCGGCCATCCGCTTGACCGCGTCTGCCGCGAAGTCACCAAGCTCGTGAAGGAATTTCCTGATCGGCTGACGCTCGCCTCGACCGGCGGGCCGGTCACGGGACACGACGCGGCGGACCAAGCCGTCTGGCAATCCAACACGCGCAAGCTGCAAGATGCCGGTGCGATGGGCGTCGAATACAGTTTGTCCTGCCCGCAGGGCGGTGACGGCACGGATGGCGATGTCGTTTCACAAAATGCCGCGCTGACCGCGAAGGTCATTGATTGGGTGATGGAAGCCAGCGACGACGAAAACCCAAAACTGTTCAAGCTCACTGCCGCCGTCACCTCGATTCAGCCCATCATCAAAGCGATCCAGGAAGTCTTCGCTCGTTACCCGAACAAGAAGGCCGGAGTCACGCTCGCCAACAGTTTTCCATCGCTCGCCTTTCGCGACGCGCCGAACCGCCGTTGGGAGGAAGGGGTCGTTATTGGCATGTCCGGCGAAGGTGTTTTGCCCATAAGTAATCTCACGCTCGCGAAAGTTTCCTGCACCGGCATCATCGTCTCCGGCAACGGCGGCGCGATGACCTACAAGGACGCCGCGAACTTCCTCGCGCTCGGCGCGCAGACCGTCCAGTTTTGCACCGCCGTCATGAAGTATGGCCTCGGCTATGTGGATGAACTTCATTCCGGCCTCAGCTACCTGATGGAGGAGCGCGGATTCAGCTCGGTCAAGGAGCTCATCGGCTCCGCACTGCCGAATCCGATCACAGATTTTGGCGCGCTATCGCCGACGAAGAAGCTTCCGCAAGTCATCGCCGCGCTGTGCGAACATTGCGGCAACTGTGCGCGTTGTCCGTATCAAGCCATTGAGTTGAACCGTCGTGGTGTGCCGATGTTTGATCCGAGCCACTGCGTTGGGTGTTCGCTCTGCGCGCAGAAATGTTTTGCCGGCGCTATCGCCATGCGCGACCGCTCGCCGCAGGAACTGGCGGCACTGAAAGAAGGCTGAACCCATGCCCACCTCGCTACTCATTGAAAACGGAACGGTGCTGACCTTGGGATATGCTTCCAAGGTTCTCGCTGGCCATTCAGTGCTGATCAAGGACGGCCTCATCGCGAAGGTCGCGCCGAAGAAAGCGATCAAGAATTATCGCGGCAAACGCATTGATGCAACGGGCAAAGTCGTGTTGCCGGGATTCATCAATGCCCATACCCACTTCTACAGCAGCTTCGCGCGCGGTTTGACGAAGGCAAAGCCCTCGAAGGATTTCAACCAGGTGCTCAAGAATCTCTGGTGGCGGCTCGATTCGGCGCTGACCACGGAGGATTGCTACTACAGTGCGCTGATTGCGTTGCTTGGTTCGATTCGCCACGGCACGACGACGCTCATTGATCATCATGCCAGCCCGCAGGCGGTGGTCGGTTCGCTCGGCGCAATTGAGCGGGCCGTGCGCGAAACCGGTTTGCGCGCCTGCCTCTGCTACGAACTGTCCGATCGTGATGGCGCGGGCATCGCGAAGGAAGGCCTGGCCGAGAACGCCTGGTTTATCCAGCAGTGCCAGCAGCAAAACAACTCGCGCGTGCAGGCGCTCTTCGGCTTGCACGCTTCGTTCACACTTTCCGACGCCACGATGGAAAAGGCCGCGACCATCGGCCACGCGCTCCACACCGGCTTTCACATCCACGTCGCCGAGGCGCAGAGTGATCAGGATTGGGCGCTCAAGCACTGTGGAAAACGCGTGGTTGAACGACTGAAGAAGTTTGAAATCCTCGGTCCGCGTTCCATCGCCGCGCATTGCATTCATGTCAACCGGCGCGAAATAGATTTGCTGGCGGAGACGCAGACCGCCGTCGTCCACAACCCGCAGTCAAACATGAATAACGCCGTCGGCACGGCGAATGTCATCGAGTTGATGAAGCGTGGTGCACTCGTCGGCCTCGGAACGGATGCGATGACCACCAACATGCTCGAAGAATTGCGCGTCGCGCTTTGGGGTCAGCATTTGCGCGCGGAAAATCCATCGGTTGGATTCGGCGAAGTGACGAGCGCGCTGTTTGCGAACAATCCCAGGATTGCCGAGCGTATCTTCGGCCTGCGCTTCGGGGAGATTTCCGAAGGCGCAGCCGGCGATATCGCGATTTTTGATTATGACCCGCCGACGCCGTTGGAAAGTGGAAATATTATCGGTCACCTCGTTTTCGGAATATCCCAATCCGAGGCCGACACGACCATCGTCGGTGGCCGTGTGTTTATGGAGAACCGGAAGCTCACGCTGAATCTCGACGAGGCGCGCGTGAACGCCCGCGCCCGCGAGCTGGCAAAAAATTTATGGCAACGAATGTAACTATGAAAACAAAGACGCAAACAAAGACCCCGATCACCTACGACCTGATCCAGAAACGCGCCAAGGCGATGGAGAAAGACACCGTGCGATTTCTTTCCGACCTCGTGCGGACGCAATCGTTTTCCTCCAAGGAGAAGAATGTCATCGCCGTCATCAAGAAGGAGATGCAGGCCATCGGTTTTGACGGTATCAAGATTGACGGCCTCGGCAACATCATCGGCCGCATCGGCAAGGGCAAACGCGTCATCGCCTTCGACGGCCACGTGGACACGGTTTATCCCGGCGATATGGCGGCTTGGAAGTTTGACCCGTTCAAGCCGTTCGTGAAGGCCGGGAAGATTTGGGGACGCGGCACGGTGGATCAGAAGGGCGGAGTCGCCACGATGATTCACGCGGGCCGGCTCATCAAGGAACTTGGCTTGAACGATGAGTTCACGGTGCTGTTCACCGCCACGGTCATGGAGGAAGATTGCGACGGCCTGTGCTGGCAATATTTGCTCAATGTCGAAAACCTAAAACCCGAACTCGTCGTCATCACCGAGCCGACGAACATGAACATCTATCGCGGCCATCGCGGTCGCATGGAGATTCGCGTCGAGGTGAAGGGCAAGAGCTGTCATGGTTCTGCGCCGGAGCGCGGCGACAACGCCATTTACAAAATCGCCCGCATCGCGCTGGAGATCGAGAAGCTGAACAAGCGGCTCAAGAATGACCCATTCCTCGGGAAAGGCACGGTCACGATTTCGGAAGTCAAATCATCATCGCCGTCACTGTGCGCGGTGGCGGATGAGGCCGGAATTCATCTCGACCGTCGCCTCACCTATGGCGAGACGAAAGCCAGCGCCATCGCCGAAGTGAAGGACGCTGCCAAGCGTGCCGGCTATCCGGACGCCAAGGTTTACGTGCTCATGTATGAAGAAGCGGCTTACACGGGCAAAGTGTATCCGACGGAAAAATATTTTCCCACCTGGGCCCTGCCCGAGAAATCATCCTATCTCAAGAACGCTGTCGCCGCCTACACCGGCGTGCTCGGCAAAAAGCCGCTCGTGGACAAGTGGACGTTCAGCACGAACGGTATCGCCACGATGGGCATGAAAGGCATCCCGACGTTCGGCCTCGGGCCGGGCAACGAAATTTATGCCCACGCAGCCAACGAAGCGTGCCCGGTCGAACACTTGAGCGGTGCGGTCGCGTTCTACGCTGCGCTCGTGGCGAAGTTGAATGGAAAAGTCTAAATGACCCAGTTCGTTTACCAATGCAGCAATTGCGGGAAGCGCTACCAGCGTGACGAGGTGCGCTACCTCTGTCCGCTGTGCGCGCGCGACTACCGCCCCGGCATTCCGCTGATCGGCGTGTTGTCGGCGCAATTCGACTACGCGGTCATCCGAAAGAAGTTCAACAAGGCAAAGCCCGATTGGAAGAAAGGCGTGTTGCCGAGCGGAAGTGGCGGATAGAATTTCTCCTCCACCGTTGTGGGGACAACCACCACCTTTTCTTTGCCGCCGCTCACAGGCTTTATGAGTTTGCCAAGCCGTATCTTTCGGGGAAAACCGTCTTTCTCCCTTTGAACATCCCTCTCAAGGAGGTCTTCAATAGAACCGATGGTATGAACATAATAGTGGGGCGAAGGCACCGACAGCCGGAAAAAGTCGAGGTCCGAGATGTCATACAAACCGGTTGAGGAACGTTTTTCCTTGTCAGTTTTCATCGTTCTTCGTGCAGAAGTACTCTATGGTCTTCTGTGCACACGTCCTGCAATATCCAAGCTTTTCGAGCATAGTAGTGATCATCCTGTCGTAAAGCTTCTGATTCTCTTCGTTGGTTCTGTTTGCAAGGGCGCCGATAAGACTCCCCGCACCGGCGATATCCGATTTAAGACGCACGTCCGTCACTGCTTTGACAAGCTCTATATTATCCATGAAGTCATAATCCGGATCGACCGATATCTTCTGGCCGTAAATATTTCGTATGGAAGTCCTGAACGACTCCCTCTGTTCCTCCGTTTTGAGACCAAGCCTTTCCTCCACGCTCTGAATAAACCTTTCGT
>Ga0118677_10009509_pt2 | contig 10572 bp, 8 predicted proteins | sample AliMusrvi5mmetaG_FD_86154 | JGI IMG/M metagenome (GOLD analysis project Ga0118677, IMG submission 86154)
TTTTGGCATCAACATGAAAATTGTCCGGAGTCCATCTGGCCGCAAACGCGGCATGAGTATTGGAATCCCAAACTGCAAAGAAATGCAGAACGGGATCAGTTGAACACAGAGCGCTTAAAGCAAAACTGTTTTTAGCCACGCCCACGAGCAGCATTGCATGGGCCTGCTGCAGCAGCTGCGCTTTGTCCCTTGGATGTATAAAAACGAGTCGGCTGCCTATTCGCTGTTTAGGATTTCCTTCATGGGGGATTTTGGCCCATTGCAGTTTTGTAATTGCGCTTACCGGCGTTTTTCTTTCGGGAAGAAATATTGAAAGAAGCACGTTTTGTCCATAGCGTATGTCAACATCAGCGCCAAGCTCAAACCCCACACCCTGTTCGCTTACATCAACCAGGGTGCATTCCCGCGCTTTTTCCCCTGCCCTGTAATAGCAGTGCGCCGGAAGCGATAATGGAAAGCGGACATGTTTCCTGTTTTCAATTTTCGACTGGTCGAATCCGTACAGACGGTTCAAAAAAGATTCCATTATTCATCCTTCTGTTTGAGGGAAAATTTAAAATACTTTGAGCCCCTGCCACGTAAGTGAATTTTGCGGCCACGTGGATAAAAAATCAAGATTTATATGGGCTGTTTCGGGGCCGGCGAAGAAGCATCTGTTTTATGGTCAATTCTCACGGCTTTTATTGACAACAATGTCATTGGCTTATATAGTGTTTATAAAAACTAATCAAGCCATTGATCCAAGTCGTGGTGATTAGACTGCCAGTTTGCCAATATGATACTATTTGCATAAAATAAAAATAAGGAAGAAATGTATGTATCCTGTTTCTCTTTCTATTTTTTTTCCGTGCTACAATGAGGCCGGCAATTTAGAAACACTGATACGCGAAACGATTGGGGCTATTACCGGGCTCGTGCAGCAATATGAAATACTCATCATCGACGACGGCAGCAGCGATAAAACCGGCGCCATAGCCGACGGGCTTTGCGCGGCAGACGAACACCTGCGCGTTATTCATCATGAAAAAAACAGTGGCTACGGCGCGGCCCTGATTTCGGGTTTTAAAAACGTGCGCTATGACTGGGTCTTTTTCGCCGACGGCGATAACCAGTTCGATATCCGGGAGATTGAGCTGCTGCTGAAGCACACAACCGATTACGATGCTATTATAGGCTACAGAAAAAAAAGGAGTGATCCGCCGCACAGGATATTGTTCGCCACCCTGTGGAAATTTTTAGTCTACCTGGTGCTGGGATTCCGTGTCAGGGACCTGGACTGTGCGTTCAAGCTCATACGGCGGGAGTTTATCAAAAAGATCGAACTTACCTCGAAGGGCGCCGTGATAAGCGCCGAGCTGCTGCTGAACCTGCACCGCGCGGGCGCCCGGTTTAAAGAAGTCGGGGTGACGCACCGGCCGCGCCGGTTCGGCACTCAGACCGGCGGTAATCCATTCGTGATATTTAAAGCATTTCGTGAGCTTTTACGACTGTATAAACATTATAACAGCGCCGGCAAGAAATAATACCGGTGTACCGCGGGCTGAGCACGACAGGCAACAACCGTACTGGGCCGGCAAATAATAATACATTGAGCACACAATCATGATCGGCATTCTTTTTCTCATTCTTTCTATCTGGATCGGCTTTCTTTTTGAGGAAACCATAGACGCTCTGGAGGATAATTTTTGGGCTAAGCTCGCTTTCGCGATAATTACGGGAACGCTTTTTGCCACATGGCTCGTCTATGCCGCAGCGCTTCTCCTTGGGTTCAATTATTACTCGTTAGCCTTCAGCCTTATCGTCATGGCGTCATGCGCGGGCTACGCAAAATTCGCAAAGAATAAAAACGGACGCTGGTTTGCAGAAAAAGTGTTTAACCGTAAATCGATACCTGTTGTGCATGTGGCACTGCTTCTCTTTATAATGCCGTACTTTATTTTCGGGATGTGGGAAACGAAATCCGGCGACATACTGTATTCGGCCAATTACACGGATATGCCCTATCACATTTCCATGGTCTCGGCCTTCCTGGAGCATGTTCAATTCCCGCCGGGCAATCCCCAGGCCGCCGGCGCCAAAATGATCTACCATTTCATGGTCAATTTCCACTCGGCAATTCTGAACCTCGGCGGGATTCCCCTGATGGCGTCCGTGATTATCCCCCAGCTGCTGTTCGCTTTTGCGCTGGCCACAATGCTGTATTACTTTTACCGTCAGCTGCTTTCCGACAACATGCGCACGGGCTTTGCGGCGATTCTTTTTATCATGGGGCATATCGCTCTGGGCAATCTCATTGTTGCGCTGCTCGGCCATCCTTTGGGCGGTAGTGGGTTTTCGCTGTCATCGTGGGTGAGTGTAAGAAATGAGCTCCTGTATCCTTTCTTTAATTTTCTGAACCCCATTATCAACTTTTTTCACCCGCAGCGCCCTTTTCTGTTCGGGCTTCCCCTCGGCCTGATCGTGCTCGCGGGCACCTACAGGACTTTTCTCAAGGAGGAGTCCGACTATAGATCGCTTTTTATGCTCTCGTGCGTTTTGGGGCTCACGCCGCTTTTCCATATTCACACCTTCCTCGTCGTAGGGCCCATATTTGTCCTGGCGGCGTTATGCCGGAGGAGAAATTTTATTAAAACGGTTGCCTGCCTGCTTCCGCTGCTTCTTGCGGTGCCCCAGATATTGTTTCTATTTTCACAACCCAAGACCCCAAACTTTTCAGGGTTTGATGTTTACAAAATCGGCGGCGGCATAAATGATTTTCCATTGCTCGGCTCATTTTTTCTGGCCAGAATTATATTCTGGCTCCGCGTTGCCGGATTTCCCCTGCTGCTGGGTCTTGCCGGTTGTATCGTCTGCTGCGCCAGGGACAGAGGGCTTTCGCTGCAGTCGAAAGAGGCCAGAAAAGGCATCATTGTGATGCTCTTCACCGCCATTCCGTTCATGTTTTTTCTGCTCATAAACTTCTACCGCATTTCCCCAGCCTGGGGCGACAGCAACAAATTTTTTCTGTATTTCGACCTCATGCTCTGTTTTTTTTCCGCCATACTGTTGGGCTCCTTGTATAAAAAGAACTTTTTCCTTAAGCTGCTGGCAATACTGATAATCACGCTCGGGGCCATAGCCCCGTCACTGCTGGAAGCATATGTGATATTCTCGCGGCCTGGCCAGACGATGTTTACCCCCTGTGAAAAAGCCACCGCGCAGTGGATAAGGGAGAATACTCCCAAAGAAGCAGTTTTTCTAACATCGGACGATATTATTCATTATGTTCCGCCGCTTGCGGCCCGGCAGGTTGTTGATGGTTCCTACACCCCGAATACGGGATTCAGGAAGCCCGGCACTGAAAACGATATAAAGAAAATCTACAGCACGGGCGACATCAAACTTATAAAAAAATATAAAATCACCCATGTCCTCATCGGCCCGCAGGAGCGGAGACATTTCAAAATCGATGAAAGGGCGTTTGCACAATACAACCTTATCTACAACCAGTCCTGCAAGGGCGACTCTTTCAAAATATATGATACGGTCACAGCTCTCGCCTCCGCGTCTTTATCACCCAAGGCACCTCCGAAGCCCGGCGACAAGGTGTTTTTAAGCGATATTGAACCTGACAGCGCTGAGCAGTCTTTCGGCCATCTGATGCGAGACGCTAACATTGACACACATCCGATTAGCCTGAACGGCAAAAAATATGCAAAAGGGCTCGGCACCCATGCACACTCGGAAATTATCTATAGTATCGATAAAAAGATGAGTTTTTTTGAAGCCGATATTGGCCTGGACGATTCCGAAGCCCATAGCAAGGGCAGTATTGTTTTTAAAGTGCTGGTCGATGATTCGCTGCGCTACACCTCACCGGTCATGAAGGGGGACACGCCAACCGAACATGTAAAAGTGCCGCTCAACGGCGCCAGCCAGTTAATGCTTATCGTGGAGGATGCCGGAGATGGAGACACCTGCGATCATGCAAGCTGGGCCGATGCTGTTTTTATCTACTAACTCAACTTGACCGTGGCCGAAATGCTGTGGTTCCGAGAAAAACAGGCACGCAATGTTTTAAGCAGGTCAATATTTCAGGTGCGTCCTCTATCCCCGTGTATTCAAGCGTTATTCCGGGGCGTAGCTGAGCTTATACCCAACACCATATACGGTTGTTATTATCTCCTTGCCGGGCAAGTGCGCGGCTATTTTTTTGCGAAGATTTTTAATGTGGGAGTCGATCGTGCGGTCATAGCCTTCGCAGTCATAGCCCTGCACGCGGGCAAGCAGCTCCTCCCGGGAAAACACCCTGCCCGGCTGCCCGATCAGAACCTGCAGAAGCCTGAACTCGCTGGGCGTCAGATCCAGCAGGCTTTGGCTTACCATGGCCTGATGGCTGACCTCATCAAGTGAAATGGGCCCAAGGCTGAGATTTTTTTCAGCGGGTTCGGGAGCGCTGCGCCGCAGAACGGCTTTTACGCGCGCGACCACCTCCCGCGGGCTGAAAGGCTTGCAGATATAGTCGTCTGCGCCCAGCTCAAGCCCGATCAGCCGGTCGATTTCCTCAACCTTTGCCGTGGCCATGATGATGGGCACGTTTGAAAATTTTCTGACTTCCCGGCACACCGCCATGCCGTCCATGCCCGGCAGCATGAGGTCGAGCAGCAGCATGTCGGGCGCGGTTTTGCGAACCTGCGCGACCGCCTGGTCGCCGCGGCCCGTTATGGTTGCCCGGAAGCCTTCCTTTTCAAGATACTCTTTGAGCACGTCCGCGATCTTTTGTTCGTCTTCAACAATAAGAATGTGCTTATGCGTCATTGCCGTTTCCTGCCTTGCGTAAGGGGCTTTGATTTTTCAGCAGCGGGAGAGTGATTTCTATCTGCAGCCCCCCGGCTGCGGCGTGCCGCGCTTTTATCGTGCCGCCATGGGCTTCAATAATTGTTTTGCAGATTGAAAGCCCCAGGCCGCTCCCGCCGTGCTCGCGGCTGCGCGACGGATCGACTCGGTACAGCCGGTCAAACAGCCGTGGAAGCGACGGCGTGGGGACCGCGGGTTTGGTGTCAGAAAATTGCAGGAACACATCGGTCGTGGTGCAGAGCTGCCGCACGGTCAGGCTGCCCGGCGAGTCCGTGTAGCGCAGGGTGTTTTCCAGAATATTTAAAAACACCTGCATGAGCCGGCCTTTGTCGCCGGGTATGGTGATGGCTTCAGCATCGCCGAGTTCATCAGCAAGCGCAATGTCGAGCTCCTCAAATCTGCCCTGAAACTTCTGCAGGCATGACCGCACCGCCTGCACCAGTTTGACCGGCTCTTTTTTAATATGCAGCGCGGCGCTTTCCGCGAGCGACAGGTCGTGCAGGTTGCTGACTATTTTGCTCATATGCACAACCTCGGCATGCAGGGAGTCGATGCGCTCAGGGCTTGCCTGCCGCAGCCCGTCCTGCAGGGCTTCGATTTCCCCCCGCAGTATGGACAAGGGTGTGCGCAACTCATGCGCTATATCGGAAATCCACTGCTGCCGCAGCTGCTCATACTGCTGAAGGGTCTGCGCCATCTGATTGAAATCCTCGGCAAGCTGGCCCAGTTCATCTGAGCTGTTTACGCTGATTCTGGTGTCGAACTTGCGGGTGGTGAGGCTGCGGGTGCCATTGATAAGCTCCCGCACCGGCGCCAGCAGATGGCGTGACAGCAGAAATGCAACAACAGCCGCCAGCGTCAGCATGAGTGCGCCAACAAGGTAGAACGCCCGGGCCTGTTCTTTTAAAAAGGCCATGTTCAGCGGATCCGAGGGACTCTGTTCGTTTCTGAGCCCAAGCCACCCGACGGTTTTGCCGTCCACCACGATCTCCTGCAGTGTATGGCCTGCTGTTGATTCGGCTTTCCCCACAACAGGCTGCTGCTGCTCATCAAACAGCGTGAGCCTGTGTTCTATCCCCAGGGGAGGCTGATCAGCAGGGAGCCTGTCGCGATCATCCCACGGTGGTCTTCTTTCAGGGTCTTGTTCATCAGGGGGAGGTCTTCTGTCCGGCCCGTCCCGCAGCGCAGCATCTTCTGGAAATCCTCGCCCGCCTGGAGGATGTGGCGGAGGCAGCGGTGGGGGCACCTTCAGGGAGGATTCAAATCCCGGGGGTATTGCAGGCGGCTTCTCTGCATAGGCGGCTGAGTCGCGGGGCCGCAGCAGTTTGCGCCACCGCTCAGGATTTTTGCGAAGCCGGTTCCAGCCATTGCTACCCTGGTATTCCTCCTGCAGAACCCGGCTTAGCTCACCGAGCCGTATCGCCTCCACTTTATGTATATAATCCGCGAAATTCTGGCGGGCATAATACTGCATGGCCACAACCATAACGACAACGATCGCAAGTGATGTGGTAAGAAAAGCAATAAAAAATTTAAATGATAGCTTTAAACGCATAATGATTCCAAAAGGAAGCCAGAATCCAGCAGTCAGAATTCAGAATAGAAGACACATAGGCTTTAAGAAGTTTATTGGTGACTTTCGGTCAAGTCATGCTCTGAATTGCAGTCACCTTTTTTTATGCTGACTTCCGGCTCCTGAATTCTGGATTCAAGGTTTTTTTATCATATCCCACTGATCACACTTTAGCATATAAATTTTTTCACAGCCCTATCTGCATAATTTCAACATGATACCCCCACAATTTCTCCATAATCAGGTGTTATTATATAAGCCAGAAAGACAGAATTTGTTGCTCATGCAGAAAACCAGGTCAAGGGAGAAACACCATGCAACAAGCAGTGCAAAGAACAGCAATCGTCATACTTTCTTTACTGGCCCTCACAACGGCCTGTAAAAAGCCTGTGACCAGCTCGGCTTTTGTCGTTGTGGATACGGGTCAGACAGCATGCTACGGCGAAATGCAGGAGATTGCCTGCCCGGCCGAAGGCGCGGCTTTTTACGGCCAGGACGCCCAGTTCAGCGGCAATCAGCCGCGCTACCAGCTCGGCAGCAATGGGAAGATCGTTTATGACAACAATACTGGGCTTACCTGGCAGGCCAGTCCCGATACCAATGGCGACGGCAGCCTCACCAAAAGCGACAAACTGACCCTGTCGCAGGCGCAGGCGCGGCCCGCGATACTCAATGCGGTCCGCTACGGCGGGTACAGCGACTGGCGTCTGCCGACGATCAAGGAGCTCTATTCGCTTATCGATTTCCGGGGCACTGACCCAAGTCCTACCGGCACGGATACCTCCGGCCTGACGCCGTTCATCGATACGAGCTATTTCAATTTTGCTTATGGTCAGACAAGCCTCGGGGAGCGCATCATAGATTCCCAGTACGCATCCAGCACGCTGTATGCCGGTGGCACAGACAAGCTTTTCGGCGTCAACTTCGCCGACGGCCGCATAAAGGGCTATGGTCTGACCATGCCGGGAGGCGCAGAAAAGACGTTTTTCGTGCAGTGTGTGCGGGGCAATACAAGCTATGGCATCAACAGCTTCGCGGATAATGGCGACGGAACCATCACCGACGCTGCCACGGGCCTCATGTGGGCAAAGGCAGACAGCGGGCAGGCCGTGAACTGGCAGGAAGCTCTGGCATGGGTGCAGGCTAAAAATTCGGTGAACTATCTCGGCCGCAATGACTGGCGGTTGCCGAATGCCAAGGAGCTCCAGAGCATCGTTGATTATACCCGCTCGCCCGATTCGACCGGCTTTGCCGCGATCAATCCACTGTTTACCTGCACCGGGATCACCAATGAAGCGGGCCAGGCCGACTATCCCTTCTATTGGACGGGGACGACGCATGCAAGCTCAAACGGCTCGGGAGGGGCGGCAGTGTACATCGCCTTCGGAAGGGCCATGGGCTATATGGACGGCGCATGGGTAGATGTCCACGGCGCAGGCGCCCAGCGCAGCGACCCCAAGGAAGGCGATCCGGCGGACTACCCGACCGGCCGCGGGCCGCAGGGCGACGCGATCCGGATATATAACTTCGTGCGCCTTGTGCGGGATTCTCTGTAATCGGGCAGGGCAGGAAAATTATATAGTCATTGCAGCAGCCCTGGCCAGTGCTGCGAGCTGCAACCTCAGTATGGCAGTCATGCCCATGATTTTTTTCAAGGAGTCATAATGGTAACCGTTATTGATGATGAGCTGCTGGTCCTTCAATTTCACCGCCAGGTCGACCGGCAGCCATGATGAAGCTCGCCCGGGAACTCAACTGTATCGAACGCTCCGGCGGCTACCGCAAGCACCTTGCGTTTATTAAAAATGTTGAGGAGGTCTCTATTACACTCGATGATATCCTGGCTTATAAAAACTGCCGGCGTGAACCTGCGGAAAAAGTGCAAACGGCATTAGTCATTTTTGACGAGGTGAACCTGGGCCTGGCGCGCATGCTTCAGTCGATTCTGGGAAGCGAAAATAACAGAACGGAGGTTTTCAGGGACATGGCGGCCGCAGCGCACTGGCTGGCTGCCGATATGGGTGACCATCCTGGTAATGTATAAATAAAAGGATTTCGGCATCCGGGCACAACGATACAGGTATGGTGAAAACAGCATTGCGCCGCAAAATAAAAAATTTTTGTCCGCAAAACCGCACAGTTTTTACAGAATCTCCACATAGTATCCCCACAATCATCTGCTAGCATTTAAGCCAGCAGGAAAAAATATGCGGTTATCCAAACAATAATTAAGCGGGAGAGCAAACATGAACACAATCGTCGGCACTGCTAAAAAGCAACTATTAATCATCGCCATGGCCCTGTCCGTGCTGTGCACTGCGGCGTCGGCCCTTGCCGATCCGGCGCCGCCGGTGATGGACATCAGCCAGACCCTTTCCGATGGGGCGCAGCAGACAACCCTGGCCTTCGACGGCCTGGCCATGATGACCGGGAACCTTGATGCACAGTCCTTTTTCCCGCCGGGCAAGGTGGCCGACTATACGGGCTTTCAGTACCTGCGGGACAACACCCCCAACGGCCTGGGCCATAACACCAGCTTCATGACCAATCTGGCCAACAATGTCCTCTTCATCTTAAACGATGTCCAGCTCGCCCAGCTGAAGACGCTGGCGATTTCCCAGCAGGATAATATTGACGCCTACGGGTACAAACGGTATGCGCTAATGAAGGCGTTTCGACGCCTCATGGACGGCGACATTCCTGCCGGCGCCACGGGCTTGAACCTCGACGCGGTAAAGAAGGCCTCAAACGAACTCTATCTCATCGACGGTCAGATCGCTTTCGACCGGGCCCTTCTGTACGCCAATATCCATACGTCTATGGCAAACGGCGCGCCCTGCAACAGCGATTCCAGCAAAACCCAGCTGGCCTACCTGGACGCCATGAAGGCGGGCTACGATTCATGGCCCGTGCTCACGGACGCCCAGCTCAAGTCAATCAACGACAGGATGAAAGGACTGCCCAACGGCGTTGTCGTGGCCATGATGACCTACGCCGGAGACATCTTCAGCTGGTATGCCGGCTCGGTGGATGCGGATGTCTACTTTTGCCCCGAGCGGCAGGGCACATACTACGGCGGGTTTTATATCAAAGATGCTCCCGCCGTCGGCCACGAGGGCTACCAGATCAGCACATCACTGACCGCCACTGCAGGTGCGGCACTGTGCGACAGCTCACAGGGCTATGTTACGGATGCTCAGGCCGCGGTGATATCGGGCCTGGTCGATACGCAGAGGAGCAATCTCTACGCGGGCGCAACCAGCATTGTTTCGGTACGGACGCAAATCGCGACCCTGTTGCGCAGCCTCCTGATTTCGACGGCTTCCAGCGACGCTATCAAGGCCCAGGTGCTCACCCTGTCGAATACCTACGGCGACCTGGACGGCGAGAACAACTACTACTACACCACGGTCTTTGCCCAGGTCTACAACACCCTGACGGACAGCCAGAAGACCAGCCTCGCGGCGCTGCGGAAGTCGATCCTAACCGGGACCTACACTGATGGGACTCCCTTCGACTTCACCACGTGCAACTTCTACTCCCTCTATTCGGGCGTCATCACCGACACCAGCGTGCTCTACCCCTATATCGCGAACACCGATTACCTGTTCTTCGAGCCTTAACTGACTGGACCGCGCAGAATTTGCGGTCACCTTCAAAGAACCCGGCCAGCCGCACGCAATTGTGCGGCTGGCCACAAGAATTAACGTGGACCCCATGCGCAATAAATCGCTATACATGGACTAACCATGAAGACCGTTGAGATCGTTCAAGGCATCGCCCGCCGCTTCCGCCGCCTCACCACCTTGGGCATCATCCTTGGCTTCGGGATCCTGTGGGTTCCGGCGCGGCTGCTCGCCGGGGTGTCCTTCCATCGCCTGGGCACCTGGGAATTTTATTTGCCAGCGCTGATTCTGGCCTTGCATCTGGCCCTGTCCCCCATCCCCTGGCAGTGGACTGGGGACACGCAGCCGAAAGCACCCGTTTGGCGGGGCTTCCTGCAGGCGGTCCCCTGGAATGCCGCGTGGGTCCTTTTGCTGCTCTGGGGGGTCAGCGACTTCGTGCAGCCCGCCAGGCCCTTGCCCAACGCGCAGGCCACGGCATCTGGCCCGCCCCGCCAAGATAATCCAGCACCCCTGGACGACCGACCCGATCGGCGGCCA
>Ga0118677_10015519_pt1 | contig 10572 bp, 8 predicted proteins | sample AliMusrvi5mmetaG_FD_86154 | JGI IMG/M metagenome (GOLD analysis project Ga0118677, IMG submission 86154)
CTTCCAGCCTGGCGTTTCATTGGCGGACAGGCGGGACGCGCTGTCTTCCCTCACTGGCTGGAAGCCTGTTCTCCCAGTGGCCGGCACCACCGCCTTCCACGCGCTGCCGAATGATTCTAACACAATTGGCAACAGGCAGAGAACTACCGCCGCGGCAGCGAGCATGACCAGCGCAACCAGGCGCCGGTCTGCCTGCCATTTCGCGGAATGCGGGTCCCCGGCATTGAGTTTTTGCAGCGCATCGCTGGGGATTTGGCGGCTGTTGGCATCGAAGTACTTGCCGCCGAAGCGTCGGGCGAGCTGCGAGAGGTTGGCGGAATCCTGCCGCGACAGGTGGCCGTCGATGAACTTCCCGCGTCCCGGTTCCCCCACCCCGGCGAACAACACGTCCGCCACGGCCGAGGGCAATGGCTTGAGTCCCACGGGCGGCACGCTGTCGCCATCGGATATCACTAACAAAGTGGCCGATTTGCGGGGCCAGTCCTTCATCATTTCGCCCGCCTGGTTGAGCGATTTCAACAAGTCCGTCTTGCCCGGCTTATAGGTATAATAAAACGGCACCTCCGCGGCGAAGTGCACGATCAACTCGCGGTCCTGGCATTCCTTGGCCAACATGCGGGCCTCGGTGTAGAAACTGGCAGCGCTGAAGCGCACATTGTCGCCCGGCACCCGGTTGAGGACGGACTTGAGCACCTCCGCCGCACGCACGGCCCGCCGTTGCTCGCCGCTTTCGCCGGCATCGGCGAGCTGCATCGACGGCGAAACATCCAGCAGCACCATAAGGTGCCGGGTGACGGCGGCGTGACGGTCGCGGTCCCGCGACAGATTGTTATAGGCGATGAGCGTGATCATCGCCCACGCCGCGCCCGCCAACGCCAACACGCGCAAGGGCGGCGCGACCTTGGTCCAAGCGCGGGATCTCCCGGCCGGTCCGAAGGCCAGGCGGCTGAGACGCGCCACCCGCCGCGCATGCAAGCACTCGCCCACTGCGGCGACGGCCGCGATGCCGATCGCGGACCAGTTGGCGCAAGTGATGATTTCGTCGTGGGTCATGGTATTACCAAGGGGTGTAGCGCAGTCCTAACAATGAAAGTCCTAACAGGACTGCGGCGGTCAGGCCCGCGATCGCCAATGGCGTGTAGTCGTCCACCCAATCCGCGGTCACTTGTTTGAATTTCGCTTTCTGCATGCCATCGATCTCATGGAAGACCGTTCCCAACGAGGCATTGTCGCCCGCCGTGAATACCTTGCCGCCAGTGATGGATGAGATGGTATTGAGTCCGGCGAGTCCGATGCCGCCGGTATCGTCGTTGCCGACCATCACGCTGAACACGCGGATTTTCTTCTCGGCGAGTTCCTGGGCCACGGTGCGGTCGCCGCCGTTTTGGAAATCGCCGCTACCACCGTCGGTGATAAGCACCACGGCGCGGTCGCCCTCAGGCACCCGCACGAGTTCATCGCGGCACCCCCGCAACGCGCTGGCGATGAGCGTGCCGCCCATCCAGGGGGGCATGTTTTCCGGCCTGACATATTTGGTGGCGTTGACAATGGCCGATAATTCCTTGGTCGGCGGGATCCAATGGATATATTCCGAGCCGAAGATGGTGAGGCCGAACGCGTCTCCTTTGCGGAAGGTACAGAATTGTTTGGTGGCCTCCACCGCCGCCTGGAAACGGGTGCCCTTCTGGCCGAAGGGCATGCCCATCGAACCGGACACGTCGAGACAGATGATGATATTGTTGAGAACTCGCTCGTCGGCCGGCGGCGCGGGTTGGCGCGGCCCCGCCAGCATCAGCACCGCGATGGCTAACAACACAGCGGGTAAGGTGCCCGCCAGATTCGTCAGCACGCGCAACATCCTGCCTTCGCGTTGCTGGCCGTGGTCGAATGGCAAGACCACCGGATGCCCCCGCCGCACCCATTGCCAGAATCCCCATAACACCGGCAGCGCCAGCAGCCAGAGCAGTTGCGGATGGTGGAAACTCATGCCGCCACCTCCTCCGGTGCCGCCGGCAAGCGCCGATAGGGTTCTAACAAACCAGAGATTTCATCGCGGGTCGCGCCGCCGGGACGGTGCAGCCAGCGTTCCAGCGCGCGGAGCAGGGTCCCCGCCTCGGCGTGGCGTTTGAGGGCGGCCAGCGCGTCGGCCATGCGTTGGTCGTCGGGCAGGGCGAGTTTCTCGCGCCAGTAACCGGTCATGAGGCGTTCCAGTCCGGCCTGACCGTCGGCGGATAGATTTCCGGCGGCGGCGGCCTCGACGAATGGTCGCATGCGTTCGGCATAACTGGGTTGCGGCACGACCACCACCGGAGCGACGACCGCTTTCCTTTTCCTGCCGAACCAGGCGAAGGCCGCGATGCCGCCAACCCATAACACAGCCAGGATCCATAGGAACATGCGATAGCCGCCGAACCACGGAAACGGCTGTGGGATATAGGGATTCAACGCGCCGTCGTGGTCGGGCGGCAAGGTCGAGCGGACATGCACGATCTCGTCGCCGATTTCCTTGGCGAGGTCGCCGTCGGGGCGCACCAGATAGTCCGCCAAGCGATAGTCGCCCACCTCGAATCCCATATAATGGAATTGATAGGTGAAGCGACCGTTGGCGACGGGGGTGATATTTTCCACCCGCAGGATGAGCGGCGTGCGGTCATCCAGCGGACGCGGTTGGTAATCACCGCGCGGCAGCGTCACGGCCACGTCGCCCTCGATGCCGATCACCCGGGACAGCTTGGTAGGAACATCTGCGGCGCATAGGCCCGCCAGCCCTAACATGAGAAGGAGGACGGGCATCCCGCCTGTCTTCCCTAACAGCCTGGAAGCCTGTTTCCCAATCAAAGCGTTAGATATGCATTTCCCGCTCATCCCATCCTCCTGCTGCTTTTGCGGTTTTTGAGGAAATGGCGCAGGCGCGGCACGATGGTTTCATCGGTCGGCAGGCGCAGGTAATCCACCCCGGCGCGGGCCAGCGTGTGGGTTTCAGCTTCGGTGAAAAACCGCGTGCCGCCGTGGGCGGTGAATTCGCGGCCGGTCTCCGCCTCGACGGCCCTGAAAATACCGCCGCGCATGTGGCCGCGTTCGGCGGGGTCCTCGAGATGCAACACCGCGCAGTCGTGATCGTGGGCCATGAGCTTGATGGCCGGGATGGCATCGGGATCGTGGAGGTCGCTGATGACCATGAACAGGCAGCGTTGTTCGACCCGCGGGATGAGTTCGCGAATGCGCTTGCCGAGCGTGGTGCCCTCGATGAACCGGTATTGCCGGAGCTGATGAAGCCACTGCAGGATCGAGTTGCGCCCAAGCGACGGCGTGTGGTGCAAGTCACGTTCGCCCACCGTCATCAGCCCCACCGGATTCATGTGATCCACTGCCGCCAGCGCCAACCCGCCGGCAAGTTGCACGGCCCAGGCATATTTGCTCATCGGCCGCGAGGTCACGCACATCGATGCCGAAGTATCGACTAACAGATAGATAGGCATCTGTTTGGGTGCCTCGTATTCCTTGACATGAAATTTTCCGGTGCGGCCGGTGATGCGCCAGTCGATGAACTTGACGGGGTCGCCGCTCTGATAGAGGCGGGATTGGACGTACTCGATACCGGCGCCGAGGAACGGCGAGCTTTCCTGGCCATAGCTCAGGGCGTTGGCGAGCCGGCGCACGGCAATATCGAATTGCCGCGCGTCGAGTGGGTCGTGAGTCAGGTGCCCGGTGGCGCGCATCGATTAACCAAGTTTCCGCAACAATTCCTCCAGGACCCGCTCGGGTTTCTGGCCTTCGGCGAGGGCTTCGTAGCTCAGGCGGATGCGGTGCAGCACCACGTCCTCGGCCAACTCGAACAAATCCTCCGGCACGACATAATCGCGCTCCATGACGAAGGCGCGGGCGCGGGCGGCTTGGACGATGGCGAGGCCGGCGCGTGGCGAGCAACCGAGTTCGATGCTCGGATGGGACCGCGTGAGCCGGACAAACTCGACGGTGTGTTTCATGAAGACCTCGCTCACATGGACGGCCTGGACCTTTTCCATGGCCGCGACCAGATCGGCCAGGTGGCAGACCGGCTCACCGGCGATCATGTCAAAGGCGGTCTTGGGCATGGCCCCTCCTGCGGTGCGCTTGAGGCCCATTTTGAGTTGGCGGCGCAGCACTTCCTCCTCCTCGGTGGTCGTGGGATAGTGCAGGCGGTGGCAGAGCATAAAGCGGTCGAGCTGGGCTTCGGGCAGCTCGAAGGTGCCGGCCTGTTCGATGGGGTTCTGGGTGGCGATGACGAGAAACGGCACGGGCAGCGGATAACTGGCGTTGCCGATGGTGACCTTGCGTTCCTGCATCGCCTCCAACAACGCGCTTTGGACTTTCGGCGCGGCGCGGTTGATTTCGTCGGCTAACAGAAGATTGGTGAAAACCGGTCCCTGGTGGGTGCGGAACTTGCCGGTGGTCTGGTCGAGGAGTTCCGAGCCGATGATATCGGAAGGCAACATGTCGATGGTGAACTGGACGCGGCTGAATTGCAAGTCCACGGCCTTAGCGACGGCGTTGACCAGCAGGGTCTTGGCAGTGCCCGGCACGCCGAGCAGCAACAGGTGGCCGCCGGTAAGCAGCGCGATCATCATGCGCTCAACAACAACGTCCTGGCCGACAACAACCTCACCGACGCGGTCGCGCACGGCTTGGACAAAATGTGTTTTGGTTTCTATCATGGGATCGGATGATTCGGGTGGGTGAGGATCAAGGTGGCGTCAACGGGTCATCATTTACGGCTTGGCGGCAACACTTCGTTCAAAAATCGGATGGATGTTAGATCGGTTAGGCGCGTCGGGAAGCGGTGATCATGCCCTGACAGGTGGCGGTCAGCGGGTCTGGTCATTTCACTCTGCGGCGGGCAGCCGGTTGTTTTGATAGGCGTCGAGCACGGCCTGTTGCCGGGCGACATCCTTCTTCGGCGCGACCGCGACAGCCTTGGTCTGGATCTCCACGGCACGCGGGTGATCGCCCTGCTGGAATGCGATGCGCGCCAACGTGGCCAAGGCGGCGGCCTGCACATCGCCGGCGGTGACGCTCACCGGCGTGGCGATCCTGGTTGCGGCGGTCGATAGCGCGGCGACCGGTGCCGTTTGCCGCACCAGGCGTGTGGCCACGGCGATCCGCACCGCCGGATTGTCCTTGAAATCCTCGCACAGCAGTTTGGCAAGTTGCAGCGCGTCGTCATTCTGTTTGCGGGCTAACAAAAGGTCGAGGTTCAGCAAGCCTCCGATATCGCGAAAGTTCTCCGTTAGATCCTCCTGCAACTCCGCAACGCTGGCCTCGGCCTTGTCCCACTCGCCGGCGCGGATCTCGGCCGCGGCGCGGCGGGCCAACTCCCGCGACTTCGCGCTGGGCGCGGTGGCCGTGTCACGAGGTCGGGCTGGCGTCGCGGCTTTCGGTGCGGTGGACGGCTCGGCCAGCAGCGATTGCAACAGTTCCTCCTTGATCGACATCGGATGGCCGATGGAAACAATACGCCCCTGTTTGTTGACGATGAAAGCGCAGGGAATGCCGTTCTGTTCGGCGGCGGTGAGCCATGATTCGGCCATTTTGCCTTTCCCGCCATCCGCCTTGTCGTCGCTGGCGACGCGGTATGTCATTTTGTCCGCCATGCTCTTGATGAACGGCTCGACGAGCGAATCGTCGTTTTCCCAAACATTCTGCCCGATAACCACCAAGCCCTTGTCCTTGAGGCGTTCGTGAAGCTCATTGATGTGCGGAATGGAGGCCTTGCACGGACCGCACCAGGTCGCCCAAAACTCGACGATGTACACCTTGTCGCCCTCGAAGGCCTTCACCGCGTCTCCCTGCAGCCACCGCCCCACCGTCATGGCCGGCGCGGCGTCCCCCACCTTGAGCGCTCACCAACACGGTTGCATGCCCGGCAACACGGTCGATAACAGAATCGCAAATCCGGGTTTCATCAAGCGGCGGAATTCCATGGCGGACGGGTGGTCGGTTGTTAGAGAAAGGATTCCCGAGCGGGTGAAGGAGGCCAACTGCGGACCCCGCCCGCAGCCCCGATCAGACATCATCCGTGCGGCCAGCACAACCGCCAATCCGCGAATTTTTCAGAAATGTTTGTCGGCAAAGTCCATGTAATGCTGCCAATCGCCGAGGGTCAGGTCGTGTTTGCCGGTGCGGAGGTGATAGCCGATGGATCCGCCTAACAGCGCGTGGTCGGGTGGCGGTTGGGTAGCGGTTTCGAGGCCTTTTTGGCCGAACAGAGCATAGACGCGGCTGGCCAATACGGCGGATTGGAACTCGCTTTGCGGATCGGCCCATTCGTCCTGGGTGGCGCTGGCGACATAGAGCAAACGCGGCGCGATAAGTCCTAACAATTGGTGTTGGTCAACCGGCAGGTCATCCTCCTTGCCGGCGTATTTTTGATAGTTATCACAAAACCAGTAGGGAAAGTGGCCGGTGATATTGGCGATGCGCTCGCCGCGTTTGGTGCGCGAGATCGCCGCCCCGGCGCAGCCGGAGTTGTTAGATATGACAAGCGCGAAGCGTTCGTCCTCGGCACCGCACCAGAGGGCGGCCTTGCCGGCGCGCGAATGGCCGATGACAGCGACGTGTTTCGCATCGATGTCCTTGTCGGTTTCCAGATAATCCAGGATGCGGCTGGCGGCCCAGCCCCAGGCGGAGAGAGCGCCCCATGCCTGCGGATCGCGGGGAGCTTTGGTAAAGAGCGCGCGGACGCCGTCCTTGAAACCATCGGCGCGATCCGGATCGACCTCGGAGAAATCAAAGGCCACGGCGGCATAGCCGCGGGCGATGATCTCGCGCGCCGGCCATGCGCCGCTCCGGTTTTTTGGCAACAGCGGATCCGGCGGGTTGAAATTGAGTAACAGAAATGCGGGCACGGGTTTTTTCGCGGCATTCGGCGTGATGATTACCGGATGGATGGCACCCTTGCCGCCGGGACCGCTGTAAGTGATTTCGACCGCCTTGAGGGTTGCCGTGCCATCCAGCGCCTGCGGGTCCTCGCGCGTCACCTTGGCGGCGAAATCCGCGGGCTTTCCCACCGGTCTCACGCCGTAAACCTGCTCGCGGAATGTTCGCAGGGTTTGCGGCCGGACTTTTTCCCTCCATGCTTCCGCAGTGGTGACCTCTGATCCGTCGCAGGTGGCTAACGGATTCGGCGGATTTCCGGCGGCAACCGATTTGATAGTGACATCCTGTCCGGCGGCAACGGTTCCGATTGAAACCATCAGCATGAGGGCAAGTTCCTTTGGATGGGGGCGCATGGCGGTTTGTGGGTTGGATTGAATGGCTTCCCCGCCTTCAATGAGACATCATTCCGCGAGGCAGGACAACTGGAAATCCGCGAATTCGTTGGGCAATCCGCGAAATGGAAAGGTTGGCCGACCGAGGATGCGGGGAAGGCGGATGACTGAACCGAATCGTTGAAAGATGCCACCCGCCGCCGCCGTAGCACAGGCGCTTGAAAAATTCACCCGCACTCCACTGCCGACCCGCGCTGCTGGCCATCCTGTTAGCCGCGGCATTCCTCCCCGCCGCAACCGCCAAACCTCCAAAAGCGGACAAGGCGGGCAATCCGCCGGCTGCGGCGTCAACCCAGACACCGGTCAACGCCCTGCGCCTGTCGATCCAGGAACTTACCACCAAATTCGGTGCCAAGTATCCGTCCGGCAAACCCTATCTGGACCAACTCGCGACACTGGAAACCGAGTTTGCGACGCTGGCGGGCGACGCCAACAAGACCGCTTGGCAGGTCCGCTTTGACGAGTTGCAGTTCAAGGCGCTGGTGACCGACAACCCTTATATCAACTTCAAGGAGTTGCTCGCCGTGCGCCGCGATCGCAAGAACCTCGGCCTGCCGCAAAATTGGCAGGGCAATTCCAGCATCAAGCCACAAATGGACAACGAGGTGATCCGCTTCGATATCAGAACCAAAGCCGAACCCCAAACCGTCTATAAACCTGCGGAACCATGGTTTGTCGGCGACCTCAATCTCCATTTCAACGGCGACCGGTTCCTGTTCTCATCCATCGGCCCGAACAAGCGCTGGCAGGTCTTCGAGTTGGTCATGGGCCAGCCCCAGCCGACCCTGGTCACTCCTGATAGGGACCTGGACGTCGATAACTACAACGGGATCTACCTGCCGGACGGACGCATCATCTTCGATTCGACATCGACCTTCGTGGGCGTGCCGTGCGTCGGCGGCGCCGATTATGTCGCGAACCTGCACCTGCTGAGCGCCGACCGCAAGAATGTCCGGCGGCTGTGTTTCGAACAGGATAACGATTGGTATCCCACGGTGATGGCCGACGGCCGCGTGATGTATCTGCGCTGGGAATACACCGATTCCGCCCACTACTTCAGCCGCGTCCTGATGTCCATGAACCCGGACGGCACCAACCAGATCGAGTATTACGGCAGCAACAGCTACTGGCCTAACAGCACGTTCTACGCCAAACCGATTCCCGGCCAAACCGCGAAGTTTGTCGGCATCGTTTCCGGCCACCACGGTGCGGCCCGCATGGGTGAGTTGGTGTTGTTCGACCTGACCAACGGGCGGCGGGAAAACACCGGCGCGGTGCAGCGCATCCCCGGTTATGGCATCCCCGTCGAGGACAAGATCAAGGATCAACTCGTCAATGACTCATGGCCGAAGTTTCTCCATCCGTTTCCCCTCGCCGACAAGTATTTCCTCGTCTCCTGCCAACCGAAAGGCAATCCGAATTGGGGGATCTATCTGGTGGATGTGTTTGATAACCGGGTGCTGCTGCGCGAGGAACCGGGCTTTGCGATGTTGGAACCCATCCCGCTGCGCAAAACACCCGCCCCGCCCGTCATCCCCGACAAGGTCAACCTGACCGCCAAAACGGCCACCGTCGCGATCCAGGATATCTACACGGGCCGCGGCCTGCCGGGGGTGCCGCGCGGCACGGTCAAGGCGCTGCGGGTCTATCAATATGAATACTCCTACCGCAACATGGGCGGCCATTACTGCGTGGGCATGGAAGGCCCGTGGGATGTCCGACGCCTGTTAGGCACAACGCCCGTCCAACCCGACGGTTCCTGTTATTTCGAGATTCCGGCCAACACTCCGGTTTCGCTGCAACCGCTCGATGCCGAAGGCAAGGCCCTACAGCTCAAGCGAAGCTGGATGGTCGGCATGCCCGGCGAACGCGTCTCGTGCGTTGGTTGCCACGACGATCAGAACAGCGGCGGTGTCGCCATGAAACTCGCCACCGCGGCGGGGGTGATCGATAAACCGCACGCGCGCCGCGTGCATACCCGACCGACACCACGTTGGGGAGGTCTGGCCATCGCTTCCGCGTTCCTGCTCACCATCATCGTGTTGGCGCCGGTGCGACAATGGCTGCAGGGGGAAACGGAATTCACATTTACCCGGCAGATGTTGGGCATGTTGGCCGGTGCGATCATCATGACGTTGGTTGGCGCACTGGATGATAAATATAGCTTGCCGGCCAAAATGAAAATGCTGGGACAAATTGTCGCCGCCTGCATATTGCCATACTTCGGCGTCCGTTTTCACGTTATCTTCGATATTGACCTCACTAATCATGCCGTTATCTCCGCCATCTTAACGGTGATCTGGGTGGTGGCGGTGACCAATACCATCAATCTGATCGATGGATTGGATGGACTGGCGGCAGGCATCTCCGCTATCGCCGCATTAACTTTTCTGATCATCACTGTTGTGTTTCCGGCTACCACCGGCGAGAAGATGATGGCTGCCGCGCTACTCGGCGCCTGCATCGGGTTTCTCTACTACAATTTTTATCCTGCGAAAGTGTTCATGGGCGATGCGGGTAGCCACTTTCTCGGCTTTACGCTCGCGGCACTCTCGGTATATAAGAATTTTAAGCTGGCAACCGGCGTCAGCATCATCGTACCCTTATTAGTGCTCGCGGTGCCGATTTTCGATACCGGCTTCGCCATCGTTCGTCGTCTGCTGCGCCGACAACCGATATTTAGCCCGGATAAAGGCCATCTACACCATCGCTTGCTAAACCTTGGTCTCGATCAGCGTGCCGTTGTACTCACCATCTATTTTCTCACCGCCGTGAGCTGCGCGCTGGCATTGATACTCACGCGCGCGCGCTTTTGGCATTGACGTGATACAATAAGGCATCAACTTCAGGAAGGCTGCGCAATATATGTCCATCCCTTTTACCGTACTCACTGTCTTCGGGACGCGTCCGGAAGCCGTCAAAATGGCGCCGATCGTGCGCCAATTACGCCACGAGCCATCCATCGACGTCAAAGTAGTCGTTACCGCACAGCATCGTGAGATGCTCGATCAGGTGATGCAGCAATTCGAACTCGTCAGTGACGTTGATCTTAACATCATGCAACCACGGCAAACGCTCACCAGCATTACCACGCTTGCACTCACGGGCTTGGAAACAGTCTATGCTGATTTGAAGCCTGATCTGGTATTGGCGCAGGGCGATACAACGACGGTGATGTCTGCCGCCTTGGCGTGTTTCTATCTTCACATTCCTTTCGGTCATGTCGAGGCCGGCTTGCGCACGGGCGATATGTTGAGCCCGTTTC
>Ga0118677_10015520_pt1 | contig 10572 bp, 8 predicted proteins | sample AliMusrvi5mmetaG_FD_86154 | JGI IMG/M metagenome (GOLD analysis project Ga0118677, IMG submission 86154)
GAAGAACGGTCCCCGCCAGCCGCAGTCGAGCCTTCATCCGTGCATTCCCCAATCCTCCGCCCGGAAATCTGCTTCAGCGGCTTGCCGAACTTCTCGATTCTAAGAGACTTGTCCGCGCAGCCGCCATTGCGCCTCGCGCAGCGTCGCCGCAAGCAATGACTTCGTCTTGCTGCCGAAATTGTCCAGCAAGGTCGGCGACCTGAACGCCTTCAGCGCCGCCAACCGCGATGCCCTGAACTCCCCCTGTTTGCGCAGCAGCCAGGCCATCGATTCATAGCGCTTGCCCTTCTCCGCGCGTACCAGTCGATGCCACCTGGCGGGAACGATGCTCTCAATCTTTTCGTAAAATTCCGCATCCATCCGGCACCAGAACAGTTCACCCCGGCTCGTCATGGAGCTGCCCGGAGCCAACACGTAATCGGCCATCACGCGCTCCAGCAACAACACATCGCCCTCGAGAGCCGCCAGCACCCAGATCGGCCAGTCCGACAACGACTCCAGCTCGAAGTACCACGGTGGCAGACTGCGCTGTATCCCGTTGCGGAAGATCACCGAAGGCGTGGGCACGAAGTTGTGACGAAGCACCTCTTCCAGCCCATAGCGACCGGCAGGTATGGACGGATATTTTTCCCGCGTCACCTCGCCTTCCGGCGTCACCCAACGGACAAAATGGCAGCACACGCTGATTGTCGGGTCCGCTTCCAGCGCCTGCACCTGCACCGTCAGCTTCTCAGGATCGGTCCAGTAGTCGTCCGAGTCCAGCCAGGCTATGTACTTTCCCCGGCACTCGTTCAGCGTCTCGTACGTGTTGCGCTGGATGCCCAGGTTCCTGCTTCGCTCCACCACCCGGACCACGCCCGGGTTCCGCTCCTGATAGTTGCGAGCTATATGCAGCGTGGAATCCTTCGAGCAGTCATCCGCGATCACAATTTCGATAGGAAAATCGATTCGCTGCCGCAGCACGCTATCCACCGCTCTTGGCAGCAATTTTTCCGCGTTGAAGGCCGTAATGGAGACGCTGACCAGTGGAGTGGGTCCACTCACCGCCTCCGAAGCCTGGCTCGAAATAGGTTCCTTCTGCACCGAACCTCCGGACCCGATCCGTAAGCTGATCATTTTCGCAATTGGTATATCCGAGGCTAATGCATCTTGCGTGGTTTTCCCTCAAGGAAAACCACATTGCACGATTTTGGCCAGTTCACTGTAATTGCGAAAATGCTCTATCGATAGACGTAGTACACATCATAGGGGTTGATGGCGTTGTCGTACGAGGCAAGCAGATGGACCCTGAGCCCATCCTCCTGCTCGGGCGTAAGCGGTGTTCCCATGATCAGAACCGGTGCTCCCCTGCCCGCGGAGACCTCATCCAGCTCCGCGCGACTTGGAATGTGCTGGTTCAGATACTCGTCGCGATTGAACAGCACGAAGGAAGCCAAGCTGTGTTGCTCCAGGTTGTATGCGACGGGCCGCTGTAGATAGGCAAGCACCGAGGTGCCTACGTAGTCCGGCTCAAACACTAGCGGAACTGCATCAAGTTTGTGGCTGCGCAGAAACCCGGCCACCTCCTGCGACGACGAGAAGGGATAGCGCAGGCTGACCGCCACCGCAAACAGCCCACTGTACACCTGGCAAACCAGCACCGCCGATAGCATCCGCCTCTGCCACCCAGGCCTCTCCGTCTCGCGCATCGTTCCGTACGCATATTCCATCAGCAAAGCCAGCACAAGGCATATAAACAGCCAGCCCAGATGGCGAACGCCCACGCTGCCGGCGATCTTCAATTGCAACAGCAGGATTCCGCTCCCTACCAGGAAAAAGTACCGCGCCAGGGGTCTTCGCAGATACACGGCGAACCCAGCCAGCAGCGCCCAGCCCAATAGATCGAAGACCATATCCATACGGTGCGACAGCGGATAGAAGATGTTCGAATCCCAGAACTGGTGTGCCACTACTGGGACCGGCATGTATGCGCTGGTAAGGGATTTGCCGCATCGCAGAAATATTGCCAAGGGGCCCGTGGCACGATGTGTCATCGACAGCATTAGCCCGGTATCCGCCGGAGGGCGTATCGCAAGTACAGCAACCAGCGCGGAGGCACCCACCACCAAAGTGCCCACGATCAAGTCTGTTCGCTCGATGAGACGCAGTACGGGCTGGCCTTCACGGCGTAGCTTGTCCATTTCGCGCCCCAGATACGCAACCAGCACCCCACACGCAAGGATCAGTGCGGGCAGCGACGACAGCGCCGCCAGCGACAGCAGAATCGGGACGGCCCATGCCTTCCGCCGACCACGTCCAGTCGCAAGCAGGGTCGCCGCAACCAGCAGCACAACGCCCAACATATAGTTGCGGTCGATAACGCCGTATTCAAATAAAAATAGATACGAAAAGGCAATCCCGATCCGTGTCATCCTGCTCAGTCGCTGGCAGTAGAGCACCATCCCCGCAGCCGCCACCGCACAGATCAGGTTCGGCAGCTTCATCCACTCGGGATTCCAGCTTAGGCGCGTGATGGCGTAGAGCAGCAAGTGCCATAGTGGAGGGTGGCTTTCGTAGTGGAGATTTCGAATCAGGTCGGAAAGCGATGAGCTATCGCGCGCGATCAGCCACGCCTGCGTCTCATCCCGCCAAAACGTATGGCGCAGCGTTGCCAGACACAGCAGAAGAGCGTCCAGCAAAAAAAGTCCGGTGCAAACCCATGTCTCCGGGTTTAGGCGCAGGCTTCGCCTCACGGACGGATTGCCCATCGGTTATGTCTCCTGCACTGCGCGTGTCGTTGTGGTGCCATGCTATTTGCTGCTATGCCGGAGGGGCGGCTTATATGCCGACGCTGCAGTCGGCGTCCGGCAGCTCGTCGCCAGAGTGCGCGTACAGATCGTAGGGTGTGCGGCGGTTGAACTTGTAGCGCTGACGAATCTCCCGGCCCACAATCAACCCAATTGCTAACGCCCCTAGCGCGGCAGAGACCCAGCCCACCGTCCGCAGCAAATGAGACTCTTCCGCCACGGAGTGCTCATTGCAGGCGAGTTGCTCTTCCTGTGCGCCGCCAGAGTCTTTCACCTCGCCAGACGTCTCGCAACGTTGGATCGTACTTCGGCAGCAACCGAGTTTTGGAAGGAACCTCATGCCTGCATAATACCGCAAGAGAGGGTTGGCCCGAATGTGAAATTCTGCGCAGAGGTACCGAAGTGGGAACCTGTGCCGGTCCTCCATTACTGCACGTCCACCTGCTCGAAGCCCAGCCCATACAGCTGCGCGGTCACCAGGTCGCGCGCATTCTTGCTCGCGGCGTCCAGGATGCCGTCCGTCCGCGCCATCTGCTGTATCTGCCCCTCCGCCTTGGCGTGGAGATCGGGCGAAAGCTCCTGCTCCTCCGCCACCAGCGTACCCGCCGCGTGCGAGTAGGCACGCGTACGCTGGTTGTCCAGCGCAGTCGAAAAGATCTGCGAGGCCGGCAGCGTCACATGGACGCCGTGCCCACCTGCGTCGATGCGCACATCCTCCAGCTTCACTTGAGCCAGATCCATGCCTGCACTCGACTCGCCATGCACCACCAGCAGCTCGCGCTCGCCGCCCGGCGCATGGCGAGTGGCTGCGGACGGATTGCCCTCCACCACCGTGTCCAGCGAGTACACCACCGTCTGCACCCGTCCCAGCCGATGGATCTTCGCAACCACATCCGGCGCTGTCGCCTCCGTGCTGGCGGCGCGCCCGGTAATCATCGTCACTATACGTCCCGCCGTGCCCGTCGTCGCGTGACGCGCAATTATGGCGAACGCCACCGCGCCCAGCACCAGCGTCAGCAGAAAGCTGAAGAACCTGCCGCCATAGGTCGGCCCTGAATAGTATTGAGTCGTCATCCCGGCTCCAAGTCTTTTCATCATAGCCCGGTTGCTATGACCCTGGCATAAACGAGCCCAGCCGGCGATGGGTCAGTTTGGGGCAAACTAACTGCCAGTTCAGATTGATCGGAACGGCTCGGCTTCTCAGGCTGCGGAAATCTCCCGCTTCTGTCTTTCCGGATTAGCAGGTGGCTTCAGCACCCTGAATAAGCCTCATAGAATCAAGGGGCATTAGCCCGGACTTTCTACCAGGATCGCCAATCATGCCTGTTCCGTAGCGGTGCGGAGGAATCTGTTTTAGCTTTTACGCGAAGCGTCAGGCACGGTACGAAGCGTCGAGAACGGCACGAAGTGCCACCCGGTAATCTCTGGCCGGTCGATGCCGTTCCGGTGAGCGTAGTTCACACTCTCCACAATCTGGTCCTTCAGCCACTCCCGCGTATGCGCTGCTGTATCCCGCAACTTCGGCACGCGGTCGATCACATCCAGCGCCAGGTTGAAGCGGTCGGTCTGGTTCAGGATCGCCAGCTCCAGCGGCGTATTGATGTTGCCTTTCTCCTTGTATCCGCGCACATGGATGTTCTCGTGGTTCTTGCGCCGGTAGGTCAGCTTGTGGATCAGGAACGCATACGCATGGAAGTTGAAGATCACCGGCTTGTCCACCGTAAACAGTGCGTCGAACTCCTTGTCGCTCAGTCCATGCGGATGCTCGCTCTCCGGCATCAGCTTGAACAGGTCCACCACATTGACGAAGCGAATCTTCACCTCCGGGCACCGCTCCCGCAGGATCGCTACGGCGGCCAGCGACTCCGACGTAGGAATGTCGCCCGCGCAGGCCATCACCACATCTGGCTCCGCGCCATCGTCGTTCGAGGCGAAATCCCAGATGCCAATCCCCTTGGTGCAATGGTCAATCGCCTGCTCCATGTTGAGGTACTGCAAGTGCAGCGCCTTGTCCGCGACGATCACATTCACATAGTCCACCGAGCGCAGGCAGTGGTCGCCCACCGACAGCAGGCAGTTCGCATCCGGCGGCAGATAGATGCGCGTAATCTCCGGGCTCTTGTTCGTCACCACATCCAGGAATCCGGGGTCCTGGTGGGTAAAGCCGTTGTGGTCCTGCCGCCACACCAGCGAGGTGATCAGCAGGTTCAGCGACGAGATCGGGTCCCGCCAGCGCAGCTCCAGCTTGCTCTTCTCCAGCCACTTCGCATGTTGGTTGAACATCGAGTCGATGATGTGGACGAATGCCTCGTAGCTGGAAAAGAATCCGTGCCGTCCCGTCAGCACATAGCCCTCGAACCACCCCTCCAGTGTGTGCTCGCTCAGCATCTCCATCACGCGTCCCGAGGTCGATAGAAAGCCCCCATCATCGTCCTCCGGCTTGCGCTCCTCCATCCATGTCTTGGGACTCGCCTGGTAGATCGCGTCCAATTTATTGGACGCCGTCTCATCCGGCCCGAAGACGCGGAAGCTCGTCATGTTCCGCAGCATCACATCGCGCAGCATATGCGCCAGCACGTCGGTCGATGACACCTCAATCTGTCCCGGCTTCTCCACCTTCACCGCGTAGTCGCGAAAATCCGGCATATCCAGCGGCTTCCTCAGTAGCCCGCCATTGGCGTGCGGATTCCCCGAGATGCGATGCGTCCCCGTCGGTGCCATCGCCGCAATCTCCGGCATCAACCTGCCCGCCTCGTCGAACAACTCCTCCGGCTTGTAACTCCGCATCCACTCCTCGACGATTTTGAGGTGCGCGGGATTCGTCACCGGATCGGGGATCGGAATCTGATGCGCCCGCCATGATCCTTCCAGCTTGTGCCCATCCAACTCCTTCGGACACGTCCATCCCTTGGGCGTGCGCAGGATAATCATCGGCCATCTCGGCCGCGCAGGTATCGCATTGGGATTCGCTCGCGCCGCTTCTCTCGCGCCCGCCTGGATCGCGCGAATCTCCAGAATGCACAGCTCCATCACCGCAGCCATCTTTTGGTGCATCGTTTCCGAATCGTCGCCCTCGACCACATACGGCGTATATCCCAGCCCGCGGAACAGCATCTCCAACTCTTCCGGCGGAATCCGCGCCAGAATCGTAGGGTTCGCAATCTTGTAACCATTTAAGTGCAGTATCGGTAGCACCGCGCCATCGCGCACAGGGTTCAGAAATTTATTGGAGTGCCAGCTCGTCGCCAGCGGTCCCGTCTCCGACTCGCCATCCCCTACCACCACTGTAACGATCAGCTCCGGGTTGTCGAACGCCGCGCCAAACCCATGCGACAGGCTGTACCCCAGCTCCCCGCCCTCGTGGATGGAGCCCGGAGTCTCCGGCGTGCAGTGGCTGCCAATCCCGCCGGGAAATGAGAACTGCTTGAAGAACTTCTGCATCCCCGCCGCGTCCTGGCTCTTGTCCGGATACACCTCCGAATACACGCCTTCGAGATAGCTATTGGACAAAGTCGCCGGCGCCCCATGCCCCGGCCCGGAAAGATAAATCAAATCCAGATCGTATTTCTTGATCAGCCGGTTCAGATGCACCCAGGTAAACGTCTGCCCAGGGTCCGATCCCCAGTGACCCAGCAGCCGGTTCTTGATGTGCTCCACCTTCAGCGGCTCGCGCAGCAGCGGGTTCGCCTGTAGGTACAGCATCCCCACGCACAGATAGTTGCACGCTCGCCAGTACGCATCCATCCGCCGTAACTCGTCCGCCATAAGCGGCTCTGTGCTCAAGGTCGTCGGTTCAATCTGTGTTGGATCACTCTGCAATGTGGAGACTTGGCCCATGGTTCCCTCCCGTGCGTTTCGCTGCGCTCGATGATGCCTTCCAAACTTCATGCCGTCATTCTGACTTGAAGAGTCAGAATCTCAGTAGTTGTTTCTCGGATTAGCGTGGGGTTTTAACCCCACGAATAAATAGCTCAAATAAATCCAGACTTCCCAGGCTGCTGAATAACTCCCGTTTTGTCTTTCGGAGGGAGCAGGGGGCTTCAGCCCCCTGTATAGGTTCGCAGAATTGAGGGGCTTTAGCCCCGGGTCTATCCTCATTGCGGCATTCAAGTTTCTTGAGCGCCGCCTAGGTAAAGTCAACGTACTTTTTCTCCAATCGGTCATACACCTTTATATTGGCCGCTTTATACCTATCCCAATCCTCACCATCTTTGAGTAGCTTGTGTTCCTCGTGCGTCACCGTACATGCCATTGCGTTGTAGATAATCGTCTTTATCTTGTCCGGCGAAGCCAACATATCTTTGATTACCTTTTTCTTAGGTCTGACGTGCTCAAAATTGACCTTAATCGACTGGCCTGCTTTGTCTGCCTCATACACAGACTGTGTGATAAATCTGGTGTCTTTCTTATTCCTTCCAGCCGCCTCAGAGGCCTTCCAAACTACAGTGTCGAGGAGTTGCTTCTTGTGTTTCTCCAAAATGTCCTTTGAATCGATAATTAAGGAAGCCGCAAGTATGAAGCTTCGCATCGCCTCGTGGTAGTTCCCCGGCTCCTTCCAAGGAGTTCTGTACAGTTCTTTCATTAGATGCCACCTTTTGCTGAAACAATCACACTAGCCTGTTAGTTCAATCTACGATGACCTTCCCTCGCCGATCTGTGCCGCGCGGCACATCTCCGCCACATGCTGCGCAATCATCCGGTCTTCCTCGGCGGGAACAAGGTACACCGCAATCGGCGAATCCTCATCGCTGACCTTGCGCACGCTCTGGCCAATCGCTGTATGCTCCAACTGGTTCGCTGCATAGTCCAGCTCTACGCCAAGCCCGCTCAGCCCGCCCGCAATCTCGCCACGCGTGGCCGCATCGTGCTCGCCAATTCCGCCGGTAAACACCAGCGCATCCGCACCATACAGCGCGATGAACCCCGCAATCGCCTTCACCACGCTGCGGCAAAAAACGCGAATCGCCAGCCCTGCCCGCGAATTCCCCTCCGCCGCCCGCTTGCGCAGCTCGCGCATGTCGTTCACTCCACCCAGCGCCTTCAGCCCCGCGTCGCCATCGATCATCCGCTCCACCGAATCCGCCGTCGCGCCCTCCCGCCGCATCAGGAACAGCACAACGCCGGGATCAAGGTCGCCCGTCCGCGTTCCCATCACCACGCCGCCCGTCGGCGTCATTCCCATGGTGTTGTCCACAGATTTGCCGTCGATGCATGCCGTCACGCTGCATCCGCTGCCCAGGTGCGCAATCACCATCCTCCGCGGAAACGCGATCCCATGCGCCTCTCGCAACTGCGTCACCACCGACTCGCACGATAGTCCATGGAATCCGTACCGCCGCACGCCCTCCCGCCGCACCGCGTAGGGCAGCGCATACACCGTCGCCTCCTCCGGCATCGTCTCGTGGAAGACCGTGTCGAAGCACGCAATGTGCGGCACATCCGCGAACTGCAGCATCATCTCGCCAATCATCGCCAGCGCCTCGGGATCGTGCAACGGAGCGAACTCGCATGCCTCGCGCAGCTTGGCCAACACCTCCACCGTCAGCCGCTGATGTCCCCGCAGATGCGCCCCCGGATGCACCACCCTGTAGCCCACCGCGTCGATCGCAGGCAGCCCATCCAGCCCCACCGCTCGCTCCACGATTGCGATGGCATCCTTCATCGAGCCGGGCTTCATCGCACCCAGCCTGCCGCTCAGGTCCTTCCCCGCCGCATCGCGAAACTCCAGCTTCTCCCGCCGTCCCCCAATGCCGCCCAGCTCGCCCGCATACAGCGTTCTGCTCTCTGCCGAGCCCTCACCCACCTCATGCATCGAGAACTTGATCGACGACGACCCGGGATTCAGCACCAGAATATCCATTCGTTCAGGCCACTCCGCGGCCACAACCAAACTACCACTCCCCGCGCCTGAACGGTCTCGAACGCTATCTTTTTCATCGTCCTCGCGATCCACGCCTGCCTTATCGACGCCTCACTCTCGCGTTCTCTCAAACCGCTGTACCGAATCCCTCCGCTGCGCGTACACTTCTTCAATGTTAACGTCCGTTGACCGGATACATATGAGAGCACTACTTCTATTCACACTGCTGAGTTTTTTAGGTTTGACGACTGAGGCCCAGGTCCACGAAGTAAAGAAGTTCTCGTTCGCACCGAAACAGCCTACATGGACATGGTCTGATCTATCCGGCTATTTTGAACAAGAGTCTCTGGCGCTAACGTCCGCAGGCGACTTCCTCGTGTTCTCAACTCGGCATAATGGCACATGGGAACTGTATCGTGTGCGCGGTTGGAACACAGAGAAGCCTGTCACGGACCACGTTGAGATGACAGGATACTTTTCCTCTCATGACCAACACGATCTTGAAAACGTGAATGTGAAAGTTTACATGGCTCCGAACAACGCCTACGCAGTATGTGTTGGAACTGCGGAATGGCTGAAGCGCGTTGGCGGAAAGGCAGTTGGCAAAGCCAGAACCACTAGCATCATCAAAGTCATTGATCTGAGCACCTTCAAAGTTGTAAATAGCACCCAGACCAGTGCGACTGAACCATATGAGTTCCAGTCTGTCGAGATGGACGGCGAAGGTCGAATCATGGTAATCAGCAACGCGTTCGGCGCAAAACAACATGGCGAGTTCATCCAACTCAATGTTCCCTCCCTCAGTGCGAGTCCAAAATGCTCCTACGATTTTACCGATACTCAACACATGGACCATCCGGTTCCAGACACGGTTGAAACGTGCGAGCAGGACTTAGGTCCCTTGACGCTCGAAGACTACTTCAAGAGGGCATCGCCCAACCCGCCAAGGTCACCGGGATTTACATGCAAAGACGCGACAGCTGAGTATTGCCCCGAGCCCGAAAGCTTTACCGTAGACGGCCTGTTCGGATTAGGCGTCCGGACAGAGGGACACGACAATATTCTTGGCAGCTGGGTGCAAACGCGCGCAACTGCAATTCTGTTTTCTAAGAGTAGTCATGCTGAAATCGGAGAGCTTGACTTGACTCATCAGCAGGCCCAATTGAAGCTAGCGACCGCGGACGGTAAAGACTATCTCCTCTCGCTCCTATCGGGATCAGAACTCACCGTTTATGAGCTTATCGACCCTGCCGCACGTAAAATGCCGTAGCTCTCGCTGACGGTCGTTCGACCCGCTCCCACAAAAGTCCCATCTCGTTCAACTCACAAAATTCCGCGCGGACAATCTACACTCTAATTATGTGCGGAATCGTCGGTTACATCGGCCCCAAGCCCCCCGTCCCCATAATCCTCAACGGCCTGCGCCGCCTGGAGTATCGCGGCTACGACTCAGCCGGCATCGCTGTCGCCGGTGGCCCGCACGGACTGGAGCTGCGACGCGCCCCCGGCAAGCTGTGCAACCTGGAAGCCGTCATCGCCGCCAGCCCCATCTCCGGCACCTTCGGCATCGGCCACACCCGCTGGGCCACGCACGGCCGCCCCACGGAGGAGAATGCACACCCGCATCGCGACGGCTCCGGAACCCTTGTCGTCGTCCACAACGGCATCGTCGAAAACTACCTCGCGCTGAAGGCCGAACTCATTGCCAAGGGCCACAAGTTCGTCTCGGAGACAGACACCGAGATCATCGCCCACCTCATCGAGAACGAGCTCAACCTCGCCGTCGATCAAGAGAACGAGGTAACCGTCGAGGCGAATGAAAGTGCCGCAGTCGTTAGCTCAGCCTCACGGCGCGAAGCGCGTCCGCCCGTGCGGCAAGCACTTCCCCTCGAGGAAGCCGTCCGCCGCGCCGTCAAGCGCCTTACC
>Ga0118677_10015521_pt1 | contig 10570 bp, 11 predicted proteins | sample AliMusrvi5mmetaG_FD_86154 | JGI IMG/M metagenome (GOLD analysis project Ga0118677, IMG submission 86154)
ACCTGGGGCACTGCTATTGATGATCGGCCGGGCGGTGTGGCGGACAAGCTGGCGGCCTTGGCTGCGGCCGGCGCGAATCTGGAGTTGATTATTGCCCGCCGGGCGCCGGAGCAACGAGGCAGCGGCGTGGTGTTTGTGACTCCACTGAAGGGAGCCAAACAGATCAAGGCTGCCGAAGCGGCCGGATTCCAGAAGACGGAAAGCCTCCATTCCCTCCGCGTCCAGGGGACGGACCAGCCCGGCATCGGGGCCAAGCTGGCGCGGGAATTGGCTAAAGCGGGCATCAACCTGCGCGGGTTTTCCGCTGCCACACTCGGCAAGCAATACCTCGCTCATCTGGCTCTGGATACTGCCAAAGACGCGAAAAAGGCGACCACCGTCCTCAGGAAGCTGAGCCGGTAGCCGGGCGCACGCGCCTCGCCGTAACCTCCCCCCAGCCGAACCGGTCAGCTGACCGCTTATGGCAGAACCAGGATTCGGTAGAACCGCTGCGGGGCGGAGGCGTCCGGGTCACTGAGCATTTGCAAAGCTCCGTTGCCGGGGACGGTGGGAAGGGACGTCCAATTCGTATCCGCCAGTGAGTTCTTAAACTCCAGCGCATAATTCTTTCGGTAGAGCGTCTGGACCAGGAGGTTGACGCTACTGCTCTGCCGAGCCGGGCCCAGGAGCTGCGGCGGGGCCTCAGGAGCGTCCAGGAGCAGGAGGGTGTGATAGGCGCCGGCAGCGATGGCAAAGACGTTGGAACAGGTCGCCGGAATGCTGCATCGGTCGAGCCCGCGCGCGAATGGGCCGCTTGTCCGGATCAACTGTTCAGAGCCCGACGAATCGCGTCTTGAAAATGAGATATTCGGCAGGTATCTCAAGATCTTTTCCGACCTGACGGACGGTCCGTTTCCCGGGGCGAGAAGTTCCTTAAAAGCGAGGGACTTTGCCTCCAGTCAGCGCGCCTCCGAACCCGAAAGCCTGGAATGTGTTTGAGCTTGGAGGCTGTTTATCCCATGACGCGTTTTTATCCACCCGAAAGGAGCGCATCTCATGAGTGAAAATCTGATGTTCGAAAACACCGCCACATCGGGGCTGCAGAGGGCGGAGGTAAATAAGGAAAGTTTTCGCATCGAGTTTTTGAAGGGTGCCTCCCCGGAGATGGAGCCTGTGCTCAGACTCCGCTACAGGGTTTTTAATCTTGAGATGAACGAAGGTTTATTGAAGTCACACCTTTCCGGGAAAGACGAGGACCGCTTTGACTGCTACTGCGATCATCTGGTGATCTATGAGAGTGCATCCGGAGAACCCGTCGGCACTTACAGGCTTCAGACCTTGGAGATGGCGGATAAGAACATCGGGTTTTATTCCGCAACGGAATTCGATTTTTCAAGGTTTCCCGAACAATACTTGAAGGAGGGGGTCGAGATTGGCCGGGCTTGCGTCGCCAAAGAACACCGGAACATCAAAGTCCTTTTTTTGCTTTGGAAAGGGCTCATGAAATATCTGGAAATGAAAGGGAAGCGCTTTCTTTTCGGCTGCACCTCCCTGATGGAACAGGACCCCCTCAAAGGGTGGCGGGTCTTTGACTACCTATGCACGCATGGCTTTATTCATCCGGACATTTTCGTATGCGCACAGACGGATTTTTCTTGCGGGGAGTATTCCGAAGTGCCGCGCCCTCCGGAAAAGGCCGCGATCCCGCGCCTGCTCCGCGCTTACCTGAATCTCGGAGCCAGGATCTGCAGCGAGCCGGCCCTGGACCGGGCCTTCGGGACCATCGATTTTTTAACCCTGCTGGATATTCACGATCTCGATGATAAAACCTTCGACTATTTTTCCAACTGACACTCCATGGGACCCGGAACCGCTGCCTCTTTTTCTCGTCTTTCTTCGCGCCCTCGGGGTCCTCGTTGTCCTGCTCATGGCGCATGCCCTGAACTCCCTGCGCCTTTTCATGTCCGCAGAATGGGGCTGGCAATGGAGGCGGAAGGTCTTTCAGATGTGGGCCCGGGAGACGGCTTCGGTCCTGGGTATGCGCGTGAAAGTCCGCGGCCCGTTACCCGAGGCGCCTTATCTGATCGCCAGCAACCATCTGAGTTATGTGGACATCATCGCCATCGCGACGCAGCTGGACGGAGTGTTCGTCGCCAAAAACGAAGTGCTGGGCTGGCCTCTGCTCGGGACGATCATCAAAGGCTTTGACGCTCTATTTGTGGATCGCGAGGATCCGAGGGATCTGATTCGCGTGAACCGGGAGATGTCCCGCGTCCTCGGGGACGGAAAAGGGATCGTTTTTTTTCCGGAGGGGACCAGTACGGCGGGGAGGGATGTTCTGCCGTTCCAGCCGCCGCTTTTTCATTCCGCCGCCGCGGCCGGACACCCGGTCCACTACCTGACGATTTTTTACAAGACCCCGCGCAGCGCGCCGCCCGCGAGCCGCTCGGTTTGCTGGTGGGGGGACATGGAATTCGTTCCGCATCTGAAGGAGCTTCTCGGGATCCGGACTTTCACGTGCTCTCTGGCGTTCGGTTCCGGTCCCGTCGTCGCTCTCAAGCGCAAGGATCTTGCCGGAAGCGTCTGGCGTGCCGTCCGGGAGCAATTCGTTCCCGTCTCCTGACCTCCGATTTGATTTCTCTCCTTCAAAGGATTACAATCCCGTGCTTTCAAAGCAGGCGCATTATTTTCACCCGGAGCATTAAAATGAAAACGAAAACCTTTAGGCGTGTTTCACTTCTTTCGTTAAGCGTTCTCTTTTGCCTCGTTCTGCAGGCCGGGCCCGCGTTTGGGAGAGATCAAAGGGTTGCGGCGGCAACGATCCGGACTCTGAATAATGAGATTTCCGATGCGAATGAAAGGCAGGATCTGCCGGCCGCGCTGAAGGCCGCAGAAAAGACTGTCCAAGTGGCGAAAACGGAATTCGGGGACAAAAGTTTGGAAGCCGCAAGCGCCATGAACAATCTTGCGAATCTTTACCTGTTCGGGAATCGGGCGTCGGAGGCCGAGGGGCTTTTCAAAGAGACTGTTCTGATCTATCTTGAAAAAAAGGATAAAAAAGGCACGGAAATGGCCGACCTTTATGTCAATCTTGGCATTGCTTATGCCGCACAGAATAAATACAGCGCGGCTCTTAAAATCCTGGAAAAGGCTCTCATCATCCGCCGGGAAAAACTGGGCCCCGACAACGCCGCTACGAAGAAAGTAGAAGAGATGATGGGGGATTTTTACAAGCTCGCCTACCCGCACTCGGAGAAGATTTGAGGCCCCAGATGATCATGGAAAGATCCCGGTGCGTTTCACTCTTCTTGATCGGCATGTTTTTTTGTGTCGCCGCGCAAACGGGGTCCGCGTTCGCGAAAGATCCTGGTGAGGGCACGAAGAAGATTCGTGCCTTGAACGATCAGATCGTTGCCGCGAACGAGAGAAGGGATTTGCCGGCCGCGCTCCACGCCGCCGAGGAAGCCGTTCGAGTGGCAAAAAAGGAATTCGGTCCCGACAGCCTGCCCGCGGCGGATACCATGAACAACCTAGCCAATCTTTATCTCTACCTGAAGCGGGCGGCGGAAGCCGAAACGCTCTACAAACAGGCCATCCTGATCTATCTCGAGAAAACGGACAAGGAGGGTGTCGAAATGGCGGCCCATTATTTCAATCTCGGCGTGGCTTATGCCATGGAGAAAAAATATGCCGCGGCTGTCAACATTCTCAACAAGGCGCTGATCATTCGCCTGAAAAAGCTGGGCCCTGATAACGCCGAGACGAAAAATGTGGAACAAATGATCACGGAGCTTACGCCGCTCGCCTACCCCAACGCCGAGAAGATCTGACGCCTCTCCCGAAGCCTGCCCACGCAACAAGAGACCGGTTTTCTTTACACGTTCTTTACATTTCCCTCATAAAGACCTGACACGGCTTCTCTACACTCCCGGCATGCAAATAAAGCGAGCAGTCCCAAGGCCTATCAATTTCAGAGAATCTGAAATTGGGGCAGTCCTGGCTCCCCTTGAGCCTTTGAAAATAATAGCCAGGACAGAGGTGAATTCTGTTCCATTCCAATTCAACCGGAGGAGAAACAATCTTATGAGACACCACCCATTCACAAAACTGGCGAGCATCCTGGTTGTTTGCCTTATGGCTTTTTCCTCCGCGGCGTTCGCGGATGAGGCGCAGCTTATGGACATGGTCAAGCAGATGCAAAAACAGATGAGCGATTTGCAGGCCACGGTGGGGGCGCAGAAAGCCGAGCTCGACGCGCTTAAGAGCAAGCCGGGCAATATCCAGATGCCTGCTGCGACGGGTACCGAGGTGACTCCTCCGATGAGTGAAGCTGAATTCAACCAGCGCCTGAGCGACTCCACCGGCGGCGCCAGCAAGTGGCTCAAGGACCTCAAGTTTAGCGGCGACCTCCGTCTGCGTTATGAAGCATTCCATCTGCACGGCAACACGGCGGCAACCGGTTCCCAATCGGACAGAAACCGTTTCCGCATCCGCCTGCGCTATGGCTTTGAGAAGACTTTCAGTCCTGAAATGAAGGTCGGTTTTTCGATGGCGAGCGGTGAAAAAGCCGTGGGCAGTGGTATCAACGGCGATCCCATCTCCACAAACCAGACCATGACCAATGATTTCAATTTTAAGAATATCTGGATTGAAAAGGCCTACGCGACGTATACGCCGGAATGGGCGAAGATTGGCAATATGGACAGTTTGAGCATTTCGGGTCTGGAACTTACGGGCGGTAAATTCAACAATCCGTTCGAAAAAGGGTCCACCGATATGATCTGGGATCGGGACCTGAAACCGGAAGGCGCCTATGAAAAGATCGATGCGCGCCTCTTGAAAACCGACAACCTGGACCTCAAGGCGTATGCTACTATAGGTCAATTCGTTCTCCAGGAAGCAGGAAATACCACGACTGGCGGCGCTACCGTTGGGACTAAGGACGCGGCTCTTTTTGCTTACCAGGTAGGGTTGAATCCTGTTTTTTATGTCCCCGGAATGGAAAGGCCAATCGACGCTCTCTCTGCCCTTTCGATCTATAGTTATGACAATTACGCAAGAAACAATAATTGGTATATCGGAAACAGTGCAACGGCTACGGGCACGTCCCAGGCATTGGGCAATCCGACCGACGGCACTAATTTGGCAGCGCGGAATTTTAACATTCTGAGCTTCTATCAGGAGATCAACTTTTTTCCGTATGGGGTTCCTGTGAAGCCGTTCGCCGAATTTGCGCATAACATGGACAACAAGTCGGGGATTGGTGCTCAGACTGGAAGCAACCAAAATTATACGATGCAAGGCGGCGCGGATGCCTGGTCCTTGGGCCTTACGCTCGGCAAGCTCCAGAAAAAGGGGGATCTGCAAGGGAGCTACCAGTACAAGTATATCGGCGCGAACTCTGTGGTGGGTGCTTTCAATGACAGCGACTTTGGCGGCTACAACTATGGCGGTACCGACAAGCAAGGCAGCGTCATCAAGCTGGGGTATAACCTCACGGATTATCTGACCCTGAACGGTTCCTGCTACATTGTACGGCCGATCACGATAAGAAATGGTGGCGGAACCACGCCGACCACCAACGGTATGCAGGCGGACCAGTCGGTGGACCGGTTCCAGTTGGATATGACTTACAAGTTCTAAGAATTGCTTTAAGGGGAGAGTCCTTCGGGGCTCTCCCCAAGTCCTCATCAAAAATAACAAGGAGAGATGAAATGAAAACTTCGAGAATGGTGGTAAGAGGGGCTCTGGCGCTCGCGCTGGTAGTGATGATCCCGTCTGTGTTTGCCGCGAAGAACATCACGGTCAAGGGTTCGGACACGATCGTGGTGATGGGACAGAAATGGGCTGAAGTCTATATGCAGAAGCATCCGGAAGCCGCGATCCAGGTGACCGGCGGCGGTTCAGGCGTCGGCATTGCCGCGTTGATCAACGGAACCACGGATATCGCGAACGCGAGCCGCAAGATCAAAGCCAGCGAACTTGATAAGGCCAAAGTGGCCGGTTATTATCCAGAAGAGTTCAAGGTGGCGATGGATAGCCTCGCGATCGTGGTGAATGCCGCAAATCCGATCAAGGAACTTTCTCTCAAACAGATCCAGGGGATCTACATGGGCCGCATCAATAATTGGAACGAAGTCGGCGGGCCCAATCAGCAAATCCTGCGCTATTGCCGTGAATCTTCAAGCGGCACTTACACCTTCCTCAAGGAAGAAGTTTTGAAGAATAAGGACTACGCCGCGGATTGCCAGACCATGCCGGGGACGAGCGCGATCGCGAACGCTGTTTCCAAAGATCCCGCTGGGATCGGTTACGGCGGGGCGGCTTATTATCTCAAGCAGCCCGGCGTCAAGATCCTCTCGGTGAAGAAGGATGATAAAACCGCGGCCGTGAACCCGGTCAAGGCGGACGGAACGCTCGACTATCAGGCCGCTTGGAGCGGGACCTATCCCATCTGGCGTTACCTCTATATGTACACCGGATTCAAGCCTAAGGGCGAGATCAAAGCCTATCTGGATTGGATCATGAGTCCGGAAGGCCAGAAAATCGTCGAAGAGATCGGGTATGTTCCGTTGCCGCTGAAGAAATAAGATCCTGAAGAAGCGCAATAGAGTGATACACCCGGTGAGCGGGATGAACCCCGCGCCGGGTGTTTCACATTTTGAGGGACGCATGGAGCACAAACTTTTTAAAAAAGATGTCCGGTTCGGAGAGTGGCTTATCCAAAAACTCCTTCTTTTGGCCGGAATCTCCTCGATGTTGATCATTGCCCTCATTTTTGTTTTCCTCTTCAAAGAGGCGATCCGCTTCTTTTTAACCGCAAGCCCTATGTCGCTAATCGGAAAATGGGTTTTTGACGATTGGGAAGGGCGGAACGTGTTCAACATGATGTGGCAGTCGGTTTCGGAGGTTCCGAAATATTCCATTATCCCGCTCATTTGCGGCAGTTTCCTTGTGGCTTTTCCCGCCACGATCATATCGGGCGTCCTCGGGATCGGTTGCGCGATCTATCTTTCGGAGCTTGCCCCCTCGAGAGTCCGCGAGGTCCTGAAGCCCACGCTGGAGCTTTTGGCAGGCATTCCCTCGGTTGTGATCGGGTTTGTGATGCTGGCGTTCATTGCGACCTTTGCCCAGGATATTTTTCACACGAAATTCCGTCTTAATGCGTTTGTCGGTTCCATGGGCGTGGCTCTTGCCGTTTTGCCGATCATGATCACGATCGCGGAAGACGCGATGCGGGCGGTGCCGAAGGATCTTCGCGACGCCTCGTACGCGCTGGGGGCCACGAAATGGCAGACGGTGTGGGGGACGGTCGTTCCGGCCGCAGTCTCGGGCATTTCAGCGGCGATCATTCTTGGTTTCGGCCGTGCGCTCGGCGAAACGATGATCGTGCTTATGGCGACCGGCAATGCCGCTCTTGTTACCGGAAATATTTTTTCAAGCGTCCGGACCATGACCGCCAATATCGCGGCGGAGCTCGGTTCCGTCGCCCAGGGCAGTGAACATTACTACGCGCTCTTTCTGGTGGGGGCGGTTCTTTTTACTTTCACGTTTGGCCTGAACCTTGTGTCCGAGCTTGTGCTCAACAAGATGCGCCAGAAACTGAGGATGTGACATGTCCGGGACTCTTTCACTCACACTTCCCAAGCTGACTTCACGGAGGATCCTCTGGGGCGAGATCCTTTCGGATGTCCTGGTCCGTTTTTTTGCTCTGATCCCGTTGTCAGCCCTCGCGTTTATCTTGTACATGATCGTCCGGAAAGGCGCGGGGACGATCAGCTGGCATTTTTTGACACAGATGCCGCTCAATGGCATGACGGAAGGCGGGATATTCCCCTGTATTTTCGGGACGCTCGCGATCACGCTGCTTATGATCCTTATGGCGCTTCCGCTTGGCGTGGCGGCGGCGATCTACCTGACGGAATTTTCGGGACGCGGGATCTTTTTCCGCGTGATCCGCGCGGCGGTCAACAATCTCGCCGGCGTTCCGTCCATCGTGTTCGGACTTTTCGGCGTGGGTTTCTTCATTCTTTTCGTCGGCCGAGGGTTGGACCATGTCCTGAAAACAGGGATGCTATTCGGCCAGCCGTGCATGCTTTGGGCCGCGGCGACACTCGCGGTCCTTGTGCTTCCGGTCATCATCGTATCAACGGAAGAGGCGCTCAATGCGGTCCCGCAAAGCCAGCGATCCGCTTCACTTGCGCTCGGCGCGACAAAGTGGCAGACCATCTGGAACGTGGTGCTCCCGCAGGCTCGGGGCGGGATCCTCACAGGCGCGATACTTTCGGTCAGTCGCGGGGCCGGCGAGACCGCACCGATCCTTTTCACGGGCTGCGCTTATTTCCTGCCGCGACTGCCCTGCGTAAAACTTTTTGGCGTGGTCCCGATGATCAATCCCTTCGACCAGTTCATGGAACTTTCGTATCATATTTTCATCATGGCGACGCAGTCTCTGGACGCCATCAAAACGCTCCCAATCCAGTACGGGACGACGCTCGTTTTGATCTCGCTGACATTCATGCTCAATTTCACAGCGATCGTTTTCAGGATCCATTTCAGGAAAAAGATGGGGATGGTTTCGGTTTAGGGCAGCCTGCCGGGCCATTTGATGCCCCACCCTTAGGCGCGGTCCGGCGGGCTTGTTTTTATAATAAATAACGCAAAGAATATGTAGAATTCATTCGAGGATCGCATGCTGATCGCAGAAGAAAACCAAGAGACAGGGGAGAAAATAAAAATGGGAACCAGGACACTCGCCGGGGGTATTTTACAAGATCGTGAAGATGTGACCCGGAATCCCGCCAAGATCCTTTCCCGGGAACTGGATATGTTCTATGGTCCGGTGCGGGCGCTGCACGGGATTTCGATGGAGATCAAGGAGCGGGCGGTGACGGCCCTGATCGGGCCTTCGGGCTGCGGGAAATCAACGTTTTTGAGGACGCTCAACCGGATGAATGACACGATCCCGGGCGCGCGCGTCGAAGGGGCCGTTTTGATCGACGGGATCGATATCTATAGGCCGGGGGTTAACGTGGCCGTCCTGAGGCGGATGGTCGGCATGGTGTTCCAGAAACAAAATCCGTTCCCCAAAAGCATTTTCGATAATGTCGCGTATGGACCACGGCTTCACGGGGTTACCGACAAGGCCGTGCTGGAACATGTGGTCGAGGAGAGCCTCAAGAAATCCGCGATCTGGGATGAAGTGAAAGACCGGCTGGATACTTCCGCGATGCAGCTTTCGGGGGGCCAGCAGCAGCGCCTTTGTATTGCGCGGGTTCTGGCGGTGGATCCGGAGATCATACTGATGGACGAGCCTGCTTCCGCGCTTGACCCGCTCTCCACGGCAAAGATCGAGGAATTGATCCATGAATTACGCAAGAATTACACCATCGTGATCGTGACGCATAATATGCAGCAGGCCGCGCGTGTTTCGGATTACACGGCCTATTTCTACATGGGGTCGCTTGTGGAATTCGGGATGACGAAGACTATTTTCACCAACCCTGTCAAAAAAGAGACCGAAGATTACATTACCGGAAGGTTCGGCTAAAAACGGTCCACGGGCCACGATCCACGGACCACGCAACGCGGCCCGGGAGACATGGCCCGTGATTCCAACTGAGGAGAGATCATGGAACGTCATTTTCAAGAAGAGTTCAAGTCACTTAGGGAAAAACTTTTCCAGATGGGACTTCTGGTCGAGGGCGCTATCGAGAAAGCGGAAGCGGCCCTCTTGAAGCGTTCCGCCACCCTTGCCGCGGAGGTCTTTGAGGATGAAAAGATCATCAATCAGCTTGAGATCGAGATTGACGAGAAGGGGCACGCTCTGTTTGCGCTTTGCCAGCCGGTCGCGAGCGATCTGAGGCTTTTAACCATGATCCTCAAGATCAACACGGATCTTGAGCGCATGGGAGATCACGCGGTCAATATCGCCCAAAAAAGCCAGGTCTTGATCGGGGAGACATTTTTGAAAATAAGTTTTCCCCTGGAGGCGATGACCGGCGATGTTCAGAAAATGGTCCGTAACGCGCTGGATTCTTTCATGAACGAAAACGTGGAGCTTGCGCGGAAAGTGCTTGCGAGCGATGACGTGATCGATGCGTTTAACGACACGCTTTATACGGACATGACCGAGTTGATGCAGCAAGATCCTTCCAAGGTGAAGCAGGCCCTGAGCCTCGTGATGATTGGACATAATCTCGAGCGCATCGCGGACCTCGCCAATAATATCGCCGAAGACACGATCTATCTCAAGCAGGGCAAGGAAGTCCGCCATCACTTTGAGACGACCTGAAGGTCTCTGAGGCGGAACGCGACGCTTTTTTCTTTACGCGGTCGGCTCCACGGAAGGGTCGAGAGAGCCCTGATCGTAGGCGGGAGAGGTCTGATCGACCGGCCGCGCTTCTTCCCCCACGAGATCCGCTTCCTTAGAAACATTCTTGTCGTTCGAGGTTGTTGCCGGCGCTGACGCCGGAGCGGCTGGCCGGGGACCCGTCGGTTTTTTGACGGCGGCGCGCTTTTCCGCTTTTACCACGGGATGCGGGACCGCTTTTTCCTCGGGGACCTCCCGGGGTTTGGCATAATAAACGGG
>Ga0118677_10015522_pt1 | contig 10570 bp, 9 predicted proteins | sample AliMusrvi5mmetaG_FD_86154 | JGI IMG/M metagenome (GOLD analysis project Ga0118677, IMG submission 86154)
AGCGGGGTCGAGCTGTTCCATCAACGCGCGGCACAGCGTGGGCTTGCCGGCGCCCACCTCGCCGGTGAGCTGCACGAAGCCCTTGCGCTCGCGGATGCCGTAGAGCAGGTGGTTGAACGCCTCGCGATGCTTCGTGCTGTGAAAAAGGAAGCGCGGGTTCGGCGTGATGTCGAACGGCGAGAGCTTCAATCCGTAGAACTGTAAATACACTTGGTTTCCTGTTGTCCTAAAATGTTTGGTCGCGCTTCAGTGCGTCACCATGAAAGCACAAGAGCACAAACGGAAGCAATTGGCAATTTTGGTAGCATTTAAGGTGAAATCAATTTGCAATGTTACGGATTTTGACCATGCAACCACTAGAATCTTTTGCTGATATTAATTTCCTTGATGTCCGCAAGCGGATAAAGCATTGGAACTATTAAATGAATTATTAAATTAACTAATCTTCTGTCAGCTCTTCCCTTAATGGGGGTGAGGCGATCCGTTTAAGCCAAACAAGCAATATGCTTATATCTGCTGGAGAAACGCCAGAAATGCGAACTGCCTGCCCAATCGTTTCTGGTCGGATTTTAGTGAGCTTTTGTCGAGCTTCCATCCGGAGGCTTGGAACCTTGGCATAATCAAATGATTCAGGAATAACTTTGTTTTCTAGTTTCTTAGTTCTAGCCACATCAATTTCCTGCCTTTGAACATAGCCTGCATATTTAATGGCAATTTCAACTTGTTGAATAATCTCTTCTGTAACAGTTGGGTTTCGATTCGGTAAGTCCATGTATGAAACTTCAGGCCTCGACAATATTTTAGCGAGTGAATAATTATCTGAAGTAACAGAATGCAAACGATATATTTCATTCTGTATTTTTTCTTCTTTATCGTTCTTATTATTTTTCCCGTTTTTATTATTTTTTGGATAATTTTGTATTTTTTCTGTTTTCTGTTTTTTGTTATTGTTTTACTCTTTCTTCTTGATAATTCGCTTCTTCTTGGGTTCCTCATCAGGAGGGGCAGGAGGAACAATTGCTGCAGGGGGAGCAACATCAGCAATACTAGTTTCCTCTTCGTCGACCTCATCATCGTCGTCATCGCTACTGTCATCTACAATACTGCTCGATATAGCCTCATCAACCTCATCCTCTGCGACAACTTGGGTCTTGAGCTTCTCCTTATCAACAGGCTTGAGTTTAATAAAACACTGACCTTGAAGAGTTGCCCTAGGCTTTTGAACAACTGCTTGAACCAGCTTCCAACTGGCGCTAAACTTTCCATTGACAAACCAAATACCAGCAAATTGAATTAAACACATGATATTAACTCCCTTCTTCAAATAATCAATAGGGGTTAATGCGTTGTCATTGCAAGGAAATAACTTGGCTCCATCCTCATCATAAATCTCTGCCTTCCACACACCATCCCATTGCGGAACCTTGACACGTAGGGTTGGTTTCTTTGTTCGGTCATATTCCCCAGTATTCTTATCCTTGGGGTATTTCAACATTGGCGTCCACAATGCATCAACTACCTCTGGGCTCTTATGAACTTTACCGAACCACTCCTTAGAATAAACTAGAGCGTTTGACTTAATCCTTTCTTCCAGGGCCATCATATTGTTCAAGAATGCTTCAGTTTCTGGGGTTTTATACTCATCATTAGGAAATTGCAATGACATATCATATTTACCATTTCCCTTTTCTTCACCCTCGGCCTTAAAATCAGTTGCACCCCAGGTTAGCATTAGAGGCGTTGACAAAGTCAATCCCGTCTTAGTAGCCTTATTCAAAAGGTTTACCGACTTTGATCCCTGTGCTGTAGCCTTAGGGGCACAGAAGATAATATTGTCGATGTTAAGCTGTGTTGCGTCTACGATTCGTTCGCTCATATTTACTAGTATGATTTATAATACACAAATGTCTTTAAATCAATTTTTTTTTTAATTGAAAATAAAGATAAATCGTATCTGCTGTCAAACGCAATTGGAGTCTATATATAGTGAGAAAAGAATTCAAAAAGAAAATATATGTGTATATTAGATGAACGTTTTTTCCAAACAAAAATTAAATAAGAATACTACAGATGAGTATATGAAACAACTTTCAAACAAATATCACGGTGGTTTGTTTAAAGGGACCATAAAGGTGAACGACTGTGATTTAAAAATCCCGACTATATCAAGTTTCAACAATTTACTATTGTTCAATTATAGTTTGTCTCAATTGAAGGGTTTTGCAAAGTTTTACAAATTGAAAGTGGGAGGGGATAAGCAAGAATTGAATCTTCGAATTTATAGTTATTTAAAATTATCAGTGTGTGCGATCAATTTGCAAAAGATGGTTCGAGGCAGGCTGCACCGCGATTACGTAACGATGCATGGACCTGCTACTAGAAATAATAGTTTGTGCACAAACGATTGTGATTTTATTACGATGGACCCGTTGAATAAAATACCTTTCCACCAATTTATAAGTTACAAGGACGACGATGGGTTTATTTATGGTTTTGATATTGCTTCGATTTACAATCTTATCATAAAAGCAGGCGGAGGTGATCAAAAAAAAGTTAAAAACCCATATACGAGGACAATCATTCCAATAACTTTGTACGAACGAATAACGAATTTAATAAGGTTTGGTTTTATACTTAGATATGAAATCAACTTAAACATTGAAAATGACGCAATTAGTATTTCACCACCAAAGGCTATCGAGTTGAGAGCTCTCGAATTATTTCAAAATATAGATTCTTTAGGGAATTACAGTGATTCTGTTTGGTTTCTCTCATTGAATAGGAACCAGCTTCTTCAATTTGTTAGACATTTGAATGATATTTTTGATTACAGGGCCCAATTAACCAACGAAGTAAAACGAAATATATGTCCTCCAAACGGAAATCCATTCTGGAACACAAGTATTGTCTATCTTCAACTAGAAGAAGATGTGAATACAATTAAAACCAAAATATTGGATGTTTTAGAAAAATTGGTGAATAGTGGAATAAACAATGACAGCAAATCTTTAGGAGCATATTATGTTCTAGCCGCGCTGACTTTAGTAAACGAAACGGCGGCGGTCGCCCTTCCCTGGCTTTATCAATCTGTTACAATTTATTAGAATTTATTAGAATTGTTTATGATTACTCATGTTACCATAACAATATATATATATTTGCGTTAAAACACTTAAAAAGTATTTATTTAGGTATACTATAATAAGATGTCTAGAACTAGCAAACCGAAAACCGCTGAAATCGCCTCTGTTGCCACTCCCGCTGTTACCGCCGCTCCCGCTGTTACCGCCGCTCCCGCTTCTACCCCCGCGAAGGAGAAGAAGGTTAAGGCTGTCGTCGCTGCCTCCGTTGTCGATCCGTCGACCGTCGTGGTTGACCAAGCGGCTGCTGCCGTTGTTGATGCCGATTCCCCCCTCGTTGACCAATCCGTCGAGTTTCTTGCCAAGCTCCAGCAGCTCGGCACTCTTATCTCGGCCCTTAAGACTGAATACCGAACTCTCGAGAAGAAGTGGACTCGCGAGCTCAAGAGCGCCCAGAAGCTGAACTCCAAGCGCAAGCGCAAGGCCGGAAACCGCGCCCCCTCTGGGTTTGTCAAGCCCACTCGCATCAGCGATGAGCTTGCCAAATTCCTTGAGAAGCCATCTGGATCTGAGATGGCGCGCACCGAGGTTACCCGTGACATCAACAAGTATATCCGCACGAACAACCTTCAGGACAAGGACAATGGTCGCAAGATCAACCCCGACACCAAGCTTGCCGCGCTCCTGAAGCTCAAGAAGACCGACGAGCTCACGTATTTCAATCTCCAGCGTTACATGAGCCCCCACTTCGCCAAGGCCGGAGTTGTCGCTGCCACTGTCGCTGCTTAAAAAAAGAAATAAGAATTCGTAGAAAAAAATATAAATAAATAAAAATCAAACAAAAATATATTCATAAGAACATATTTTTTGGAATACTTACAATCAGTAAATAAAGTTGAGGCAGCAAAAATCGCTTGCTAAAGCAGGGTTTGACACATATGCATATGGAATGGTAAAAAATCCCTTGTTGCCCCACGACGCGCCCCATGAGTTAACGCATGTAAAACGAGATGTGGTATTATTGAACCCTACCATAACAACACAATGCCCACCTTGCAAAGTTTCATGGGCTACATTTGGCATTGGCACAACTCCTGTAGATGCGACCACACTAGTCATAAAACTGCTATACACGTGGAAACCAAATAAAATTGGTAATTTTTGAGTATACAAAAACGATGTCAGTGTAGTAATATCTTGATTAATGAACGAATATGTGTATTTTTGAAAAAACAGCGAATTCCTAAACGCACTAATGGGAGGCAAAACTGAAAATTGTGATATTATATACGGCCACATCGTTTCGGCACATGCACCATACTGTTGAATTATTTTGGCTGCTTGACGAATGTCTAACCCAGTATCTTCTATCGAAGATGTTCCCTGGATTGCCCTCCCGCAATAGTAATGAAGCAAACGAGAAATAAATACATTGTTTGTCGTGCACATGTTTATGTAACCGGCAAACGCGTTCGACACACACGACCCCAATTGACCTTGGTCGAAAATTGTTTTTACGTTTGTTTGAATAGAGAAAGAAGTTACGGTGTTGCTTGCTTTCAAATTGGCGGCAGTTAGCTGAACCTTATAATCTCTTGTATCTAGCTGTTGAAATTTATAATTTAACATAACTGTGCTAGAAGTCGACCCAATTGTTGTCATATACAATACATACAGATAATAATTTAATGTTGGTACACAAACTACTTCATATTGATTGTGCAAACAATATAAAACTAATTTTTTTACAATATCAATGCAACCTGTGATAGTTAACAAAATAGATGACGATGATGACACTCACGATGATGACCGTGACGATGATGACACTCACCATGATAACGATGATCGTTTTGAAGTATCGCGATATGATTTAAGAGACATACATTCGAATATTGATGTAAATACGCTGCAGTTTATCAATTTGAATAGTTGGATTGGTGCTGGAATGCGTTTCTTGGTTCTAGCTATAAATGCATATTTACTATATACTACCGTTTCAATCATCACGACAGATATGCCAATCATTATGACAAATATGCCAATGGCAATTGATTCTTATTTAGAGACCGCGTCGATTGTGAATTTGCAATTTTGTGAGATGCCATTTGCAATAACACCATTTATGGCTCAAGGAGCGTCCGCATTGGCACACCTTCCTTATGTGCCTGCATTTTTGTTGGGTGTGAGTTACGTATCTCCCGACACGATTCCAACATTGAGTAGTAAATACGCTTTTGAGATCAACAAATTATTGTGGGCACAATTCGCTCTGCAAACATTTACTTCGATCGGCCACATGATACCAAACCCGAGAATTGTTCTAGCACAAGAAATATCAATCATTATTACGTTTTATTTTTTATTCGCATTCTTGGAACTGACAACGCCCAAAAAGTCGAAATTTTTATTCAAGTGGAAGGCGTTTACTTTATTCACATCAATGTTCATGTTTGGATATTTTGTGATTGGGTTGATGCCAGTCATATTCACTGGATTTATCACAATTGTTATATTAGGTTGTGCAATTCAAGATGCGTTTGGGTTAATTACTCGTCAGGGTCAGTTTATCCTATTAGCGACATTTGTCCCGACAGCAATTACATTATTTGTAGAAACAAACAGTTGCGGTTGGTTGCAGGCAAACATTAGTGCAACTGCGCCATGGCATTTATTGTTTGACATCATGTTCTGGCAAGTGGTAGGAAGTGCAATCGACGTCATTCTAATTAGCCCGAGGCCAGGAGCGTTTTTGATGATAGATTAGTAAAAAAAACATGAAATATACAATTGTAATTTATTTGACGGGGAATAAGAATCCGTCGGCTCGTAATATTATTTGTAGTTCCTGTTTACATACGGGGCCGTTGATAATACTTATATTTTCAAATGCATACGGCGCGTCATTTAAATCAAACATCGAGTAAACACTGTTTAACAATTCTACATCCTCAATGTATGATGTGTTTTCGATCAACCAATCGTAAAATTCAACATTTGCAGATGATCTATTTTTTATATATTTTTTAAACAGTTTTAATGTTTTGTAAAGAGATGCTTGATTCCAATCAACCGCGTTATAATCCGTCCCAGACAATACACAAATTTCCCTCAATTGCCTTTGACTTATTCCCAACATATTCAACATTTCCTTTAAATCATACAGGATAACACTATGATTTAAGAGACTCAAGTATCGAATTACCCTAGGACAGCCATATACGAACATATCCATGTCTTCGCTCAAACAACACCACGCCTTGTTTCTTATAGTCAACATTGCACACAATTCATCGGCCTCGCCTGGAGCATCATAGTAACTGGCTCCGTAAGCCCGTATTAACATTTTAACATCTTGTATTTGATTCTTGCTTATATGAACAAAATTTCGTTTAAGAAGATCCATATTATTCATAATTTCTTGTTTATCGTGTTCATCTAGTGTAAGATCTGTATCCAATTTATTTTTTAAAATGTCATATTCATTTCGTGAGTGTATTTTATCGTCTTTGCGTTTTTGCATCAGTGCCTTTTTTTCAGCGGGAGGTTTACCGTCAAATACAAATATGGGGGTTATGTTGTAATTCCGGAAGATCGATAACATGAGATACATGTTCTCAATCAAACAATCATCTGCAATGAATTTATACATGTAAATGCTTATGTCGACTGCGACAGTTTTACCCGACAACTTTGACAGATGCGTCATTTTGATTGCATCCTTACACTCCTCTTTGAAAAACCGATTCAAATTCTTAATTCCCATGTTGTTGTTTGTTTTTATTTTCAATTGTAGTCGTTAATTTTATTTCAATTTTTTACACGCATTGAGTAAAAAATTGAAAGAATACGATCATTGTATTGTAGTAGTTACAATTCATATGATCACTCGAAGCCAAACAAAATTAAATTTGAAACCGCTACAATCTCTGCAAACCCAACTAGTCGTCGACATCGACTTTGATGGTGCGAGCAAAGCATGGAGAGCTAACAAAAAAAATATAGGTAACGGAAGCTTTGTATACATTTGTAGTGCGCCTACAAAAAACGGTAACCCATGTCAGCGGGAACGCGCAAAAAATAAGCTTTGTTGTTCAACCCATCTCGCATATACTCATTCTCATAGTATTTAATAAATATAAATCATTATTCGATTTTATAATGGTCCTCTCTGCGTCGTCAACCCCCTCGATCATTGATGCCGATTTGTAATTTTTTTCTATAAACGCACAATATTTGTTTTTGTTGTCTACTGTCTGTTTGAATTGCAAGAGTGTGTCGTTGTTCGTTTTGCACCAATACAGAAATGATTGATAACTATTGATTAGAATTGTTTTTATAACGTAATATGATAACACGTTGGTGTTCTCCTTATACAATGTATTTCTCAAGAGAGTACTGGACTTGCTTTTGGAATACAGATCTTTGTATTCCAACCCCATGAATTTCAATATTTTGACCAGCTGAAAAAAACTATATTTTCTCTCGAGGTTCATCAAAAACTCGGTATTTGTCAAGAATTCGTTTACATTGTTTTTGTTCTTAAGATTCAAAAAACAACAAAATAATACATTCATCGTTTCGGCCCAAAACTCTGCATAAGATTCGTATAAATTTACTTTTGAATTGACGGGAAATAAATGAAGGATTCGTTTTGTGCATTCGTCATTGTTCATGTCGGAGAAATCTAAACCGAAACTATGTGCAGATTCGTGCATCAAAACCTTTAGCCACTCTTCTTTTCGATATATGACAATCTCCGTATTCGGTTGACAACTCGTTGTTATTGCAGTGTTTACGTTCGACTCATCGAGTATCGACATGTTTGTCGTAGGCAATTTTTTTTCGATGGAAGTAAAGTATAAATATATAACCAGGTTCGACGAACAGCTCAATGATGCATAATCTTTTATGATATGTAGCCACAGAATAATGGTCTCAATGTGTTTATTGTAAACATCGATATTTATATTTACTTCTTCGACTATGAAAATCACTTTTATTTTGCGTTCTGCAAGTTTAAAACTGTAAGAAATCTCGGTGTTCGATGACAACCAAATTTGTTTCTTTACCGATTCAGGCAATCCGCTTATGTTAATATTGATTGGTTTTGTGATTTTAGACGTATTTGTAATCTTTGTTATACTTATATCGTACAGACTATTCTTATACTGCTTAACGAAATTGTTTGCATCTAATATTTTATAATATAAGTCGGTAAATATATCATCCGTTCGTCTCGTCTGTTTAATCGCAAGTTTTTTGTTGTGTATAAAATGTTTCATTAGATGTTTGCTTTTTGTCGACAATACCATGGTCCTGTAGATTGATGAGAATTTAAATTGGGAGAAATTTCATAAAAGCTGGTCTTGAGGTTTTGTTTGCCTCATTTTATCGCGGATCTCCATCAAATCGTCGAACACTTCGGCTGGCTGAGCGCGCCTATATTGTGTCAACTTTGCGTTATTGGTTGCCAACAATAGTTTCTTCAAATCATCGTTTTGAGAGAACTTTGCAAATTGCGCAACTGAAATCGCTTTGTTCTTATTGCTATCTAAAACAACGTTGACTGGTCGTATCAACTCGCCCTTGAATTTTCCGCTCTTTCCCCCCGCAGCCATTGCCATTTCGGGATCTTTCGAAAGTTCACTACCAGAATCGAGAGAAAAACTCACATAAAAATCAGGGTCTGTGTTCTTGAATTTATATGCTTGGTAATAATGTTCGACAGACGACCACTTGTGTCCATCTAGCGAAAATGGCTGAACCCACGAATTGGACAATTTTTTGCGCCATTTTGGAATTCTGGCTAGTTCCGAAAACTCGTTCAAACGGGCTGATTGTATTTGTTCTCCGGACCCTTTTCCAGGAAGAGGAACATCGTTCGATTTAGCATAAAACACAAAAACGACATCGTCTTCATATGAACTCCTCGTTTCAAAATTTTCTTCTAGAACATCTGCTTTGTTGTTTGATATTTTAAAGTTTTTGAATTCAGGTATCATTGCGAACAATCCAGAATTTCGTTCCATGCATTTGTCGACGATCATCTTCTTAACGTCGTATGGAATCTCTTGAAATTTGAAAATCATCTTGTTTTTATACCCAATTGTCTTGTAATGATCGCCCGTGTAATCAAGTATGATATAAAATTCTGGTTGAAAAACATCATTATTTTTTGAATCGTTTAATTGACCGCATTGCAATACGTTCTTTGTATCGCCGCTCTTGTAGGATTCGCTCGAGAGAATAATCAATTTTACATTCAGGATCCTTTCCAAGGTCGATATTGCCCATGTTTCTGCCCAAAAATTACACGTCTTGATAATCGATTTGAACTTGTCGAGGGAGTCTATCCCTTTCATGAATTTGTATTCGCTCAACAATTTACTGGTCATTTTTTTTTCTATGGTGAGAGAATCTCTTTTTTTCTTGATTTCATCCGCAATGTATACAAGTTGATTTAATTCGTTCCGGTCAATCGTATTGTCAAATTGTTGTTTGTATCGAATGAAATCTTCTTCCAACTGTTTGACTTCATTTGTTTGTTTTACCAACAATTCGTTGAACATATCATATTGTTCTTTGTATCGAGAGAATATATCTTCAGTCGCCTCATTCGACAGTTTGTTCCTTAGCTTGTTGACAGACGTTTGTTGAGCTATGCTCGAAAATGCGTCTCTAATGGTGGCAAAAAGGCAATCTCCTCCTCCTTCGTTGTTGACAATCGAATAGTTTTTATTTTGCATGAACTTGATCAACCAATTATCATCTTTGGATTCTTTGTATTGTTCTCGAATTGATTTTGCACTTAGTTTATTCTCCTCTTTCAACAATTTCGAAATGGGGACGCCGCGCGTGAGCACGAATAGGTCAGCGCGATTTGGAGGCAATTCTACTTGGTCCATTATCTCCTTCTCTTTTTCTTCTTCTTCTTCTTCTTCCTGGTCAGGCATCTTTCGCAACTTGGTCAACATTTCCGCTGTAACAAAGGAATATACAAGAGGGTCGCCGAGATTCTCAACGTCGAGGTTGTTCGATTCGTCTAGATATTTTAAATTGTCATTGGTGCTCAATTCGTAGAGACCGATTTGAATGACCTTGTTGTTTGGTTTAACTAAATACACTGGATAAAAAATAATACCTTTATCCTTGAATGTGTGTTTGGCATTCCCGATCGCTATGACCACATCGACTCCCTTGATCTCCAACTGATACAAACTTGTCTCTTTTTCTAGATCGTTGTAGTCGACACTCTTTAATTCTGGGTAACTTACATTGTTGTTTATTTTCGACAATACCATAATACTATACCTTTAGAAAATCCACTTTTAGAAAAAGTGGAGCAAAAAGCGCAGCAACCTGAAGCACAACGACCGAATCCACTTTTAGAAAAAATGGAGCAAAAAGTAGAGCAACCAAAAGTAGATCGTCCAGAGATGCCTCCTATTGCTAGACCTATTATGACTCATATGAGTCCGGATATACCT
>Ga0118677_10015524_pt1 | contig 10569 bp, 26 predicted proteins | sample AliMusrvi5mmetaG_FD_86154 | JGI IMG/M metagenome (GOLD analysis project Ga0118677, IMG submission 86154)
GCCTTGAGTCATATAGTCAGGGTACTCTTCCAAGTGCCCCATCCACATATCTTCTTCTTGCCAGTATACATACTTCATCGTTTTCATATAAGCAGGTTATAATTTTAATCTCTGAATTTCAATAATTCTTATAACCCAACGTTCACCTTGAGTTTCGGCGCGTCAGCGACGTAAACTCCGAGGTGTGGTTCGAATCTTATGTTCTATCGATCCATCGTTTCGGATTTCGTTTTGCGTGAAACACGGCAAGGATAACGATGTGTTGGTCGCCAAGGGTAAAGAAGATTTCATAAGGAAACCGCCGGAGAAGTGCTCTGCGCACGGCCTTGTGGACGAGAGGATGCTGGAGCGGATTTCTAAGGATGGCGGCCAATGTCGCATCAATGGCCAAAAGAAACTCCGAGCCAAGTCCTTGAACCCGGGATTCATGCCATTCAAAGGCTTCGCCCAGTTCGGCTTCCGCCTCCGGCCGAATGATCAACTCGCGAGGCACACCCGGCTCCTAATGCGGGTTCGAACTTCACTCCAGGGAGAGCCCTCACCTGGATTCTTGTGATAAGCATCGAGCCGACGATCAAGCTCCGACTTCTGCTCCTCTGTAAGAACGACGGCGTCGGGCACTTCGGAGACACTATCCCAGATATCCTCGACAAGGATAATGCGCTCCGGCACGCTCAAGCTTAAGAAATCTGCCTTGGTTAATGTATTCATAACAGTTAGACTGTACTCATCTTCGTCTTACATCTCAATTCATTAATTCGAACGTGACTTTTGACCCGCGGCGAGCGTGCGAGCCGTCGAGGTCCAAAAGCTGGTTCGGGTTATTTTACTTTATTCCGGATCCAAGCCGGATTCCGTCTGCAATCCAACACCGCGCGAACCTGTACCTCGGTTCCTTCTACACGATAAAACACAGCAAATGGAAATCGCTTTGAAAGAAGCCTGTGACACTCGAAAATAAGGGGATGTATACCGCCAAAAAAGGCTAACGAGTCAATGTCCGACCAGAGTGAATCAAGAAAATAAACCCCTAGCCCTGAGGACTGTTTCTCGCAAAACCGGTATCCATCAGCGAGATCGACTAGCGCATCCTCAAGGACTCTGACATTCATCAAACCTGATCCCAAACCCTGCGCTTGGCTTCAGCCAAATCAATGAATTTTGACTTCCCTTCACGGATCCGTTGATCACGCTCTCCCAACACTGCGCCATGCCATGCCGGGGAAGGCACATTCTCCTGTGAATGACAAAGGCTGTCCCAAACTTCCTCTAGAACGCGAAGTTTCTCGGTCACATCCATTTTGTCTAGCGGTATCGCCACATGCATGATTGTCTCCTTCAGTTGGCAAAAGAATATCCCAATCATCATCCTTCTTCAACACATTCAACCATCCCGAACGTTGGAAAGTCAGGTTCCGAGCGGAACGCGAGGTAACCTGGACTTTCTGGTTCGGCGATCAATCTCATTCATCAGTCAATGTGCCAAGTTTGTTGAGGACATCGTGAACAGCCTCCGCCGGAAGTTCACAGCAAAAGGTTGCCCGTCGAGCTTTCCAATCCAGACTTTTGACTTGATCAGCCAGGATAACGCCTGAAACCTGGCTTCCGTGCGGAACGCGAACCTCAAACGGATACCCTTTGACCTGGCTGGTTATGGGGCAGAACAAGGCAAGGCCCACCTTGCGATTGTACGACTCTGGGGAGAGAACCAATGCGGGCCGATGGCCCGCCTGCTCATGACCGGCCTGCGGAGTGAAAGAAAGCCAGACAATGTCGCCACGCTTTGGACAATAGGCAGCCATTACCAGGCCTCCTGTCCGACGGCAACCCCCGAGTCACACTCACTATGCCGATTCCGCGCAGTGACTCCTTTAAGCAGTTCATCGAGCCGGAAACGAGGCCGTCTTGCCGGAGCAATCACAATCTGACCATCCTCTACTGCCACATTCACCGAAATGCCAGAACTCAAATGCGTGTCCTGCGCTACAGACCGAGGAATCCGCACCGCCAAACTGTTCCCCCATTTCTGAATCTTCGTAATCATATCACATATCTCCTATGTATATACTATGAAGATACATCCGCAATCCCCTGTCTGCAAGTCATAATATGATCTTCTTGCCGAACGGCGCCCTAGTGGTTGTTCATTTTCTTCTGCGCACACGGGAGGCGTCAGCGGCGCGGCTTGCCGCGTACGCTGAGCGCCTTGGTTCGGGCTTTTATATATTCAACTCCTGGCAGACCTGAAAAGTGTTCGTCTTGAGTCCAGAGCGTTGCCTGTTCCGACCAAGCAGTCGACAAAATGAAGCTATCAGCCATGGGGAGGCGGTGTTTAAGGCTGATCAAAGCCGCACGGAGCGATAATGGCTCTGTGAGGTCGATCACTTTGCCCTGTTTCATCTGACCGATGGCCTGCAAAGCCTTTTGTTCATCGGCTACCGCATTCACTTTCTTGAAGACTTCGTAAAGGCAAACCACGGGAACCAAGAGGTTGTCGACGTCTTCGATCAGCGGGGCAAACACATCGGCATTTCCTCCTTCAAACAGGAACTCAATCCAACCTGACGTGTCAACCACATTCATGTCCGGTCCGCCTCGTCACGCGTAAACTTGGCATCAAATCCCTTCAAGAAGCCCCGCATGCTGCGCATGGCACGCACGGGGATCAACTCGATACGGTCGTCAAAACTAATGACCTGCAGGCGCTCACCCACCCGAATGTGATTTCGCTTACGCACCGCAAGAGGAATCACAACTTGAAATTTAGGGGATACAGTTACAGTATTCATACTATCGATCTCCTATCTGTAATACGTATATCAGATCGATAAACATGAAGTCAATTATTCATTATTCCCGAACGGTCAACTTGAGTTTCGGCGCGTCAGCGACGTAAACTCCGAGGTGTGGTTCGCCCAATTATTCGTAATGCGTCCACAGTCGGATGATTTTAACCGTCTTGACGTCTTCCAGAACCTGATACACCAGTCGGTGCTGTATATTGATGCGACGAGAACATGCGCCAGCCAGATCTCCGACCAGTTTCTCAAAGGGCGGAGGATTTTGATAAGGATTCAATTCCAGAATCTCAAGCAATCGCTCGGCTTTTGGCTTCAATCCAGACGCCTTGAGCTTCTTGGCGTCCTTTTGGGCTTGTTTCGTGAAGACAAGCGTCCAGTTCACCACTTAAGCTCCTTGCTGCACTTTCCAACAGGAGTCCTCATTCCCTCCAGAATGGATTCCCGCATTCCTGGAATGGCTGCCAAGAATAACGTCTCCTGAATCGCACTCCAATCCTCACCCGAAACCAGGACGGCAGAATGCCGTTTTCCGGTAATCTGTATCGTCTTGTGGGATTCCGCCACATCATCCAGAAGAGAGTAGAGTGATTTCCGCGCCTCGGTCGCTGTAAGTGTTGTCATGCTCAACTCCTTTCGTACGCAATACCGTACGCCACATCATCGATTTTGTCAAAATGTCTTTGTCGAACGGTCACCTTCTCGGTCGGCGCGTCAGCAACGTACCGAGCGATGGTAGGCCGTTTCTGTTATCTGAATAAATCGGAATGCGTTCCCGTTCGTTCAAGCCTAACCGAGTCATTATCTGCTGTGTAAATTAGGATCCAGTCGGGTTCCACATGGCAATCATGCGAGGGTTTCCACTCTCCAACAAGGGGATGATCTCTGAGCTTGGGATCAAGCGGAGTTCCGGCGGCAAGTTGTCTTACGATTGCCTCAAGTTTTACGAGGTCTTTCCCGCGTTTCCGGATCTTCTTGACGTCGCGGGCAAACGGGGTGGTCTGCGAGACCCTTTTCATTTCTTCCAGCTCTCAAACATGGAGTCAATCGACTCGAACTCCTGAACATCCTCACCACGGCGACTCTTCTCAAGAGTGGCCGCCGTGCATTCGTTGGGAATGGCGACAGCGAATGGGAGCCCATGCCTGAGCGTAATCTGCTTATAAAAAATCCGGATTGCCTCTGTCGGGCTGATCCCAAGATTATGCAGAACGCCTTCAGCCTGGCGCTTGATCTGTGGTTCTATTCTTGCATGAATGACTGCTGTTTTCATGGATTCAGTGTGTCACATCCGCAACACATTAATCAACTCATACTTTCTGGCCAACGTTGCGGTTCGCGCCGCACTAAGAACATCCTCCGCGCTACGCGCGGAGATTCTCCCATCCTTGCACGCCTGATATTCTCTCGGTCCATCGTTTCGGATTTCGCTTTGCGTGAAACACGGCAAGGATAACGGTTGAACAATACCCATTTCCGCCTCGCATCTCAATCATTCATTAATTCGAACGCGTCTTTTGACCCGCGGCAAGCATGCGAGCCGTCGCGGTCGAAAAGCTTGGCCGTTTATATCTGTCTAGTTTTCATTCCGGCTCGTTTTGCCGCCTGGAGTTGCTGTTTGTCGGATGAGGCAAACAACTCCGCCCCCCATTCAAGCGCACAAGCCACATGTAGGGCATCCATCGCCCGAACGGAACTTGCCTCGAGGATCATGATGGCTGACCCAATCACCGTTGGAGTGAGGAAAATGATGTCCGCGTCGCGGACATCATCAAGCAAACGCTTTTTTACGACATGATACTGATCCCGGGTCAGCGTGTGTTCACGGTGTCGTCGGTTCAGTGCGGAAATAATTTCAGGCACACAGATAACGCTCAGGCCGAGTTCCGAGGCCTGTGCACAAATGGACTCAACTCCATCGCTCCCGATTTCCTCGATAAAGCGTTTCGCAAAAGCAGAGGAATCAAGATACGCTTTCATGATCGCGCTCCGCCAAAATGGTTGCAGAGAGGCTCATTCCTTTCGTCGAGAGGCGCAAAGCGGGCCTTTTCCACGAGGATTGTCCCTTGTTTTGACCCACAATGGGTGTCACCTCTGCAATCGGGCGACCATGCCTGAGCACCAGCAATGTTTCGCCATGTTCCACCCGGCTCAGCATTCCTGATGCATGGCTTCTGAATTCGGTTAAAGTCACGGTTGTCATAGTCAATCTCCAATCTGTACAGAAAAGTACAGTATTCTGTACATATCGTCAATTCATCTGTAATGACCAACGTTCACCTTGAGTTTCGGCGCGTCAGCGACGTAAAGTGCGAGGCTTGGTTGGCATAGTTATAATCGCTTTTTCCGCTCGTCCAAAAGGAACCGATCGACCTGCTGTTCTTCCCGCATCGCATGAACAACGAATATGGTGTTCCCACTAACACGGCAAAAGACACGGCACGGTGGAACCACAATTTCACGATAAAGAGTCCCGGGTAATTCTTGAGGTTTTCTTCCCGAGTTTGGGAAGGCCTCAAGACGTTCCACACATTCAACCACTTTTCTCACAAGGCGGCCCGCCGCCGCAGGATTATCGAGTGCGATAAACCCTGCAAATGCATCGAGATCGTCCTCATCTTGTACAGCGCAACCACAAGATCGAATGGTTATAAGGGCGGCGGGGTGGCAAAAGACAGGACGGAACCGTATGCAATCCCCGCGGCATTCGAGCTGATGGCCCAAAAGTAGTAGACCGTGGGAGCAGTCAGCCCGCCGGTGACCTGCGAGAAGGGCACCGCGGACGATCCCGCGCCCAACGCTGTCCCGCCGGATGGCGGCACCCGCGTGCCGGAGGTGTCGTCGCCCATGCCAGGATTCTCCGTGGAGTAGCGGAACCAGCCGGTTGCCGACGTGCCGTTGGGATTCGCTGCGCCGTTGAGGGTCACCGGTCCTCCGGTCTGATACCCCGCCGCGTTCGATGTTGTCACGGTAGGCGTAAACCCTTGTGCCATTGCCATCACCCGGTAGCACATCGGAACGGAGCAGGTCACCATCTGGCCACCGGCGGCTTGGATCGCATCCAAGACGGCGGCCGCACCGGTGAAATTAGTCCACGGTCCAGTCGCCGAGGGAGCCCATTCCACTCGATATACGTAGTTCGTGCGATTGTTCAACGCCGCGAAGCTCAGACGCCCAGAGGCATCGAATGACTGGATCGTCAGATCTCCGGCGCTCGCGCTGCACACCAATCCCGCGAATAACAGCGAGGCCAACCGCCCTAAAGTCATCGGCTTCATATTTAGGTTCCTTATTTTTTACAACGCCGCCAATCATGTGCGCTGCAAAGCGTCGCGTGAATTGGCTTGTTCGCATTTCTCATAAAGAGTTTCGGGAGCAATATCTGCCCCGTTCGGCCAGGAAATTGTCCCGCCTTCGATTTTCGCCTGCCGGAAGAATTCAAGATCCTTGAGTGGAGCGAAAATGGGGCCGCGCTGCAAATAATCAGAAAAATCAATTATACCGCTTGTGCGGTCATCGAAAACAATCCTGAAAGTATAATCTGACTTGTATTCTATTTGCTGAACGTCGTTGAGATTCCACATGATGCACCTCAATCCAATGGGGCAATCTTCTTGATTTCTTTTCCCGCTTGAGCGAGTTCCCAGTCTTCACGCAATTCGTTGCCATGCAGGTCGATCCATTCACGCACCAGCCGGACGGCTGTGCGCGACCCGAGATCTCCCTTGGTAATGTTTCCATTCAGATCGAAAACAGCCTTGTTCCCCTGATATTCCGCATGGATATGTGAAGGGTTGTGCTCGTCAAAAAACATCCGAATGATGATTCCGAAAAATCTACATATCTCAGGCATATTAAGTCCTCTCTGGGCATCTCATTAGTGGCAATTTATCATGCGCCCGGAACCATGTCAGCCTGATTTTCCTGAATCCTTATTTATCATTCTCGTGGTGCGAACGATGCGGTTCACAGTCACCGAACCCGACAGGGTGAGGTGTACAGTGCGACCGCTGGTTGGGCGAATTTTAGGATGCCCAGCGAAGATCGAGCTTTTTCTCGTGATCAACACAATCCCGCAAGTACAGGTTGATCAGGTTCTGATATGGAATGCCTGTGAGTTTTGCCATGCCCTTGAAATACCCGATGATGTCAGTCCCCATCCGGATTGTGACTTGCTTTTTGAGCCGGGATGCATAGGGGTTCTTACGGCTTTTCATTTTCGATAAATCGTATTCGGCTTTCATGATTTCTCCCACGGATAATGTTTCTGTTCGCTCTTGGTTGCGGCACGAGCTGAAATAATCCTGATGACATTCCCCTCCTCCCGATGGCAGTGACAGACCATTAGCAGCTATGCTTGCGCATGTTTTCTCGGTTTTTCCGCTCATCCCACTGGAATGTTATCTCATCCATAACGACAATGTAATTATAGTGTCGGTTTGCGTCAAGCGCAGACCATTGTGATTAATTCCTGCGCCCAACATGTATTCTGCGTCGCGACGGGATTTCCGGAATATTGTTTCGGAACTAAATTAACTATTAGCCTGTCCCTGGACGTTACCTATGGCGGCGCCCACGATGACGCCCCAAGTCAGTATGATGAAACTTGCCTTCCGAATCATTTCCTCCTCACAGAACGTTACCGGCCAGGCGCGGGCTTGCCCGTCGCATGCGCCGGATTGATCTGCAAATTATCCTGCCTTTTCAATCAAACGGCCGTTGATGTATTTGTGCAGGATGCTGGAAATGAATGTTTGGTAAGGCAACCCCTCATGGACTGCAGTTTTCTGAAAACGAATCAGGTCGCGTTCGGCCATCCGAATATTGACGCGCTTATCCTTCCGGAGAGTGACGCGTGCCGCATCGCGGTACCGCACCGCCTCGCGCGCAAAGTTCGGAATCCGCTTCCATTCCCCACGCTCAACGGAATCAAGCAAACCTTTCTCGTCCTGTGTCAGTTTCATATTATTCTCCTCCCAAGTATTGTTTTGTCATTTTACGACTGGGAATGATGGTCTTGAGAAAGATCATTTCGTCATCTTCCACGAATGGCACGAGGTAAGCGGACCCTTCCACATTCACAATGAAAATCTTCTGCCCAGGGTATTGTTGCTGATTGGGGTGCTCGATTGTGTCGAGTAAGCCTCCCTGCGACAGATGGAAGACAATATCCTCAAAAGCAACACCACGTTCCTGTTGCAGCCATTCGTTCTTTTCATCATTCCAATCGTATGGCTTCATGATCCGAATGTATCACAGCGTGTGCATTATGGCAACAGGCCTCTTGGAATCAGTTTTGATCTTTCCTCTTGCAGAACGCCGGCCTTCATGCGCGGCGTACTCGCCGTCGCGTGGGAGGCCTTGTTGGGGGCTCATCTCTGGAACATTTCGTCGAGAACGGCCAACACCTGGTCAGCGACGGCAGATGACAGAGAACCGAGTCGTTTGACCAGTCTGATCTTGTCAACGGTCCGGATCTGATCCAGAACAACCTGCCCATTCACTTTCTGGAATGTGCAATTCACCCGGGTGGGATAATCACGCCCCCGACTCGTCATAGGGGCAACAATCACGGTGCCGATGTAGTGGTTCATCTCATCAGGCGAGATGATGACGCAAGGCCGTGTCTTCTTGATCTCATGACCCAAGGTCGGATCAAGGGAGACGAGGAAGACATCAAACCGGTTTACTTCCATTGCCACTCCTCACCATCCCAATGGGTGGTTGTGTTCTGCGAATCCAGCAACTTGTCATCACCCAGGCGAGCCATTCGGGCGAAAGACTTTTCCCAGCCAGCGCGGGAATGGCGGGGTGAATGGATCAAGATCATGTGATCCCGCACATCAATCTCGACTTGTTCGGACAAGCCGCATTGCTCGATAAACGGCTTTGGGATCCTTACGCCTCGTGAGTTTCCAATCGGTATCAATGTCGCTTTCATGTCGTCAATGTAATCACTATGTTATTACATTATCAATCATTATCTCATACCCCAACGCTCACCTTTTCCGGCGGCGAAGCCGTACGGAACAAGGTGTGGTTGGGTCAGGTTTCCAATTTCCGGATGATATGCCGGGCAAGATGATCCTTGATTTCCCGGTGTCGAGGTATGGGCTGACAGGCACCCGTTCTGGGATTCTGATACCAATCATGCCTTCCGCCATGGCGAATGAAAACGCAACCACCTTGTTCAAGTTGGCGGATGAGATCAATCCGTTTCATGCGAACTGAAGTTCCGCAACATGGCGGACATGAGGAATGGATCCACTGGCAAGTTCGTCATAAATATCCTTCAGATTCTCCTGAAGTTCTTCCAGCGTTTCCCCTTGAGTCATATAGTCAGGGTACTCTTCCAAGTGCCCCATCCACATATCCTCTTCTTGCCAATACACATATCGCATCGTTTTCATATAAGCAAATTATGCTATTTATCCACATATTTCAATAATTCTTATAGACCCAACGCCGGCCTTCATGCGCGGCGTACACGCCGTCGCGTGCGAGGCCTGGTTGGGGGCATTTTCGTTTTCATCCTGGTTTTGGACTGCGGTGGCTCGACACCGCTTTTCCTTGGCCCGGCTTGACGGGCCTTCCGTGCACACGGCGCGTCGAGCCGCGCCTTTTCAAAGCGGCGTCAAGCCGCCGCACTCCAAATTTCCGCCGCCATCAGGCGGCGGTTATCATCAATTCTTTATTCCCCAACGTTGCGGCTCACTGGCACCGAACCCGTCAGGGTGAGGTGTACAGTGCGGCCGCTGGTTGGGCTTTCATGCGATTCTCTTCATATTTTTTCTCTTGGCCCAAAGATCGAGCCAGAAATATTGAATCAACCCGACTGTTACCAACCCCAAACCCTCCCAAATGGTTCTAATGGATGCCGACATAGATCGGAGAACAGTTTGCGGATCTAATTGAGTTCCAGTCATAAACAAAGCCAAGATCACCGCTTGGAATGCGACCAAAACAGTCAGCATGCCTGCGACACAAGTGGCGGCAAATGACAAATGAAGCCGCCACCGAAAGAGTGCAGAATTGCTTCCCGTCAAATCTGACCTAATTAATGTGCGCATATTCATTGAAAATACATAGACGATCACGCAGAGCAGCGCTAGGAATATCACAGCAACAAGGCTTTCAAACCATGAGTCCACACACACAATTTCTAAAAATCCATCTTTCATTTATCGTCTCTCTGTTGCCCAACGAATCGAGTTGAGCCGCACGGTACTCCGTGTCCGCTCAACGAGTTGTTAGCTGAATTTTCTGTCTCTTTGAAATTTCTTCTCTTCCTAGACGCCGCCTTGTCGCCGGCGAAACCTTGAGCGGTTCGCTTCGGGTGTACGCAGCAACTTGTTCTGCGTCGCCCGGGGCGAACCAAGACGCTCGACTGCGTTCGGCCCTTGTCGGCCGTGCAACCTCCTGGTTGCCCGCCGCTTGCGGCGCTCACGCAGTCGCCGCGATCCTATCTAATTTTTCGCCGCCGTCAAGGCGGCGTCTGTATGATCAAAATTTCCTAAATTTTGCAGCTAACATATATTCTGCCGCTGGCGGTGATTAGTCGGACTCCCGACAAAAAATCAATGCCAGCCTCATTTAAGTCTGAAATTACATCCGCGCTAAATATGTGTCAAGACACGGCTTTCACCAGGACGATTCTCACCGTTAACTCCCTGTGTTTTAAGAGGATAACTTGAAATCAATCACCATCGAATAAGGCCGCACACAGTCCATACGCGTTATCCGTTTAGTTGGTGCCCATCTCCTATCGAGC
>Ga0118677_10001605_pt1 | contig 10566 bp, 11 predicted proteins | sample AliMusrvi5mmetaG_FD_86154 | JGI IMG/M metagenome (GOLD analysis project Ga0118677, IMG submission 86154)
GTTGATTCCCCCTGCTGGCTCTTGCGCATAGCCGGGGGAGTACACTATAATGAGCGTATGAAAACTCTTACCATTACAGAAGGAAGGGGCCGACTCGGTTACTGGCTCAAGAAAGCCACGCAAGGTGCGGACATTGGTTTCGTGGTTGACGGGAAGGTTGTTGCGCTTCGTCCGGTCGAAGTCTATTCCGGCGATTACGCGCTCCAGGAATACGGAATGAGCGAGCGCGAGATGACGGCGGTGGGGAAAAAGCTAGCCGCGACGATCAAGGCGGCACGCGTGCGGGGGGAGGTGCAGATCCAAGTCGAGAGTCCGGTCACTCTGCGGTCGGTTCTGGACGCGATCGAGGCCAGCTATCCGGTGCTGCGCGGGACGATCCGTGACCATGTCAAGCTGCGACGGCGGCCGTTCGTCAGGTTCTTCGCCTGCCAAGAGGACCTGTCCCTCGAACCACCGGATACTCTGTTGCCCGAGGCGGTCGCGACGGGTGCGGAGCCATTCCTCGTTGTCGGCGCTATGGCGGGTGGGTAATGGTGGGTGGGTAATGGTAGCGAGCCGGAGCCTCTGCGACTACGCTGGCCATGACTATGCCGTAGTGGGGAGAGCGCCCGCCCCGGGCGCCGTGACTGGCGCCCTCGCCAGTCACCTTCACGGCTCTCCGAACGGATTCATCACTCTGTGACTCGGCGCGCGGTCCAGCCACCCGGCGAGGGCGCCGGCTGGTTGCGCCCGGGGCGGGCGTGGTCCCCATTTCAAACTACATGGTCACGGCTGGGCAGCCGCGACATCTCCCGTCGACTCATTTCTTGATCTTCGGTCCACTGGGTTGGCCAACGTGCAGTACGACCGGGGCTTCACCCCAGTTATCCGGAGGCGTTAATTGTTGGACGCCATTCCCGAGTGTGCCCGCGCTTTGGCACTGGCCTGTGAATGGGTGGAACCACTCCGCCTTGGCTGGGGCCGCCAATCCTTCGAGTCGCATGGTGAAGCGTGCCGGCTTGTTCAGAAACACGATGTATTCCCGTCCCGGCTCAGCCAGACAGAACCCCTCGCTGACAAGCTCATCCGAGGGCTCCATCCGCCAGTAGCCGGTTCTATCGAAGAATTCGCGCAAGTGACGGAAATACCGGTAGCCCGGAAGTGAGTCATCGGGACGGATGATGTCCCTGGCCGTGTAGGTGTAGTAGTAAGCGCCGTAGCCGCCCGCCAGGCAAATTTCCCAGGCACGACGGCAGACCTCCTCCGGCGACTGCACGACGTTGTAGGTCATGTCCTGTGGTCCTTCGGGCCATGTTCGTAACCGAACTCGACATTGAGCACCGGCCAGGTGTGCTGTTGGCGGTGTTCGAGCAGCGAGGCGTGCCATTTTGAATGCACCTGGTCGCTGCGGTAGTCCAGCACTCCGTTGTAGGCGCCGCTATCGTATAGCGCGAGGTCGGTGTGGGTCGTGATGGGCCGGCGGTAGGGATCGTTGGTACGGATGAACCTGGTCCGCTCCAGCTTATAGCCCAAATCCTTCTCGTTATTCGATTCCTTCGAGAAATCCCAGTGCACATTTGGGTAGGCACTGTAACGGGCGATAAGCCAGCGGAAATACAGGTCGTCCTCGGCACTGCCCTTGGCAGGCCAGTTCACCATTTTGTTATAAACCTTGATCATCACGTGGGCGACCATGCCGCGCGCGTTGAGCGCCGCGATGACCTGGTCGTAATGCTGCCAGTAGGCCAGGTTGAACCTGGTATGGTCGGGTTGCTCGTTGGTCCCTGCCCACGCATACATTGGAGGCGGCCCGTAATCGTCGTCGCTCCTTCTGCCTTTGCACCAGGACGTATCATGGGCGTAGGCATTGAGCAGCACATAGTTGAAGCCGTTGGTTGCCAACTTGTCGAGGAAGCGGTTCAAGGTGGGCAGTTCGTCGTTGGTCGCATCCAGAGCCCACAGCCAGTCACATTCGTAGCCCAACGGAAAGAAGCGAGTGCCGTCCTCGCAGACGAAATGGCGAGGATGCTGCGGGTCCACTCGCACTCCACCATGCACGTGGGACAGGTTGGGCATGCAAACGATCTGCACACCCTGGCCGTCGAGCGTCGGCACCGACGAACGGGTCACAAGCTGCCACTTACCTTCCCTCGTGGGCGAGAAGCGGACTTTCCAGGTCCCATTGCCGTCGTAAAAACCCGGCAGCACCAGGCTGGTTCTGTCAGGCCCGGTGAGCTCGGCGGAAAAGGACGCCTGGAACGGATTATCCAGCTCTGATCGGTTCGTGAAGGCAAAATCGTGCGGTTGCCAGCGAGGTACCCGAATGGACGAGTCAGTATCCAGTTCCTTCGTTTCGGAAGCCCGCAGTACTGGAGCTGTCCCCGTCGCAGCGATCTTCACCGGGATGGCATCACCCCAAACCACGACGCTCGGCGCGGCTTCGGCTGCAAAGGCACGGCCACTTGCCCAGGCCAACAGGCCAACGAGAACAGCACCCATGCTCAGGACTCGCCTCGACCGGTTCATGGCGTTCATCTGGAAACAAGCTTCATCACAGGAACAATCTGCGGACTAAGCTCACCAACTTTCTCAGCGGACAGCAAGCAGTCTGGTTGAAAAGAACCCTTGCGGAGACCTTGGCAACGCGTTTCACTATCTTCGTGAGTGCACTCAGGGTCAGCCATCACCAGCACGGCCTGCCCTTACCAGCGCCTTGCGCAGGACCTTCACCAGCCGCTTTAAGGACACCGGCCTCCCACCTATCAACCATCAACCCTCGGCTCTATCAGCCAATGGGTTTGCCTTCAAGACCCTATGAAGATACTGCTACCTCCAAAATTCGATGGTGCACGTTCCCGTGCACGATCTGAAGGCTAATAACATAGTTCGGCGTCATTACGCGAAGTCTCGGAGCAGGCGTGACACGCCATATTCACCTGGAGGTGCCTTCTTCAATGTCCACCGCCCTGGAGCTGTTTCTGTCAGCAGCACGTAGTCGTCGGCATTGACTGCCGCTTCCTTGTAGAAGCGCGCGACTTCACCGCGGGCACGAAGTTTGTTGCCTTTCTCCGATACGACCGTCTGGAATCGTTCGCCGCTTGGCAGAGCTTCGATGATTAGCTCCTCCCCGACCTTAATTTTGCCTCGCCTGACGTGTGGAGTTAGTTTCAGCAGGTTCTGCCGGATGTCTCCCTCTGTCACTTCCACTTGGAGCTCACGGAGTTTTCCGTTCGGTTGTTCCTTCGTTGCAACCGGAGCAGTGTCTTCATTCAGGCTGGCGATACGCTGGTGGAGTGCCGCCATTTGCTCCTTTAGTTCCCGTAGCTCAGCGGCCTTCCGCGCGAGCCGTTGGATGTTCACGAGGTCCTGTTTTGACGCCGCCTCGGTGATTTGAGTCATCACCTTCGCGATGTGTTTATCGAGTTCGTTCGCTTGTGTGTTCATCTTGGTAGGTATATACCTACATTACGTGGGATTGTCAAGCGGAGAGTTCTGTGTTACAGAACCACCATGATTCCGACCAAAGCAAATTCACCGAACCCGGCGATGTCGTCGCTGTTCAAAAGCGGCTGTCACAGGCGCCCGGTCGGTGATGCGACGTTCGCCCAGTCATCCCAATGACCACGCGCATTGGGTTTAAGGCACCCTGGGTTGCGGTGACACCGGAGGAGCGGGAACGGTTAGAGGCCGAGTTGGCACAGGAGGTGTGCTTGCTGCACCATTTGGCCTCGCTTGATCGGGAAGTGGTGGCGCGTCGGACGGACACTAACGACATCCTTGTGGCCATTAACCCACACTTGTGTGAGTGCGCCCAGGTTCGGCTCACGTGGTCGGGTAAAACGGAGATGAATCCGGAGGTGCCGAAAATGGAACTAGAGGCCACCTTTCAGGATTGGATTCAGAACAGAATGCTGCCCGACCATGAGGCCCACAAAAGTGGACCAAACGAATGAACGGGCCGATTGGCGGCGGCGGCGTTCATGTCTGACGCCCTTCGGCGTCGCCCAAGGCGAAGAAACTCATAACGGGTGAAGTCTTTGACGGTACCCAGATCCTCTTTCAGGCGGGCATCCAGCCACCAGCGAGGCGACGGGGGTAAATACCCCAACACAGCTACTGAGTCGGCTGCTTCCCGGGGCGGGCGGCGTTTTCATATTCGCGTCACCGGCCACATCCCACTTTCGCGTGAGGATCAACGGCAAAGTCGGAGATAAGAACTCCAATCTGAGTTTGTAGGAGCCGACGTAAGGAGTCTCTAATCAGCACGTTCCGAATAAACTGAGGTTTGGGCAGCAGGTCAAGAGATCAGAGACTCCTTACGTCGTCTCCTACAATGACCTAAGATGACTTTATCCTTGGCAGGGGATGGGGATCGATTTTTTTGTAAGGCATCAGTCATGGCAGGTAGGGCGGGCAGTTCCCTGCACGCCGGGCCGTAATTATGGGCTTGCCACGGCGTGCAGAGGACTGCCCGCCCTACCTCCTCCCTCCATTACGCTTTTTTGCATTTTCCACTTGCACAAGGTATAGATAGCATTATGATATCACCACGATAGCACATAACCAGATAACGCAGAACGAACAAAAGGCAATCCATGAATACAGAAATTAATTCAGTCAATCGTGAGAAAGCAGTCCTGGTTCTCAGCGGCTGGGCCATGCTCCCGGTCGTTCTCATCCTGATGATCGGCGGGCCGGCGGTCTTCATTTATTCGTTCCCTTTGGGCGACAGAATCGCTGGGCACCCTGTCTGGGGACTAATGGTGGGAGGGATATTGATGGCGATCACGGGAATCATCTTCTCGAAAGGGTTCTTTAGTCTTCAGCCCAACGAGGCGCGAGTGCTGATCCTGTTTGGAGAATATAAGGGCACGGTTCGAGAGAGCGGGTTCTGGTGGGGTAACCCCTTCTACTCGAATGGCATTAGTCCGGGCTTGAGCTTTGTGCAGGCGGCACAGATGGCGGGCAAGATGGAAGCCGGACATGGGGGACGGCAAGGGGGCGGGCGCAGCAGTTCCGCCAAGCCGCCGTCCCGGAACAAGATGTCCTTACGAGCGCGAACGCTCAACGGGGAACGGCTCAAGGTCAACGACAAGCGCGGCAACCCGATCGAGATCGCTGCCATCGTCATCTGGCGCGTGCAAGATACCGCACAGGCAGCGTTCGACGTGGATGATTACGAGAAGTATGTGGAGACGCAGAGCGAGTCGGCGTTGCGTCATCTCGCCAGTTGCTACAGCTACGATCACGGGGAGGAAAACGAGATCACGTTGCGCAGCGGCGTCGAAGAAGTCTCGCAGGCGCTAAGGAAGGAACTTCAGGAGCGGCTAGCCAAGGCGGGGGTGGCGGTCGAGGAAGCACGGCTAACTCACCTGGCTTACGCGCCGGAAATCGCGCAAGCGATGCTGCGGCGGCAGCAGGCCGAGGCGGTCATCGCGGCACGGCAAAAAATCGTGCACGGCGCGGTGAGCATGGTGGACATGGCGTTGAAGGAGTTGGCCGAGAAACAGGTGGTGCATTTGGACGATGAGCGCAAGGCGGCGATGGTCAGCAACCTGATGGTGGTGCTTTGCGGCGAGTCCGAAGTGCATCCCGTGCTGAACACCGGCACTCTTTACACCTGAGCCGGCATGGGACCGCGGAAACCGTTCTTGCTGCGGATTGACCCTGCGCTCTGGGCCGAGTTGGAGGCCTGGGCGCAGGCTGAGTTGCGCAGCGTCAACGGCCAAATCGAATGGGTGCTCAAACAAGCCTTGCAGAAGCGCAGAAGCGCCATGCCTCGACCCGCAACACCGCCCGAGAATTCACCCGGCGAGATGCCCCAGTGAAGGCGGGTGGGGCGCGTTCCTCCGTGCGCGCCGATCCATTGCAGGGCACGAAGGCGCGCACGGAGTGACGCGCCCTACCCGTTTCCGCCCAACCGGCCACTGTCTTCACTGAGGCATTATCACCCGGCCCGCCGGAGCCGGGTCGAAGCGGGAGAGTGGGCTAACCGTTGGTGTCTCAGCTGCATTGGGCGGCGTAGCGAATTCTTCCGAGAATTGTTCGCCTTCTGCCTTCGGGTTCACTGCCCTGCAGGGAGCGGCCCTTTAAGCAGCTCCACGTCCTTCACCCAGGCTTTGCCGGTGCCTTTGAGGACGAGATTGAGCTTGATGAGGTCGGGCTTCTCGCCCTTCTTCAGGATGAAGGGGGTCTCGTAGGAGGCCCAGTCGTTGGAGCCGGTGACGGGGTGGGCCAAACCCCGCGAGAAGAACTCGCCTTTGCCGGGGAATCGGCACCACATCTCCAGATATGCGGGTTCGGTGAGGTTCTCGGTCTTGAGCTTGGCTCGGTAGATCACGAGGCACTGCTCTACCCCGGGATTCTCCACTTCAAACAGGCGGAAGGTCTGCGCTTTCTTGCAGTCCGCCAGCCAGGCTTTGTCTTCTGTCACTACCAGGTCTTTCGAGATCGTTGAATCGGTCGTGGTGAATGACCTCATGGTTTGCGCCTTCTGTTTGGGATCGGCTGTGGCCGACAAGGCGGCCAGCAGGCTGAGGAGGAGGAGGGAATACTTGGCTGTTTTCATAATCTATTGCGCTGATTTGTCGAGTGGTCTTTGTGGTTACTGGATCGGACGCGTGGGTCGGCTGCGGGCTCGCTAGTAGCGTTTTCCCCTGAATCGAACGTCCTTGGTGTTTGACGATAACTCGATGTCTTTGATGAAGACCTTCCCCTGCCCTTCGACTACGAGGTTGAGGCGGATCAGGTCTGGTTTGTCGCCGCTCTTCAGTAAGAACGGGGTTTGGCAAGTCGCCCAGTCGCTCGAACCCGAAATGGTATTGCCGAGGCCGCGGGAGAAAGATTCGCCGACGCCGGGAAGCTGACACCACATTTCCAGGTAAGCGCGGCCAACCAGGCCCTCGCTCTTAAGCTTCGCCCGGTAGAGCACCGAGCAGTTCTCCAAGTCTGGATCGGGCACCTCGAACAGGCGGAAGGTCTGGGTGGTTGCGCAACTAACGGACCAGGCATTGTCGTCCGTCACGGTCAACTCGCCTGAAATCGGTTTATCGGGCGGATTGAAGGTCTTCCGCATAGTCACACCGCCAAACAAAGTGGCGCCATGCCCAAGTCGCGGGAATTGGCGCTCAAGGTCCGCCAGGCGTTGCTTCACTTGGTCAATTTGGCGGCGCGTGGCTGGGACATTGGGATGGCGCGGTGTGTACTGCTGCAGCAGATCTTGCTCCCGCGCCATCAGTTGCTCCAAGCGCGCGGTCATGGCGTCATGTTCGGCTACTTTCGTGGGCGGCACAGAAGCCCCGCCGGTGAACGAAGCGCTGCGCGCCAACAGAACTGCCAGGATGGCCAGAACGGGTGCCCCAGCAAGCAGCCAATACCAAAGAGGTCTCTTCGCCGAGTGCACGGCGCCGGCCGGCGGAACGGCCGTGCTACCGATGGCTCGTATAAGTCGGTCCATGAGCCAAGCGGCCACGATTGCCAGCACAAACAGGATGGCGACCGCGCCTTTATTAACCCCAATCCTCTCCAATCCGATGGGCGAGGGCGCTACCGCAACTAAGCCGACCGCGCGCCAGAAGGCCAGCGCCAACAGGCCAGTCGCCTGAGTGCCTGCTGCCGCCAAACCCACGCTCCAAAAGCCCATCGCCAATAGACCGACCGGAAGAAGACCGCCAGCGACCAGACCACAGGGAAACAGGCCCCAGGCGCTAAAGCCTACCGCTATCACGCCGAATGCCGCTGGGCCGACCGCGAGGATTCCTTTGGCGACGCGCAGACGACCCGTGGCAGGATCAATGCCCCAGGCGACATGAATCAGCGGATGGCCGAACAGGGATTGCTGTGTGCGATAGTCATAGCCTCGGGCCGGCGCGGAGGGCAGCTTGGCCTCGCCCCCGTGGGCGGTGATTGTCTCCACATCGCTCTTTAGCTGACTGGCGTGCTGATAGCGCCGTTCTGGTTCGTTCTCGAGCGCATGCATTACCACCTCGTCCAAGCGCACGTCCACCTGCACCTTGCGGGACGGCGGAGCGAACCTCCCCAGCGGCAAGTCTCCCGTGAGCATCTCGTAGAATACGACGCCGAGCGAGTAGATGTCCGCCCGGTGGTCCACGCTTTGGGGATGCTCGACCTGCTCGGGCGCCATATAGTGCGGCGTGCCCATGACCTGACCTGCCCCAGTGAGTCGAAAGTCCTGCGCCTCGCGCCCGAGGATCTTGGCCAGGCCGAAGTCGGCAATCTTAACGCGGCCTTTCTTGTCGAGCAGAACGTTCTCGGGCTTGATGTCGCGATGCACGATGCCTTCATCGTGCGCAAACTGGAGGGCCTCGCAGATTTGCGGGACGATTTGCAGCGCCTGGCGCGGTGTCAGTTTACCGGCGCGCTCGAGTTGGCGCAGATTCGGACCGTCCACATACTCCATGATGAAGTAATGCAGGGGGAAGGAGGGTTGAGGGCTGAGGGTTGAGGGTTGAGGGGAGGACGCGGGAGCAATGGGCGGTTGCTCGGGCGGGACGCCCGGGGCACTCACAGGTTGGACGCCTGCGCCACTAACCTGGCCGAAGTCATAGACGCCGACGATATTGGGGTGGCTCAGCCTGGCGAGCGCACGGGCTTCACGCATGAAGCGTTCGGCGAAGCCGGGATCGCTGCCGGCCTTGGGGGGAAGGATCTTTAGAGCCACGAGACGGTCAAGGCCGGGCTGGCGTGCTTTGTAGACCGCGCCCATGCCGCCCCGGCCGATCAGCTCAAGGATTTCGAGTTGGGGAAAGAGTTTGACGATGGCCTCGACCGGGGGCGGAACGAATCCACTATCGCCACCGCCTTCGCTGCCCGAGGCAGTCCCGAAACCCGCCTTCATCAGGCACTCCGGGCAGATCCCCTGCGGTGCGTCGGCGGCTAGCGCTTTACCGCAACTGGGACATGTTCGCGTCGCATCCATAAGTATCGTTCTACCTGTTTCTGAAGAAAAGACTTGAGGGAGGTTACAGGAAAAAGACTCAGACGGCTATTTACGTCGCACCGGCAGTCCTCTTGCAGGCGTATCTGAACATTACTACCGGGAGCCGGTCTGCCAAATCCGAAGCCCTAAACCCGAAATCCGAAACAAATTCAAAGCAGCAAACCCAAATGCCCAAAACCGTCCCCCATGGCGAGTCTCTTCAAGGGTTCTGGACCGGCAAGCCATCTATGAGCGCCAGCCCCGCGATATGATTACAGGGGACATACAGGGGGAATACAGGGGGTTTACAAGGGGATAACAGGGGGATGGCGACCAGGGAGCGTATTGGTCTGGTAGCAATTGGGAGGCGTCAGGGGGTGGTTGAGTGTCGGGAGACGGTTTCAGGCGGCCAGGACGGCGAAGAGGTGACGCATTTCTTCATCCACTTCCGCGGGGGTGGCGACGGTGTTGGCGATTTCATCTCGCAGCAGCAGGTGGTAACGCTGGCGCAGCCGGTGGACGGCAACCTTCACGGCGCCCTCGGTCATTCCCAGTTGTGCGGCCAGGGCGGCGTATGGTTGTGCCTGCCGGGTTCCCACGAGGCAGGGTTTGAGCATGTCGTAGAGTGCTTCGCCGCCCGCCGCTACCTGCTCCTGGCGGAGTCGATTGAGGACCTCATCCAGCAGAGCAAGGGCCCAGCGTCGTTCGAAGCACTGCTCGGGCGTCACCGGGTCGGCAGGCTCTTGACCATAACGCGCCTCGGCGCTGTCGAGTTGCAGAGGCACGAACTCGACAGCGCCGCCGCGTTTTTGGGCGCGGGCCTTGTCCCATTCGTTTGCCAGGAAGTGGCTCAAGGCCGCCAGCAGAAAGGTCCGAAAGCGGCCGCGCTCGCGATCGGCTTGAGCCAGCCAATTCTGCTCCAACAGGCGCGCGAAGAACTCCTGGGTCAGGTCCTGGGCATCGTGGGGGCCATAGCCGCGGCGTCGGACAAAGGCGTATAGGGGATACCAATAGGCCTGGCAGAGCCTGGCTAGGGCCGTTTGGGCGCGCGTCGTATCGCTGCGCAGCGCCGTCAAAACGACAGACCAATGCGTGGTGACGAAAGTAGCCTGCCGCTTTCCGGCTTCGGATGAAGGCGGGACCGCCGGCTGGTCGCTGGAAGTCCGGGATGTGCTCATGCCCCCGAAGCTACCGGGGCTTGGCCAAAGCGCAAGGGCTGGCGCAGTCAGCCCCGCCTCTACTAAAGAAGGGCGGGGTTTCTTTTTAATGCTGGGTGGGTTCGTAACCTCAATGAGGCAGGTATTGCCGCGATGACTTGGCGTCAACTCAGTGCACTGGGCAAGTTGACGGAAGGGGCGGAGGTGATAAACTGCCTGCTCATGGTCCCGATGCCAGGCTATCTTCATAATGGGCGCTTTCGCCGGCTGCCAGCCAGGCAGGCGTTCACGCTGATCGAGCTGCTCGTAGTCATCGCGATCATTGGCCTGCTGGCGGCCTTGCTCCTGCCGGCATTGGCCAGGGCGAGGTCGTTGGGTAAGCGGGCCCGCTGTGCCAGCAATCTCCGGCAGATTGGGCTGGCCTTTGTGCTTTACGGGTCTGACCAGGAAGATCGCCTGCCGAACACGGGTGACCCATTCTTGTGGATGGGG
>Ga0118677_10011855_pt1 | contig 10566 bp, 7 predicted proteins | sample AliMusrvi5mmetaG_FD_86154 | JGI IMG/M metagenome (GOLD analysis project Ga0118677, IMG submission 86154)
AACGCGCTGCAGGCGGCGTGGGCCTTGCGTAAGCTTCCGGGAGCCAATCCCGAACAAATGGCCGTGCTGGGCGGCAGCCAGGGCGGACGGCTGACCTTCGTGGTGGCGGCGCTGGACCCCGCCGTGAAAGTCGCCGTCGCGGCCATCACACATTATGCCTACCTGCCGTGGCTGCATTGGACGGAGCGGATGAACGCCGACGGTTTACCGGGCACGGAAGGCTTTGGCTGCGATGCGCTGGAATCGCGCGAACCCGCGAGGGCAGACAGTTACCTCGACGTCCTGAATTTCGCACCGCTGGTGCGAGCCCCCATGCTCATGAACGCGGGGCTCATTGATGCCGTCTCCCCCGCCACGGGAATCTTCGCCACCTTCCGCCAGCTCGCGGGCAAAAAGGAAATCGTCCCGCTGCCTAACACCGCACACGATTGGTCCCCGGCCTTTGACCGCTACGCTTGGCGTTGGCTTCGAGAAAACCTGGCCTAAGCTGAAAACGACTGCCGACGGAATGCGCCCGGAGCCTGGCCTGTCTGTTTCTTGAACCGGGCCGAGAGGTAGCGTTCCGTCTGGTATCCGCAGAGGGAGGCGATTTCCTTGAGCGGCAACCGCGAGTGGATGAGCAGTTCCTTGGCGCGATCTATCCGGGCTTCCGTCACCAGGCGGATCAAGCTCGTGCCGTCGCGTTCGGCAAAGAGATGGCGTAAGTAATCCTCACTCACACCTACGTGGTGTGCGATCTCTCCCGCGCTTTGAATTCTTGCGGAATTTTCGAGGATGTATTGGCGGGCCCTCGCACGATGGATTTCGGCGGGCGGCGGCGCGGAATCCCCCTCCAGCGGACGGCTTAGCGTGAGCAAACGGGCCATGAGTGCAGTGACTCGCAGATTCAGCTCCAGACGGCGCGCGGGATCGAATCCGACTTGCGCGAGTTGCAAAAATTCGCCCCGTACAAAGGGATCCACCGGCAGCGGAGGGATGTAGAGGGGTTGCGAAAACTCCTGCCTCAGGGAGGTGGCCCCTTTGGGGCATTCGATGTGCAGGCAAATGTCTTCGCCCCATGCCTCCATGGTTTGCTCGTGCCGGAGACGGGCGGGATAAAGCACCGTTCCGTGCGGTTTGAAGCCGATTTTGCGCCCGTCCTCCAGCGTGGTCACTCCGGCACCCCGCAAATGATAGACTAGCTCGATCATGGGATGGGAGTGCGCCGGGCAATACCGAAGCCCGGTTTCGATCCGCCAGATGCAGACCAGGCGGAGCGGATGTCGATGCAATTCATCGATGGATGCGGAACGGTTCACACCCTCCGTTCCTATGCTTGTCGGAATAAAAAACAACCGAAAAGTGGAATAAATAGCCAGATTCTGACCGTTGCTGGAATCCCGCTTTCTCGCCTATTCTCGCCCTCAATGAAAACCACCGCAAATGTTGTTCTCTTTGAAAAAGCCAACCAGGTCGGACTCGGAACCGCAACGCTCAAGGCGTGCGAACCTCACGAAATCGTGACCGAAACGATCTACTCCACCATCTCCCCTGGCACCGAATTACGGACATTGGCGGGCCACTATGGAGCCGCCAATCAATTCCCGTTCGTCCCCGGGTACAGTTCCGTCGGGCGGGTTATTGAAGTGGGGTCTGAAATCACTGCCTGGCGCGTGGGGGATCTCGTCAGTTGCCGCAACCCCTCGCCGCTCGACGGCACGAATTGCTACTGGGGCGGACATGCCAGCCGCAAGGTGATCAATACCCTCACGACAGACAAACCCGTGCTGCTGCCCGCCAACGCCAATCCGCTGGACTACGTGATGACGGAAATCGCCAGCATCAGCCTGCGCGGCGTGGAAGCCGCCGATCCCAAACCGGGCGAAACCGCCGTCGTGCTGGGCCAGGGGCCCATTGGCGCGCTCTCCGCCGCGTGGCTCGCGATCCAGGGCTGCCGCGTCATTGTCGTCGATATGGAAGCCTCCCGGCTTGAACGCGCCCTGCGCAACGGCGCCGCTTACGCCGTTTCACTTTCGGAGCCCGACTACCTCAAACGCATCCAGATCATCTGCAACGGCGGCGCAGACATCGTGGTGGAGGCCTCGGGAACTTCCGCTGGCGTAGAGACCGCCGGAAAACTCCTGCGCCAGAAACCGCAAAATTACTCCAAGGCATACACCGTCGAGCCGATTCGCTTTTACGGTGGCGACTGGCCCCGGTTGGTCTTCCAGGCCAACTATCTTGAGCCGCTGCCGTGGAATCCCTACGGCTGTTTCCCCGGTGAAGGCGCGATCTTCATTACCCCGCGCGACCGCGGCACGGAAGAGCGCCAGCGTGTGGTGGAACACATCCGCGCCGGGCGGTTCAGCGGCCACGGCTTCATCGACAAGGTTTTCCCGTGGAAAGAAGCGCCCGCTGCCTATGCCGCACTGCAGAAACGCGAAATCTTCTCCGCCATCATTGATTGGAAGGGAGCCCACTAACCATGCGTGCCGCCATTATCGGTTGCGGACCGGCGGGCCCTGCGCGCGGCGGAGCCCATTCCATTTCCTACGCCCACGGCTGGGGGATGCAGCATGTCGGCGACGCCCAGGCCATTGAGCTGGTTGCGGCGGCAAGCCGTGGCGAAAAAAATTTGCAGGATTTTGTCGCCGAATTCCCCGGCATCCACGGCTACCGCGACTATCGCGAAATGCTCTCCAAGGAACGCCCGGAGTTCGTCAGCATTTGCGCTTTTCCGCCAGACCGTGAAACGATGGTGCTGGCTGCACTGGAAGCAGGCGCCAAGGCGATCCTGGTAGAGAAGCCGTTCGCCATTTCGCTCGGTTCAGCGCACCGGATGCTCGACGCAGCAAAGGCGCACCATGCCCGCCTCTTCGTGCACTTCCAGCGCCGCTACGGAAAACCGTTTGAGTGGGTGAAGGAAGCTGTCTCCAGCGGGCGCATCGGGCGTCTCATCGGCGCTCAGATCATACAACCGGGCGCGCAGTTGATCAACTTCGGTCCGCATCTCATCGATGCAGCCCTGAACATCATGGGCTCGCCTGCAGAACGGCATCCCGTCAGCGTCCTGGCTGGCGTGGAAGCCTCGGACGAACCGTATCAAGGCGTCCCTGCCGAAGCGCAACTCATCGGGCGCGTGCGCTTCAACGACGGCACGCGGTTAGTGGTCGAATCGGGCAACACGGCCGTTGAACAAGTGCCAATCCTCCGATTTGACGGCGAGGAAGGCTTTGCCGAACTGCGTCTGATGCCGGTCGGCCAGGAGGGCGGAATAGCAAGGGGCCGTTTCTGCGGCGAAGCTGGAATCTCCGTGCTCGAAACGGAGGAAAACTTCCATCACGGCGCAGTCGACCGGAACCTCTATGTGGACCGGGCTTTCCGCGATATCGTTCAGGCGGTCCAGAGCGGAGCTCCGTGCCAACTCGATGCCGAAGCGGTGCTGCCAGGGCTGGAGATTCTGCTGGCGCTCTTCGAGTCCGCACGTCAGCGGAAGGCGGTCGGGCTCCCGCTCGCGCAGCAGGAATCGCCATTCTAAAATAGCGCGTCAAATTTCATCTCATCCAAAAGCGATAGGGCATCCTATCCTGCTCGTTGATTTGCATAACAAGGATTGCACTTTGATGTCATGCGCGTTTATGCGCACATCTGCCGCTCATCCTTGACGCTAATGCTTACAAGTGGTTTCGTAAGTTCTCTAACTCGCAAGAGTTATAGATGTCATGAACCCTTCCGCTTCGCGCATAAAGCTCAAGCATCTTCCGATTCCCAGCTCAAAAGGATTTGAGAACGGGAAGCACGGAATCGCGTCCATTACCAATCATAGGCATTCGGATCGCAAAAATGCTGTCGGCGGGATGTTTAGCAATACGCTCACAGGTAGCGAATATATTTCATCAATGATCCTCGATGGCATTCCTGACGCCACATGGATGAAAGACAAAAACGGTGTTTATCTGGCCGTCAATCAGGCATGGCGTATTTACACCGGAATGGAAAAAGAGGACATCGCCGGAAAATCGGCAGCCGAAATCTACGGAACCGAGCTTGCAGACAAGCTTCACCGGCAAGATCTGGCCGTGATGGTATCCGGACAGCCTTTGCGCTTTGAGGAATCTTTTACCAAAGAACAAGGCACGATTTGGTTCGATACGATGATCACCCCCTTGTTCAACGAACAAGGCGAGGCGATAGGAACCATCGGCATCGCGAGGGACATCACTGAGCGCAAGCAGATGGAGGAAAAATTTCTGCGTAATCAAAGAATGGAGAGCCTCGGTTCGTTGGCGGGAGGCATCGCGCATGACCTGAACAATATTCTTGGGCCAATCATGATGTCGGCATCCCTGCTGCGTGAGGACCTTCCCAAACAAACACTCCGGGAATTAATAGCCATCATTCAGGAAGCCACCCAGCGGGCCACCGACATCGTTAGTCAACTTCTCACTTTTGCACGGGGAGCCAAAGGCGAACGCAAAATCCTTAAAGCAGATATCTTGCTCGACCAAGTGGAAAGGATGCTCAAGGAAATTCTGCCAAAATCCATCACCTTCACTGCCTCGCTGCCGGATGACATTTGGAACATTAGCGGAGATATGACTCAGTTGCATCAAGTCTTAATTAATCTCTGTCTGAATGCGCGAGACGCCATGCCAAAAGGAGGCAATCTCTCCTTAAAAGCCGAGAATTACAAAGTCGCCAAAAGTTTTCCCGCGTTTCCATCCGAAGCCAAACCAGGCCACTATGTCAAAATAACTGTTGCCGATACCGGCGGTGGCATTCCACCGGAGGTCATGGGAAAAATATTCGATCCTTTCTTCACCACCAAAGCGTCAGGCAAGGGCACGGGACTGGGTTTGCCTACAGTGCTGGGGATTGTTAAAAACCACGGGGGGTTTGTAACCCTTGAATCCAAGGTCCACAAAGGTTCGCAATTTAGCGTTTATTTTCCGTCAACGGAGGAATCCCTGTCTACGGTCAAGCCTCAGGAACAGGTGCCTCTTCCTGAGGGCAGCGGAGAATTGGTGCTTATTGTCGATGACGAACAATCCATCTGCAAGATGGCCGAAACCATCCTAAGTCAAAAAGGTTACAAAACCCTCGCTGCCCATAGTGGGAAGGAGGCTCTTGAGCTTTACAAAACGAATAGCTCGCACATCAAAGCCGTGCTTACCGATGTGGTGATGCCCGTAATGGACGGAGTGGCTTTCACCCGAGCTTTAAGAACGATTTCCCCGACCCTACCAGTCATCGCTTCCACTGGGCAGGCAACTGAATTGTGCTACAAAGAGTTACGGAACCTGAAGGTGCGCTTGTTTTTATCCAAACCTTATAACGCCCGGCAGCTTCTCTCCATCGTCAAGCAGGCGGTGACTGGAGATCGGATTCTCGCCGCTTCCTGATTGCAGTTTCCGTCGGTTTTGCGGCACTCTGCCGCATGTTCAAACCACGGCAGCCTCTCGCTCCCCTGGCGCTTTGTGCCATCGGGGGGATCGTTGCGGCGGATCAGGCCGCTCCGGAAATGGCTGTGCGCCTTTGGCCTTGGGCGACGGCACTGGCAGTTCTTGGATTCGCTGGAATGGGATGGCGGAGGCTGCGCAAACCGCTCATTGCCTGGCTCGCCACAGCGGTGCTCTTTTTCGCCTGGCACGCCGGACTCTTGAGTCGTGGCCCCGGAGCCGCTCTCGCGGTCAACGTTCCCGAGCAAGGCTGTGTGGCACGCGCCGTGGGTGTCGTCGTCGAGGAACCGACCCCGAATGCGCGGTTTCAAATGCGGCTGGAATCGGTAACACTCAGAAACGCAACGACAGCAAGCTCTGCTCTCGTGCTGGTCCGATGGGCGGGCGAGTTGCCGCGCTATGGCGACCGCGTGGAAGTGGTGGGAGATCTTCACCGCCTCGCCCCGGCCCGAAACCCCGGCGTTTTTGACAGCCCAAAAATTTGGGGGCGCCATGGGATCACTTGTGAACTGCGAATCCGGTATCCAAACGATACGCGCTTGCTCGCGCACGATTGCGGCCCGCCCTTTGTGGCGTGCGCGCTTGCCCTGCGGCATTGGATGGAGTCAACGATGGCGCTGGACCTTGCGGATTCGCCGGACGTGGTCCCGCTCATTCAAAGCATGGTGCTGGGGTCCAGGGGGGAGTCGCTGGAGGAAACAAAGAAGCTGTTTCAATATACCGGCACCATGCATCTATTCGCCGTGAGCGGAATGAATGTGGCGATGCTAGCGACGTTCTCCAGCTGGCTGTTGCTGGGGATGGGGGTCAAGAGGCGCGCGGCGGCCTGCGTCATCATTCCGTTGCTCTGGGTGTTTTGCTATGCCACGGGGCTGACCGCCAGCAGCCTGCGGGCCACGATCATGGCAACGCTGGTGCTCACTGGTTTTCTGATCGATCGGCCTGCTCTTTCCTGGAATACGCTGGGCGCTTCTGTGCTGGTGCTGCTGGCGTGGGACCCAGCCCAGCTTTTCACCCCCGGCTTCCAACTCTCGTTTGGAATGGTCGCGTTTCTGATGGCGGTGGGGCGGCCTGTGCAGCAATGGGCGAGCGGATTTGCCCAGCCCGATCCGTTTCTGCCCCGCGTGCTTTGGTCTCCCAGTGTGATCCTGCGTTGCCGGGCTCAGAAAATCGGCTTGGAAGCGCTGTGTGTTTCCACGATTGCGTGGATCGGCTCGATGCCGCTCATGGTCTATTATTTTCATCTCTGGTCGCCCTCCACCATTCCGGCCAATGTGTTTGCCGTGGCTCTGGCGTGGATTATGTTGATCTTGGGAATGGCCTCTGTACTGACGGGTGCGTTCTGCCAGGGGCTGGCCGTGATTTTCAACAACGCCAACTGGCTGGTGGCCAAGGTGCTGCTTTGGGGTATCTCGGCGCTCGCCGCGATCCCTTACGGACATGTCTTCATGGAAATGCCTTCGCTCAAGCCCTCTCCGCTCTGCGAAGTGGAAGTCTTGGATGTGCCCGGCGGCGGAGCGATCCATCTGCGTACCAATCAGCAGAGACGCCGAGAGTGGCTTATCGATTGCGGCAGCACTTCTGCTTTCACCTATAGCGTCGTGCCGTATCTCCGAAGCCGGGGTGTCAACCGCTTGGACGGTTTTCTGCTCACCCACGGTGACTCCCAGCACATCGGCGGCGCAGCGGAGTTGCTCTGCGAGATGAACCCGAAGGAGGTGATTGACTCGCCTCTGCATGACCGCTCGCGATACCGGCGCGTAACGCAAGCAGCGTTGGATGCCTCGAACAAAGGGAAGACCGTACTGGCGCGTGACGACGTAATCACGCTTGCACCGGGGATCGTCCTTCATGTCCTCTTTCCACCCTATGGTCTCAGCGCCCGCTGCGCTGACGATCAGGCTTTCGTCCTGCGACTCGATGCAGCGGGGCAACGCATCCTGTTCACTTCCGACGCCGGATTTCTCACGGAAAGCTGGCTGCTCGAAAATACTCCGGCAGATGAATTGCGTAGCGACATCCTCATCAAACAAATGCACGCCACGGATTTCTCCGGCACGCCAGAATTTCTGGCCTCCGTCCGTCCCGCGCTCATTGTCGCCTCCAGCACTTCCTTTCCCCCGCAGGAGCACATCAGCGAGGAATGGGCGAGCAAGGTAGAAGCGAGCGGCATCCGCCTCCTGCGCCAGGATCATACCGGCGCGGTGAAGATCATCCTCAATGCTGCCGGCACATGGTATGCCGAGCCCTTCCTTAGCCCAACGGGGAATGAAAAATGAACGCTGTGCCCACGCCCGGTTTCGTGTTTCATTGTAGCTGTGATGTCCTATTCCGAACTTGAAGCCCAGCTCTTGGACTGGATCGCCCGGCCTTCCGTCGCCATCTCCGAGGAGGAGTTTAACGCCGTGGCGCTGGAGGTTTACCGGTTCCAGCGGGAGGCGAATCTCCCCTATCGCAAATACTGCGGGTCGCTGAAAGCGCGCACGGAACCAGCCAGTTGGCGCGACATCCCCGCGGTGCCCACCGGGGCGTTCCGCCTCGCGGCTTTGCGCGCCTTCCCGGCAGCGGAGACATGCGCCACTTTCCGCACCAGCGGCACCACGGGCGAAGGCTATGGCAGTCACCACTTTCGGTCGCTACGGCTTTATGAGGCTTCGATTCTTCGGGGCTGGCAAATGCTGGCTTTGCCGCCGCTGCCGCAAGTGATCCTCACGCAACGGCCGGGGGACGCGCCTCATTCCTCGCTCTGCCATATGATGGGGACGCTCGGAGCGTTTGGGCCGCAAACGTGGTGTCTGGATGCAGGCGGCGCGCTTGATCTACCAACCTTGCGCGACGCGCTCGCCGCGGGCCCGGTGCTCCTGCTCGGGACCGCACTCGCGTTTCTGCACCTCTTCGAGCGATTGGGACGCGAACGATTACCCCTCGCGCCCGGCAGCATGGCGATGGAAACCGGCGGCTACAAGGGGACGGGGCGGACGCTCTCCAAGGTGGAGCTTTATAGGCAGTTTGAGCAATCACTCGGGCTCGCACCAGACGTCATTCTCAATGAATACAGCATGACGGAACTCAGCTCCCAGTGGTATACGCGCGGGCTGGGGCGTCCCCACCACGGCCCGGCGTGGGCTCGGTCGCTGGTGATCGATCCCGAGACCAGCCTCGAAGTTCCCGATGGCGGGCACGGCATGTTGCGGCTCGTGGACCCTGCCAATCTCGGCTCCGTCCTCGCCATCCAGACGCAGGACCTCGCCATCCGGCGTGGCGATGGCTTTGAATTGATCGGGCGCGACCCTGCGGCCATTCCACGCGGATGCTCCCGCTCGGCGGACGAAATGTTGAGCGGAAGCCGTTAAATCCTATTTGCATCCGCCTCAACGAGAACCGCGTGGCGAAGCATTTAATCTTTGGTATGGAAATAAGAGGAACTCCATTCTCTGATTCCAAAAAAAACAAAAAAAGGAGCAACTGATCCATTTTCTAGGGGTTTATTTCTTACCTACTCATCCCCTCACCTTTCCCACTCACCCTATTTCCTTACATATTATGATCCATACACCCTTCAAACGCCCCTTGCTCGCGTTGTTACTGAGTCTTGCCACAGCTTCCTTTGCTGTGGCGGCAAACGATCCCGACAACCCAACTTCCAACAGCAGCGAAATCATGGTGCTACCGGCTCCGGGACCGGTGACTATTGATGGCGATGACAGCGACTGGGATCTTTCCGCTGGGATCTGGAGTTACAACGACCCCACCCTCGTCAAAAAGTATTCCGTGTGGACACACCTCATGTGGGACCAGAAAGGCGTTTACCTACTTATGCGCTATGCGGATGTCTCGCCCATGAAAAACAATACCCGGGGCGAAGATTTCAGCAAAAGCTGGCGGGCGGATGCGTTCCAAGGGCGCGTGGTATTCGACGCAAAGACTCCCGAGGAACACCAAATGCACATGAATGCTTTCTATTCCTCAATAGAAAATGCTCCGTACTTGATCGTGCATCACGGCGGCTTTCAAGCCCAAGCTCCTTATGATGGCACCGGGCCAGCGCGGCCGGATCAACAGGAAAAATATGGCACCACCATGACGGCCTTCGGCGGGAAAATCGCCTTCAAACCGTGGGCGGACGGCAAGGGTTACAACATGGAAGCATTCATGCCCTGGAGCTACCTGCGCACGAACGCTCAATCCCTCAAGGCCGGAGATTCCTTCCTCTTCGGGATTGAAGCCATGTGGGGCGATACCACCGGCGACCGGCTTGAACACCGTCTCGTGGACAACCTCACGAACGACAAGGTAAACCGCATCTTCTTCTTCCGCGCCCGCGACGGCTGGGGCAAAGCCATCCTGAGCGACAAGGGGCATCTCGCAATCACCGAAGCCCAAAAGAAACTCCAGGCCGAACGCCTCAAGCTGTTCGTCAACTACGACACGGCGGGCTCGATCCCGGTTCATTACACCCTCCCGGATGACCGCGATGTCACCATCGCCATTGATAACGCCCAAGGCGTTCGCGTGCGCAATCTCATCGGCCAGTTCCCCCGCACCAAAGGGGAGCATACCGATTACTGGGATGGCCTTGACGATAGCGGCAACCCTGTGGCGCCCGGGAATTACACCGCGCGCGTCGTGGATCACGCGCCCATTGCGGTGAAATACTTCAATAGCCTTTACGACTCCGCTACTCCGCCGTGGGCCACTGCCACGGGACGCAAACTTTGGGGTAGCAACCACGGCCATCCCACCACCGCCGCCACGCGCGGAGACGTGATTCTTCTCGGCTTCACCGGCACGGAAGGCGCTTCCGGCCTGATGCGCGTCGATGCCGAGGGCAAAATCCTCTGGACTGATGGGACCGAACTCCTCGACCTCACCCTCAACGATCAATACGCCTTCCTGATCTCGCGTGAGAGCTGGACCCAGCGGACCATGATCCGGCGGCTAGACCTCAAAACGGGGGCAATCGCTCTCTTTGACAACGAAAAACGGACGACGGAAACCGTTCTGCCGATTTCCACCAAGGAAGTCCTCGATACCGCGACCTTCCCCGCCGCCCCGGGCGCCGCGATCCCGGGTGCGCTTTTCGGGAAAGTACCGGGGCTCGAACTCCTACTCGGGCCGGTAGAGCCGG
>Ga0118677_10015526_pt1 | contig 10566 bp, 11 predicted proteins | sample AliMusrvi5mmetaG_FD_86154 | JGI IMG/M metagenome (GOLD analysis project Ga0118677, IMG submission 86154)
CCGCACTGGTGAATGCCGCGTATCCCTACGCGCCTTATTATTATGTGAACGGGGTTCCTTATTACTATGGGAATCCCTATTATGCGGTGGCTCCGGTAGGGTATGTGGGAGTACCTCAGCCGCCTGTCGCCTATGTTCCCGCGAGCGCGCCCGTGGCGGCACCGGCAGTTTCATCTCAACCTCAAGCGGAGGTCATTGTCAGCAATTCATTCGATATTCACATCCCCAATGGCAATGGCAGTTTTACGCTTGTCACCCTTCAGAAAACCGAAAAAGGATTTATGGGCCCGCAGGGAGAATTCTACCCGGATCATCCGACCGAAGAGCAACTGCGGGAAAGATATGTTCGTAAATAAGATCCCAACTATTAAAATGATCCTGGAGGTTCAAGATGATTAAGAAAATGCTGCTGGGCCTGTTGGTCCTGTGTCTGTCCATGAACGGCATTGCCCTGGCTGATTCCGGGTCTTCAGGGCCGGGATATTTTTTGAACGAAACGGCGCTCATTATTTCAAATATCGTTTTATTCCCGTTTCGCTTGCTTAGAGATATTTTTGATCCCCAACCGCTCCCGCCACGTCCTGTGATGGTGGCCTATCCCTACCCCGGGCCCGGAGCGGTCATGGCGATTCCCTCGACGGTGCCCGCCACGGCCCCCCAGGCAGTTCCCAACCCGTTACCGCAGAGTAATTCCACGGAGATCAATTTCCCAAATGGTGACGGCAGCTATACCTCTATCACTCTCACGAAAACAGACAAGGGTTTTTTAGGCCCGCAAGGGGAATTTTATACGGATCATCCGACGGAAGAGCAATTAAGAACAAGATATTGCAAGAAGTGATGTTCGAGTATTGAAGCGGGAAAGTCTAACGTAATAGAATAAACAGTGTGCTCCAATCAACCAACACCTCGAAGGAGGGTTCTAAAATGATGAAGAAACTGACGGCGGTTATCTTGGTCCTGGGGATGGCGGCGTTCATGAGTTCGACGGCCTTTGCGCACTTTGGTGGCGGCGAGGGTAACGGCAAAGAATGTCCCCTGAGTATGTCGAAGACGCATTGCCAGTGTCCGATCACGGAGAAGTTCATGAAGAAAACGGAGTTTCTTTTGGAGAACAAGTCCGATATCGGTTTGTCCGATGAACAGGTGAAGTCCATTAAGGCGCTTAAGCTCCAAATGGAGAAGGGCAGCATTCAGCAGAACGCGGACAAAGAGACCTTCATGCTGGATCTCAAGGCCAAACTTAGCGAGGACAAAATAGACATCGACGGAGCCAATGCTCTCATCGATGGTAATTTTGCCGCGGCTTCCGCCGCAGCGAAATCAAATGTCGCGGCTTACGCGAAATTGAAAGGTCTTCTGACGCCCGAACAGGTCACGAAGATGAAAGCGCTCCACGAAAAAATGGAAAAGAAAGAAAAGGAAGAGGGACGGTAAACCAATTGCTTTTTTCGAATCAGGAGAGCCATCGGCAGTTTCTGCCGGTGGCTCTTTTTTTCAGGGAGGGCTATTTATGAGGCCTTTCCGTATCCGGATTGTAAAAGTAAAAAACAAGACCTCGCACCGATCATCTTATTACCAAAGTCAAGAAATCGCCAGCTTCTGTTACTGCTGTTCCATGGTGCGTGGGTCGAACTTTAAAGAGCGGAGTTGAGGCGCAATCCAGGCAAGCAGGGCCACGATCCCGAGCGTGATAACGCCGCCGACCGCCACGCAGGGGATCGTTCCGATCCAGGCGGCGACCAGGCCGCTTTCGAAGGCGCCGAGTTCGTTGGAGGCGCAGATAAAAACCCAGTTCGCGGCTGCGATGCGGCCGCGCAGCGCGTCGGGGGAGAGGAGCCTGACCATGGACCGGCGAATCACCATACTAATGCCATCGAACGCGCCACTCAGGAAGAGCAGGGCCATTGAGAACCAGAAATGTTTCGAAAAGGCGAAGAGGATGATACAGACCCCGAAGCCGATGACAGCCCCCAGGAGATTCCTTCCGGCTCGGGCGATGGGGGGGTGACGGGTTGCCGTGAGTGTGATGATCAGGGCGCCCACCGACGGCGCGGCGTTCAGAAGGCCCAGGCCTTTGGCGCCGACGTGCAGGATATCGTTCGCGTAGATCGGTAGCAGGATCATGGCGCCTCCGAAAAAAACAGCGAAGAGGTCGAGTACCATAGCGGCCCAGAGCGGTTGATGCCTGAACACGAAATGCCAGCCGGAGGCGATGCTTTTCAATACCGGTTCCTGGTGCTCGGGACGGATCTGCGGTCGGGGGCGGATCAGGCATGTCCAAAAACACGACAAAAAAAAGCTTCCGGCGATCAGGAGATAGGATCCTCGGGCGCCCCAGGCGTCGAAAGCAAATCCGATCGCGCCCGGGCCCGCGATGGAGCAGGTGATCCACATGCTGCTGATCCAGGAAGCGCCGTTGACGGTGAGTTCTTTCGGGATGATCTGAGCCTCAAAGGCCGTGCCGGCTGGGTCCGCGAAGCCGCGCGCGATCCCCGCCAAAAAGATTACGGCGTAAAGCCCCATGACGGAGGTGGCGTGGGTGTGCCACGACAGGAGCGCCAGCGCGATAGCGCAGAGGCATGACGCGGCGCGAGTGACGAGGAGGATCTTATGCCGGTTGAAGTGGTCGGCCGCGTACCCGCCGAAAAGGACGAGGGAAAGGGCGGGGATCGCTTCGACGAGCCCGAGCCATCCCAACGCCAGCGCATTGTGCGTGATCTGATAGATCTGAAAGCCGATCACCACCGCCAGAGCACGGCTTGCCAGAGTGAAGAAGGCGACCGAACCGATAAAAAAACGGATATCGGGTATTTTTAGTGCCGCCATAAAATGTCCAGATCGCGGGGGAGTATTCATAAGAATCTTAAGATTAGCTCTTTTTCACGAAGATGCCAAGGACTGAGTGTCGCGGGCCCGCAGGTTTGAAAAGAAATCATCATCGCTGCTGACATGTTGACCCAATTGCTATAAATTATGCCGGATTCATCTTATTCATCCACCGGAACTTCGGCTCGAATGGTTTTAAATAAAACTGAAAGGTGCTTTGCGTGAAGATCCTTGGCAGCATCAGCGATTTGATTTGGGGCTGGCCGCTCATCATCCTCCTTTTCGGGACGCATATTTTTTTAACGATCCGGCTGAAGTGGATGCAGAAGTATATTTGGAAAGCCATCCGCATGTCACTGGCGAAAACCGGAGAAGGCAGGGGGGACGTCGGCCATTTTGGGGCGCTCACGACCGCTCTGGCCGCGACGATCGGCACCGGCAATATTGTGGGTGTCGCGACCGCGATCGCGATGGGCGGGCCCGGCGCGGTGCTCTGGATGTGGCTCACGGGCGTTTTCGGGATCGCGACGAAATACGCGGAAGCGGTTCTTTCCATCAAGTACCGTGTCAAGACACACAAGGGCCATTTCGCGGGCGGGCCCATGTATGTGATCCGGCTCGGACTCAAGTCCAAATGGATGGCGATCTGTTTTGCCGCGTTCACGGCTATTGCCGCGTTCGGGATCGGCAATACGGTTCAGGCCAATTCGATCGCGACTCTCGTTCAGTCGACCTTTCACATCTCTCCCTGGATCAGCGGGGTGATCATGACTCTTTTCACGGCGCTCGTCATTTTGGGCGGCATCCAATCCATCTCAAAAGTCTGCGAGATGTTGGTACCTTTTATGGCGATCAGCTATGTCGGGGGATGCCTGATCATCCTTTGTATGCACTGGCAGGGCATTCCGCACACGCTGGGAGTGATCTTCAGCGGCGCTTTCCACGGGCAAGCCGCTCTGGGCGGGTTCGTCGGCGCGGGCATCCGCGATGCTATTCGTTATGGCGTGGCGCGCGGGCTCTTCTCCAATGAATCGGGTCTGGGAAGTGCCCCGATCGTTGCCGCGGCGGCGAAGACGAAAAATCCGGTGGAACAGGCGCTTGTCTCTTCGACCGGGACGTTCTGGGACACCGTCGTGGTGTGCGCCATGACGGGCCTGGTGCTCGTGAACTCCGGAGAATGGATCCATGGACTCAACGGCGCGGCTCTCACCAAGGCGGCGTTCGCCGATATCCCCTTACTCGGGCCGGTGATCCTTGTGACGGGTCTTTTGACCTTCGTTTTCTCGACGATTCTCGGATGGTCCTATTACGGCGAGCGTGCGATCGAATATCTTTTCGGGCATGCGGCGATCCTTCCTTACCGGTGGCTGTGGGTTGCGGCCGTGATGGTCGGCTCGGTGGTCACCATGCCCGCGGTCTGGGCTTTTGCCGATATCGCGAACGCTTTTATGGCGCTTCCGAATCTCATTTCACTCATTTTGCTGAACGGAGTGATTGTGAACGAAACCCGAAAACACCTTTGGAATCACGCCCATCTCGCACGGTGATCCGCTGAGTGTCAGAGGGTGTCCAGGTCCTCCCGAGGCAGGTGTTCTGTCTCTAATTGCTGGATAAATGAGAGGGTTTCTATTATAATTCCGCCCGTTCGTCGCGAGGGACTTGCCGTTTCTCATTATCCGGGAATCTTATTTCAAAGGTGACAATTTTAAGGAGATATTTCATGCGGGCTGGCAGACTGTCTGTAGTGTTCATGGTTTTGGTGTCGGTGTTCTTTTGGGGCTGCGCGAAGTCGGCGGATCCGGCGCGGCCGCTTGAGAAAGTCCGGAAAGAGGCTGCTTCTATGTCGGCAGGCGACCTTGAAACGAATGCCAAACTCTATGCTTCTGCGATCCGTTCCGAAAAGGCGGGGATCATGAAGATCCAGGAGCAGATCCGGAAATTGCCCATGGATCAGGTCTTTAATAATAAGAAAATGATCCATGATATTGCGGCGACCGGTCGCCGGGCCGAAGCCCTATTTGAACGTTACCAGATCTATGCGAAAGCTTTTCAGGAAAAAGGCGGCGATCTCAGTAAGGTGCAGATTGAACCAGGACAATCCATGGCGGGAGGGACCCAATGAAGATCGTGGATGAATTCAAGCAATTCGTGATGCGCGGAAATGTGATCGATATGGCGGTCGGTGTGATTATCGGCGGCGCGTTCGGCAAGATCGTGTCCTCGATGGTGAGCGACATCATCATGCCTCCGATAGGCCTTTTGCTCGGCAAAGTCGATTTCGGCAGTCTCTATCTCGACATGTCCGGAAAGGCGTACGCGTCCCTGGCGGAGGCTCAGAAAGCCGGAGCCCCCACGCTCAACTACGGGCTTTTCCTCAATAATGTCATCAATTTCCTGATCGTCGCGTTCGTGATCTTTATTCTGATCAAGCAGATCAACGCGCTTCAGAAGCCGGCCAAGGCCGGGGCGCCGACCGCACCCACGACCAAGGAATGTCCGTTCTGTTGTTCGACGGTCGCCCTCAAGGCGGTGCGTTGCCCGAATTGCACGTCGCAGCTTTAATCACCGCGAGAGATCGAGGGGCTTCCTGCTATCCGGTGGGAAGCCCTTTTTGTTTTTTAAACAAGGAGCCTGGTATGCTGTGAAGATCCTTCATCTGGTGAACCATCTCAATACCGGCGGGATCACGACGTATGTCCGCACGCTGGCGGCGGAACAGGTCAAAGCCGGTCATCAGGTCTTTGTCTGGGGCGCTGCCGGGAACGATTCCGCCCAGCTCCGGGCGGCCGGCATCACTGTCATCGAGGATGTGCCGCATTGCAAGAGTGAGCTCTCTCCGAGGCTGTGGCTCGCGCTCCCGAAACTCGTCCGGATTTTAAAGTCCGAGGCCATCGATATCGCCCACGCTCATACCCGCGTGACCCAGGTGCTTTCTGCGGTCGCGACTGTCTTTGTCAAGATCCCGTATGTGTCAACGGCCCACATGTTCTACAAGCGGCGGTTGGGGCGACGCTTATTCCCGTGCTGGGGAAGAACCGTGATCGCGATCTCGAAGTTCATGGAACAGGGGCTTCGGGAGATTTTTTCGGCTCGGGAACTGCCCCCCATTACCGTGGTGCCGAACGGGATCGATGTGGAAAAATTACGCGGTAAGCTCGCGGAAGTCGACCGGGATCGTGTGCGCGAAAACTACGGTTACCGGAAAGAGGAGCTGGTGGTGCTCAGCCTTTCGAGGTTGATTCCCGTTAAAGGCGTTCATTCTCTGATCGAAGCCTTCGCGATTGCTCGCCAGGAGATCCCTGAGATGAAGGTTCTTGTGGCGGGTGCGGGAGAACCGGAATACACCCAACGCCTGAAGGATCGCGTGGCCGAACTGAAGCTTGAGAGGGAAGTTCTTTTTATCGGGAATGAGCGCGAGATCGAAAAACCTCTCAAGGCCGGAGATATTTTCGCGGCGCCTTATATCTGGCCGGAGGCCTTCGGCCTTTCCGTCTTGGAAGCCATGACTGCGGGTTTGCCGGTGGTGGGCTCTCTCTCCGGGGGGGTCGTGGAACTTTTGGGAGAGGGGAAATACGGGCTCCTTTTCGAGAGGGATAATCCTGCGGATCTTGCCCGCGGTCTCATCCGCTTTGCGAAAGACGCGACGCTGCGCTCTGAAATGGGACGGGTGGCCGCAAATGCGGCTTTGGAATATACCGCTTCAAAAATGTGCGAGCGCATCCAGGTCGTTTATGAAAAGGTCCTGGCGGAGAGGACATGAGACGATTTATTCCAATCCTCGCTTATCACAGTCTTGATCCGGCGCGCTTTCCCGGCAAACTCGCGGTCTCGCCGGAATTGTTCCGCCGGCAAATGCTTTGGATAAAGCGTCAGAGATTTCAGACGATCGGTCTTGAGATCTGCGCCGGGAGGGGTTGGACGGAAGGGTTCCTGGAGCGGCAAGTCGCGATTACGTTCGACGACGGCCATGGGGACAATTACCACCGGGCCTTTCCGGTGCTCCGCGAGGCCGGATTGCAGGCGACGTTTTTTGTGACGACTGACGAGATCGGAAAAGAAGGGTACATGACCTGGGATATGCTCAGGGAGATGGCCGCGCTGCCGGGGATCGAGATCGGAAGCCACGGGGTCGACCACCGAACTCTGACGGATATTCCGGAACCTGAGGCGTGGCTCTCGCTTGTCGCCTCCAAAAGGATCCTGGAGGAAAAACTGGGTCGGGAGATCCGTGCGGTCGCTTATCCCTGCGGTTCCTTCAATGAAAAGATCCTGGAGATGGCGCGCGGGGCCGGCTACGCCTGTGGCTGCGCGGCGAGCCATGTGCGTGATAGCCGTTTTGTGGGAAATCCTCACGCGTTACGCCGCATCAAGATCTCGGAGTCTTCGGGTTCAGCGCTCGCGTTCGGGGTCCGCCTCTCGGGGCTTTATCATTCCTTTGGAAGGCCGTGAGGCAGTCTCCATGAAGAAAAAAATATTAAAAAAAATCGTAGTCGGGATGTCCGGGGGGGTGGATTCCTCCATGGCGCTGGTGCTCCTGAAGGAACAGGGGTGGAATCCCGTCGGGGTCGCGCTCAAATATCCCGTTTGGGAAGACCCCGCGAATTGTCTCAAGGAGAATGTCTGTTGCAGCGCGGAATCCTTTCAGATCGCGGAAGGTGTCTGCCGAAAACTCGGCGTTCCTTTCCATGTCTTCGATGTTTCGAGTGATTTTAAAAAAGAGGTGATCGACTATTTCCTCGGGCGTCTGCGCGATCACCGGACCCCGAATCCCTGCGTGATGTGCAACCGGCACCTCAAATTCAAGAAACTTCTGGAATGGGCCCGGCGTCATGGCATCGAGCATGTCGCCACCGGACATTACGCGCGGGTCCGTAAAAATCCGAAGACCCGGAAATTCGAACTTCGGGCGAGTGAGGACGCGGAAAAGGACCAGACCTATTCGCTCAGCTTTTTATCCCAGGAGCAGCTTCGTCATATCGTGCTTCCGCTAGGCGGACTCACGAAGCAGGAGGTCTACCGGATGGCCGAAGAACGTGGTTTCGAGATCTTTCTCAAACGCAAGCAAAGCCAGGATTTTTGCTTCGTCTCCGGTAACGCGATGGGGCCGTTCCTCACCCAAGAGCTCGGAAAGAAGGAGGGTTCCGTCCAGGATGACGAAGGCCGCGAGATTGGCCGGCATCAAGGGCTGCATTTTTATACGGTCGGGCAGCGGAAAGGGCTTGGGTTTTCGGGCGGGCCTTTCTTTGTCACGGGTTCGGATGTGGTCGCGAATATCCTGAAGGTGACCCGCAACGAGGAGAACCTCCTGAATAGGGAAGTTTTTCTTTCGCCTTGCAATTTCCCATTGGGAACGCCAAAGCGCCCGGTGCGCGTCAAAGCGAAAATACGCTATCGCCAATCGGCCGCGGCGGGGACGCTTTATCCTGTCTCGGCCAACAAGGTCCGTATCGTTTTTGATAAACCCCAGAGGGCTGTGACCCCCGGTCAATTCGCGGTGATCTACCGGAGGAGCGTTTGCCTGGGAGCGGGGGAGATTGTTTCCTGAGGCGTACGGTGCGCAACGCTCAACGCGTAACGACCCGCTTTTACGTTGGATGTTCTACATTTTCCGTTGTGCGACGCGTTGACTCAAGATAGATGGTAACTTTGCTTCGGAATCGTTGCCTCACGATGATGGTGACCGTGCGAGTTGATGGATTCTAGCGATTTTTTCATCGATTGTCCTTTTGAGTTCGAAGGGGTTGAGATTTCTCGCGATTTCTTTGAGCGCGGCTTTATTTGATTCTGAAACGAATGGCGAGTTTAAAGTTCTGCGGTAAGGTGTGAGCGGTTTATCGTGACGTTTGACGATCTTGGAGCCGATTCGTTTTTTCTCGATTAGTTTCGTAGACGGCAGGAAGAAGTTGAGAAAGAGGCGCCATTCGTTGCGGTAGAGATCGTTGAGAGCTGCGACGATCTTGGGATTCTCAAAGCGGCCATAGGCAAGCCACTGCCGGACCTGGGTCCAGTTTTTTTGTTCGATGTGTGCGTTGTCATTTTTTTTGTAAGGCCGAGAACGCGTGAATTGGACCGGATGCTTTCGGTTTTGGAAGTGACGAACGAGATGCCAGTTGAGAAATCTCGGAGCCATTGTCGCAATCGAAGCCGAGGATCGGGAACGGAAGGCAGGATTCGATGTCCTGGAGCTGTTTTAGGGCATCTCCTTCGCCTTTCCCCCATACGGCGCGTTGTTCGGTCCACCCTGTAGCGATATCTGTGGTATCAAGGGTAGTATAGACGAAGGTTCCCTCCAGATTAGCGCCGCAATGGGCCACAGTATCGGCTTCGAGGAAGCCTGGTTTTGATTCGTCCCACTGATTGGTTTTGATGGGGATGTGATGTTTGAGGAGAAGTCCAGGTTTGGTGGCAGAGCGTCCGGTGCCTGTGTGAAGGATTCGGAAGGGTTTGAGAATTCGGTCGATCGTAGCTGGAGAGATGGACTCGAGGAGATCGAGGCTCTTGGGTGAGAGAAACCCGAATTCGGATTGGTAGGGGGAGATCTATTCTGGGAGGATGGCCTTGAGGCGCTTGGAGCACGGCCGATGCGCAAAGAGCCATATTTGCTGAAGGGGTTTGAGGATCTCGGGCTTGGCGTATTTTGATCCTCGGCCTGGTTTTCGAGTTATCTCCGGCCTTCGTTTGAGTTTGAAGGCGAGCAGCTTGCGGATGGCGTATTTGCGGTTGTAGTTAAAAATGACGCAGAACTCATCGAGGATCTTGGATCGTTCTCTTCGGCGGGATTTTTGATAGCGCGGGGCAATGGTCTTTAGAAGCTCTTTTTTGGCCGTTGGACTCATTTGGGAAACCCTCCTTTGTAGGGTTACCTTTATCTTGAGTCAACGATTCGCTTTTGGCTTCCGTTATCGTGAGTCAATGCGTGCGACTTTGCTTTCATTGACATCTACCGCCAAAACGACAATAATAAAACAGATTTTTCATCACCCACCGCCCTCAAAGGAGAACGATCATGGCCAATAACAACAAAAAGAAGGATGAGATCCAGGAAAAAATTCTTGATGTTGATGCGAGCATGCAGGGGACCATTGCGTTCAAGGACCCGGTGAATCTCCGTATCAACGGGAGCTTTGAGGGCAAGCTGGACACGCGCGGCAATCTCACGATCGGCGAGAACGCGAAAGTGACCGCGAATATCCACGGAGACAATATCGTGATCGCCGGAAAGGTTTCCGGGGATGTGTTCGCGAGCCGCAGCCTCTCCATCCTGGGGACCGCGACACTGATGGGGAACCTGACGACCCCGCGCCTTAGCATCGGAGACGGAGCCGTCCTGCAGGGGGTCGTGAACATGCAGGGCTTGAGCGCTTCCGACGGGTCGGACGTCTCTCTGACCCTTAAAGATGTGGCGCAGTATCTGGAAGTCGAGGCCCGGATCATCGAGGAATGGGCGAACTCCAAAAAGATTCCCGCGCGTTTTGAAAAAGACCACTGGGTCTTTGCCAAGGCGGAGATCGACCAGTGGATCCAGCAGGAGCGGGCCCGGGTCTGAGCCCCGGTCTGATCATCGAGTTTCTTTCTTTTTTCTTAAAGGTGGTTGAGTTGCCATGAATAATATGCTGAGCTTCGATGAAGTGAAGAACTTCCTCGAAGTCGAACAACAGGTGATCGAGAAATTCATCCGCGACGGGGCTCTTCACGCTTACAAGATCGGCGGCGTCTATATCCGTTTCAGGAAAGAGG
>Ga0118677_10015527_pt1 | contig 10566 bp, 7 predicted proteins | sample AliMusrvi5mmetaG_FD_86154 | JGI IMG/M metagenome (GOLD analysis project Ga0118677, IMG submission 86154)
CTTCTATTTTTACCTTTCCACCGAGAGTTTCCTGAAGGCCGCTGCCAACAAGCTCTCGGAACTCGCCCCGATCCTCATGGACATGGGGAAAATGGACGACGGTGCCAAAGCCAAGGCCCAGGCCGCCTGGGACTCGCTCGCGCACTTCACGGGCAACAGTGGGTTGAAGGAGATCACCGGGTTCGGAGCCAGTTCCATCGCTTTGGAGCCGGGCTATTACCAGAACAAGTGGATGCTGCACCACAATGCGGGGCAGGGGAACGGCCTTCTCTGGCAGCTCCATGGCTCCGTGCCCAACGCGCGGGATTGGGTCGCCTATCTCCCCGAGCACACCGCGCTGGCCACGAGTGAGAACCTTAAATTGACCCCCATCTGGGACGCCCTGAACCAGGAGGCCGCCACGAACGCCGACTTGCGCCAGGGGCTTGACACACTGACCCAGCAGTTCCAGCAAAGCGCCGGGTTGAACCTGCCCGCGCTGCTCGCCTCGCTGGGGCCCAACTATTCGATGGTCCTGACCCTTGACGAGAGCCGGATGACGACGATCCCCGGCGGCCCCAACGGCCAGCAACTCACCATTCCCGAACCGGCGCTGGCGATCTTCATCCAGTTGCAGGATGATGTGCTCGCCAACCGCCTCGACCAGCAGCTTTCCGCCCTCCCGATGGTCACCAAAGCCGATGAGGGAGACTTCAAGATTCGCAGGCTTTCGATGCCGCTCCCCATGCCCTTCCTGCACCCCGCGTTGGGCTGGAAAAAAGGGCTGCTTATTGTCAGCAGCAGCGAGGCACTCGTCCGCGAGATGCTCGATGTGAAGGCAGGCAACAAACCGGGGCTCGCCGCCCAGCCCGGATTCCAGAAGCTTCTCTCCGGGTTGCCCGCCGCCGGCAGCCACTTCGTCTACATGGCGCCGACGGTGCAAAAGACGATCCAAAGCATCCAGATGGCTTCGTTGCAGCAAGGGAAAAACGCCGCCGATCCGGGCGTGCAGAAATTGATGCAATACGCATCCAGCCTTACGCGGCAGGGGGCGCAATGCACCGTGGTGGAAGAGACGTCCGAGGGGTGGGTTGCCACCAACCACGGCGGGGCCGGTCCTTCGCAGATCGTAGCTGTGGGAGCGGTCCTCCCGGCTGCCGTGCTGGCAGGCGTTGCGGTTCCAGCCTTTGTGCAGGCCCGCGCCAAGGCCGAGGAGGCCCGCGCCAGGAACGAGGCTTTCAAGAGGAGCCAGCAGGGAGCCGCCCCCTCCGCAAGCCCATCAGGGGTTCCTTAACAGTTACCTGACAGAGGCGAAGGCCGTTTTCTTCTGGAAGCGGCTCAGGAACGATCCGCCGAAGCTCAGCCCGATGACGATGGCCACCGCCCAGAGCGCATTGGGCTCGGGGGCCAGCGCGACTCCGGCGGTGCCGTTGTCGAGGGTGCCGTTTCCTTGAAATACCGCGGTGGCGTTCCCGGTCCCCAGGTCTTGGAGCCAGAGGTCGGATGCCAACGGCGTGTCGTTGGAGTTGAGCAGCGACAGAGTGCCTTGCTTGAGGAAGTAATCCTGCGTCGCGCTGTCGGGAGCTGTGGTGGTGAGCGTCACCGAATAGTAACCCTTGGTAAATAACTGAGGGTTAAAGGTAAACAGGCTCCCCAACCCGCCCGTATACTGCTGGGTGAACGCCGAACTGGGCATTGAAATGGTCGCCAGCACGGTGTTCCCGTTCACGTTCCCACCGAGACCCGAGTAAAGCGTGAAGACCAAGGGAGCCGTCGTCTCTTTGTGGTCTTTGGCGCTGAACAGGGCTGAATCAAAGGTGAGTCCGTTTGCGGCGAAATAAGCAGCGCCTGTGGAGGTAATGCCAAAATTCCAAGCCCGGCCATTGTCCACGTTGACGGGATTGTTGGCCCCCGTCTGATCAATGGCGATGATCAAGTTGGCCGGGAGGCGATCCATAGCCCCCAGGGTTAGGAAGGTCAGCGTTGCGAAGAGCAGTTTCGTTTTCATGGTGCAGCATTGTTCGTATTGCTGCGTATTCTCCGCAAAAACGCGTATCTGTCAATGTTATCTATAAAACAAACTGACGTTTTATTTACTGGCTAGTAGGTATGCTTATACATTCCGGGCTAGAATGCAGCCAGGGTCACTGTATTAGTCCGCCCACGCCGGGACGAAGTGGGCCAGCACTTCCGAGACGCGCGCTTTTGTCAGGTCGGCGTAGACGTGGCGCATCACCCGCTCCCTCAGTTCCAACGGGAGGGCGCTTAAAATCGCCTGGTGTACCTCCTGCGTGGCTGCCAAATACCAGAATTCCGGGCGTTCGGCGTTGAGAATGGCGACGATTTGTTCGGCCACCAGTTTGGTCAGGCGGCGCTCGGTTTCCAGTTCCGCGCTCAGCGCTTCGCCGCGGGCCATGCCCGGGCCTTGGCCGGGGCCGCTGCTCCCGGAAAAGCGCCCGGCCATATCGGTCACTTTGTCCTGAAAACGGCCGTGCGCCTCGGGAAAGGCGATATCGTCGATCAACTCCAGCCTCCGACCCCTCGTGGGGGTTTCTTCCACTCGAAAAGCCTTCAAGTGGCCCAGATTTGCCGCAATAACGACAGTGCTCATCCTACAATGGATTCGCATGCTGCGCGGCGGACGCGCTTGGAGGCGCTTCAGAGAGAAGGGGGTGTTTAGGGCGATTTAGGGATGTTTTTTCCGCGTCCAGTGTGCTTGGCTTAGAGGTGCGCCGCTCAAGCCGGCGATTTTTTTATGTCCAAAGCAACTGTTCGTTCGTCATCGCCGGTTCTCTCCGTGTCCGGTTTGGATCTTGTTCGGGAAGGCAATCGGATTCTGAAAAGCATCGACTGGCAGGTGGAGCCCGGCCAGCACTGGGCCATTTTGGGGGCGAACGGCTCCGGCAAAACGTCGCTTTTGAGCGCGCTGACCGGTTACATCACCCCCACGGACGGGCAGATCGAAGTGCTCGGCCAGCGCTTGGATCGGATGAAAAGCAACGCGGTCGCCAAATTCCGCGCCAAAAACCTTGGCTTCATTTTCCAACAGTTCAATCTCATCCCCACCCTGACGCTGGTCGAGAACGCCTCGGTGCCGCTGATCCTGCAGGGATGGCCCTACCGCAAGGCTGAAGAGAAGGCGGCTTCTGTCCTCGAGAACCTCGGCCTGGGCAAGCGCCTCCGCTCCTTCCCCAAGCAGCTCTCCGGCGGCCAGCAGCAGCGCGTGGCTATCGCCAGGGCCCTAGTCCATGATCCCCGCCTGATCATTTGCGACGAACCCACCGCCTCGCTCGATGCCAAGACGGGCCACCATGCCCTCGAACTACTCAAGCAAAGCGCCTGCCGTCAAGACCGGTGCGTCATCGTCGTCACACACGACAGCCGCATTTTTTCCTTCGCCGACTGGATTGCTGAGATGGAGGATGGCAGGGTTGTGAAAAGCTGCCCTGCCGCCGAATACCGCCATGCTTAAACGCGCCTCCATCTTTCTAGCCCTGATCGGGATCGGTGTAGCAACCTTGCTCGTCTTGAAGCTCATGAAGCCGCTGCCGACTCCGGTACCACTGGTCGAGCCCTCGCGTGCACCCTACGCGGACTCCATCGGGGCCCGCGGGATCGTGGAGGCCGTGGACGAGAATGTCATCGTGGCTCCGCTCATTTCCGGTCTGATCACCGACATCTATGTGAAGGTTGGGGACAGCGTGAAAAAGGGTGATCCCCTGTTCCGTCAGGACACCCGTGATGCCGCAGCAAAGGTTGCCACACAAAAGGCCCAGGTCGCCCTTCTGGAAGCAAAGGTGCACGAGGCCGAGGTCATGCTTGCAGATCGCAAGGACAGCTTCGACCGTATTGAAAAGCTCCGGGAGAAGGCCGTGGTCAGCGAGGACGACCGGCTTCGTAAATACTACTTGATGAGGTCAGCCGAGACCGCCCTGGGGACTGCCAGGGCGGATCTGGAACTCGGGAAGGCGCAGCTTGATCAAGCGGAGGTCGTTTTGGATCTCCTGACTGTAAGGGCGTCACGGGATGGTGAGATCCTTCGTCAGAACATGCACAATGGCGAGTATGCGAGCGTCTCCCCATCCGATCCGAACACCCCCTCCCTTCTGCTCGGCGAAACTCAGCGCCTGCAACTCCGCGCGGATGTCGACGAGGATAGTGCCTCCCGGGTGCACGCAGGCGCCCCCGCGGTGGCCTACATCAAGGGGATGCGGTCCGACCCCATTCCCCTGCGCTTTGTCCGCATCGAACCCTACATCACCGTAAAAAAATCTCTTACTGGTGACAGCACGGAGCGCGTGGATACCCGAGTTCTGCAGGTGATCTACCAGTTCGACAAGAGCAAGGTGCCTGTCTACGTGGGACAGCAGATGGATGTCTTCATCGACGGCGCGCCGCCCGGACGTAATGCTCCCCTGGAAAAAACAAACCCTGTCATCGTCCTGCCTCAGTCAGCCAACCCCTGAGTTCGGGTACAAGTAGCTAGCCGCTTCCTCCACAAGGATGGTTTAAGTTGCATGAACGATTTCTCGAACAAGACGTCCTTGGCTGACGACTCCGCAAGGCGCACTGATCTTGATGCGTTGCGGGGGATCGCGATGCTATTGGGCATTGTCCTTCATGCCTTGCTGAGTTTTATTCCGACCCCGTGGCCCGTTCAGGACACCCACCAAAACAGATACTTCTTCATTCCCTATGCAGCGATCCACATGTTCCGGATGCCGCTGTTTTTTCTGATCAGCGGCTTCTTCACGATGTTCATCCTCCAGCGGCACGGCCTTGGCGGAATGGTCCGTCAGCGGGTACAGAGGATTCTTTTTCCGCTGCTGCTTGCCCTGATCACCATTATCCCTGTTGATAATCTCATCAAAAAGGAGGCCCGAATGCTCCATGCTCCCGTTCCTGCAGAACGGAGTCACCTTGTGAATGCAATTCTCTCGGGTGATCAGTCAGCGGTTATCCGTCAACTCGATATGGGGGCATCGGTCAATCAAGAGGACCCCGCCTACGGACTCAGCCCACTTTGCTGGGCTTCTCTCTCAGGAAACGAACAAGCGGTCGCTCTGCTCCTGGAACGAGGAGCAAATATCCACTGGATTGATAAGTCAGGGAATACCCCATTGCATGAGGCGGCCCTGTTCTGCCATCCCGGCACAGTCCGGCTACTCCTTGAACATGGGTCGGACCCCTCCGCACGGAACAATGCGGGATCGACCCCCCTCGGCCTCTGCGCCGCGGCGTTGGAGCTGAAGAAGGATGCCGCCGCCAAACTCGGACTAGAACTTCCCGGTGATACTGAACTGCGCGGAAGAATTCATGACACCGTTGAGGTGCTTGCCCCGGCGCGGGGAGCGCTCTCTTTTTCGACGTGGTTCGACCAGGTTTCAGCACGTTACAGGGAGTTTCTTGTCTCGAATGATTTCCTGATCAGCGTGAAAGGACATTCTGTCCATCTCTACGACGAAGAATTGCTCGATCACCTCTGGTTCCTATGGCTGCTGCTCTGGCTGGTAGGTGGCATTGCCTTGGCGGTCTGGGCGGGGTTCGCACCCTCCGGGAAATTCCTCTGGTGGATTCCACCTCTCACCCTGATCCCTCAAGCTTTCATGGGGACTCCGCTCGGACCCGATGCCTGGTTGGGCCCTCTTCCTCCTCCCCATCTTCTGCTCTACTACGGCCTCTTCTTCTGGTTCGGAGCAGACCTTTTTTCACGTGATGGCATGGCAACGCGCATGGGAATGGGGTGGCAGATTCTGCTTCCTGCGGGGTTGCTGATCCTCTTGCCCGCGGCATTCATGCTAATTGGCGATCGCGGGGCCGGATCACTCGTGCAGTGTGGTTATGCATGGGTTGTCTCACTCGGCATCATGGGTCTTTTCGCCCGCTACTGCAGTCATCTCGGCTACCGCGCACGTTGGTTCTCCGACTCGGCCTATTGGATGTACCTCGCCCATCTTCCGCTTGTTTTGGCTATCCAGATCGCGGTGGTGAGCCTGCCCTGGCCTCCCTCCCTCAAGTTTGTGCTCGTGATGGTTATCGCTACCTTTCTGTTACTCTCCTCCTACCGATGGCTGATCCGATACACTTGGATAGGCACTCTGCTCAACGGCCCTAGAAAGCCTCCCCAAGCAGGATAAGTATCAGCCATTTCCGGTCCGTTCGCAGCAAATGGTTCAATCTCCTTTTCGCAAAAAGTGCCTGTGCAGACTCCATACAAGAACCAGATAAGCCAGCAGCATGACGCCAGCCAACTGCAGGGAGAGGGCGCCGATCGCTTGTCTCGTCGTGAAGTGCTCTCCGATCTCGTAGAGGGGGAAGGGAGAGTTCAACGTGACGTAGTCGATGGATCCCCGGAAGGCCCAGAAGGCGGGAACAAAAAGTTGGGCAATGGTTGTCAGCGCCCCTCCGGTCAATCTGATCAACATGCCACAAAGAACCAGTTGGGGGAGAATGAGCAGAGGGAGTGTCAGTAGTGCCTGATCACGGGACTTCACAAGCCCTGAAATGACAAGACCAATACCCGCGCAAACCATCGCGGAGAGCCAACCAACCAGAAGGAACGGACCAAGGGCGCCCAAAGATGCCCCTGCCGTCGTTAGTCGAAATATTCCCTGAAGCAAGCAAGTAGAAGGGACAATCTGGATGGCCAGCACCACCCCCAACAGGACAAATTTCGAGGCGATGTAGGCACTGGTTCTGACGCCGTTTGCAGACTCTCTTTCGAGAATTGGGCGCTCTTTCACGATCTCCGTGAGTCCTGCAAGGAACCCGAGGATGAGCATTCCGAACAACACCGTGAAGCGAAACTTCCACGTCGGCCACGGATTGATGATCTCCTTCTCGGGTACAACAGGAATCTTACCGGCAAGAGCCTCTTTCACAATCAAGGCGGTTTCCGGTGAACGCAGTCGCTGCTGCATGTCGGGCTCCTTATCCAAAAAGACGCGGATTTGAGCGGGGACACTGATTCCCTCGTCCTCATCAGCATCGGACAAGGCGAGGGCTCTTAAAGTGTTGCCCCAGAGTTGTCCGGCCAGTTGGATTTCCCTCGGCTCCAGCGGCCTGGAGAGGAACGCTTTCTGGTCAAATTGCTCCTTGGCAAATGCAGCGTAGGCAATCGCCACCATGAGCAACGGAACGCCGATCAGAAACGCAAGCGAGCGACTGTCGCGGAAGAGGACCTCCAGTCCCCGCTGCAACAGGGCCCTGAACTGACGGAACCATCCGGGTCGCATCGCCGCCTGGTGTGGTTTGTCTTCGATTGCGGATTCATCCTTGGCCACACCCTCCTGCAGTTGAAAAACCTTGTGCAGGCTGACCCATTGATCGACGGGCTGATCCTCAAGCAGCAGGTAGATCTGAGAGAGTCGATGGACCCCGAAGTGATTCAGCGCCTCCTTCACGCCGCCCGACCAGACCAAATGTCCTGAGGCAAGGATGAGCAGGCGGTCGGCTAGTTTGGCGTTTTCAAGGTGGTGGGTGATGCAAAGGAGCGTGATGGAGTATTTTTTTGCATACTCGGCGAGGAGGTGCATGATCCGCGCATCACTGGCCGGATCGAGACTGCTCGTCGCCTCGTCGACAATCAGGATGCGCGGCAAGGAAAGTAGTTCCACGGCGAGGCTGACCCGCTTCGACTCGCCTCCAGAAAGATTTCCTACCGGCGTCTCATGAAGGTGGGATATCCCCACATCCTTCTCGATCCCATGGATGCGATCAGTAATCTCCTGCTTGCTCAAGGAGGAGGGGAGGCGCAGTTTTGCCGCATACTTCAGGGCCCTTCCGACCGGGAGTTCATCATGAACGATTTCCTTTTGAGGCACGTATCCGATCAGCCCGTTGAGAAGCTCGGAGTCCCCGCTCACCCGAAGCGATCCGAATCGGATTTCACCCCGACTAGGGGTCAGTTGTCCAAGCAGCGTGCGCACCAGGGTGGTCTTTCCGGCCCCGCTCGGGCCGAGTACACAGACAAACTCACCGGGCTTCACGGAGAGCGAGATATCTTTCAACAACTCGTGGCCGGAATCACCGGCTGATACGGCCAGTCCTTCCACCTTGAGAGAAAGGTTCCCGAGAAGAGGAGGAGCGGAGGCGTCGGGTGAGGTCGATGTCATGGCAGTTGGTCTTCGTAGGCGGAGGGTGGCAGGGCAGGGTCGAGAGGTTTCTTGAACTTGTAATATTTTCCATCCTCGGTGGTTACTCCCGACCGAAGCACGGTTCCGTCAGGCTGCACCTCAAAGGGCAGTTGATCGTTGTAAAGATTCCGCAAAAGATTTGCCCGTGTCACCGAGGCTCCGAAAGGCGTGAACCCGCTGTTCCCCTTTGGATCAATCACCTTTTCTGAGGTGAGAACCAGCATCGGAAGCAGCATTTCGTCCGTGGTCGCTTCACCTAGGAAAACGGGCCTAGGTGGGCTGAATGGATTCTTCGGATTTGCAGCGCTATTGTCGTAGATGGCAGAAAACCTGATTTTGGTTCCTTTGGGGAGAAAGCGGGGCTCTTTAAAAAAGTAGGGCTGCTGCCATTCGTATTGCCAATGCGGGATCTTCGCGATCGTGAAACGGGTATGGTCCGGCAGGATGGCTATCGCATCCATGGACTGGGCCAGCAGGTGCGCATGCGGGCCGATGCCCGCAATCATGCAATCCTCTGGAACTGTCCACTCTCCGGTGACTTTCATGTTCTTGATCCCGGCGGGAATGACCACCATCTCGCCGTGAAGGAAACGAAAGCCCATGATCTTGGGAGGGATTTTGCCGTCTTTGCGCAGCCAGAGTCCCATGCGGGTGGAATCCTGCGACTGGATGCCGTTGCGATGGTAGTGCATCTGGGCAATGAGATCGCTTCCTGCAGGAATAATATAATCGGCATCCGAGGGGGCCGCGTAGGCACTCGTGCCCGGAACGTAGGCGCCGATAAAGCTCAGGAGAGGCATGCCGTCGGGGCGGGGCGGGGCGATGCGGAAACCGACCCCATGGCGCGCCCAGAATCCGGGGCCTTGATCACCCTCGGTGAAGGTTGGACCTGGGCCACCGTAATCGTGCAGGGCTTGTAGCGCCTCGGCATGGGGCAGATACCCGATGAGCGCGTGATGCACGATTGACCGGTTGGAGGGAAGCAATTGGATAGCCCGGACACGCAGGTCCGCGCTGTTGTTCAGCGTAAATACAAGATGACGGTAAATATCGCTACCCATCGGGCCCAGATGAAACGGCTTACCCTGCTCGAGAATGATATCAGGGGGACCGAGGTCTTCTTGAAACTTGGAATAATCCGGTAACGGCGCCAACGGAGTGGCTGAGCTTTCAGCGCCTTCCGGCTTCCCTGACTTGATCCAGGACTCGAGCGTCTCGACTTCCGCCGCGCTAAGCGTGTTCTGACTACGGATTGCCAGATCACTCTCCACTTGGGCGGGCGGCATCCGGCCGGCTTTGATCTCCCGGAGCCCCGTCTTCATCCAGTCCGCGGCATCATCGTAGCTGGTGAGGGTGAACGGTCCAGCATTCCCCTCGCTGTGGCACATCATGCAATGGTTGCGTAAAATCGGGGCCACATCCTTGTGGTAGGTGATCATGGATTCGTTGGATGCGTCGGTTGTTGCCGCCGGTAGCGGATCCTGACGCACAATCGCGCATCCGACGGGGAGCGTGCGGGGAACTCTCACGGCCGATCCCGCAAGGGTGTCACTCAGCGCTTCACGGAGATCCTCCCTCACCGGCACTTGGCTTTGCATACCGCGTACCTGATAGAGATCATCGATTCGACCCATATACCGCACTTTCGCATCCCGGTCTAAAACGAAGGCTTCTGGCGTCACTGTTGCGGAGAGTGCCGCCGCCACCTTGCCCCCCTTATCCACAAGCAACGGGAAGGAGATGTCGTAATCTTTTTTATACTTCTCCAAGTCGTCAACCGAGGTGCCATCGGTAAAAACCCCGAGAACTTGCACACCCCGAAGCTGCTTCTCCTTCCAAAGTTTCTCCAAGACCGGAGCAGCTCTCTGGCACAGCGGGCAGGTCGCATACAGGAATACGATGACCGTGGCGGAGGTCCCAGTGAGTTCCGAAAGTGGGCGGAGGGCACCCGAGGGATCGGTGAGCGTGAGCGTGCTTGTGGCTATAGCTGCTTTCGGGAGTGGAGGGAGATTGCTCTGTTGAGCATTAGGTACCCCTTCCCCCTCTTGAATCGGTTGGATTTGTGCAAAAGCAGTTCCCTGTGACCACAGAAGAATAATACCCACAACCTTGATGATACGGTTCATCCTCCAGACAAAAGAGCAGGGACCTTTTACAAGGAGACAGTTGGAAGAGGGCTTCATATCTTCAGGGAAATAAGAAGGGTTAAGGGTCTGGCCAATATCCTCACCGATCCGATCCAAATCAATGTTTTGAGAGAAATTTACCCTCTTTTTCCCCTGGAAGATCTCTCTTACTCGTGGCTTAAGGAGTCTAAAAACTTCTCGGCCTCGGCGACGATTTTGAGGCGCTCCTTGGCGTCGCGTTTTTGCCATGACCGGACAGGCATTGCGGTCCTGGGATTTCGAATCAGGAGATCCTGGTGCGTATCGAAGAAGTTCCAATAGAGTAA
>Ga0118677_10015528_pt1 | contig 10565 bp, 10 predicted proteins | sample AliMusrvi5mmetaG_FD_86154 | JGI IMG/M metagenome (GOLD analysis project Ga0118677, IMG submission 86154)
GGTCTGCGCAGGATCGATCACATCCGTGATCATTCCCATGCTGGCGGCCTGGTATGGCGAAGCGAACTTTCTACGATATTCCTCAATGAGCGTCTTCTCCGAGGCGGGATCCTTTGTGATCTCGCGCTTGTAGAGAATTTTCACAGCGCCCTCAGCGCCCATGACGGCGATTTCAGCGGTCGGCCATGCGAAGACGAGATCGGCACCAAGATCCTGGCTGCACATCGCAAGATAGGCTCCGCCGTAGGCCTTGCGAAGAATGACCGTGATCTTTGGCACCGTGGCGGCACCGTAAGCAAAGAGCATCTTCGCACCGTGACGGATAATGCCCCCTCGCTCCTGCGCGACGCCGGGAAGGAATCCGCCGGTATCGACCAGTGTGACGATCGGGATGTTGAAGATGTTGCAGAATCGAATGAAGCGCGCGCCTTTGTCGGAGGCATCGATATCGAGCGCGCCGGCTTTGAAATTCGACTGGTTGGCAATGATGCCGACGACCACTCCCTGGATGCGGGCAAAACCTGGGAACCGACCCTTCCCATTGCATTCGATGTCCACGAGGTTCGAGCGCACCCATCCGCACCAAACATCGTGGCGGCCGCCGCCGCCAAAACAGCGCCGAAAGATGCAAAGCCCGCATCTCCCACTGCGGCCTTGCACGCAATGACAGACCAGGCCCGGCCGCTTTACGGCAACTGGACGAACTTCGCAGTTGCCTACTACGTCGGCAAAATGCTGGTTCATCACGACGCGGGCATTGATCAGGCCGCCAATGACATGTTTGTTGCCTGCCCCGCTGGGGCCGCGGGGACCTTTGTGACCGCAGCGGGACAAAAGGCCTATGTCTACCAGTTCGACCGCTCGGTTCCGGGCAAAGGAGAAGCGGATCTTGGCGCGTTTCATTCGCTCGAAATCCCGTATGTCTTTAACGCTTTTGAAGACCCCATCTGGCGATGGCTGCCATTCACGGCAACCGACCACAATCTCTCGCAGGTTATGCAAAGCTATTGGGCCAACTTTGCCAAGACCGGCAATCCCAATGGCCCCGGCCTCCCCGGATGGCCCGCCTGGACCAACGCCGGTGAGCCTTACCTCGAATTCGACCGCACTGGCCAGGCCGTGCCGCAACATGACTTCTCTCCGCCGTTTTGCGACCTGGCGCCGGAGCGGATCAAGCAGCAATTAGCAGGGAATTAGTTTGCCATCGGTTCCGTCTATTCTGAAGGTGCAGCCGCAGAAGCAACATGGCGCTTGCTCGTCTCGCAATTTGCGCGCAGGCGGCTGTTGCATCTCGTCAAGGAAGGTTGAAACCGCATGAGGCGTTGGGTTGAATGGGTTGTCGTGGTGCTGGTCGCGGGGTTTGTGGCGCTCTATGCGGGCGACTGGGCCATCTACAAGTTGCGCGGCTCGCCCCAATCCAAGGTCAGCGTCAACCGCTATGTCACCATTCCGCTCAAGGGCAACAAGCAGGAGTTCGACTACCAGGGCACGGCAGATGTTCCCTGCTCGGTTTCGCTCTTTCCGCAAGGCGATGAGAGTCCCTGCTGGCGCCTGCGCCGCAATACCAACCAGGGCATGACGATCTGAATAGGCCTTCAAATTCTCCTGAGAAGAAATGCCTAAACGTAAGCCTGCTCACATAGCCAGGTGATACGGGTCACGCCGAACATTCCGCTTCGCGGCTAGCATCATAAAATCTCGTCGTGCCCCTGAGGGCCCATGTACAGCCGCACCCAAAACGAAAACGGCACATACAACACGCGCTGTCTCTATTGCTTTATGACCATCGTCTCGTCCGTGGAGTCGCCGGAAGAGCTTGATCGGCGCGAGCGCAGGCATATCTGTCCCGAGAGAGCCTTGTCAGAACTGCTTGAGCAGGAAAAGGCCATCGAGAGCCGGACCCACCAAAACTAGGCTTCCCTTCTTATTGCAAGCGAACCACGTCCCGCAACTGGTGCGCCGTTGCCTCAAGAAACGTCTCAACACTGGCTCCGGCGGGCGGCTCAAGCCCGGACTTGGCGCGGATAGCCGCGGCAATCCGCTCTGCCAGCGCCTGGCGGGTCGGCAGGCTCATATCCAGCCGCCGCGCAAAGAATCCCTCAAGAACTTCAAGGTCGCTCGAAGTGAGCCGGGCTACGCCGTCCGCCGGCAAGGTGAAGGCCATATGGGGCTCAGGGGCTGGCGCGCCCGGGCCGAATAACTGGGCGGTAATGGTGCGCGAGCCTGACTCGCCCCAGAGCGGCGCCTCCTGTGCGCGGTCTCTCACTACGAGTGTTCCGGCTGCCAGATCGCCGAGCCGCTGGTGCTGGCGCGACGCAAAGATGGCAATCACCCCGACCACATAGAAGAAAGGAATCTGGTCTACATAGCGAACGAGATTCCGGGCCATCGATTCGAACAACCCGATGCCGCGGCCTGAACGCTGAATCACCCTGATGTGCGCAATGCGCTTGCCCGGAGTCTGGCCGTTCCAGAAAGCTTCAAACAGCGTAAAGTAGCCCCAGTTGAGCAGGAAGAAAAGAAAGATAACAATCGCGACGGCCCACTGCTCGGGGATTCTCGTGAAGGCAAGGCTGCCTGGCGAGAGAAACGAAGCAAGAACGGATAGCACCAGAATCCCGGCAAACCAGATCAGGTAGTCGATCAGGAGCGCAATGAAACGGCTGCCAATGCCGGCCAGCGGCAGCTCGATGGCCACCAGTTCCGGCGTGGCAATGCTAAGCTGGTCAGAATTCAGGTCCATGGCGCAAATCCTCTCAAACCAATGGATTCAAAAACGCCGGCCCTACTGGGACCGGCTGGCAGCCTTGCTGGCCGCGGCAGACGCGGGCGGTTTGGGTCAGCTTTCGCGCGCCGAGTTGCAGGAGTTAGCCCTGCTCTACCGCCAGGTGGCCGCCGACCTCTCGGTGCTGCGCCAGGACTCAACCTCGCGGACCTATGCGCTGCACGTAAACCAGTTGTTGGCTCGCGCTCACCATATCATCTATTCCGGACGCAAGACGAATCTGGCCACCCTCGTCCATTTTCTCAAGGATGAGTATCCTGCCATTTTTCAGCGGCAGATCGGCTATGTGCTGGCTTCTGTGTTGGTCACGGTTGCCTGGGGGTTGCTGGGCGCCGCACTGACCAGCGCGCGGCCGCAGTTCATGCGCCACTTTGTCGGCCCGCAGATGATCGCCACAATGGAGCGCCATGAAATGTGGACCCACTCCATTGTGGGCATCGCTCCCATGGCAACCAGCAAGATCATGACCAACAATCTGTCGGTCAGCTTTTTGACCTTTGCCGGCGGCATCCTTTTTGGCTTGGGAACCTTCTTTTATCTCTTCGTGAACGGCATGATGCTGGGTGTCATCGGCGCGGCCTGCCATCAATACGGAATGTCGATACAGTTGTGGAGCTTTGTTGCCGCGCACGGCTCGCTCGAACTGCCTTCGATTCTCATCGCGGGCGGCGCGGGATTCCGGCTGGGGCACGCCATGCTCTTTCCCGGCGCGCTGCGCTGGAAAGATTCGGTTGCCCGCGGCGGCATTGAGGCCACGCAACTGGTCTCTGGCATCATCCCTCTGCTGGTCATTGCCGGATGCCTTGAAGGCTTCTTCTCGCCATCGCAGGCGCCCGTCTGGCTCAAGTTCACGGTGGGCGGGCTGCTGTTCACGCTGCTGAACTTGTGGCTGTTTCGACCGGTGAACGACGATGCGAAGGGGCGATGACAGGATAGGCCCTAGGCCTTGTTCAGCGCTCGTTTAGGAAAGAAGAAATCGTCCCTCTTCAGACCGCATTTTTTAGCCACATATTTGCAGTAGTCCAGGCGGCCGGCAATGTCGCTGCGGGCGTCGGAGCCGAAGGTGAATTTCAGCCCCTGTTCTTTCGCCATGCCGATGAAACGCTCGTGAGGCGTATGGGCCATGTCGTTGATTTCGACGGCGAGGTTTCTCTTCTTGAGGGCCGCGAGGATCTTCTGCATTCTTTCCTCGGTCCACAGCGTGTAGTAGTCGCGCGCAATGCAGACAGGCAGAAAGAGCGGCCATCCGAAGATGTTCAGCGGCTCCGTATTTTCGATGACCTCCAGGCTGTGAGCCACGTAGATCTCCATGAACTTCTGCGGGTCATCGACATAGGTATCGAAGTTCCAGATGCGCAGCGTCTCTCCGTAGCCATTGCCGTTGGGAATGGTCTGGGGATCCATCTCAACGTAATCGAGCTGCGCGATAGTTTCAGGCGCAAAGCTCGATGACCAGCCCGGACTCATGGGCTGGAGGCCTCGGTAAACCGGGTACGGCTTGAGCGAATCAATGAACTGTCTCAGCCCGGCGTCGTCACTTACGGGGCCTCCGGGATTGACCATGATACCGAACTGGACACCGGTCTTTTTGGCGATCTCCATCACATGGTCGATGGTGAATGTTGGGGTCAGGTGAACGTGGAGGTCCATCAACGGGAACGTGTCGCCCGCCGCCGCTGCGAAGGCTTTGGAGAGCGGCAACGCGGTTAGTAGGCCGCTGGCAATGCTGGCGGTTTTTAGAAATTCTCGGCGTTCCATGAGATTGCGGTCCTTTTGGAGGGTTTCGACAATCGTATATTAATTCGAGCGGGTTGGCGGCAGATGTCCAACTGCTCTGAGTTGGTCCAATCATTAACGCTACTTGCTTCGAACATTCGCAGTGGTACCACTACCCGTGCTCGCTCGGATATTCTTCAGCGTACAAATGAGAATGGGGTATATCAGCCCCAGCGCCAGTATCGCCATCAGCGCCAGAACCAATTCCATCCGCAGGATAGCCGTTACCAGCCCCCAGAATGCCATAGCCACCCACCAAACCTCAGCCACCAATTCGGCAACAAGTGGCCAGCAAATATCCCACTTTCCCTGCTCATAAATCCTGACCGGCCGCATGTCCTGTACCTCGTTACCCAGTAGGCAGACCATCAGCATCAGCGGCAGCATCAGCACCAGCGCCTGAGCGAACTTCAGATGCAGGATCGACACGACCACGCCGCAGAACAGGAAGATCACCACCACGATTACAAATACTATGAGCAGCATTACCTTCACCTTTCTGGCAGGTGGCCGAAGCATTGATTCTATCTCCACCGCTGATTCGCCAAGATGGAATGCTGTGCCCCATTCATCGCGGCCCTATCGCGATGAATGGGCGGCGAAGTGTTGCCGTCCACGATGACTCGATTTCGACAAGCGGCCCTACTGCACAGCGATCGACTGGATTGCTGGTCCAGGGTCTGCCGTGGTGGAGAAGGTTAGTTCGTTGTTTTTGCCGGGGCGATCGAGTTGGGATTGGATGGTGACGATAGCTGGCGCGTTTCCGGTGGGAGGAAAGGCTACGCGGGTGGCGATCCGCCCGTTGATGCGGAGTTCGGCGAGGCGAGTGGATTTGCCTGGGTTGGTGTAGGTGATTTGAACGCGGGCCATGGAATGTTTTGCAGAAACGCGGGTGAAGGTGACGGACTGGTTGCGGGTCGCGTCGAGGGACGATTCGGGCTTGTAGGGAGAGAAGGCCGCTTCCTTGCCCTGGACGAGGAGCAGCATGGTGTCGCCGGCGGGGACGGTTGCCGAGTAGGAAGAGTTGATGGAGCCGAGTTCTTTGCTGGTCCATAAGTCTTTTGCAGCGGCTGCGTCGAGCAGTGCGAGGTCGGCGAGGGTAAAAGAGACTGGAGCCGCTGCGGCTGTTCGATTGAGCAGGATGACTGCACGCTGGCCGGGCTTGGCCAGCGGTTTCGACCAGGCCTGCAAACCGGTGCCGGATTCGGCGACCTTCACGGCCTGGAGTCCGAGCGGGTCCTGATCGACGGCAACCACATCGCGATTGGTCAGCGTGGCGAGGGAGGCTGGGCTGAGGGTGGTGAGGTCGGCGCCAACGAGGAGCGGTCCGCCGGAGATGGCCCAAAGGCTCATGTGCACGCGGTTCTGCGCATCGGTGAGCCCTGGCATCCCAACCACCATCATGTCGGGATCGTTGTAGAAGCCAGTGTGCTCGGCTTCGGGGTGATTGGCCTCGTCGAACTCACGGAAGACCTCTTTCAGCTCTGCGCGGCGATTGGCGTTGGGAGTGCCGGCCACGATGGGTGCGACAATGTCGCCGCCGGTGCGCCAGATGTCGGCGGTCACTCCACCCACGCCGGGTGCCCAGGTTGCGGGGCTGTTCTTGCCCCAATTGCAGATGGAGTAGTAAAGGCGGTGTCCGGTAATGGACTCAGCCCGCGCAATGGCTCTGGCGATTTCAGCGTACTGGATGGCAGGATCGAGATTCTCCTTGTCTCCGCCGCACCAATCGACCTTGACGTAGTCGAATCCCCACCGGGCGAACTGCAGAAAGTCCTGCTCGTAGTGGCCTTCGCTGCCTTCGTTGGGATAGCCAGGGCCGAGATCGGGGCCAACGGTTCCGCAGCCGTCTTTTCCCGCATCGGTATAGATGCCGGCTTTCAATCCCAGCCCGTGAATGTAGCGGACGATGTTGGCCATGTCGCCGGGCTTTTCGCCTGCTGCAATCGCAGGCCATGCTTTGGGGTCGACGACAATGTTGCCGTCGGCGTCGCGCTGGCCCAGCCACCAGCCTTCATCGATGTTGATGTACTGGTATCCGGCCTTGGCCATGCCGGTGGAAACCATGGCTTTGGCCTGGGCTATGGTGATGTCGGAGTTGATGGTGTTGGAGAAAGCGTTCCACGAAGACCAGCCCATGGGCGGAGGCGGTATGGCAGCCTGCTTTGCCGCATTCTGCGCATTGAGAGCGCCGATTCCGCAAACACAAACGGCTGCTAAAACTGCAAATGCCGCCGGCGCAAAAATCCCCGCGATTCTATCTCCACACTTCCGCATCGTCTTCTCCTTGCAATGTCAGAGTCCAATCCCGCCCGCGCGGCCTACACCTTCACAAAAATCCGCTTGCGATAGAGCACCCAAACCGGGACAAAGCAGATCAACAGGAACGAGAACGAGTACGAGAACGCCGCCCAGCCGGGATTGGGAATCTTCGCGCAGGTGTGCACAAACACCCATCCAACCGGGTTCGTTTCCCGTCCGTCGGCAACAAAGCGGATGTTGTAAAGCACCCCCGGCAGCAACTCGCTGAACATGTAAGCCACAATGGCGTTGGAGCCCAGAACCAGCCACGGGTAGGCCAATCCCTTGCTCTGGCCCTTGCCCCAGCCGTGCTGCTCCACGGCCCACCAGGCAAGCGTCAGCACGGCCAGCGACCAGCCAGCCGCCACCAGCACAAACGAACTGGTCCAGAGATTCTTATTGAGCGGGAACCACACCGACCACAGATAGCCCACTGCCAGGCAGGACGCGCTGAAAGCGGCCAGTCCAAGTGTCTTGGCCTTCACCGTCTTCTGCCCGCGCATCCACAGCCCGGCCAGCAGACCCAGCAGGGCCGTGCCAACTGCCGGCAGGTCGCTAAGCAGGCCTTCGGGGTCGTGCCGGTTGTGCAGGGGCGGGTCAAGGAAAAGGTGATGAGGCATCAGGTGACGGTCAAGCCATGAAGTCAGGTTCAGGGTCTGATCCATGAATGGGAAGCCGCGTCCCGGCATGCCCGCTCCCGGAATCGGCGTCCAGCGCAGCAAAATCCAGTAGCCAACCAGGGCCACAAACAGCGCGGCCACCTTCGTCCACACCTTCTGATCCCACAAGTAAAACAACCCCACCACCAGGTAGCAGACGGCAATCCGCTGCAAAACCCCGTAGACGCGGAAATGGGGGAGTTCGAAGAAGGGGAAGTTGTTGACCACCATGCCAAACACAAACAGAATTGCGGCACGCTGAATTGTGTGCCAGGCCAGTTGCGCGCGCGTCGCCCCGCGGGCCAGGCGGCCCTCAAACGCAAACACGATTGAGGCGCCAACGACGAACAGGAAGGTCGGGAACACCAGGTCGGTGGGGGTCAGGCCGTTCCACGGGGCATGGTTCATAAAGCCCCACGAGCCGGGGCCTCCGTTGTTGTTCACCATGATCATGAAGGCGAGGGTGATACCGCGCAGCACATCGAGCGAAAGCAGCCGGTTTACAGGTGCGGGAGCGAGAGCCGGATTGGTCATTACGATTCAGTTCTCCAAAATTGCTGGTTCAGGGTTCGTCCATACGCTACGCGCTCCGGGTGCTTTTCGCCAACCCCGGGCGCCTGCTCCCTGTCGCACGCACCCCCTTGGCTGGTAAACTCCCCCTTCAGGGAACCGCCGCAAAACTGCAAGCAATTTTTGGAGGCTATCCGTGCCAGATTTTCAACCCTTTGTTCCTGCCAGCGACAACCGGCCGGAATTTACCTTCCGGGCCATCCTTCTTGGCTCCATCTTCGGCATCATCTTTGGCGCCGTTACCGTGTACGTGGGCCTGAAGGCCGGCCTCACCGTGGCCGCTTCGATTCCCATCGCGGTGCTGTCCATCAGCATTCTGCGCGCCTTCGGCCGGGCATCGATTCTTGAGAACATCATCGTCCAGACCACCGGCAATGCCGGCCAGTCGATTGCAGCCGGCGTTATCTTTACGCTTCCGGCTCTCATCTTTCTGGGCTTTGACCTCGAGTATGCCCGCATCTTCATCCTGGCGCTGATCGGCGGCTTCCTGGGCGTTCTCTTCATGGTGCCGCTGCGCAAACAGCTCATCGTAGACGAGCACGAGAATCTGAAATTCCCTGAAGGCACAGCCTGCGCAGAGGTTCTCAAAGCAGGCGAACAGGGCGGGTCAATGGCCAGCCGGGTCTTCTTCGGCCTGGGCCTGGGCGCGCTCTATACCTTCTTCCAGAACGAGAATCTTTTTGGCGCATGGCCGGGCACGCCTGAGTTCCGGCCGGATTTCGGGCCGAACCACACCTTGAAGGGCGCGTCCATCAAGGCCGACGCCACCAGCGAGTACCTCGGCGTCGGCTACATCATCGGACCCAAGACTGCCGGCATCATGCTGGCAGGCGGCGTTCTTTCCTGGCTTGTTCTGATGCCGCTCATTTACTTCTTCGGCAAGGAACTGACGCATCCGCTCTATCCGGGCACGGTTCCCGTGGGCCAGATGAGCCCCAGCGATCTGTGGATCACCTATATCCGCCCCATGGGCGCAGGCGCGGTGGCCGCGGCAGGACTCATTACCCTCTGCAAGACCATGCCCACCATCATCGCCGCGCTGGGCGCGGGATTCAAGCAGATGCGCGCCGGCAAGTCCGCGTCGGCGGCCAAGCCGCTGCGTACTGAGAACGACTTCTCAATGGGCGTTGCCGTGGGCGGCTCCGCGCTGCTGGTCGTGCTCATGTTCTTCTTCCTCTACTTCAAGCCGGTTCCGGGAGCGCAACTGGGACTGGGCGCCAACCTGGCCGCGTCGCTGCTGATTGTCTTCTTCGGATTCCTCTTTGTCACCGTCAGTTCGCGCATCGTGGGCCTGATCGGCAGTTCGGCCAACCCCATCTCCGGCATGACGATCGCCACCCTGATGGCCACCTCTGCGATATTTTTGGTGTGCGGATGGACCACACCGGCATTCGGCGCGCTGGCCATCACCATCGGCGGCGTGGTTTGCATCGCCTCAGCCGAAGCGGGTGACACTTCGCAGGACTTGAAGACCGGCTACCTGATCGGCGCAACTCCCCGCAACCAGCGGTATGCCTTCCTCATCGGCATCGTGGTTTCCACAGTGGCCATTGGCTTCACGCTCAACATGATGAACAACGCGCTGCAGGAGTTCCGCGAAGCCCCGCAGGCTTGGGACATCGCGGCTGAGCACTCAGGCGTGAGCGAGCAGAAAGATCCCCGCGGACTGAACGATCAGTTCCAGGTGATCGGCGCCAATAAAGCCACCACCGTCCACCACAAGAGCGAGTACATCGTGCTCAACGCGCTCGGCTCCTCCGAACTGGCTGACGGCAAGTACCTCTACTCGCCCACCACGCACAAGATTGAAGTGCAGTGGATTCCGGGCATCGGCGGCGAAAAGGCTCCCGCGCCTCAGGCACGGCTGATGGCTACGGTCATCAACGGCATCCTGACCCGCAAACTGCCCTGGGGACTGGTGCTGCTGGGCGTCTCCATCGTCATCACCATTGAGCTGCTGGGAATTCGGTCGCTGGCTTTTGCGGTGGGCGCGTATCTCTCCATCGGCACCACGCTGGCCATCTTCGTGGGCGGCGTCATGCGCTGGCTCGTAGATTCGGCGGTGAAGAAGGCAGGAGGCAGCACGGATTCCGATGCCGACGTTTCGCCAGGCTCGCTGTTCGCTTCTGGACTTATCGCTGCCGGCGGCATCGCAGGATTGATCGGCGTGGCCATCAAGGGCTACACCACCACTTTCCTGGTGCCCAATCCCATCCACTTCCAACTCACCGAGAACCCCATCGTCTCGGTAGCCGCTTTCCTGGCACTGGCCGGTTCGGTGTATTACTTTGCGAGGAAGCCACTGAAGTAATAGGCACGTATCAAAGGATGTATTGAAAATGTGGGTGCCCCACCTCGGCGCGCTTCTGTTCTTGTGACCTTGCCCTCAGAATGCGTATCTCTTAGCGGGCCGGGTTTTGAGGATATTCAATTCATCCTCGTCATCGTCGTGGCGGTGGGAATGTGGGAATCGG
>Ga0118677_10015529_pt1 | contig 10565 bp, 10 predicted proteins | sample AliMusrvi5mmetaG_FD_86154 | JGI IMG/M metagenome (GOLD analysis project Ga0118677, IMG submission 86154)
GCACAGATCTATGCGGAGTCATTTATTATGACATGGATGACTGCATCAGAGCGAAGACCGATATACGGCAATAACGGCACGTTGACCGCGGGTGCCAGTTCCATAACAAAAATAATGAGGTACCTCCAAGTTAACTTGCCAGGTTCGCAAAACTTTAGCTTCAGCGTCACCCTCAACAAGTACGGCATCTGATGGCATCTTTTTTTTCCACAAGACGGCCGGACACAATCCGTTCCGGGCACTAAACCCAAGCCTAAGCCACCGATATTGCAAACGGTGAACAACCGGCTCGAGTGCTCCACCACACGCGGTGTTATGAATGACCTCTGACTGCAAAAAAGCGTGTAACGATTCAAAACGTGACTCAAGACTCGGACGAATCCTATATTCAATCCGCCCCCTGCCCCACTCCTCAAACCGCGCAAGTAAAGAAGGCTCAATCGCAACGGCTTCCACAAACACTGAATGGATTTCCGGTGTATTATAATACCAGTCAAGAAGCATGGAAAGTCGATCAGATTGCGCGAGATCATCAGGTGACAAGGTTGGTGTTTTCAGTACCTGATATGGTGGTTTTGCGTTGCTGATCAACCCCCATTGTGCAGGTGTCTGTGCCAGAGGTGTTCCTGCTAACAATTTCAACCGTTCAAGTTGAATCTCCGCAGGTCGGTGGTTCATCACTGCTTTCAAATCTGACAAGATGTCAGAAAGTTTGCTTCCCGGCAGACCGGCAATCAAATCCACATGTACTTCAAGAGTCGGTAGGCCACAAAGACGTTTCAACCCTTCAAGGGATCGGTTTACTGTCGCCCCCCGTTCGATCGCCGCACTTACCTCGGGATTCAAACTTTGTATCCCGGCTTCCACATGGAATTGCCCCTGCCGCGCCTTTGCAAATTCCTCTGCCAGTTCCTGATTGAAACGAGCTGGCTCAATTTCAAGATGGAACCGGAGCAAGGGAAACTCATCACGGAACATCCGGGTAAGCCTCAACGCTCGAACACGGTCTTCGTTGAAGGTTCGATCCACGATCCTCACGTCCTTTACACCCGCCGCCGCAATCGCCTGCAAATCACGGTGCACCCGTTCGAATGAGTGAAAACGCCGGACTGTATGCCGACTGGTACAGAACAAACAGCCATTCACGCAACCACGGGACGACTCCAATTGAATGAACGGTTTTCGGAACCCCACTAATTCACGTAAATAAAAGGCGGGAATGGAGTCAAGATCCTCCACGAGTTCAGCCGTTCCATTGTCACGATAGATGCCAAGGGGACCCGTCCCGCATAGTCCCGGAATATCGTCCCAATCACGCCCCGTCTGCCACCGATCCAGCAACTGCGGTAAAGCCCGTTCACCCTCGCCACGAACAGCAATATCCGCAAAACCTTCCGCGCCCGTTAGTCTGGCATTTTCGCCGAGACACTCCGGCCCACCCACCACGATCCGACTATCCGGACGCAGCGCACGTACTGACTTGAGAATACCCACGACATAATCATGATTGAAAAGGTAAAGGGTGGCCGCGATCACGTCCGGTTTGGTCTCCATAACCTGATCCAACACCTTGGCGGGGTCATCTTTAATGGTGACCTCCAATGTCTGCCAATCCAGTACAGACTCATCAACTGTCGCACGAAGACACCAGGCCGCAAGACTGGTGTGGGAATAGGAACAATTGACTGCCAGGAACAAAACCTTCATAGAACTTCTGACAATAACATTATAAAAAGACCTTGTACACCGGCTTGCAGGGGATCCCACTCTGATATATAGTCACTTCCACGAAAGGAGTTTTAGGTTATGCACAAAAAACGTTTCTTTATGGCTCTGGGGTTATGGGGGCTATTGACAGGAGTTTCCTTTGCCACCACGACGATGAGTGTTCAAGTCAACAAGGCCGACATTCGTGAAACCCCCTCCTATCTTGGAAAAATTGTCACCTCACTCGCATACGGTGACAAGGTTACGGTTCAATCTCAAGACGGAGCCTGGCTCCAAGTCACCTCCTCCGGTCAATCGGGATGGCTGCATAATTCCGCGCTGACTAAAAAAAATATCGTCATGAAATCAGGGGCTGGTGCCCAGACGTCCGCGTCGAGTGGCGAGATGGCGCTTGCAGGTAAGGGATTCAACTCCGACGTTGAAAAACAGTTCAAAGATAATCACAAGGATATCAATTTCGCACCGATCGATAAAATGGAGAAAATAAAAATCTCGATATCAGATCTGCAAGAGTTTGCAAAAGAAGGTAAACTCCAATCTGCCGGAGGTGCAAAATGAATCCCCGCAATCTGACCGCATTTATATTGTGTATTCTAATGGCCGGTTGCGGCACTTTGGAAAAAATTTCCGAGGTCGGCACAGGCCTGGCCGAAGCAACCGGGACCATCACGCCTGAGCAGGCCAAGTCCATAAACAAGAGTGCCGGGGCCATCGACAAGGCTTCGGAGTCCATGACTCCCGAACAGGAGTACTATATCGGACGCACGGTGGCGGCAACCATCCTCTCGCAAAATAAACCCTACGACAACCACGCGCTCTCGATCTACCTGAACACGGTGGGGCAATACCTGGCCATGTTCTCAGATAAGCCGGAAACGTTCGGTGGCTATCACTTCCTGGTCATGGATACCCCTGAAATCAACGCTTTTGCGGCACCTGGTGGACTGATTCTGGTGTCACGCGGAATGCTCCGCTGTTGCAAAAACGAAGATGCGCTGGCGGGCGTTCTGGCTCATGAAATTGGCCACGTTGAGTTAAACCACGGGATGCAGGCCATCGACAAAAGCCGCTATTCTGCCGCCGTGACGACACTGCTAGCCGAAGGGGCCAAAAATCTGGCGGGAAGTAATGTGGCTGAACTGACCAAAGCGTTCGAGGGTTCCATTTCCGATATCACCTCGAAAATGGTGAACAGCGGGTATTCCCGCAAATTCGAGTTCCAGGCTGACAAGGCGGCCATAACGATTCTCGAGCGCGCAGGTTACTCTCCCACCGGGTTGATTTCGATGCTTCAGCAAATGGAGAAAAACCTGAAACCAGGCGGACACGATTTTGCCAAAACTCACCCTGCCCCCCAGGACCGGATTGACGAATTGACCAAGATTATCAAAACGCCCCCCTCTATGACGGTCGCCGCACGGCAAGCCCGTTTCAACGAAAATATGCGGGGACTGTAAGGTGCAGGCGGAGGGGAAGGAATCGGCCGGGATGGCTCGCCAACGCCTCCTGCAGGCGCTAGGCATCGGGATACTGTCCGCTATCTGTACCTTAGCTCTGTTCCGTTTGTACCCCCCTATGATGCAACGGGGCGAAGCCCTGACATGGGATTTAAGGGCCTCCTGGTTTGCCAGGCCTGGGACTGAGTCCGACAAAATACGTCTTATTTTTCTGGATCAATATAGTCTGGACTGGGGAACTAAGCAGGGCTGGTCCTGGCCCTGGCCCCGGCAAGTTTACGGGGCAATCCTGAATTTCTGCGCGCGAGCCCATACCAAAGCCGTCGCTTTTGACGTCATCTTCAGCGAGCATTCCAGTATAGGGGTTGATGATGATGCCGAATTCGGGAAAGCCATCGCCACCACCCCGGGGTTTGTAGGCGCCGTTTTTGTGGGAAAAGAAACAGGAGGGTCAACCAACTGGATGCAGGGGGTTCCCGTCCCATACATCAAATTAAAGACGGGAAATACATCCAGCCTTAATAAGCTCCAATTACCCCACGCCTTGTTTCCTATTCCTGAGGTTGGAACCAATGCCACCCTTCTGGCTACTGTGTTTGGGAATCCAGATCATGATGGCATTTATCGCCGAATCCGTCCGTTCAGCACTTTCGATGGCCAGTTTGTTCCTTCGCTGGGATTAGGGGTATGGTTGGCTGCTACCACCAACCATACCCTTAACCTGGATCTCCCATGGCTCACCATTGACAACAGACCCCGGATTCCACTGGATCAGAATGGATGTGCCATCCTTCACTATCGAGGCCGATCTCAAACACACAAGACTGTGAACGCCGCTGCCATCATTGAATCTGAAATGTTATTGCGGGAAGGGAAAAAGCCCATCGTCGACCCGGAATCGTTTAAGGACACCTATGTTTTTTTCGGATTCACTGCTCCCGGTCTGTTCGATCTCAAAGCTTCGCCGGTGGACTCGGTGTATCCCGGAGTTGAGATTCACGCCACTTTCCTTGACAACCTGCTCTCCTCGGAAGTCATGAGGGAAACACCCAAAAGCTGGGCAACACTCATGATTCTCCTCCTCGCATGCACTTCTGCGCTCACGGTACGTTTCGCACGTCATGCGTGGCAAAGTCTCGTGGCTTTTGTGGTGTTCTTCACCCTCCCCATCGTGGCGGGTAGCTTCGCCTACACCCAGGGAATCTGGCTTCCCATCCTCGGACCCCTGCTCGCCACGTCCCTAGCACTGGTCGGCACCCTGGCCCTGAACTACGCCACTGAAGGTAAACAGAAACGCTTTATCAAGGGGGCCTTCAAACAATACCTAAGCCCGCTGGTCATTGAAGAACTGGTCCAGCACCCGGAGCGGCTTAAACTCGGGGGCGAGTTGAGGGAACTTTCGATTTTCTTCTCCGACGTCAAAGGATTCACCGGTATCTCCGAACGCCTGAATCCAGAAGAACTGACGACCCTGCTCAATAACTATCTAACAGCGATGACCGAGATCATCTACAGCCATGGAGGCACAGTGGACAAGTATGAAGGGGATGCCATTATCGCCTTCTGGAATGCGCCTCTCGCCCAAAAGGATCATGCCCAATTGGCCGTGCATACCGCCTTGGAATGCCAGGCCAAATTGACCGAGTTGAACCCCGGCTATAAAGAACAGATCGGGACTGAACTCCATCAACGCATTGGGCTCAACAGCGGCCCGGTCGTGGTGGGGAATATGGGTTCACGCCAGCGTTTTAACTATACCTTTCTGGGCGACGCCGGCAATCTCGCCGCACGGCTGGAAGGGATCAACAAGCAGTTCGGGACCTCACTACTGATCTCCGGCAACACCCGCAAACAGCTTGATGAACACATTGCCGTGCGGGAAATTGCCCGGGTTCAGGTGGTCGGACGTAAAGAACCGGTGACGGTCTATGAGCCCCTGCTCCCCGCCGATGCCGCCACGCGCAACAAGGTGTTGGACATTTTCGCACTCGGGCTGGCAAAATATTACGCAGGCGACCTGCCGGAAGCGTTGAACTATTTTGTTTCAATTGAGTCAGAAGACCCCCCGGCAGAAGCTTATGCGCGACGGTGTCGTGCATTGCTGGCGGCACCTCCATCCGAATGGAATGGCGTCTGGGTGATGACAGAGAAATAGCAGGCAGCAGGCAGTGAGCAGTCAACAGAAGACAGACATGGAGTAAATATGCACAAACGGGACATCAAAGAACTGACATTACTCGGCCATAGCACGACGCGATATCCCGACAATCCGGGTAAGGCGAAGCTGGAAGCCTTCCCGAATGCCTACGCCAAACGTGATTATGTGGTGAGCTTTGATTGTCCGGAATTCACCAGCCGCTGCCCCATCACCGATCAGCCCGATTTCGGCCACATCAAAATCGAGTATGTCCCGAATAAATCCTGTCTGGAAAGCAAAGCGCTCAAGCTCTACTTATACTCATTCCGCAACCACAACACCTTCCACGAGGAAGTCGTGAATCGCATTCTGGATGATATCGTTAAAGCCATCAAACCCCGCCGCATTAAGGTGACAGGCACCTTCAATCCCCGTGGCGGCATTGCCATCTGTGCCGAAGCCGAATGGACCAATAAACCATTGAATACACCATGACGGCCACTAGTGGGAGTGTTAAGTCAGATAAGTAATGGGTAGTTGGATCTCCTACTACTTCACTTACCGAGGGAAAAGCTTCCCGCATTTTTTGCACTCTACCACGGCGCTGATGCCGGTAATGGAGCCGCTGCAATCAATGTCATCTCGTCGCTGCAGTTCCGGTGCCCCGCAGGAAGGGCACCCAGACTGTTGATGGGCTTCTTTCTGTCGCGCCTCCATCAGTTCAGTGTCATGCTTTTCAATGACCTCACAGGCACGCTCAAACCAGTCATCTGCAACATGGAGCTCGATTAACTCAAGCCCCTCGGCGTCCCCAGTCCGGCTTTCCACAGGGATCTTACCCAGTTGAAGCGCGTTGAGCGCCAGTGCAACATCCGCAGGATCAGAATAAGACGCTAAGAGAGCCATAACGACCTATCAGCGTGCCGCATGCACTTTGGCTTTAATTGCATCAACAAGCTTCTTCGATAACTCGGGGTCCTTGGATAGATTGTCAGCGGCGGATTCACGCCCCTGCCCCAGTTGGGCTCCATCATAGAACAACCAGGAACCACGTTTCTCAACAAGTCCGTGCTCAACGGCACTATCAATGACCGACCCATCCCACCAGATACCGCGCGCAAAAAGGATATCAAACTCGGCTTCCACAAACGGGGGCGCCACCTTGTTCTTGACGACCTTCACCCGGGTGCGATTACCCATGACCTTACCTGACGGATCCTTGATGGCCGCGATACGCCGTATATCCAGACGGACGGACGCATAGAATTTAAGCGCGCGTCCACCCGGTGTGGTCTCGGGACTGCCAAACATGACCCCGATTTTTTCACGGATCTGGTTTGTAAAAATACACAGGGTCTTGGAGGTCGAAATCGCGGCAGTCAGCTTCCGCATCGCCTGAGACATCAAGCGAGCTTGAAGTCCAACATGCGCATCGCCAATTTCGCCGTCTAATTCAGCCTTTGGCGCCAGGGCCGCCACGGAATCTAAAACCACCACGTCCACGGCATTACTTCGCACCAGCGTCTCACAAATGCTCAGCGCTTCTTCACCAGAACTCGGCTGCGACACCAGCAGATCATCCAAATTCACGCCAATTTTTTTGGCATAACCGGGATCCATCGCATGCTCCGTATCAATAAAGGCCGCGAGGCCACCCGTCTTCTGGGCATTGGCAATCACATGCAGGGTTAACGTTGTTTTACCAGAGGATTCCGGGCCAAATATTTCGACGACGCGCCCGCGTGGCAAGCCACCAACACCGAGTGCCATATCCAGCGAAAGCGCACCGGTGGGGACCACGCTGATTTCCCTTTTCCCCTCGGCTTCGCCGAGACGCATAATGGCGCCATCGCCAAATTCCTTTTGAATCTGGGCTAAAACCGCATTCAAGGCGGCATTCGTTGAGGTTTCCGGAGTGGTTTTAGATGCTGCTTTGCTCATAAATTATCGTTTCCTTTATTATCTTCAAGTCGATATGGACATGTATTATTTCTTATAACCTTCGGGATGGGACTGATGCCAGGCCCAAGCACTAGCTACTATATCATTTAAATTAGAATATTGGGGAGCCCATTTAAGGATTTTTTTTGCCTTCTGGGCCGATGCCACCAAACGATCCGGATCACCCGGGCGGCGCGGCGAGATGACTTCAGGAATATCCTGCTTTGTAACCTTTCGGACCACATCAATAACTTCACGCACCGAGAACCCTTTTCCGGTTCCCAGATTGAATGGCCCCGTGGCTTTCCCAGTCAAAGCCAAGATATGGGCGCGCCCTAAATCCACGATGTGAATGTAGTCACGAATACAGGTTCCATCGGGCGTATCATAATCGTCGCCGAAAATGTTTACATGCGGCTTTTGCTTCAGGGCGACCTTGATGACATTGGGAATGATGTGGGTCTCGGGGTCATGATCCTCGCCAAATTTCTCAGTTGCTCCGCAGGCATTGAAATAACGGAGGAAAACCGGCTGAATCCCATGTATCTTCTGGTACCACAACAACACCTTCTCGAACATCAACTTGGCTTCACCGTAAGGGTTTACCGGGTGCTGAGGGGTCTCTTCCGTAATCGGGATCCGCTCCGGAAACCCATAGGTTGCACAGGTGGAGGAGAAAACAATCCGCGACACATCCTGCTTCACCATGGCATCCACCAGATTCGTTGCGCCCGTGGTGTTATTCGCAAAATACATACCGGGATCCGTCATGGATTCCCCGACCAGCGCATAGGCCGCAAAGTGCATCACCGCATCAGGCTTGGCATTTTTCATCGCCCTTTGAATCTGGCCGGCATCACGCAAATCGCCTACCACCAACTTGGCCCGTTTATCGACTGCCGCCTTGTGTCCCCGTTCCAAGTTGTCAAAAACCACGACCTCATGCCCCTCATTAAGAAGCAATTCAGTTGTTACACTACCAATGTACCCGGCGCCACCGGTCAGGAATACTTTCATGATTTCCCTTCAATCAATTTGATCCGAGCCTCAAGTTCTGTGATTTTCTGTTTCAATTCCGGCAGCCGCATCGAATGGGCATGCAATTTTTTAGCTTCCCGAACAGGCATGGCGGGAGAGCCCAACAGAATAGATGATGGGGGCACATCCTTGGAAACCCCGGCCTGAGCCATCACAATGGAGTCATCCCCGATCCCGATATGTCCGGCAACACCAACCTGCCCGCCTAATTGAACACGATTACCAATATGACAACTTCCCGCCATCCCCACTTGCGCCGCCATGGCCGTATCCTCACCAATGGTGACGTTGTGCGCCACCTGGATCAGGTTGTCCAGTTTGGTCCCATTCCCAATTCGGGTTTCCCCAAAACGAGCGCGATCAATCGTCGTATTAGCGCCGATTTCGACATCATCCCCCAGCACCACAATTCCGACCTGAGGGACCTTCTTCCAGTGGCCGGCTTCTTTGACATAACCGAAGCCATCACTACCAACAACCGCCCCGTTATGCAGAATCACGCGGTGACCGACCTTGCAATATTCGCGTAACGAAACATGCGGATAGAACAAACATTGATTCCCAACGACGCATAAATGTCCGATGTAACACTGGGCCACCAGTACCGTTCCGTCTCCAATGACAGCTCCTGATTCAATGACGCAATGCGGACCGATCGTGACGTCTTTGCCGATTTTGGCATCCGCCGCAATCACGGCCGTTGAATGGATACCCGCTTTATGGACAATGGGGGGACGCGCCAACCAGAACGCCACCTGGGCAAAGGCATTGTCCGAACTTTTGACCCTTATCAAAGTTATCGCCGACTCGCCCTGCCAATCCTCATTCACGAGTACCGCGCTGGCCCGCGTCTTGGCCATATCCGGAATATAGCGCGGATTACTCAGGAAGGCCAGATCACCCACTTCGGCCTGTTTCAGGGAGGCGACACTCTTGATGGTTAGAGATCCATCTCCCTGCACCTTCCCATTTAGTTTCCTGGCAATCTCATCAACCGTCAGCATCATGGAGGTTACTCCTTTATCGTGGCAGGCTTATCCGCATTCAAAATTTTCAACACCTCATCGGTAATATCCATTTTCGGTTCGACATACAACACCGACTCTAAGCCATTGCCGAGTAGTCCGCCATCCGCAAGCACCAATGTATATCCATCTTTTTTCGAACAGCTGGTAATAGCTGCTTTGATCGACTTAGCCAGTTCGCCTTGAATTTTGCGTCCCTCGCCTTCCAACTCTTTTTTGCGACTGGCCGCTTTATCGCGGATGGTATTTTCAAATTCAATCACTGCCGTAAGCTTCTCTTCGGCCAATTCTTTTTTCTTTTCACGAGCTTCCTCGGTCAGTGCCTTGTTCTGGGCCTCGGTACGAAGAGTCTCAAACTCCTGTTTCATCTTCTTGTGTTGGGCCATCAGTTTATCGCGTTCCGCGGAAAAATCATCGAGCTGCTGCTGAATGTGTGCCTCAGCCAGATCAGTCTTGTAGTATTCCTTGAGAATTCGCGCAGTATCCACGACGGCAATTTTGAGATCAGCCGCTCCAGCCATGCCCGCCATAAGTCCTGTCAATGCCAGTCCAAACAATATTCTTTTTTTCATACGCCACTCCTCCATTTATCAAAATCCGTATCCAATCGAAAAACTCCAGTTTTCAGTGACCGATCTTGGATCATCCTTCTTCACCGGCCATGCATAATCAAACCGCATGGGGAATCCGGGGATATCCAGACGCAAACCAATACCCGCACCCGCAGCGTATTGGTTGAAATCAAATTGGTAGGGATCATACCACACATTTCCGACATCATAAAAAGTAGCGAATCGGAATTTCGGTATACCGGGAATCGGAACCGTATATTCCGCACTGCCAACAGCCAAGCTCTGCCCACCATCAGGACGCACATCCATGGTTCCATCCGCACGTGCAGCTTTGGGACCTACCCAACGATAGCGAAAGCCCCTGACCGTATTGGCGCCACCCGCAAACAAACGCTCCGAAAGGGGAACTTGCTCCTGACTTCCATAAGTGTCCACCACTTCAGCACGACCACGGAAACTCAACACGTGTTTCCACCAAAGCGGGATATACAACTGTCCACCCGCTTCCAAATTATATAGCTCCGTATCAAATCCCAACGGCCCGCCCATCAGGGTACTTGAAAAATATAACTTCGAGCCCCGTGTTGGCACAAAGAAATTATCGCGGGTATCCCTGGTCAAAGTAGCCCCAAACGAACTTTCAATCCGTCGGGGATCAGAAAAATAC
>Ga0118677_10002243_pt1 | contig 10564 bp, 8 predicted proteins | sample AliMusrvi5mmetaG_FD_86154 | JGI IMG/M metagenome (GOLD analysis project Ga0118677, IMG submission 86154)
AATGCTGCTAGTGTAGCATGGCCTGCGCAGCCGCCCGATCGCGGGCGAGCGGCATGCGATGCTCGACGCCCAGGTGGTCGCGGAATCGTCCCCACCACTTCTTTGATTTCGCCTTGGTTCGCTGGCCGGTCCTCGGGTCGTTCACGAAGATCGGCTTCTTGTACAGACTGGCCATTTGTGTCACCCTTGGGTAATGTTTCCTCCCCTTTTCCGGGACTTCCGGCAAGGGAGTGACAGTGTTGCTCGACGTCCGTGAATTGCAAGGCAAGTCCGCAAACAGGTTCGCCAGATTTCGTCATTCGTGCCGAGTGCGACCAGGTCGACGCGGTTCCCTGCGTATGACTTCCCAGGCAGCACGCCGTGGGCAGCCGGCCTCCACCCACGCACGCAGCTCGTCGAAACGCCACAGATTCGATCGCCCGACACGGACGGCGAGGGGAATCCGTCCGGCGGAATTCCAGATCTGCCAAGTGCGCGTCGAGACGCCGCATAGGGAGGCAGCCCGACGAGCGGTCAGGAGCAGTGGCTCAGGGGTGCGATTTTCTCGGCTGAGCAAGAGCGCCGTGTCGTCGTAATCGCGGTCACCTCCGATGTCGTGCATAAGCGGCCGGCCACTCGCTGGTTCACTGGGCAGGAGGATCGCTTCCCCCAAGATGACTTATGCCAGCGGCAAGCTCGATGTCCGGTTTTTCTGCCCGCCCAGGTCTCATCTGCCGCACCCAGAGCAGCGTTCGATTCATACACCATGTGAGAAAAGTGTCGGGACTTCACGGTCGGTCCGCCCTGCCAGGCGAATTGCCAATGGCTCTTCTAGCCGTGGCCGAGATCCTTTGGCAGAATCTCACTAGCACCATCAAGAGCGGGGGCGGTATACTACGGGCAATGACGTCCCTTGCCCTCGGCATAGGGGGGGTGGGATAATCGAAATCCTTGGGCCGGAAGAAGGTAATGGACCATGAGCGAGGTTCGGTATGATGAGATCGGCTATTGGTCGGAGATCAAACTCGACATCGTCCGCAATTATGCCGAGGCGTATTCAAAAGTGATGGCGAAGCAGGAGTGCATTCGTCGTTACATCTACGTTGATGCCTTTGCCGGCGCCGGCGTTCATATCTCCAAGCAGACTGGTGAGTTCGTTCTCGGTAGTCCACTCAATGCTCTTAATGTTCAGCCCCCATTCGGCGAATATCATTTCATCGACCTGAATGGCGGCAAAGCCGAAAACCTCCGGCAACTGGTGGGTAGTGATCCAACCGTGTCCATCTACGAAGAAGATTGCAACCAGGCTCTTATCCAAAAGATCTTTCCGCGAGCACGCTATGGCGACTTTCATCGAGCGCTCTGCCTCCTCGATCCCTATGCACTTAATTTAAACTGGGAGGTTGTTGAAACAGCAGGACAGTCGGGAAGCATTGAGATATTCTTGAATTTCATGGTCATGGACATGAACATGAATGTTCTTTGGAAGAATCCCGATAAGGTCTGTAAGTGTCAGGCAGAACGCATGGATGCCTTTTGGGGAGACAATTCTTGGCGCGGCATTCTTTACAAGAAAGCCCCGAGCCTGTTTGCCGACCTTGATCTCGAGGACAAAGCATCGAACAATGAAGTGGCCGCGGCGTATCGGGATCGCCTGAAAAAGGTCGCGGGCTTCAAGTACGTGCCTGTGTATAGCGACAATTACTTTTCCGGTCTGGCGACAATTAGAATTCCCGGTTGAAGGCGGGTGACGATCGTCGGTTAGACTGTTGCAGGTCTCCGTAGGAGGGGGCTTGTGATGGTCAAGGATCGGCAGGTGAAGCGATTGTGGCGGGCGTTGTCATCGGGAAAGACTCTGGCTCAGTCGGCGGACAAGGCAGGCATGGACGAGAAGACGGCGAGGAAGTATAGGCATCTTGGGCGGCTTCCCACCGAAGTCGCCCCGGAGCGAACTTGGCGGACACGGAACGATCCGTTTGCCGAGGTTTGGCCGGAAGTCTTCGAGCAGTTGCACGAAGCCCATGGTCTGGAGGCCAAGACGCTTTTTGCATGGCTTCAAACGAAGTACCCGGCGAAGTTCGACGACTCACAGTTGCGCAGTTTTCAGCGTGGCGTGAAGCGGTGGCGAGCGACGGCGGGGCCGGCGAAAGAGGTGTTCTTCAGCCAGGTGCATCATCCGGGGCGGTTGTGCGCCTCGGATTTCACGCATATGGAAAGTTTGGGCGTAACGATCGGCGATCAGCTCTTCGACCACTTGGTCTACCACCTCGTGTTGACGTACTCGAACTGGGAGTCGATCACGATTTGTTTCTCGGAGAGCTTCGAGAGCCTCAGCGAAGGGATTCAGAACGCCGTGTGGCAGTTGGGCGGCGTACCCCAGCGGCACCGAACGGATCGCATGAGTCTAGCCGTCAACAATGCATCGAACGAGAAGGAGTTTACGGAGCGGTACAAGGGGCTGTTGGGCTACTACGGCTTGGAGATGGAGAAGATCCAGCCCAGGGAACCGAATGAGAATGGAGACGCAGAACAGTCGCACCGTCGGTTCAAGGAGGCGGTAGAGCAGGCCTTGTTGATGCGTGGCAGCCGTGCCTTCGAGAATCGAGAAGCCTACGAGCGATTCTTGCAGGAGTTGGTGGCCGCTCGCAATCTGGGCCGGCGGAAGCGTTTCAACGAGGAACTGCCGAAGCTGCGTCAATTGCCCGAGCGGCGCCGGGAAAGCTACAAACGGCTTTTCCCACGAGTGGACCGGGGAAGCCTGATCCACGCCGATCATAACATCTATTCGGTCCCCAGTCGCTTGATGGGCGAGAAGGTCGAGGTGCGGCTGTACGTGGAACACGTCGAGGTCTGGTACGCCCAGCAGATGGCGGAGCGATTTCCACGCTTGCGTGGGCGAAAGAAACACGCAGTCAACTACCGGCACATTATCGACTGGTTGCTGCGGAAACCCGGGGCTTTTGAGAATTATGTGTATCGGGAAGAACTGTTTCCCACCAGCCGCTTTCGCATGGCCTATGACGTCCTGCGGGAAACACATCCGGTTCGGGGCCACAAGGAGTATTTGGGGATTCTCTACCTGGCGGCACGCCAGAGCGAGACGGCGGTGGACGAGGCGTTGCGGACGCTTTTGGCCAGCGACCAGCCCGTGACAAAGGCAGCGGTCGAAGCACTGCTCCACCGAGCGGAAGAAGGTCCGGCGGTCACCGAAGTGACCGTCGAGGAAGTGGACTTGTTGGGTTTCGATGACTTGTTTTCGCACAAGGAGGTGTGGGATGGGTTCCAAGGGGGATGTGAAAGAGAGGTTGATGGCCTGCTTGCGGGAGTTGCACTTGCCGATATTTCGGGAGTGTTTTGAAGAGCTAGCCCGTCGGGCGGTGCAGGAGACGTCCAGCTACGAGCAGTATCTGCTGGAACTGGCCGAGCGGGAATGCCAGGCCCGCTTGGCAAAGCGGACGGAACGGCTCCTGCACGATTCTCGATTGCCGCTGGAGAAGGACTTGGCGAGCTTCGACCTGGGGCGGCTTCCGGCGAAGGTTTCTCGCCAAGTGCGAACGCTCATGGAGGGCTCGTTCGTGGACCGTCGTGAGAACCTGTTGCTGTTCGGCAAGACGGGAACGGGTAAGACGCACCTGTTGTCGGCGATCGCCCAGGAACTGATCCGCAACGGACGGAAGGTCGTCTCCTGGCCCTGTGCCCTACTGGTGCAGGAACTGCTGATTGCCAAGCGGGACTTAAAGCTCAGCCGGGTGCTGAAGCGAATGTCCAAGTGCGAGGTGCTCTTGATCGACGACATCGGCTATGTTCAGCAGAGCCGGGAGGAGATGGAAGTGCTCTTCACTCTGTTGGCAGATCGATATGAGCGGGGCACGGTGATGCTGACCAGCAATCTGCCGTTCTCGAAATGGGAGACGATCTTCAAGGATCCGATGACGACGGCAGCAGCGATCGACCGTCTGGTACATCACAGCGTGATCTTGGAGTTAAACATCCCGAGCTACCGCTTGGAAGAGGCGAAACGGGCCAAGCCACCCCAGGCGGCATGAGACTGGAACGGGCATGTGCGGCGGCGTGAGGCGTGGGGCCCCCCTTTTGTTTCGCTCCGCTGCGCTACGCTTCACAAAAGGGGGGCCCCACGCCTCTGATTCTTGGAAGGGAATTCTAATTGTCGTTCAAGGGAAAGAGTAGTTGTCGCCGAACAGTGCCTGAGCCATTACCAATGAGAAACACTCGGGGCGCTATAATTTATTACCTGTTTTTCGCGTCACCCAATGAAACTGGCAACAGGATCGTATCCGATATCTTCAAGAAGTATCGCAATAGGGGGGCTGTGTGATGGCCACCAACTCTGCCATTGAATGGACCGAATCCACCTGGAACCCGGTCACCGGATGCACAAAGATCAGCCCAGGCTGCATGCACTGCTATGCTGAACGGATGGCGAAGCGGTTGCAAGCAATGGGGCAGCCGAACTATGCCAACGGATTCAAGGTGGCGATGCACGATCATGCTGTAGAGCTGCCGCTCACCTGGAAGAAGCCTCGGACAATCTTCGTCAACTCGATGAGCGATCTGTTCCATCAGGCAATTCCCGTCGAGTTCATTCAACGGGTCTTCGATGTCATGCGGCGAGCGGATTGGCATAAGTACCAGCTTCTTACGAAGCGATCCAAGCGCCTCCTGGAATTGGATTCCGAGCTACAGTGGCTGCCCAATATATGGATGGGCGTCAGTGTGGAAAATCAGGATTATGTCCACCGGATTGATCACTTGCGCGAAACCCACGCCCACACGAAGTTCCTATCGCTTGAACCCCTGCTCGGACCGCTGTCCAACCTCAAATTAAATGGCATCGGCTGGGTGATCGTGGGTGGCGAGTCGGGACCGGGTGCCCGCCCGATGAAAGAGGAGTGGGTCACCGAGATTCGTGACCAGTGCCAAGTCGCTGACGTTCCATTCTTCTTCAAGCAATGGGGAGGTGTCCAGAAGAACCGAACCGGCCGTGAATTAGAGGGTCGCACTTGGGACGAGATGCCCAGGTTGAATCCCATGCCTGACCGAAAGGCGTCTGCTCGTTGTCAATCGCTCGCACGGTGACATCATCGTTGAAGATGATCGCCGTACTTGCTCGCCGGCGGCTCGAAACAGTGATTACGCTCGCAGATCGTCCAAATACTCCGAGGCTGGTTGCACGCTGGTCACCAGCAAATTATCTCTTGCTCGCGTGCAGGCGACGTAGAGCAACTGCCGTTCGGTGTCGTAAACTTCCTGCAAATCAGCATCGTCGCCAACGGTTTCGATGCGCTCCTGCAATGGAATGATCTCGTCGTCGCAGGCCATCACCGCCACAGCACGGAATTCCAACCCCTTAGCCAGGTGCATCGTGCTGATCGAGACTTGGCCAGCTTCTGCTTCGACGCCATCATCAAGCACAACGAACGGCAGTCCCGCCTGTCTCGCAGCGACCTTTGCCCGCTCGAGTTGACCCGCAGAGCGAACGAAGATGGCGAATTCGTGAGGTAAGACGCCGGCCATCGATTGCTCTTTTATCCAGCCGGCAACTGCGTCTGCCTCCTCGCCTTCGCTGTTGAACTGCCGAATGGCTGGTGGGGGGCCATTGAAAACCGAAACCGTGTCGCCGCGATCCTCGCTGTTTCCGTCGATGTCCGTTACCGCCGGCCCGAGCAGGCGATCCGCTTGCATGCGGATTTGATGCGACGTTCGATAGTTCACTCGCAGCGTGCGGCTGCGGCCGCGGATGTCCACGCCCAGGGACTTCCACGAGAAGGGCTGCTGGAAAATACGCTGGCCGAGGTCGCCGGCGAAGAACAAGGCATTGGGCCGTCCCCCGCCGAGCGCGGCCAGAAAACGCATCTGGGAAACTCCGACATCCTGTGCTTCATCGACCACTGCGAAATCGAATGGCGCGGTCTTTCCCTTGGTAAAGATGGCAGCCAATCGCGCGAACATGGTCGGTTCGGTGATCAGGTTCTCGGCCCGCAATGCAGCGTGAACCTTCTCATAGATCGACCACAGAATCTGCCGTTGCGCTTCGGGCAACCGCGTCTTTCGCCCGAGCCGGGCCACATCGCGATACGCCTCCCAGCTATCCAATTGCCAAGCATCAACCACCTGCTCCCATTCAGTCAGGAGAAAATGCAGGCTGAATTTATGGTCGCCAACCGCCTTCGATGCCTCCCGCAACAGTTCCTTGATTTCCTGTTGACTGGCCAGCGATACCGGCCCCAGGTGCATCTTGTGCAGTCGCACCGCAATTGCCGAAAGCGAATGAACGTCAATCCGTTCAGCCAACTTCGGTTGGTTGCTCACCAAACGATTCAGGCGAGTAAGCAACGCGCTCGCCAGTGCGTCCGAGAAAGTTGTCAGTAGCACCCTCGCATCGGGGTTCGCACGGGCCAAGTAGACGGCGCGGTGCAGAGCGACGATAGTCTTGCCCGTCCCCGCGGAACCCGAAACCCGTGCCGGCCCGGTGTAGTCGCGTTCCACCCACTGCCGTTGCTCGGGGTGCAGGAAAACAGTCCACTTCTCCCAAGGGAAATCGAGTGCCCGCGCCAACTCCTCGACATTCGCCATCACGCGAAAACGTCGCTGGGCGTCGGGATGTTGGAATGGATCGACCGTGGCTGCGGCCGGCTGGGGAACACGTGGCTTTCCGCCCGTCGCCAGTTCGAGCAGCGCTTCCGCTGCTTCGCTTGGCAAATGGTCAGCGACAGCGAACAGCGTACCCTCACTGGCCGCGCGGACATCGGGCAACCACTCTGCCGGCACGCCATAGCCTAACAGATCATCGTCGGAAAACCGGTCGAAAAGCGATTGCGGCTTCGCCGCTGGCTTGCTGGGCTTCCCCTCGACATAGGCTGGAATGACGATCTCTTGAATCGTCTCGCGGATTTCCACAAGCTGCGCCGCGCCTGTCTTAGGATGCGTCTGCAACTTCCGTCGTTCCGCCCAGCCGTACGCCTTGTCGTGGTGATCGACGTAACAGAGCAGCAGGCTGCCTGTTGTTTTGTGAACAATCAGCCGAATGTCCGCATTGACCCGCACCGACCAGAAGTTCTTGTCTCGCGCCTTGTCGAGCTTGTGAAAGCTCAGGCTGGGACTCGTCGGGTTGAGTTGCAAGTCGAACGCCGTTGTTTTCACGGCCTTCTGCTCATCTCCAGTCAGCCTCGCGAGGCTATCGCTAAAAGTGTCGGCAATGCGAAATTCCATGTGAGCTATACCTTGAACACTTTCATCACCTCGTCGCCAAGGTGATTAATCACCTTCACCGCGATTCGCCCGCCCTTTGGTTTCTCGAAAGGGCGCGAGGTGTCGCTGTGCAGGGTTTCCCAAGCGTCCGCGTTGATCTCGGCTTTGAGTGTGGTCTTGAGCGCACTGTAGGGATCGTTCTGGCCGAGGAAGTAGGCGTGGCGAACGAAGAAGCTCTCTTCGTTGTAGTCGGTGTCGACGAACCAGCATGCAATCCCGTCGGGGCCGTCGCTGCGGACTTCACCAGTATTCGGGTGGAACACGTCCACGCCGTTGACCTTCACACGCAGCGAACCATCCTTTTCCGTCAGCAAATCGATGTCCGGTTCGCCAAAGATCACGAACAGATTACCCTTGCCGGTGTTCTTCAGATCTTCCGCCATGTGCAGGTCGGCGTTCATGCGGGCCTTGAGCACGGGAATGCGACCGAGCTTGCTGAACTCGGTCGAATGGGCGTCGAAGTTGAAAGCGCAAGCAATCAGCACATCGAAGCCCGCATCGCCAGCCTCGCGAGCAGCGAGCACCAGGTCTTGCCGCTGCACCGTGCCGAACTCAGGGCCAATGATGATGGCTGCGCGGCGCTCGGTTTCGCCCTCGAAGTATCGCCCCTCGGCACAGACCATTTCTCCGGGCCAGGGGGTGAGCGCGGTGAACGTGATGCGGCCCTCTTTGTGTGCCTGCTGGACGCCGGCCACCTTGAGGTTCTCCATAATCATTTGGGCAAAGGTCTGTTTATCGCCGCTGGCGTCTTGCTGCAACGGATCGATGAGGTCGTCGTTTTCGTCGACGCCCAGCATCCGATGCGGGCTGAGGCTTTCGACCGTGAATGGTCCCGCGACGCGGACCTTCTTCGGGTCCGGATACGGTTTGTCGTAAAGGAACTCAAACTCCGCCTTGGCGGCGATGGACTTGTCGATCTCCTGCTGCCGGGCGATGCGGGCCTGCCACCATTCGGCGTGCAGCTTCTTCGCCGCGTCCGGCCACTGGGCGTCGGCCTCGCGCGGAATCTCCCACTCCTGCCAGGTCTTCTTGAGCGCGGCGTTCAGCTTCTCGCGCAACGGCTCCAGCTTCGCCTGCCACTGGTCCCAGATGACATCGATCTCCGCGTTGTTGGCGATGGACTTGAGCGTGACATGCGGCACGCGCTCATAGACGAAGCCGTGGCGGATGTTCCCCTGCACGGGCTGCGAGCTCGGCGCGGTGCGAGTGACTTCGGCTTCCTTGAGCTGGCCATTGCGGGAATCGGCCAGCAGGTAAAAGGGATAACGCGCGCCCATGATGCGGGCCCGGGCCAGCGCCAGCGCCACGCGCGAGGTGTCAATCGTGATCCAGCGGCGGCCCCATTGCTCGGCGACCATCGCGGTGGTGCCGGAACCGCAGGTCGGGTCTAGCACGAGGTCGCCGGGGTCGGTGGCCATGAGGAGGCAGCGTTCGACCACAGAAGTGCCTGTTTGCACGACATAGACCTTGGGATCAGCTCTGCTTTGCACGCCGCCCAAGTCGGTCCAAACATTGTTCATCGCGAATACCGGAAAATCCTCGAAATATCGAACGTAGGCCATCTTCCGCGACGTAGGCTCAACTCGTCTGGCCTTTAGTAGGTTTGCCATGCGAGGTTCATCCGTTTTCCAATAGCCAGGTTCCGGTCTGTAAACCTTCCCCTCGTAAGCCACATCGTATCGGGTGCCGGGGCTCTGGCTCGTAATTGTGTCCTTCCGAAAGATGCGTGAACCAGACGGGAGTTCTGAGTGTTCCTTGAGATAGGCATTCATGGGCACACGCTCGCCATTAGGTAACTCAAGCTCGGTGTATTTTGTCCCACCATCCGCCCCCACCTCTTTGGCATGGTAGAGCTGGCGAAACTTTGCCGAGGAAGCGTCTCGTGCATACCAAAGGATGTAGTCCGCGACTCCGGCCAGCCTGTTATCAGTCTGCCCACCGGTTTTCACAAATGTGATGAAGCCAAGGAAATTTTGGTCGCCGAATACTTCGTCAAGCAACGCCTTCACGCGATGCGCATTCTCATCGCCGATCTGCACGAAGATGGAACCGGAATCGGTGAGGAGATCGCGGGCGACGGTGAGCCGGTCCCGCAGGTAGGTGAGGTAGCTGTGGATGCCGTCGCGCCAGGTGTCGCGGAAGGCTTTGACCTGCTCGGGCTCGCGGGTGATGTGGTCGGCCTTGCCGTCCTTTACGTCGCGGCTGGTGGTGGACCACTGGAAGTTGCTGTTGAACTTGATGCCGTAAGGCGGGTCGAAGTAGATGCACTGCACGCGCCCACGCAGGCCCTCACGCTCGGCCAGGCTGGCCATTACCTGGAGGGAGTCGCCGAGGATCATGCGGTTGGACCAGTTCTGGTCGTGCTGATAGAACTCGGTCTTGGCATCGCCTGCGGGCACGCCGTTGAAGTCGGCGAAGAGGTCGAGCTGTTGATGCTTCCCCGCCGCTTTGTCGGCCGCTACCTTCTCCGCCTGCGACTGCCGTAGCAGATCGTCAATCAAAACCTTGGGATGAACCTTTTCCTGGATGTACAGCGGTGGCGCGTGGACGACCAGATCGGACCAGTCTTGCTCGTCCTTGCCTCGCCACACCAATTGCGGATCGAGATCGGTGTTGCGGGGATACTTCACCGGCACCGGTCGCTGCTGCTCCTGCTTCACGACCGATTGGTATTCCGCAGTGGGAATGTTCTTCCGCTTGTCGGCGTCGTGCGTGATCGTTTCGACGCTCTTATTGGTGGTGGCTTTCTTTGCCATGCTTGGTTTCCTTACGTGGCCGGCTGGGCCGAAACAGAATCGATCATTTCGTTGAACTTGGCTTCGACCTTCGCTTTGAAATCGGACTCGATTTCGTAAACCTCGGTGAATTCCGCAAACGCCCAGCGGCCGTAGCTGCCAAGGTGATTTACGCCGGGCACCCAGTAGGTGTCCATCGTCGATTTCTTCTCCTTGGCATCTTCCCGCCGATAGCCCTTGATCTCGACCACCAGGTGCAAGAGATCGGGCGTGCCATCGGGAAGCAGCCCGTGGCCATCGTCCACTAGGACAATGAAGTCGGGGCGATACTTCCGCATTTCGCTGCCGTAGCGGTAGGGCACTTCCATGCCGAGATTGTGGTTCTTCACGTAAGTCTTCACCTGGGGATGCGATTCCGCGACCCGACAGAATTCCGCTTCCCAGTCGCTATCGAGAATCACCCAGTTGATGTGGCAGCGGTCGGAATTGGTTTCCCAACGATCGGTTTTGCTCGTATTGAAGCGGACATGCATGGTCGAGCCGGTGGGGTTGTACGGGTCGAGCAAAGCCTTGATGGGACG
>Ga0118677_10015530_pt1 | contig 10564 bp, 6 predicted proteins | sample AliMusrvi5mmetaG_FD_86154 | JGI IMG/M metagenome (GOLD analysis project Ga0118677, IMG submission 86154)
GTATAGTCTAATCGTGAGGATGAGTTGAAATAATTTAACTTTAAACTAGCAATATTCCTTTTGGTTGATAACTTTGCATTTGTTAGTGGATTATTATTTTGGCTTGGTAGGTTTTGGTCTTTATCAAAATATTGTTCGGAAAACTCCATTCTAATATCTTTGTAAAGATCATACCCAAATCCAGTTAGCACATTTACATTGTTAAATTGGCTATTATTTCTTTGTTCCCATCTGTCATCGTTGGGGTTGAATTTTGTTCCATTATCATTGAGGAATGTAAAATTGTTTTTGCTACTAAAATATTCCGTATTAATAAGGTAATCGAATTTTCCTATTTTTTGACTTATATTGGGTGCTAGCTTAAAAGTATTAAATGATGAATATGAACTCATAATGCCAGTGTGAATAAGATTATCTGAAGCCTTTAACGTTTTTATATTAACTGTGCCGCCAATTCCACCCTTGCCAAGTACAGAAGGGGTATTACCTCTATATATCTCTACTGATCTTATTTCTGAATATGGTATTGAACTTAGGTCGACTCCAATTCCAGAGGAATCATTCAGAGGAATTCCATCCAGTAAGACCATTACCTGATCACTGGAAGCTCCTCTAAGAGAAATACTAGAGAAGCTACCAAGCCCGCCTGATTGTCTTACCTGAACACTGGTTTCCTTTTCTATTACTGTTGCTAAGTCTTGAGATGCGGATATTTGATCTTTTTTTATTATCGTAGCAAATGATGAGCCAGCATCAGTATCTCCTGTTTGAACCTCTCCTTCAACGGTTACAGTTCCTAAAAAGAGATCCGATGCCTTTATGTCGTTAGAAAATAATAATATTAATAAGAGTAGGAGCTGCAATATTATCCTCTACTTCTCACAAAAGGTTATAGCAACAGGATTAAGTCCGGTGGAGATTGGGCCTGCTTTTATAGTGTCGGTTGTTGTATCAAGGATGTACATGCCCATATGTGTATTTGAAAAATCAGCTATCCAAAGACTTCCTCTGCCGTCGAATGCAATGTCAGAAATATCTCTATCACCGCTGTCTCCTATTCCAGCTACATTAGGAGCATCAACAGCTCCAGTTGTTGGATTGAAAGATCTTAATGCAGTATTGCCCCCATCGGGACTGATATATTCAACGAAGTATCCTTTGGTTGGGCTTGTAATATCAAGATAGGTTATAGTCCCTTTAGCCTTATAGATTATGTTATGATTTGGTTCATATGTGTTTGCATTTACCTTTTGAATCCCACTGAAGTTTTGATAATCTGTCCATGTTGTTGAGAACCAAGCAGGATTATCTGGATATATAGTGCCTGCTACGTAGATAGTGCCACTATTGTATATTAATCTTCCACTTGGATTTCTTATATCAAGTTTAATCCCTTTTAACCCTGATTCTCCCTGACCGGTATCTATTTCTTGGTCTGTATCTGTATTAAAAACGGCTATATAAGAATCATTAGAAGGAGAATAAAACGCATCTAATCTCTGTAAAATAATAAAAAGTTTATTACCTATTATTATTCCTCTACTCATTCGTGGCGGTGTTACTCCACCGTCAGGGGAATAGGCAGAAAGATCTAATTCGTCTATCTTAAATTCAGCATCATTTTGTGCAGAAGGATTTATTATCCATATTTTGTTATTTAGGTTCCTGAGTAAGTAAGCCTTGGTTTCATTTAAGAAAACTATGTCAGATGGGTTTGATCTTGATGCTGGGTCTGCATCATCGGTTGAATATTGATAGATACGTTCCGCTGGATTATCTAGGTCAAACTTTACCACACTACCGTTTACTCCCCAGTTGAGTCTCTCTATTCGATAAACGTATTTTTCATCGCATGTTATTGAAAGATCTTTTGAACTTGTTGGTGCTATTTCCGTAATAGTTGTTCTTGGCTCTGTTACGCTTATTACTGAATATGCTCCAGTACCCACAATATCAGTTGTTGCAATTACAGCAAATTTGTCTGTTTGAGGTAGACTTGCCTGTGAGTCGTGATTAGCTTTACCGCATGCGAAAAAAGTTAAAAGGATCAGAAATGAAAAAAACTTTTTGTAGGAAAAAAGAAAAAGATTCATGAGTTCCTCCTCGGGATACGCTCTCGGCAGGTTCTCGGGCTTACGACTTTTACGTCGCTTACCGTTGCGGGACAGCTCCGGATTCTCACCGGAATTCCCCTGACGGGAGGTTTTGACTAGATGTTATATTTTTATTGGTTTGAGTTTAATAAGTCAACTCATACTTTCAAAGTACAAAGTCAATATCAACGATGAAATTGATCTCTTGATCCGTTATTTCTGCAGGAAAAACAGGGAAGGGGGCAGAGTCTTTTATGGCTTTTATACCGGCATTATCTAGGAGGTCAGACCCACTAGAGTTTAGTTTTTCTATGTTACCTTGTATTGATCCATTTTTTTTCAAAGTGAATTTAAGTTTTACTATACCGGTCAGTCCTCTTTTTTTTGCATATATAGGATAGTATTTGTGTGAATGGATACTTTTTAGTACCAGACCCATATAATTGTTTTTTATCCAGAGCCCAGTTCCTCCACCTTCTCCAGAACCAGGGTTCCCACCTGAATTTACATTATTTATAGTGTTTTTGGTGTCAGGAGTGTCTATGAACATATTATTACCGATATTTTTTTGAGACATTCTACTTGTGTTGCCATTGCCTATCTTTTTATTGGGGTCACCCTCTATGCTTACATCCGTTATATCTTTATCGCTATAATGCTTGATTATATGGTCTACGGATATGAACAGGAATAGGGATAGAACGGCTACGTGTATAAGTATGGATAGTATTAACGGCGTGCCTTTCTTCATACAAAAGCCAGTTTATACCAAGTTGCATAAAAAAGCCCCGGTCTTTTTTAAGACCGGGGCATATAAGTTCTTTAGAACTTTTTAATTATACAAGACCCTGTTCAAGCATAGCGTCTGCGACTTTCTTGAAGCCTGCAACGTTAGCACCGAAAACATAGTCATTCTTTCTGCCATATTCCTTTGATGTACTTAAGCACTCATCGTGAATACTCTTCATGATGTTCTTTAATTTTGTATCAACTTCTTCTTTGCTCCAGCTTAGTCTCATGCTGTTCTGTGACATTTCCAGCCCACTGCATGCAACTCCACCTGCGTTTGATGCTTTACCAGGAGAATAAAGAATTCCGCTGTCCCTGATTACCTTCATAGCTTCAAGTGTGCAGGATAGGTTGGAACCTTCGCCGATGCACTTACAGCCGTTCTTTATCAATTCCTTTGCATCATTATCATCAAGTTCATTTTGTGTTGCGCATGGAAGAGCCACGTCGCATTTTACGCTCCATGGACGTTTTCCGGCATGGAATTTTGAACCTGTGAATTTTTCAGAATAATCCTTAACTTCATCCCTTCCGCTTGCTCTCATATCTAGAAGGAAGTTTATCTTTTCTTCATCAAGACCCTTTTCATCGTGTACGAATCCGTCAGGTCCAGAGATTGTTACTACTTTTCCGCCTAACTCTGTTACCTTCTGTGCGGCACCCCAAGCTACGTTGCCGAAACCGGATACAGATACAGTTTTTCCTTCAAAACTTTCACCCTTTGTCTTTAACATTTCGTCAGCAAAATAAACAAGACCATAGCCAGTTGCTTCAGGTCTCATTAAGCTTCCGCCCCATTTCTGGCCTTTACCTGTAAGAACGCCTTCAAAATTTGTTGTAAGTCTTTTGTATTGTCCATACATGAAACCAATTTCACGTCCACCAACACCAATATCTCCAGCAGGTACGTCTACGTCTGCGCCTATATGTCTATATAGCTCGCTCATGAAACTCTGGCAGAAACGCATAATCTCAGCGTCTGTTCTGTTCCTAGTGCTAAAATCAGAACCACCTTTTCCACCACCCATAGGTAGCGTTGTAAGTGCGTTCTTGAATATCTGTTCAAAACCCAAAAACTTAATGATGCTTAAGGTAACAGAAGAATGGAATCTTAATCCACCTTTGTATGGTCCTATAGCGCTGTTGAACTGTACTCTGAAACCTCTGTTCACGTGGATCTTACCTTTGTCATCCATCCATGGAACTCTAAAAATTATCTGTCTTTCTGGCTCAACGATCCTTTCTAAAATGTTAGCAGTTCTGTACTCCGGATGCTTCTCTATTACTGGTTCAAGAGAATCAAAGACTTCTCTTACAGCCTGTAAAAACTCGTTTTCTCCGGCATTTCTTTTCTTAACACTCTCAAAGACTTCATTTGTGTATGACACGACAGCTTCCTCCTAGTTATTATCGGGAACTTTAATTTGACTCGGGAAGAGAATCCCATCCCCTACAAGCACAGTGGTATAGAACCAAAGCAATAGTATGTAAAGTATATTAAAGATGTTTTAGTCATGGAGCGTTAAATTATTTACATAGGCCAATTAAGCTTGAAAATCAGAAAGTTGCATATAAAGGATGTTGGTATTATAACTCTGTTGTTGTTGGCTTAAGAATAGTTCCTTTACCTTTTCTGCCATTCAAGATTACTTCTAATGGCGCTTCAAGTTTTATATGTCTTACAAGAGGACTTTCATATACCGCTGGTTGTTCTTCTAGCCATTCCCAATCTATAAAATCACCAAAACTATTTACAGGTATAGTAAGGTATCCTATTTCCAGTGACGTAATATTGTGGAAGAAATGTGAACCATGAGAAGGATCTATGTTGAAATTCTCAAGTGCCACTTCTATCATTACGCCAGCCTTAGATATTTGGCTCCAGTTTACAGGTATGCCTAGCCACGGATCCGATGTTCCCCATCTTCCTATGCCTATGAATAGTCCATTCGCTTTTATTGTCTGATTAAGCTTTCCTATCTCTTCAGCTATCTTTGGTGTGTTTGCTGCATTAAAATCATTAGGACGTACATATATTATGTCGCGAATATCTCTTATTATACCGTTGCCTAGAACGTGAGTGGAATTACATAATATTTTTTTCTGTGGGATATCGGCGACCTCAATATTTGACTGTTCCTTGTCCGAGATCATTGGTCTTATCTGTAGAAAATAGAATTTATGCCTTTCGCCTTTCTTCTTTGCAAGATCGACTGCAAACTCTATTTCAACAGCACTTCCTAATCCGACCTTACCAAGATCAAGTATGTCTGTTAATAAGCTAGCAAGTGGGAATATGTTGGACTTAAGTATATGTGCGAATGATACGAACTTTAATCCATTGTAATGGATACCGTCGTGGATCATATCGTTGTCAATGTCGTAAGTGCTGCCGAGCAGATCAAGCGTCCCATCTTTTTCTGCGCGTGAGAGGGATTCTTTTCTAAGTGTTACACTCTCGTTCCAATTAAGAGCCTTATCTGGAACAGACAGATCTATTGCATAAAAATCTCTTTGGCTGTTCTTTATAGAATAATCTGTTGTAAAGAATTGTGGCAGTACATCGGGATGTTTAGGTGAGAACTGAAGGACATTCTGTCCTTCCATTATTGATTTTCCAAGCCCAAGGGCCACATAAGCGACCCCTTCTTCACGTTTCATATTGGAAACAGGGAAGAAGTTTATGGTCCTGGCGACACCGGAAAAATCTGGATAATAGAGGTCGTCATAAGTACGACCAGCTATTTGCTGGATTATGATTCCCATCTTTTCTTCTTCTATTCTGTTCGATGTTGCATCCAAGTAGGCTTTAGACGCCTGATAATATACAGACGCATAAACAAGTCGTACAGCATCTAGAAGTTGTTTTAAACGTATTTCTAAGTCTGGGTGATTGTTGGGCACCATATATGTTGAATATATGCCGGCAAAAGGTTGTGCGTGAGAATCTTCCAATAAACTGGAGGATCTTACGGCTAGAGGATAATTTATGTATTTAAGCATGGTGTATAGATTGTCGTGTAATTCCTTTGATACACCTGCCTGAAGGAATTTTTCAGCTATTACTTTATCGTCTGTTTCTTCCAGTGCTGGTCTTGAAAGATTATTTGTCTTCATGAATTTATCAAATTCTTCTGTACCAATTACAAAAGTGATAGGGACCTTTATATCTACGTTGGAATATTTTTCCTTTAATTGATTTGTGTGCCTTTGAGCAAGCAAGACGCTGACAAAAGCTATACCTCTTGCCTTGCCCCCAAGGGAACCGGAACCTATCCTTGTAAAACGGCACTGAGGATCGAACCTGTCTGGTGTAAAATCAGCAATTATACCCTGCCTGGACCTGTAACGTGATATTGAAAGAGATTTTATTATATCCTGTCTGAGTTCTTCAACATCCTTATAATCTTCCAGTGTTCTAGGACGTAGTTCACTTGCAAGCAGGAATTCTCCCCTAGCCATTAACCATATGGAAAAGTGATTTCTCTGTGCGTGATATTTTAAGGATTCTTCCGGAACAGTTCTTAATTTCTTCTCAAGCTCCTTCATGTCCTGAGCACGAGTTACTATATCGCCGTTAGGCATCCTAAAGATAAAATCACCGAAACCAAGATTGGCCCTAAAAAATTCTCTGAGCTCTTGAAGCATTGTAGGAGAGTTTTTATCCAGAAAATCTGCTCCCTCGGAATTAGCTCGTCCTCTGTGTTCAGGCTCAGATGAATGCATTATTATTGGAAGGTCAGGTATTATGTTCTTTGATTTTTTTATCAGTTCAAATCCAGCCTCTGCTTCCTGCTTCCCATTCTTTGGGAACCTTACGTCGGATATTATACCTATCAGATATTCTTTATAATCAATTATTATCTTTACGGCTTCTTCGTAGCTAGTGGCCAGAAGTATTTTTGGCCTAGTACGCATCCTGAATATTTTTTGGTTCTTATTCAGACTCTCTGACATGAGTGATCTTGTCTGCGCCATTACCTCATAGTAGAGTGCTGGCAGAAAAGATGAATAATTCTTTATTGAATCCTCGACGACCAATATGATCCTGACATTAGCGATCTCTGTGTCTGGTTTTGCATTTAGTTTGTCTTCAATTAGCTTTATTATCGCCAAAAATATTTTTGTATCACCATTCCACGAGAATATACCATCAAAACTCTTATCCAGTCTTTCTTTTGGGATATTGGAAAGTTTTGATGGGGCATGAGTTATAAGCACGGTGGAGGTGTGTGGATAGTTTCTCTTTATGTCAGCACAAAAATCTACGGCATCAACATCTTCAAGTTGAAGGGTCGTTATGACCATGTCATAATTCTTTTCCTTCAACATCTTTAATGCCTTTTCTGCGGTTTCCACCTGGGTTATACGAGGAGCGTAGTGAAGATGAAAATCTATGTACTCACTGAAGATACGTTCTGTAAGCTGGCCATCTTCCTCAAAGATAAAAGCGTCATACAAACTGGAGACAAGGAGTATCTCCTGTATGTGATGAGGTTGAAGTTCGTAAAAGCCCCTGAGTTCGGGGACATTGTTCTTAAATGTAGTCACATGATTGTCATAAATTATTTTCAAGGAATTTGCTATATTTTTCTTAATATATATCATAAAAATCATACAGATTTTGGGAGGTGTATATGAGCATTATGGATGTAATGAAGCTTCGTAAAAGCGTTAGGGCTTTTAATACTGAGAAAAAAATAAGCGATGCTGATCTTACTAGAATTTTAGAAGCTGGAAGGATAGCCCCTTCTGCAAAGAATATGCAGGAGTGGAAGTTCCTAGTTGTAAAAGACAGGTCCTTATTGAAGCAGTTGGTCCCTGCATGTAAGGATCAAAGGCCTGTCGGAGAGGCTTATGCCGTTATTGTTGGTTGTTCAGATATGACGGACTACATTATGACTTGTGGGCAGCCTGCCTATACTGTGGATATTGCCATCTCTTTGGAGCACATGGTGCTTATGGCGGCTGAATTGGGAATAGGAACATGCTGGATAGGTGCTTTTTACGAGGATAGAGTCAAAGAGATATTGAACATACCAGCAAATGTGAGAATAGTTAATATGTTGACACTTGGTCATCCAACTCAGGATCTAAAGAACATTGTTACAACTACAAGAAAAGAACTCAAAGAAATAGTTTGTTACGATAAATGGTCTTTCTAGAATTTAATAGGAGTTAGCTGATGAGAAAAACTTTATATGTCTTTTTAATGTACATACTTCTTTTTACTTTAACGGTTTATGCTCAAGATGCACATAAGGCCAAATACATCTTTTTGTTTATTGGTGACGGTATGGGTATTATTCACGTTAACGCTACAGAAGCTTATAGGGCTGCTCTTGAAGGTAAAATAGGGAATAAAAAACTTAATTTTACCCAGTTCCCTTCTGTTGCTGTTGCTACTACTTACGCCGCGGATCGTTACATAACTGATTCTGGAGCTGCAGGGACTGCTTTGGCGACCGGGAATAAAACTGCTATTGAGACTATAAGCATGGATGCCTCTAAGAGAAAGAAGTTCAAGAGTATTGCACGAATGGCCAAAGAAAAAGGGATGAAAGTGGGTATTGTGACCACTGTGTTTATGAACGACGCTACTCCTGCTGTGTTCTATGCGCATCAATCTAACAGAAGTATGCTTAAGGAGATCTCACGTGAATTGGCCACAAGTGACTTTGATTTCTTTGGAGGTGGAGGGCTTTTAAAAACAAAAAATGCCTCGGAGTTATTGGCAAGCAATGGATATAGCTATTTTGAAAACAAGAGGGTCTTAGACGATATAAATAAAAATCATGGAAAAGTCTATCTGGCGTGTCCCGTTAGAGATGAAGCAGAGGCCTGTAGATACTCGATAGATCAAAACTCAGAGGATATACCACTTAAGGATATAACCAAGAAAGCTATAGAGGTCTTGGATAACCCTAATGGTTTTTTTGTTATGATAGAAGGTGGAAAGATAGATTGGGCTGCTCACGTTAATGATGCTGGTTCTGTATTTGGCGACGTAATTGCATTTGATGATGCGATAGCAGAGGCTTTAAAGTTTTATCAGAAGCATCAGGAAGAAACCCTTATAGTTGTTACGTCTGACCATGAGACCGGAGGAATGTCCTTGGGTACAGCATCTATGGAATATGATCTGGCTCTTGCAAAGATCAAAAATCAGAAAATATCAGTGTACGAACTGGATAAAATGATAAACGAATATAAGTCTAAGCATACGCCAGATGCATCAAAATTATCTGATGTGATGCCGTTCGTCACAATGAATTTTGGTCTTGGAGATAAAAAGAAAGGGCTTGAACTAACTTCCGACGATAAGGTCATTCTGAATAATGCTTTTTATGAAACGATTAATTCAAAGAAAAAACAAAAGAATAAGGACTCAGAAGTTTTTTCAATGGAAGTGTCTAGGATGCTAGATCAAAAAGCAGGTATATCATGGGCCACGTTTGTACATACAGGAGCTCCTGTTCTTATTTTTTCTAAAGGTAATGGGGCGGATCTTTTTAAAGGGTATATTGATAACACCGACGTACCAAAAAATATAATAAAGGCGGCTGGACTTAATAACTGATTTTTGAGATAAGAATAGAATTATGTATGTTGTAACTGGTCTATTAACTGAGATATGGATATTACTTCTTGCGATGTCTCCCTATCTTATCTTTGGATTTGCACTTGCTGGTGTGCTTAAGGTATTAGTCCCTGAAGAATTCCTTCTAAAACACCTGTCTGGGAAAAAATGGACTACTGTATTTAAAGCGGCCTTTGCTGGTGTGCCGCTGCCTTTATGTTCCTGTGGTGTAATACCAGTTACTGCGCATCTTAAAAAATCTGGAGCTGGAAGAGGGGCTGTAATTGCTTTTCTAACGACTACTCCTACAACAGGTATAGATTCTATCTTTGCTACCTTTTCACTGCTTGGATGGGGTTTTGCCCTTGTTAGAATAATAGCTTCTTTTTTTATAGGTATAATAGCTGGATTATTTTCTAACCTACTTTACTCTGATCAAAATAATAATAATGCCTCATCTGATCCAGAGGCTTGCACTGGAACTTGTGAGGAACAGAAACATTATAATGGTGTCTTTGGAAGAATTAAGAATATATTCGAATATGCTTATATTGAACTTGTAGATGACATAGGTAAGTGGCTGATTATCGGAATAGTTGCCGGTGGTGTTATCTCTTATTTTGTTCCCACAGAGTTTGTACAGAGTTATCTAAGTAATCCATTTTTCTCTTATCCATTGATGCTTCTTCTAGCTGTCCCTACATATGTATGTGCTACAGGTTCTATAGCTATAGCGGCCTCTTTAATAATAAAGGGAATGAATCCAGGAGCTGGTCTTGTTTTTCTTATAGCAGGTCCTGCTACAAATGCAGCGACAGTCTCTTTTGTTGGAGGAAAACTTGGTAAAAAGACCCTCTCTATATATCTTGCGTCTATAGTTATAGGTTCCGTAACTTTTGGTCTTCTTATGGATCTTATATGGCCAGGTTTTGGTCACCAGATAAAATCGGTGTCTGATGCTATGGATATGTTGCCATACTGGCTGGAATTTATATGTGCCATTGCTCTTGTTATTTTCATTTTTAGAGGCTATGTACTAAAAATGCTTAAGATCTTTAAGGCGGATCACCTAGATAAAATAGATATGAAAATAAAAGTATCA
>Ga0118677_10015531_pt1 | contig 10564 bp, 6 predicted proteins | sample AliMusrvi5mmetaG_FD_86154 | JGI IMG/M metagenome (GOLD analysis project Ga0118677, IMG submission 86154)
ATCCGAAACTCGCATTTTCAAATCTTGAAGTGGCATTAAAGAATCTGAAATCATATTCGGAAACTGATGCGAATCATATTTTTGCTATTGGTTATTGTTTTGGTGGTTATATAGTATTGAATGCTGCAAAACTTGGAGCCGACCTGAAAGGAATAGTTAGTTTTCATGGCGGACTTGGTGGCGCTGCAGCAGACAGATCATTGCTGAAAGCAAAAATGCTGATTTGTCATGGAGATAGTGACAAGTTCGTTATACAGAAAGATGTTGACGTGTTTAAACGACAGATGGATTCTATAAAAGCGGATTACACTTACAAGTCATACGCAAACGCAACCCATGCTTTCACAAACTCCGAAGCAACAAATATTGGCAAGAAATTCAATCTTCCGATAGCATACAATGGAAAAGCAGATACAGCATCATGGAATGACATGCAAGACTTTTTCAGAACAATATTTAAAACACAGTAACGCTCTTTTCTGAAAATGAAATAAAAAAGGATGAATCCTATTATATAAACTCGGGCGGCGGCGTAACCTTCTCCGGCGGGGAACCGCTGCTGCAGGCGGATTTTTTAACGGAACTTCTGACCGAATGCAAAAAGATCGGGCTGCACTGCGCCATCGAAACCGCGGGGAATGCGGAATGGTCCGTATTTGAAAAAATCCTGCCGCTTACCGACTTGTTTTTATATGACATAAAAATTGTTGATGAAAAACTGCATGAAAAAATGACCGGCACCGGCAACAAAAGGATTATCGAAAACCTGAAAAAATTGGCAAATGAAGACACGGAGATTTGGGTAAGGACCCCCGAAATCCCCGGCGTAAACGACGCACCGGAGGAGAAGCAAAAGTTTGCCGGTTTACTGGCTGAACTTCAAACGGTCAAAAAGCATGTTTATCTGCCGTATCACGCCTTGGGTGACAGCAAGTATAAAAGCCTGGGGTTATCGCCGCCTTTTCAAATCTGATTAAATATTTTATGGAAGGAAACGGAATTTTGAAGAACAGGTTAAATTCGAACAATAAGGTGCCCAACAAAGAGCTTATTATTTTTTTAATGAGCACCTTTTTTTACACCAATATGACCTCGATGGTGAACAACTTCCGCCAGGCTTATCTGATCAATGTTTTGCAGCTTGGCAGCAGCACAGTGTCGCTTATCAATATGATTTGCGCTGTAGCCTGTTTCGCGCTGAGCTTTTTCTATGCGATGATCGTCGACCGCCCGCCGCAAAATTCCAAGGGTAAGTTTAAACCGTTTGTCAAAATGGCAACAATACCCTTGGGTATAATAGCTGTGCTGATGTTTATAACACCGAGATTTCCGCTGCCTATCATGGTGGCGTATTTGTGCATCGTCACAATTTTGAACGGCGCCGCTTCTTACTTTGCCGGTACGGTTAACACAATCGCTTATGTTATAACCCCAAGCAATGTCGAACGGGAAAAAATTCTTTCATACAGAGGTGTTTCAAACGCGATTGCCGGTTCGGCCCCCTGGGTTATTGTGCTCGTCATAGGGCTGCTGAGAAAGCCCGGCATTATTAAGACAGAAGAAATGATGTATATTGTTTCGGCTGTGCTTTGTTCGGTTGTCGGCACCGTTACCATGGTTTTGGGCATGCGGGTTGTCAAGGAGCGGACTGTTTACGGTGATAAAAAGGAAAATCCGCTTCTCGGTTATAAGGATATAATAAAAAACAAATACGCTTTGCTTGTGGTAACAAGCGAGTTAATAATGAATATCAGAAATATCAGCGGCTATCTGGGTATTTTTCTTGCGACCGCGCTTCTGGGAGACCCCAGCAAATATATTTTGTTCGGGCTGCCGACAGATATCGGCGCTTTTATCGGTATGCTGATCGTCAATGTTTTGCTGAAAAGATTCAACAGCAAACAAATATATATATGCTCCGGTGTGTATTCGCTTTTCGCGAATATCGGCGCTTTTTATACCGGGGTGTTGTTTTTCAGGAATCCGGGCAATTTTTCATTCGAAGCGGCATTCTTCGGGTTCCTGTTTCTGATAGGAATGCAGTACGGAGCTTCCAATCTGCTGCCAAGTATGTTCCAGGCTGACATCCTTGAAGACTTGGAGGTTAAAACGCATAAAAGGCTTGACGCGAGCCTCGGCTTTTTTATCGGTATCGGCGGGACGGTAAGCAACGCGATCGTTTCGACAGTAGCGCCGCTGATTCTTTACGGCAAAAACTCCCTTATTCATTATTTGCCGCCGGTTTTGAGAACTGTCGAAGGCGTGACAAAAACTATTTATCTAACGCAAACCTACCATTCCAAAGTGATGATGCTTGTTTTTTACACAATATTTAACGGCTCGTTTATGCTTTTTGCCGGCATTCCGTTCCTCTTCTACAAGCTGACAGGGAAAGAGCGAAGCCGGGTGCACGCGGAGGTGCTTGCATACAGGGCAAGCATCGCGGAAAATGATACCGGTAACAAAGTAGAAGTTCCTGAAAATCAATAAACAATATAAATCGAGCCCCGGCCGAAAGCCGGGGCTCGAATGATAACTATCAGCTATTCTGTTACAGCCAGCAGCATACTCCATGCCGGCAGAGCGGGCAGGACAAACACATTGTAGCCGCCGTCCGAACCGGTGCAGGGCACAACGGTTTCCAGCATATTTTTATCCAAAACCCGCAGGGTAATTTTATCGGTCAGAACCTTCAAAGTCAGCCCTTCGGCTATATCCATGCTTTGGTTAAGGATGGTGAGGATTTTTTGCCCATAGGCGTTTTCCCTTGCCCAAAGGCCAATCTTATGAAGCGAGGAAACATACGCCGGGACAGTGTCTTTGGTCAGCCAGCGGACGACATTTTTGCATTGCTCCGATTTTGAGTGGCTGAGCACAAAACTCCACGGGTAATAGCCGGAAACACAGACCCGCCCGCCGAGCTTGTTTTCAAAGATACCCATGCTGCAGGCGGCTTTGATTTTGCCGCCGTAATCGACTGCTTTCGCAAGGCACTGCGCGCCGTCTGCTGTTGGTTCCAAAATGGCGCAGGGGCATTTCCAGAAGGACTGCCGGCAGTCCCGCATGCGGCCTTGCTGGCCCGCGTTCAGCGGATGGTCACCCAGTACTTCGATGCAGTCGACATCCTCATAACCGGTTACCTTGAAACCTGTCAGCTTGCCGTAACCCATTTCATTGAGCGTTTCCAGCGCCGGTCCGTCCAGGTAAACGCCCTTGGCAAGCCAGCCGAGCAGCTCTTTTTCGCTGAATGAATACGGTGAAAAGCTGCGGAACATGGCCATCTGCGCCTGCTCGGGGCCGTATGCCATGGGGATGCCGATTTCAAACCATTCATCGGCAAAATGAGGGTCTATTCCTTCGGGCGGGCCGAACCATTTATTGCGCAGATTGCAGGCCGCCTCGCTGTCCTTGTTCCAGCCGGTGAAAACGCCCTGCGTCAGAAGCCTGCCCTGCGTGCTGGCCAGCGCGTCATAAAACGGGCGCTGCCTTTTGATTTCTTTCAGCAGCGGGCCCTTTTCAAGTACGATATCTTCATAAAGGTTCATAATGTTCAATGCGGCACCCGTGCAGCCCGCGGCGATGTAGGCGGAAACCTCGGCGGCATTGATGTGGATGCTCTTGCCTAATGCTTCGTAATTGAAGTTCTCGATTTCGGATTGGATTGACCGCACTTCCTGCGGCAGGAGGGCTATCTGCCGGCCGATGTCGTGCGCTTTGCCCGCCATATCTTTCGGGATGGTGTCGCGGTAAAAACCGCCGCCGGGGCGCCACATGACTTCCTGCTTCGCGGGGCCCGCGAGGATGCCTGCCTGTGTGTCAAAATCATATCCGTCGGCATAGCGCTCGCCGGTCATAAAACTGAGTTTAATGCCGGGGTTGATGCCGTGAACGGTTTTTTCAATGGTCACAAACAAGCGGTTGACGGTGTTGCGTTTGCTCTGCAGCCACAGTTTGCGGAAAGCCAGTTTTTCTTTGATTTCCCCGCAGTTCAGCGCGTCCGCGATTGTCTCCCTGGTGTAAAGCGTCCCGGAAAGCTTGGTGAATTCGGCAAGGCATTTGTCGCAGAAACAGTCGGAGCCGATATCGCCGTGCCCGGAGCGGACATCGTCATCTATCCAGATGAAATCCGGTTCCGTTTCCGCAATGGCGGTATAAAGCGGGACAACATATTCGCGCACAAAACTTTCGTCATTCGGGCAGAAGGAACCGAGGCAGGTTTTACCGTCAAGGCCGGTTCTTCGCGTATAATCGCCTTTCAGCGAATTCTCAAGATTTTCGTTGTGGTGCCCCATGGTTGAAAGGATGTTGACGCCGCAGGAATAGCCGCGCGCTTTCGCGGTGAGGATGCTCTCCTTCATAACCGGCGCATAGTTGTATACGGTTTCCAGCGGCAGGGGAGGATGGGTGAAACCGGAGAACAGCGCCAGTTCATCCACTGCGCCCTTATTGGCGTCCAGCAAATCCAGGACTTCGGTGAACATTATTTTATCCATCCATCTTTGCGTCGGAATCCGGATAGACATAAAAGCCTTTTCAATCTTGTGTTCCATTACGCGTTCTCCTTAATACATTCGGGGCAGCCCCAGCTGCGCGTTGCCCATCGTTTTCATTTTTTCGTTTTGTTCAAAGCCAATGGATTTTTTCTTCCAGCCCCGCAGAATATTTTCGGCGGGCGAAAGCATATACAGGCTGCCGGCGTTTGTGTCAAACTTCAGGATTGAATCCAACCCCAGCGGTTCCCCGTTCAGGCTGAAACTGCCTGTCTCTTTTCCGTTTTCATCCAAAACCGTCACAAAAATCTTTTCCTCATGCCACGGGTTCACTATTCTGCATTCCCCGCCGAGCCGGCTTTCAACCCCGGCCCAGCCGGCAGTGCCGTGGGCATACTGCGTGTGGATGAGGAATCCGCCCTCGGCCGCGAGCATAAAGCTGCCTTCCCAGGCGCGGGGGAGAGCGGGAAACAGCCGGATAAACCCTTCGTGGCTTTGCAGCAGCATTTCGTTCACAGCCGCGCAGACAATCGGCACCGCTTCAAAAGTGAAATGCCTGAACGGCCAGGCGGGCGACAGCGTCTTCTCTCCGGTTTTCACATCGGTGACGGTGTTGGTGTGCCAGCGGCTGTCTTTATCCTTTGTGAAAACCTCATAAGGTCCGTAATGGCCGAAGCCCTGGCAATAAAACTGCCAGGCCATAATGCTGTTTTCCGTTGCTTCCTCGGCCTCCCGCGCAAGTCCCAAACGCGCGAGCACAATCGGATACGGGCACCAGCCCATGCACATGGCGCTGTCCGTCCCGGCCATTGAGCCGGCTACCGCTTTTTCCGGCGGTTTGGTGGAAGGGTGCAGGCGCACCTGGTCCACGCTCGTTTTGAACAGCTCGCTGTCCCGGTCTTTTAACCCGATGAGTTCACCGGGGAAGACGGGGGCAAATTCGGGGTCCGGTATGCCGTAATAGGCAAGGCGCTCCGGGTTGCCGTGGCGGCACCGGATACGGTCGCCTTTCTTTATCCCTTCAAGCGGTTTGGAGATAAAATCGGGCAGATTTTCCCATTTAAAGTCTTCTCTGTCTTCACCGTCAACCATCAGGTATTTCCCGACGGTAAAAGCTTTTCCGGCCTGCACTTCGTTGCCTATTCCGAGGCCGTGTTTCAGAATTTTATGTCCGCCTTCTATAATTTCAAATTCGTCGTCATCCAACACCTGCGTGTCGAAATCGTTCAGATGATCTCCGATTTCCTGCCACAAATCCACCTCAGCCGACATATAGCCGACAATTCCCGCGCATTTGACGGCGGCGGGCATCAGCGCCTTTATCATGGCTGTGTCGGTGATAACCTCTTCAAAAAGAGGGGAACCTTCATATGCCTGGGAGCAGGGTGAACGGTAAACACCGTCTTCGCCTTTTTCAGCCAGAGAAGCGTAATAGCGGGCAACTTCTTTGATAACCGGCCACGCCTTTTCTTCAAGGAAACGCCTGTTACCCGTGAATTTGTAATGCTTCCAAAAAAGGAGGGCGATTTGGGAGCCGGGCGTTTCGTTGTGCCACCTGTCGCCTTTGTTGTTGCCCAAACGGTCCGCCACATCGGCATAAAACGCGCCTTCGTGCCCCTGATTGTTTTTGGCGTAGGCAAGCGCCCTCGGCAGGGAACGGAAGCGGAATTTGTAGTAAGGTTTTGTTAATTCGGCGTGGTTGGCCGCATGCAGCGTCCAGGTGAAATTCTGCATATTCCAGTGGAAATAGTAAACCCAGTTGGAAACATCGCGGTTCCAGCTCCAAATCCCGTTGTTGAACCGCGGCGGATATTCCGCGCGGCAGGAGGAATTGGCGTGGTACAGGTTCAGGTACCATATATTTTCAAGGTAATTGTTGGGGATGGAGATGAACGAAGCGCCCCAGAACTTTTTCCAGTCCCTTGCGTGTGTATTGTATAGCGCCTGCGTACCCTTGGCGGCGGCTTTGATTAAAATCTTCAGCACCCCGGCCTGCGGGTCACGGGCATTTTCGGAGGTCAGGATTGTAATCAGCAGCGTGAATTGAAGCTTTTTTGCCGTTGGCGTGGTAAACCTGCCGCCGTGCCTGCTCAGCCGCTGAGTGCCTGCCTTCATGCCGGTAATCCGCGCGCCAACAACAAAGCGCAGTGTCCGAAGCTGCTGCGTGATAAGAATCGTATCGTCAACAACTTCCGTCTGCGTGCCGTCCAAACCGATGGTTGCGTCGCGGTTAATGGCGCTGTACCAGTAAGGGTACGGGCGGCTGCCAAACCTTTCTAAAACTGCTGCCGCGGAGACCTTCTCATCGCACTCAACTTCGCATTCCACTGCCATTACCCGGTCGGGATGACTTGTAAAGGCGTTTAGCTTTACACTCGTAAACGGCGTTTTGGATTCCATTTTTACCGTCGCATCCGCCAAACTCAGCCTCGCTTTGAACTCCTGCAAAAAAAGCACATCGAAAACCGGCATTTGGAAGTCGATAATCAGCCGCGCGCCGTGCTTCAGCGCCGGCTCATGGTCGTATTCAATATGGTTGGTGGCTCCGCCCGGCTCAGGGTAATCGTCAAAAAGGTCAACCTTGTTGACGGCAGCCACCAGCTTGCTGCCCTCGGTCCAAAGGAGCATTCCCATATCGCCGTTGCCCAAGGGCAGACCCTGCAAGGCGTCCTCGGGCGGGGATTCGTAGACGATGTCGTGCTGAGAAAGGCTCCCCGGGAATTGACGCTCCCATTTGCGGGTTTTAGGGTTAAACGCGGTTGATTCCATAACGCTCACCTATTCCTATTTTTATCCGCATGTTGTATCAACCCTGTTCGAATTTTCACAAAGTTATAATATATCGCATCTTGTATTTTAACACTATTCGGCCTGCGTTTCAAACTTTTTCCAAAAACCGAGTTTGCATTACTCATATGAACTTTGCAATAAATTTTGCATTTTGGATACTTGTGGCATTTAAATGGGATATTTTCGGATGTCTTCGATGCTTTTAAAAAGCTGTGGACAGGTTCATCAAAGAATGATACAATTCGATTGATATAAAAAATTAAAATTTGGAGGAAAGTAATCATGAATTCACTGACCGACAGCTATAAATTAAGCAACGGCTGCAAAATTCCCTGCGTGGGGTTCGGCACCTGGCAGACACCGGACGGCGAAACGGCAATTCAATCCGTACTCGCCGCCGTTAAGGCCGGTTACCGCCATATTGACACCGCCGCGGCTTACGGCAACGAAAAGGGTGTGGGCGACGCGGTTAAAAAGTGCGGGATAGCTCGCGAGGAGCTTTTTATAACCAGCAAATTGTGGAATGCTGAGCGCGGATATGAAAAAACACTTGCCGCGTTTGAAATGACGATGGAAAAACTGCAGCTTGAGTACCTCGATTTATACCTGATTCATTGGCCTGCGGCGAAAGGGGAGCCTTCCGTTTGGCAGAAGATTAACCTGGATACCTGGCGCGCGTTTGAGCATCTGTATGAGGCCAAGCGGATTAAAGCTATCGGCGTCTGCAACTTTCTGCCGCACCATTTGGCACCGCTGATGCGGGATGCGAAAATCAAGCCGATGGTGGACCAGATCGAGTTCCACCCCGGGTATATGCAAAAAGAAACCGTCGATTTCTGCAATGCCAACAGCATTCTTGTGGAAGCGTGGAGCCCGCTCGGCACGGGGAAAATGCTTACCAATGAAACCTTGATAAAAATCGCGGAAAAGTATGGCAAGTCCGCCGCTCAGCTTTGCGTGCGCTGGTGCCTGCAGAACAACACCCTGCCGCTGCCGAAATCCGTCACGCCCTCGCGTATTGAGGAAAATGCGAAGGTGTTTGATTTTGAAATTTCGGATGAGGATATGGCAGCAATTAATGCGATGCCTTTCTTTGCGGGTTCCGGTTTTTATCCGGATGAGATCAATTTCTGATAAATCTCAAAACATCATTTAGATTTCCAGGCTGCCTCAAACGATTTTACGTTGCGGGGCAGCCCGTTTTATTGCTTGCGAATAGATTTTTTGGCACTATTTTTCTGTTTTTGCTTTAATTCGCGAACCTTTTGTGGTAGACTGTAAAATATTAATATGGGGAGGGTTCGGCATGGTTATCAGAAGCGAAACAGGCATTAAAAATGACGCTTTGCGGAAAGCTTTGGAGCAGTCTCTTGCCGGCAAAAACTTAAAAAAAGTTCTGCTTCTCCCTCCCGATTACACGCGCATGTATTCCGGAGCGGGCAGGATTACGGGAATCTATTATGATTTGCTGAAAGATACCTGCGAGGTGGATATCCTCCCGGCGCTCGGCACGCATGAGGCGATGACGCGCGAGGAGTGTCTGGCCTTTTTCGGCGAAGGCGTCCCGTTTGAAAAAATCATTGTCCACAACTGGCGCAGGGATGTCGTCAAGCTCGGCGAGGTGCCGGCGGAATTCATCTCAAGCGTTTCCGAAGGGCTCGTCAGCACCAAAATCGATGTGGAAGTAAACCGCCTGATTGTTGACAAAAGCTATGATTTAATCATTTCCATCGGCCAGGTGGTCCCGCACGAGGTTGTGGGTATGGCAAATTATTCGAAAAATATATTCGTCGGCTGCGGCGGCAGCAGCATGATCAACAGCTCGCACATGCTCGGCGCATTTTACGGCATGGAGCGGGTGATGGGCAGGGATTTCTCGCCCGTTCGCCGCGTATTCGATTACGCGCAGGAAAAGTTTTTGGCCGGCGTGCCGCTTTTATATGTGCTGACCGTCACCACCAATAAGGGTGACGAAACCTTTATCCACGGGTTGTTTATCGGCAACCAACGGGAACTCTTCGAGCAGGCGGTGAAGATGAGCCAAGAGAAGAACCTGACCTGTGTCGGCCCGCCGCTGAAAAAGGTTGTCGTTTACCTGGACGAGCGGGAGTTTAAAAGCACCTGGCTCGGCAACAAGGCCATTTACCGGACCCGCATGGCGATGGCGCAGGGCGGCGAACTGATAATTTTAGCGCCGGGCGTGCGCAAGTTCGGCGAGGACGAAGCGAACGACGCGCTGATACGCAAATACGGCTATGTTGGGCGCGTCAAGGTGCTCGAACTCGTCAAAGAAAACAAGGATCTGCAGGAAAATCTTTCGGTGGCGGCGCATCTGATTCACGGTTCGTCCGACGGCCGATTCCATATAACCTACTGCACCGAAAAACTCAGCGAACAAGAGGTGAGGGGCGCATCATTTGACTACATGCCTTACTGTAAAGCTGTTGAGCTTTACAACCCAAAAATCCTGAAAGACGGCTTCAACACCCTGCCGGACGGCGAAGAAATATTCTACATCAGCAACCCCGCGCTCGGTTTATGGACATGCGCGACAGTGGAGGATTAAATGGAAGAAAAATTCATCGACCTGCATACGCACTCAACCATGTCCGACGGCTCCATGACGCCCGTCGAGGTGGTGCGCCACGCGAAAGCGCAGGGCCTCGCGGCCATCGCGCTCACCGACCATGACAGCATTGACGGCGTCAGGGAGGCAATGGCGGAAGGCGAACGCATCGGCATCGAAGTCGTGCCTGCCATTGAGTTTTCGGTGAAAGCGAAAACAGAAATGCATATTCTCGGGTACTACATTGATATCAACAATCCGGAACTGCTCGAACAGCTTGAAATGATAAAAAAAGTCAGAAAGCAGCGGACTGCCGAAACCTGCCAAAAGCTGAATGACCTGGGGTTTGCCGTCACGGTAGAGGAAGCGCTGGCCATTGCCCCCGCGGGGATTGTCGGCCGGGCCCATTTTGCCAAACTGCTGGCGGATAAAGGCTACACCGCCTCGGTGAAGGAAGGCTTTGAACGCTACCTGAACAACGGCAAACCGGCGTATTCGTCAACGCAGTTTTTATCGCGGATCGACGCCGTTAAATTAATTAAAGAAGCAGGCGGGCTTTCGTTTGTCGCGCATTTGAACCAATGCCGTTTTACCGCGGCAATCGAGGGGAAAAAGCTCAAAAGCCTTGCGTACTGCCTCACTCACGTTTGCGTAAGTCGCGTTCTCAATCATTACTTTCGGCACGATTTGAACCTCCTCAAAGGGCGCTTACCCGGAT
>Ga0118677_10015533_pt1 | contig 10564 bp, 12 predicted proteins | sample AliMusrvi5mmetaG_FD_86154 | JGI IMG/M metagenome (GOLD analysis project Ga0118677, IMG submission 86154)
CCCATAAACAGGAATGGCCTGTTTACAAAAAACAATACCAAGGTGCGACAGCCCTGGCCTGGATGGGAGAAATTCAAGGTGGCTTTTGCGGAACAGGTGAACACTGATTTTTTTGGACGTGACTTGCTGATTCGATTGACCAGTGAAACATGGTTCCGCGTTTTTCACATGTGCGCCGCAAAGAGCGCCGATGTGACGATCGGCAAAGGTGATTCACTTTTTTTGACGGGATATTTTCGTGAGTATTGCCAAATGCGAGGAACTCAAAAGGATATTGAGCCGCTAGTCGCCGCTTTGAAGAGGATGCAGGATGTCTGTGAGGATTTTCACATCGCTTTCGTGCTGTTGGTTACACCGAGCAAACCGGCTATTTGCACGAGGCCCGATGCCGGATAGGTTGAGCCGGGAAGGCCAAGGTAGTCGTTATAAGCCTGATTTTGGTTTTCGGCAAGACGAGCGCTGAGGTTGACGATTTGCGGACTGGTTGGCTCCAGAGGAAGGAACAACTGGGCGGCGTTTCTGGCCATTGCCACGCCGGGGTTGTTTCGTTGATAGCCGTCGAATGCGCCGAACCAGAAGAGTTTGTCGCGGCGGATGCGGCTGCGGGGACCTGCGATACCAGCTCCGCCGCTCCCGGAACGAGGCCGACGAATTTTTCGAATTCCGCTGCCGGCGTTTTTTCCCGCAGCAGATTCAGGAGGACGCCGACCGCGTTGCGGATGGTGGGTTCGGGCAGCGCGAGCTTTTCGGAGAGGAGTTTGATGGTGTCGTTCATGGAGTCGGGTGGCTCGATGCAGGTTAGCTGTGCGTTTTCCCGACGGCAACACGCGCTTTTCGGCAGTTCTTGCAGCGGCCTGCCAAGCCGGGTTTTCCAGTGAAGCACAGAGCCTTTATTCATGCGGTTTCCAAAGTGCTCCGCGGAGCGCACCCGGCCAGGATCGAACTGGCGACCATCGGAATAGAAGTCCGCAGGCTTTTGTTCTTCTGCAATGACTTGCAAAAGCACTTACCCACTGCTTACCCGATACAGCAAAAAATCACCCGCTTTTGGGGTGTGACTGCCCTTTGTGGGTCTTTGGCTACATTCGGCTACCTCCCTCCCGGTGATGAAGCGGATGAAGCCGGGGGAGATATTCTCATTACCGATTGAACAGAAGCGCATTGCGCCTATATCTGCGCGTCTGTAACGGGGCGTTTATCCCCGGCGCGTGACTACCACTGGGAAAACAACGTAATGGGGATCAAAATGACCCCGAATTGAGAACCCGGCGCGTGACTACCACTCGTTGAGCACGGAAATTGCAACCTGCGTTTCAGCGCCGCCAAGCCCGTGGAGTTTCGCGCCTGCGGCAACCAGGTCCGCGAGTTTTCGCGAGGATTCCAACGCGGCGGTGTCGTCGAGGCTGGCTGCTGCCCTGCTGGCGTTCCTGATGGCTTTCGCGGTGTTGCGCTGGAACTGCTCCTTGTGCTCGGCCATGACGTTTTGGATCGTCTCATCGGGTGTGATGGCGGCGGGGTCTGGCACAATGATGTCGCGGCCTTTTTTGCGGAGAGCGGCCCAGTTTTCCCGACAAGCGCGGGCGGTCACGGTCCCTTCACGGATGCCTGCGGCCCTCGCCAATTCGCGCAAGCCGTGCCCGCTCAAGTAGCCAAGCCGGAGCCCGGCCCAGGTTTCTGCTGATATTTTTGTCATTTTCATGGTTCGTTTTTTTGGATGAGTGAGTTTCCTGCCTGCAAGACCGCACGGGCTCGCCACCAGCCCCAGCGTTCCACAAGTTCGGCGGCGGTAGCCGGGTCGGGAGCGAACACAACCGGCAATCCTCGGCTCTCGATGCCATAGAGTGAATGCAGGATGCTCTTGGGCGAGGCGTTCGAGCGATAGCGGGCGGCGTGGATGTCTGCCACTGTCCCGACAATCAGGAGACGAGAGAACGGGCAGGAGCGGAGCCGGTCAACTTCCCGCATGAAGCGTTCGCGCCCGCTGGTCAGCGATCCAACGAGGTCGGCAATGCTTTTTCGCTCGATGGCAAAATCTGATTCGAGCCCGGCAACGGAATAGTCGCCAGTCGCCAGCGTGCCCGGTCTGGATGGCAGGCGGCGGAATTCGAGGGGGGCTTGCTCGCGAGTGTCGGTGATGATAACCGGAAGGAATTCGCCGGAAGTCGGGCGGACTGGCAGCGGCGGGAAAGGTGCGGTCATGGCTCGCCTCCGGTGCCGGTTACTACCGTGGTAGTAAGTTCGGTTTTTCGCTGGTTCACGCCTGCCCCAACTACTACCACCAACACCACTGCCATATATAGGCAGTTGGTAGTTGGTAGTGAGGTTGGTTGGCGAGGTGCCACGGTAGTAGTTTGGTAGTGGTTTGGTAGTTGGTAGTAACCCGCCAGAATCAGCGCGAATACTCGTATCCGTAAGCCGTCTTTTTGATGAGAGTCAGAGCGAGATATTCCTTCACGCGGCGAGGGATGCTCCCGCCGCTGATTTTGCAGACATCCACGATCCTTGATGTCAGGTCGCTGTATTTGATCGCGCCGAGTGTTTCTTCAAATATCGCCTCGGCTTCGGGTCGCAACTCCTCCCGGCGTTTGTCGCTTTTCGCCTCGGGATTATTGGCAACGGATTCGTGACGCTTCGCTGTGTCGTTCCACGCGAACCTGGGTCCGTGCGCTTTCGGGATGTGTGCCTTTCGGCAACGTTCGGAGAATATGGTTGAAATGCCGTCACTGTCTTTTTGGATTCGCAGGTTACTTTCGGCCTTGCGTTCAAGATGGGAGCCGAGATGCCCGCGCGTCTTGCCGATCTCGCCTCCCGACGGGTTTTCGTGGAGCACGGTAATAAGTGGGCAGTCGTATTTCACGGCCAGCGCAATCAGCTCATCCACCAGCGCGACGGTCTCTTTCTCGTCGTTCACCGATACGCACAGGTCGCCAGTGCCGTCGAGCAACACGGCATGGATGCCTCCACACTCTGCGGATGCTCTTTCCAGTTCTGCCGAGAGAAAGCGGCGTCGGTCTGCGGTGCCGATGTCGAGCAAGTAATACCCGCGAAAGGTTTCCGGCAGTTCGCGGATGCCAGCGCGATCAGCAGCACGTCGGGCGAGGCAATACGCATCCCAGGGCGATTGCTCGGTGTCGAAGAACACAACGGCTTTCCCGTTTGTCGGCATGGCTTGAAAGCCGAGATAATCCGCCAGCGCGTCAGCGGCCTCGGATTCTCCATCGGCGGCAAGAATCGCCGCCAGCATCGCGCCGACAACAGCAGTTTTTCCGGCCTTGGCTTGTGCGCTGATGACGGTCAGGTTGCCTGCCGTCGAGATTTGCTGGTCGCATAGGGTGAACACTGGCACGGGCTCAAGCGGCGGCGATGTCAACCGGATTCGTCTGGCGTCGAGAATGGCGAGGTCAGGCGGTGCCGCATCATGCTTGTCGCGGTAGGTTTCGTTCTCGGCGTCGCGCCATTTTGCGGGGTTTTCGTTCATATCAGCGGCGGGGATATTTCCCCATTGTTCGGCGGTTGCTCTCATTGGTGGGCTCTCCTTGGGTTGAAATAAAAAACTGTCTGCCGGTTCCCGTTGTCGCGGGTGCCGTCCGGCATCCTCACGAATTGCGAGCGGATCCAGGTTGCTCTGTCCGCTCCCAGCGCGACGGCGTAGCGCATGAAACGATACAGCCTGTCCTCGGGTTGGCCTTGGCAGGCAAACCAGCCGTGAATGGACTTGCTGCCGGAATGGACGGCCAGCGCAAGCGGGGCGATCTCCGCAAGGTGAAGGAGAATGGCGGCTTGCTCGTCTGCGGTGGCTGCATCCTGTTCAATAACCAAAAACCTGCGTGCGCCTGTGTTCGCAAGGGAATGCTCGCTGACTTTGCCGGTCTGGGTCCACCCGGTCTGGCTGAACATCGGGGAAGGGACAATAAGTTGCTGACTGGCGAGTGTGCCCCGGAAGTCTTCGCGGTGCCCGGTGGCGAACTGGTGCGATGATCGCCCGACGCACAAGAGCGGGTTGCCGGGGAATAGCTGGTCAACGATCTCCTCCGTCCTGCAATCGTTGCTATCCAGCGCGAAGGGCGACGCTTCCCAAAGGTCAACCAACCCAAAACCGGAGTCGATGATCTCCGCACGTTTCGCATGGTCAACGGATGGAAACTTGGGGGGCGCGTTCCAATAGCGCGATGGTTCGCCGGGTGTCGGCGCTGACTCAAAAGCCTTCGTGACGGCCTGCGGGATTTCATTTGCTGGCGACGGGCGACGGGTGATTTTCGATTCGATCTCGCGGACGGCCTGCTCCGGGGTCATTCCGGCCTTTCGGCAGGCATGGGCGGTTCGCATGATCCACGCATGAACGCCGGTTCCTGATTGCGGGCATGGTTCAAGTTCGCTGGTCATCGTTTTTCCTCCCCAAATTCGCGGCTGAGTTTCGCTGTGTCCTGCGGTCCGGTCGGCATGAAGCGCGTTCGGAAGTGTCGCCACTCGGCGCGGAGCCGGTCAGTGATCGAGTGCCGGAAGAAAAGGGCGGTCCCGGTGATAAGAAGGGCGGCGGAGAAAATGTCCAGCCCGGTCTTGTAAAGAATCGCTGTGTGAATTACGGTGCTCATGCGTTAGTTCTTTGCCCTCGGTCAGCTAGTCACTGGCCGGGGGCTTTTTCTTGCTCCCGGCATACCTTGGGCGGTAAGGGTTAGATTGCGCCTGCCAACTCGCGAGGAGCTACGGCGTGACGCGCGAGGAAGCTATCAATGTCGCATTGGCGGAATACAACTTTCCCACCGATGCGAACGCATCCAATTGTTCCGTTGGCGAGGGCAGCGTCTAATGTGCGCAATCCCATCGAAAGAAGGGCTGCGGTTTGCTTGCGCGTGAACACAAGCGGCTTGTCTGGAATTATCATGTCCGGGTTCTCCTATTTGGAAGAAGGTTAAAAAAGGAACGGCTGATCCGCTTTTGCGGCTGTCGTTCATTTGCCAACCCGGAGAAACGAGCTCCCGGACAACTGTCACGTCTTGCTTGCGGCGACCTTGCTTTTACTTATCACGCCCGATGCAGGGTTAAGCGACGCCCTACGATTTATTCCAGCTCGATCAACTCCATAGCAGAAAATCTGCGGATGTCAATTGCTGTTTTTAAATGCGTGCCAGCGGGCGGAAGTGCCAGCGTTCGCGAGGCAAAAGTTTTTAGAGGCGGAAAAATTTTGCCCGCTATTAGGAAGCCCCCCCGGTGTTTTTGGCTGCGCGTTTTTCTGTGCAGTCCTATTAGAATGCCCCGCCGTTCGCTTGGGTGCCTTGCCCCCGCCCTCCGGTGGGGTGAGAGCAATAGAGTTCCTTGATGCCCCCCCGTCCCTTATCCGTGGAAATCTTCGCGCTGTGCGCCCCGCCACGGGCTTTGTTCGCGCTTGGTGCGGTGCTGGCATTGCCTGTCTGCTTGGGTGTCGGCTTCATGCGGCTTTGGTGAACTGCGGGCGTGTGATGTTCTCCGCCTCGTCCGGCATGATGTCGAAGAACGCTTTCGCTGCCTGCGGACTCGCCAAGCCGTTGTAGTGCGCCTGTATGATCTTTGGTGAGTTGCCGGATTCGTAGGCGATCTTCGGAAGATCCTTTTCGAGTGCGAGTCGGTAGGAGATTGCGGAATGGCGTAGCGCATTCGCGGGCCAAGGCTTCAAGTCCTTCCTCGGCTTTTTGGTTTTCGGGTCAAGCTGCGCGGCCAGGGCGGGCGGGTAGTCGGTGAAGAAAGGACCATATCCGGCGTTGATTCGCGAGAGGGTCCACAAGTCACGCGCCTTCGTCGGGTCCGATGGCCACACGTTGCCCGATTGCTGCGCGAAGGGAGCCAGCCATGCCCGCGCGTTCTCAGGAAGAGGGCAAACACGCCTAGAGCCTGTTTTCGCAATTCCTGCGCCGATTGTGACGGTGCCTTGGGCGAGGTCAACGGCTTTCCAGTCGAGCCGTTCAATCTCGGCATTCCGTAGCCCGCAGAACGTGGCGAGGATAACGCCGGGGCGAATGTCCCGATGACATACCGACAATAACGTCGCGGTTTCCTGCGGTGTCAGGATCGCTGCCTCCTGCGAAGTCACTTTGACCGTGGTTGTCTTCTTGGCCGGGTTGCTGTCTTCGTCGATCCATTTTCGGGACGCCCAGAACTTGAAGAACATGCTCAACTGTGTCCGGTAATGCCGGACGGTCCCCGGCTCGGATGTCGCGGCCAGCCCGTCAAGCATCCGCTGGCAATCTTCGACGGTGAGGCTGGTGGTTGTCCGATCCGCGAAAAAGTTGGAGATGTAGGCCGCTCGGCTCTTGAGCGTGGCGAGGTATTCGCCGGACCTGTCCCCTCGGCTCTGCATGAATGCTTCAACGGCCTCGGCCATTGGCTTGCCGGATTCCTTCCGGCGCTTCTCTTCCAATGCTGCCCGCGCAATTTCCACAAGGGTCAAGCCGGTGCCTTCCAGAATCTTTTCCGCTGCCACTGCATCCGCCCGCGTTGTCGAGGTCATGGCGGTGACGGATTGGCCGAATTGTTTTTGTTCGGCCTTGATTTCCTTCAACCGTTTCTGCGCGTCTTTTTCTTTCGCGAAGTGCTCGCGCTTCCTGCCGTTGGCGGACGGATAGGTCAACCGATAGAAAATTGCTCCATTGATTTTGACTTCGCTGATTGCGGTGTTTGCCTTTCTCATGGGTCCAAACTTACCCGGTTCTTACCCGATAGCAAGCATTATTTGGCAGTATGGGGCATTTACTTGCAAGGCTGAGTTTATCTGTAGAAAGCCCGCATAGCCTGTGTTTATGCGGTTTCCAGAGTGATTTGAAGAGCGCACCCGGCTGGGATCGAACCAGCGACCATCGGATTAGAAGTCCGGTGCTCTATCCACTGAGCTACGGGTGCAGATCTGGCTGCGGGTGGCTTCGTGAATTCTCCGCAACGAAAGGGTTGTCTCAAAAACCGTCGGGCAGGTCAAACTTATGACTTTGCAGCCAGTAAGCTGATGGGAAAGCAACCCTGCTGCCGAAACCGGACAAAAGAACTCGCTACGATCCCGCCCTCGTCGCGCTTGCAGGAGAACGGTTCATTTCCTTCTCGATCTGCGCCATTTGTGCGGGGGTGAAAAGGGTTTTGATTTTCTGACAAGCCGCGCGATGGTTCGCCCCGATCTGGTCATGCTTCTCTTTGGCGCTGAGCGTGCCGCTTTCAATCGATTTCTTCTTGTTCCATTCCGCGACAAGAACGGGGCGGATCTTGTCCTGCTGGCTCTGGCTGAGTTTCAGTTTGCCGGTCATCACGGAAAGCTCCTTGGTGACTTCAGGCGGGGTGGTGGTGGTTGGATTTGTTCCGGCAAAGGCGAGGCAGGGAAGAAAAGCGATTGCCGCTAAGAGGGAGGTTTTCATGGACGCCCAATAAGCTGGGAACGCGACACAATCAAGGGAAATCCAGCGAGATCGCTGCCCGGAGGCTCAGGAACGGTCTTCATGCCGCGCATTTTTTGCGCCTGAGCTCGAGGAAGCATTCGCCGTCGAGGACGGATTGCCGGACGATCTCGAATTCGCGGGGAGGTTTGAGGAATCCGCCCGGCAGCCCTGTGAGCGTGGGAGCCAGGCGGCCGCCGAAGACGACCGGGGCAATGGTGAGGAAGATTTCGTCGACGAGGTCGAGCGAGGCCAGCGACCGGAGCAATGTTCCTCCTCCCTCGCAGACGAGGCGCTTCACGCCGAATTCGGATCTCAGGATTTCGAGGGCTTTGCGCAAATCAACGGTCCGTCTCGAAAAAATAAACAGCTCGGCATGGCGAGCGATCACCGGGCGGAGGTCGACCGGCATTCGCCGGGTGGAAAAAACGACGAGTGGAGAGCCGGAGTATTTGAAAATCTTCCAGTCGGGGTCGAGGGTGCCCGCGTTCGAGACAACCACGCGCAGCGGTTCGGGCGGGAGCCCGAGGGACACTCGCCCTTTGCGCAGGTCCTGCCGCGAGAGCTCCGTGATCATGGAGTCAGCCGCGACCGTTCCTCGGCCCGCCATGATAGCATCAGTCCCGGCCCGGACTTCCTGCAACCGGCGTTTGTCAGCGGGCGAGGTGAAGAGCGCGGGGGTGAAGGCGCGCGTGCTCGTCTTGCCGTCTGCGGTCATGGCAAAGTGGGCGGCGACAAGCGGCCGCTTTTCTGCGGCAGGCACAATTTTCCGGGAAAGGCCGCCGTTTTTTTTCACTTCTTAAACATCCGATTGGCCCGGAGACGGGTTGGCAGCTTGATCCTCTTCGGCGATGGCTTCAGCCACCTCGGGCGCATAGCTGCGCAGCGCTTTCTGGGCGATGCGGGTGATCCAGATGGTGATGAGGACCGTGATGGCGAGTTCGATGGCGTAGGCCGCCCAGGCCCAGGGTCCTTGGTGGAGCCCTCCCTTAGCCGCCCGCCCGATTACCGCCCCTCCATAGGCATAGGCCGCGCTGATGGGAAGAAACCCGATCCACGATGCGAGCATGTAACGCACGAAAGAAATCCGCGAAAGCCCGAACGCGCAACTCACGAGGCTGTGCGGAAGGATCGGCGAAATGCGCGTGAGCATGACGAGCTTCCACCCGTCGGTGGCGGCCGCATGGTCGAGCGCCTGGAATTTCCTGCTCTTGGAAAACTTGCGGGCCATCCACCCGCGGAGCAGGTAGCGGGTGGACACAAAATTCGCGAGCGCGCCAGCCACGGAACCCAAGGAAACCAGCAGCGTGCCGGACCAGAAACCATAGACGGCACCCGCCCCGAAGCTCAGCACGGACCCCGGCAGGAAAAGCACGCAGGAAAGCGCGTAGAGAATGATGAACCAGATCCATCCGATCCAGCCGCTGTGCTGGATCCAGAGCATCCCCTGCTCCATCCAGGCTGTCCAGGCGTCAAGCATGCTTCGTGGCACGGGCATCCTGCCCGTGCGTGGAGATGACGCATGGGCAGGATGCCCATGCCACGGGAGATGAGGCGGCGAGATGGCTTCCCGTCTGTAAAAAGCGGTTGTTAATTTTCAAAGCACGCGGAGGTGGAAGCCGCCGTCCACGTTGAGGACTTCGCCGGTGCTGTAGGGGAATGCCCCGGAAGCCAGGGTGGCCACGGCGCGCCCGATGTCATCGGGGCGGCCCCAGCGGTTGATCGGCGTGAGGCCGCCGGCGAAGAGCTTGTCGTATTTTTCCTTCACGGCGCCGGTCATGTCGGTCTCGATCACGCCGGGGCGGATCTCGTAAACCCCGATCCCGTATTCGGCGAGGCGCGCGGCGAAAAGCTTCGTCATCATGGCCAGGCCGGCTTTGGCGATGCAGTAGTCGCCGCGGTTCACGGAGGCGGTGTAGGCGGAGATGCTGGTGATGTTGACGATCGCCCGGGGAAAATCCGCGAGTGGCGGGCAGTCGATCATCCACTTTGCGGCCGCCTGCGTGAGGAAATACGGGCCCTTGAGGTTGATGGAAATCAGGCGGTCGAAACTTTCCTCTCCCGCATCGAGGAGGTCGGCGCGGACGTTCGGGGCGACCCCGGCATTGTTGACGAGAAGATCGAGGCGCCCGAACGTGGACTTCACAAAATCCAGGATCCGCGAGCGGTCGGCGGCGAGCGAAATGTCGCCCTGGCAGATTTCGGCGAGGATGCGTCCGGCCCCGGCCTCGAGGCAGAGCGCGCGGCATTCGTTGGCGGCAGCCTCGTTGCCGGCGTAGTTGATGGCGAGGTCGTGGGTGCCGGATTTTGCGAGGGCGAGGGCGATCCCGCGGCCGATTCCGCGCGACGCGCCCGTGATCAGGGCTGCGGGGTTCATGTCAGCTTTTTCTCGAGGATTTCCCCGGCGATGGCGGGGTTGGCTTTGCCTTTGGAAAGCTTCATGAGCTGGCCCTTGAGAAAATTCAGGGCGCTCGTCTTTCCGGATTTGTAGTCGGCAACAGGGCCAGGATTTGCGGCGATGACCTCGTCGGCGAGCGCCTCGATGGCACCGGTGTCGCTGACCTGGCTGAGCCCCTTTTCCTCGACGATCGCCGCCGCGTTTTTTCCGGTGGCGAACATCTCGGCGAAGACTTCTTTTCCCTGGCGGGAGTTGATCGTTCCCGAATCAATGAGGTTGACGAGCTCGTCCAATCGCTCCGGAGGAACCGGGCACTCGCGGATGCCAAGCGAGGCCGAAGCCAGCGCGCTCTGGAGATCGTTCAAAATCCAGTTCGCGACATGCTTTGGCTTCTTTGCCCCCTTGGCGGCCGTCTCGAAATAGGCGGCGAGGCCGAGATCGTTGGCGAGGACAGAGGCGTCGTAATCGCTGACCCCGAAGTCCGAGACAAACCGCGCGCGCTTGTCCCACGGAAGTTCCGGCTGCCGCGTCCGCGCCTCGGCGACGAGGGTTTCGGTGCGGACCGGGAGGAGATCCGGATCAGGGAAATACCGGTAGTCGTGCGCGCTTTCCTTGATGCGCATGAGCGTCGTCTCGCCGCGCGCGTCGTCCCAGCGGCGGGTTTCCTGCGCGAGGGTTCCTCCGCCGCGCAAAATCTCGATCTGGCGCGGGATCTCGTAGGCCAGCCCGCGGCGAACCCCGGAGATCGAGTTCAGGTTTTTCAGCTCGATCTTCGTGC
>Ga0118677_10015534_pt1 | contig 10563 bp, 14 predicted proteins | sample AliMusrvi5mmetaG_FD_86154 | JGI IMG/M metagenome (GOLD analysis project Ga0118677, IMG submission 86154)
CGAGACCGCCCTCAAGGCTTCCGAAAATCTGACCGAAAAACGGAAATGGATCCGACCCGCGCTCATCCTTGGCGTTTATCAGGCGGCCCGCTCCGCCCAGTGCGAGGTTCCCCTCACCGCCTTCGACTTTGAGCAAGGAATGATCTTCTGGCCCAAAAGCGTCATGAAGGGGAAGCGGAAGGACTGGGTGCAACCCATGGATCCCCGAGCGGCCATTCTGCTCAAGCCCCTTGTCGAGGAGCGTGCCCGGCAAAAGAAGCGCACCTTGGCCGATCGCCCCCCTCTCTATGCGCTCGACATGCGTCGCTGGCTCGATCAACACGGCATCCCCAAGGTCGCCCACGGGCTCCGCTCCACTTGGATCACGAAGGCCGCGCTGGCCGGAGTCCCTCAGGCAGTCGCGATGGCCTACGTTCATCATAGTGGGGAAGCGGTTCATCGGTTGTATCAGCGGATCAGGCCCTCTCAGTCAGCCGAATTTCTGTCCCAGATTTCCTTCGGGAAGTCGTAGGAGAGATCTGCCGCTGGTAGGCATCGGCCACTCGGAAGTCGGGATTCTCTGCCATCCATCGGATCGCGGACTTGAACGTCGTGCGACCGCAGGGAGTCTGAAAACCTGCCCTGCACATGGCGGAGACATAGCTCTTGGAGCGGCCGAGCATTTCAGCAAGTTGCGATTTGTTTAGCAGGGGGGCGCTCATGATTCTACCTTTGGGTTGCCGTAGGTTTTTTTGATCGCCTTTCTCACTAGGTCGGAAACTTTGAGCTCCTCGAGGTCGGCTAAACGGCGGAGTTGCATAAAGACTGGCTTGGCAAGCCGCACATTGATTTTTTCATTTAAGGGAACACCTTTCATTTGTCTGATTGTGCCACAATGCTGTCCAATATGTCGAATTAATTTTTAGGGTTATTCAATTATTTTTTTAATTTGCGGAACAATCGACTACATTGGGTCTATGGACTCCCAAGAAAAAATGACCGAAACCATTCGAGTTCGGGTTTCCAAAAGGATGAAAGACCATTTGTCTGTGCTGACAGCACAACGGGGCCCGGGGGCAAAGTTGAGTGATCTGGCCCGCGAAGCCATTCACAAGGTCTATTTCACGGGACCGGTCGCAATCGACTCGGATGATGAAAAGCCTTCAAAAGGTGCCTCATCCTGAAATTCCCTTGCGGGTTACGGATTGATCAATTCTATTAGAGCTAACTCTTTAACCAACTTTGTCTATGAGCGGACTGATCGGATTTCTCGGGATGTTTTCGTTTTTGGCGGTGATCGTGGGGTTGATCTATGCCCTTTGTCCGATCCTTTATCTGTTTTCCTTTGGCACTTTGAAATGGCAAGGCCGCGAGTTGATCGATTTACAAAAGAAAACATTGGCCGCCAGCATGCAGCAACTTCAGCTTCAGCAATCCCTTTTGGAACAAACGACCCTTGTAGCCTTTGAAATCCAGAATCAGAACCAACTCACCCGCCAACTACTCCGGGCCTATGGGCATGAGCCCGAGGTGTAGTCTCTAGCTTTCGATCCTGCGCCACCTGTCCCGCCAGAGGGCGTCGCTTAATATGTTGGCATGGCCGATAACGGTCTCTTCGCTCAAATGGGGGCCAAGGAGGTGGATGACTTCATGACAGAGCGTGTCGAGCCGGTCGCGGGATCTTTGGCGGGGATCGATCTCGACTAAGTTTTCCCCGTGGTGGGCTTGCCCGACGGCGCGTTCTTTGCCCAGCTTCCGGTCAATCAAACGGATTCGACGAGCTCGGACGGGAGGTTTCATTCTGCAATGGGGCTTCCGTGTCGGAGCATGGATTTGATCAAAACGCGGAGCTTGATGTTTTCTCGCTCGAGGCAGCGGGCATGCTCGAGCAGGTGGCCTGAGTAGCAGCCATTCGGAAAGACCAACGCATCGGTCCGAGGAGTCGCCTCCGGGTGCGGGATGGCTTCACTCACCACGCTCATGACAGGACTTAGAGGAGCTTGCCGTCATGGATGCGACGGTTTTCGACTTCAAAATCCTCCTTATTGAGAGTCACCACTGCGAATCCATGGTTCCATCGATTCAAAGGCATATAGGCCGGATGAAGGTCGCAGAGCGCCCCCGCCGAGAAGCAGGTGATCATCTTGCCGCGCACCGTTGGTTCCGTGTGCTCGCTGGACTGATGGAGGTGGCCGGTCAGGGTGGAGGCCTTGGCTTTGAGAAAGAATCCCCTGGCAGCGTTCACCGGTGCCAAAATGGCTTGCCGGTATTCATGGCCGTGGAGGATCGTAAGTCCCCCAGCCAGGATAAGACGCTTGTCGGTGACATATTCCATGCCGCGTTCTTTGAATTTCATGATCGCGGAAAATTGAAACTGGGGGATGTCGAGCAACTCCGGAGCCTTGACCCGCATGTAGCTCATCCAGCGCTCGTCGTGGTTGCCGTCCTTCCAGATCAGGCGAACTTTTGGGAATTTCTCCCGGATATACTCAAGCAACTGGCCGACCATCTTGAGCTCGTAGGCTGTGTCGCGTTCACGTGGGTCTTTCTCGAAGCGGGAGAGGGCGTAGAAGTCGATCGTGTCGCCGTTGAGCAGGATCGTGTCGACTTGCCTTTTTTTGAAGTGCTCCAGGGCGCAGGTGAGCGCCGGGTTGTTGTGGAATGGGACATGGATGTCGGAGAGGACTCCGATCCTATCGGATCCTTCGATCAGGAACGGAATGAATTTCTTTTCATCCGACGGGGGCAGGGACATGGGATTGTGAGGGGTCCCCTTTGGTCTCACATATTTCATCGTGGCAATTTTCAAAGATTTTTCTTTTCCGTTGGCTCCTCGATAATAGCGGATGGAAGACCTGCAACTATCAAGAGAAGTCCAAATTTTCGGATTCTTTTTGTAAAGGGCCTTGGCAATCGTCATCGTGGCGTGGTCCGGATAGCGATCCAGCGCTTCTTTGATGAGGTCGATGCCGATTTTATTGATGGCCATAAATTTAGACGCAGTAGGTGTCGCGGAGGCTTTTGTTTCGGTTGATCCACCCGCGCAGCCATTGCTGGCGATTATCAAGGGCGATGGCATTGTAGTAGGCTCCTGACTTGGCGATCACCGCGAGCGCTAGCTCTTTGGAATTTGGGACATGCCAGGCAGCCTTGATGGTCTGGGGCCCGATCTGGCCATCGAGGTTCAGACTCACCCCGTAGTCGGCAAGGGAGGCTTGCAGGAAATGACCGGCACGTCGGATTCCGCAATTCACCGAGTAATTTGCGACGACTTCCCCCACCGGAGCAGGCAGGTTCTCAGCACTGCATGGGATCCAATATTTTTCCCGGTAGGTCGTGGCCACCCAGATAGGGGTCGGGGAATCATTGAGCCCATCGTCCCTTGAGGTGAGGCCTGCAAAGGTTGTCCCGGCACCATCCCCAAGTGTCTCTTGAAGAATCTGGCCGCCGTGATCTAAGTCACATTCCCATGCCAAAATAAAACTCAGCCAACGCCGGAACCGGGAAGAGAATCCTTCCGTATTGGCTGCCGTCAGGATGTCGTCAGGCTTCATGGGGTGTCATGGCTGATTGGAAGGTTGGGAAGCGTTCTCAAAAGGCTTGCTGCCGACCTTGCTTCCAAAGGCAATCCCACCCAGCCAAATCAGGATATCCCTTACGTTGGCCGAGAGATCCGTGTGGCTCACTTCGGCATGAATCACGACGAGGCAGATCGTCAGCAAGGTTAGGACCATTGCCCATCGAAGGGAGCTGGGGGTGCCATCCTTCTCCGACATCACGCGCCCGATGTAGGAGAGGAGTTTGCTCACGGGATAAAACGGGCAAGGGATGCCAGGACAATCCTGCCGAATGTGTAGGCCGAGATCCCTGAGATCAGGTAGACCGCCCCGCAGGCGATCAGTCCGTAGGGAAAGGGAAACTGGCGGAGGACCTCACCGCCGAAGAGGGTGCCGATGTAAAACGCGACTACGGTGGCAAAGAGATAGAGGATCACATCCCGCTGGCGGGCATTGTCGCTGGCCTCTTTGTGAAACTTTGCGGTCAGGAGCGTCTGTTCCTGAAGCTGGGACGCCTGTTCGGTGAAGTCGGTTTGAGCTTGGAGCAAGGCTTTTTTTTGATCGGCAGCCAGCGATTGCATGTGGCGGACCGTGGCAAGGATCTCCGCTTTGGAGATTTCTTGGGCAAAGCAAACATGCCATCCGCTTAAGAAAATAAATCCAATGAAAAGGAAAGTTTTCATCAGTGGGATTTCAACCAGGCTTCGACCAGAACCGCTTTTCCATCGATGCGGTCGCTGGCCGTGATGGCCGCTGAGATCGAGGCATCCTGAGACGTTGAAAGGATCACCCTGTGGGCGCATCCGGTCGAGATAAGCCCCGCCAGTAAAAGCAAGCGGCGGATAAACCAAGGAATCCTCATTCCTTGAGCCCTGTGTCAAAATTACCCCCCCCGTAGTTGGGTTGGGTTGCTCTCTTTAACGGGAAACGGAATCGAATTTCTGTTGCATGCTGGCGACGTCTTGGGTGAGCCGGTCAAGCATCTGGGTCTTTTGACCTGCAAAAAAGACCGTGGTCACTAACTGGACCAGCACCGCACCGACCACGACCCGCAGCAACGAGGCATGGGAGGCCGAGAACTTTGAGCGCTCTTCAACGATCGTTCGCAGCTCCGCAATGTCCTCCCGGATCGCGGTGATCTCGTCCAGACTCATGGAAGTGACGTGATGAACTCCCAAGTCGCAAGAAGGCCATCCCGGAGTTCAGGAGGCAGAGATTCGCTGGAGATTGAAAGGGCCCTCTGGCCATTCCCATCAGGAGCCACAATCGAGACTCCAGCGTTGATCACTTGATGGGCTAGACCAGATTCAGTTTCAACCTTCCCCCCATCTTCCAAAACGATTTGAGCAACAGATTCGGCTTGGTTGATCTGGGTCTGCAACCAAGTCAGAAGCCCAACTGGGACATCTTGAAAAGGCGTTGAGAAAAGATCGACCAACTCGTTTTTTGCGTAGCCCCCCGAATTGTAAAATCGGGTTAAGACAGGAGGGGTGAAAATGAGCGTCATAAAATCAGAAACTTAAAGCCATTACATCAAGAATTTGGCAAGTTGCCGAAGCCGCATACACAGTTCCCGTTGAGGAGCTAACAAATTCGACACACAAATTGTTTCCAGATGTATTCACCGCATTTGGGCCTCCACTCAAGGTTGCGGTTGCGGTTGATGGGAGCCTTGTTCCCCAAATGTTAGTATAATTCAAATACAAGGAAATAACTCCTCCGCTACAGGTTAACGCCATGACGGGATAATATTGATACGGGCTGCCATACGTTACCCCTGTGCTTGTCCACGCACCAGCACCAGCGGCAGTTGAGCCGCTCACATAACCTCCAGATCCATAACCGAAAAGTCGGTAGCACAAATTTGTTGTCCCTCCATTTCCAAACTCGACCCCAAATCCATAGGAGGTTAATGCGTTTTGGTCACTGTAGGGGATATTTGTAGTGGTTCCATGATTTCCGCCAATAACAAATCGAACTGTGGCATCCCAATTTGCCGACGAGGAAAGATAAAACCGATAAGCTACCCCAATCCCAGACAAGAAGGTAAGAGATGATGACCCAGATCCTGCATTAAAAGATGCTGAACTTGAACTTAACACAACATTTGTTGTGCCTGTTGCGGCTACCGCGCTGAGGTATGGGCTTTTTAATTGGGCAATCATTCCTGCCGCAAGCGTTGGGGTCAATGTTCCTGTCCCTGCCGAATAAAGGCCAGCCGTCCCATTAATTCTCCAGCAACGACCAAGCTCCCAAAACGGCTCTTGAGCCGCCAAAAGCCGAGTCATCAGCGAGCTATCTGATGTGGCAGTTTGTGAAGGAGCTGTGTTGGCCGTGCCATTTAGCGTCAGGTTGTCGGAATAGACCGAAGGAGATGTTACCCAGGCCGATCCGTTGTAATAGCGCACAACTTCGATTCTGGAAGGTGCGTAAGCCACTCCCCCGATCGTGCAGGTGCCAGCGCCGATGATCACCTGATAGTTGTCTCCTGTGCTTGCGGAGGCAGGGTCGGAGACGGTGAGCGTCGCTGTCGTGACATAACAAGTGCCCGTTGCTGCCGTGAAATTGGCGCTGGAGACGACTGCCGTGGCTCCCGTGCCGGGGGATCCGCGTGGGATCGTCAGAGCAAGGGTCTGAGTGGGTGCGGTCCCGGTGATCGAGGCCGAGGCGCTAGATCCGGCGGCTCCCGTGGAGACCGTGCCGATAGAAAGTGTCGTGGCCGGAAGCCCCAGATTGAGAGTTTGCGACGGCGCTGTCCCGGTGATCGTGGCCGTGGCCGCTGTGCCAGCATTGGTCGAGACTGTCCCAACGGAAAGGGTCGTGGCAGGAATCCCTAGATTCAGCGTCAAAAAGGGGGCCGTGCCGGTGATCGATGCCGTGGCCGCTGTGCCGACATTGGTCAAGACTGTCCCGAGAGAAAGAATCGATCCTTTTAGGTTTCCAAGCAAAGCCCAACTTGTTGAGCCTTTTTGATAAAGGTTGTAGGCAGCCGAGTCGTAGTAAAGATCTCCTGGTAGCCCAAGCGTGTCGCTTGGTGCGCTGGTTCCCGTCAAGATCGTGGACTGCACTCGCACATAAGAAAAACCTGACCATGTATAGAGGAAATTCGTGTCTTGGGCTTGGTAGAGCTTGTTCACAACTCCGGTCGCTGGGAATGCCGCTGCCGTGGCAAAAGCTCCATAGCTGAAGACAGAAGTCGCGTCCGGATAACTCGGGTTAGCCTGGGCTAACACCGGCTCATCCCCTCGGATCACATCATTTGCAATAATGACCGGCAAGGTTTGCGAAGAATAAACGGAATTGTCACTGTCGGAAACCCATTGAAATTCCAACATGGCAAAAAGAGAAGCCATGTCAGAATTTGCCGTGAAAAGCGAATAGAGCTCCGAAGTGTTCAAATTCAGTTTGAACATGTAAAAGTATGTCCCTGCGCCGTCGTCGTTGTAGCTCGAATAATTGGAGGCGTAGGCCAAAAATGCCGACGCATAATCCCCGGCGCTTTTTAAGGCGCAGGAAAAGCTAGTTAACCCAGAGCTGACCTCGCCATTGTCATAGTTAACGCCATTTTTTACAAAATACAGATTGAGAGTCTCTGTGTCCCGGCGTTTGAAATTCAGAAATTGAATCGGCTGTTGATTCGTGATCGACGTCTGAAAAATTCCCGTATCGACATTGCAAAAAAGATCCATGCTGAAAAGTGGATGTCAATTAAGCTGAAGAACCGACAAAAGTGATCGTAGTATAGATCGGCGTCACTGAAGTGACATAGCCCCCAGACGAAGTTACCGTAATGTCGCTGACCACTTGCAACGTGGCCCCGGGGCTGATGAACGTGCCCGCATCGCTGATCTGCACGTCGTAACCCGCCGAGCTGTCGGCTTGCAAGCAGAGCATCCCAAAGTTTTTGTCCAGGTCGGCAGCCTTGATCGAAGCCGGAGGGGCGCTGGATCCGGGCACGATCTTCTGTAACAAATAATCTCGAAAACGGATAAGTCCGACAGGAAGTCCCATAAGAAAAGATTTTTTTAACCGTATGGGGTAGTGATCCCGAATTTGACGGTGACCTCTTGGATAACCCCATAATTCACCTGCTCGATCCCATGGACCGAGACCAGCACGGTGGCCGGATCGATGGCATCGACTTCGCTTAAGTAAGCTGTCGTCGGGATCGTGTTGTCATAGTTGTTGAACGTGTTAAGAGCGGGAACCCCGGCCGAGGTCGTGGTCGTGATCGTCGGGGAGCCTGATCCAGCACCGGTCACTCCGCTTGCATTCGCCAGATCGGTGATCACGATCCCATCGGCCGCGACTTGGGCATAAGTCGGCATGGAGATCGAAAGAGAGGATCCCGCCGGGATCACGAATTTCCGAGTCATCACCGGAGCCACATAACTTCCGCTCACCGTGTCCCAAGTGTATTGGTGAATCTCCGAGGAGAACGTATCGTAATACCGACCGAAATCGGCGTCCGAGAGCACTCCCAAGTAGTCGCAGGTAAAAAGGGAGATCACCCCGTCGCTGGAGATCACAGGCTTTCGGAAAAGTCCCATCAGCGTGTAATCGGTTGTGTCAGCCGTGTAACTCGGCAACGTCAGAGAAGGAGTCCAGACACCCACTCCTAACGGGGAGGAGGCGGTAGAATTTCCTGAAGAGGGAACGCACAACTGGGAGACATTCACCACGGCTCCCGAACTTGGATCATGCAATTCGAGGTTCAGCACCCAGCCGTATTGGGAGCTGGGTAAAAACCGATAATACCGTTTCCAAGCGGTCGAAGTATAAGTTCCCCCGGAGGAATTGCCCGAGACATTCAACCAAATGGTGCCAGATGTAATGGTGCCAACCGTAGAGACCCATCCGGTCCCGACTCGGCTAAAGACTGTGCCACTGGGAATTGAAAATGCCGTTGTGGATGGGGAAGGAGTCCCTCCCGAAGAGCCGACGCCGGGAGTATTGATCGTAATCGAATTGGAACTGGTTGTCGTAAAAGAGGTCTTTACCGAGGTATCGGCGTCCTGAAGGGTGCCTTTGATCGGGGTCGATCCGATGGAAAGCAAATTGCCAGCGGTCGTGGCGTAGGTGGCCGCACAGGCATACTTGCGGCGCAAGGTGGCAAGTCCCCAAGGCTGAACGACGATCTCGTCGCCGGGTAGCTGGATCAGGGCCGTGTTGCTGCCGATATAGGTCGCCATTGTAAAAAGGGGCTTAGGTCAACGCTTGGATCGGCAGCTTGTTGTCGATCGGAATCAGATGATCGGTCAGGATCTTTAGGATCGCAGAGAGCGGGTCGGCTTTTTCTTTTTGTCCACCTGATCCTCCTGTTCCGGAGCCATCGGGGCCCATTTCTTTGGACATCCCTTCAAGGATGGAAATATCTTTGGAATTGAACCCCAGCTTGTTGGCATTGTTCAGATCGTAATCAAGGGCGCTGCCAGCCCGTTGATTCTGAGCTTGAGCCCGTTGGCCTTGGACCTGATTGGCCGCCATGAAGTTCCCCTGGGCATTGTATTGCTGGATATTCCGATCGTAGGGTTGCAGATCATACTTCTCGATCAGGGTGGACTGACGGGAGAGTTGGTTCTGGGCTGCTTCGGATAATCCGGAGGTGTTAAAGATCCCCCCGGGGGCCGTGGCGTTCTTGTAGACCGGATTCTGGGCAGGGCCAGATCCAGATCCACCACTAAATCCCCCCCTTACTGAAGGTTCAGGGGCTTTAGGTTCTTCTTTTGGAGCAGTTTTTTCGCCCTTCTCTTTGAGTTTTTTTGCTTCTTCAGCCGCTTTTTTAATTGCTTCGGCTGAACCAAACAAATTGTTATGAATGATCTTTGACGAATCCACCGCACTTTTCATTGCATCTGGGATTACATCCCCAAGCTTTGAAAGAGTGTCGCCAAATTCCCCTTTGTATTTTGCAATGACGGAATCCACCCCGGCTTTTTGCTTGTCGATGATATTGCCGTGCGCCTTGTTGTATTCCTCTTCAAATTGCGTTGCGGTTTTACCTATTTCCGAACCCATAACGCTTGAAAAGACCTTGGAAACATAATCTAGGGGGTGGGTGAAAGCTTCTTTGAGTTGTTCCCCAACCCAATTGATGACTTCCATAAACTTTTCACCAAGGAATTTCCCAGCGTTGATAAATGTTTCGCTTGAAAGCCCGGAGAAAAACCCAAAAACTTTTTGCCAAACCCCTAAAATAAACGACTCCACTTCAAGAATTGAAATAACAAGGGAATCTTTTAGGAGTGTTCCGACTTCGCCCAAAGCACCTTTATCAAAAAGATTGGCGAGCAGTTTTCCAATAAACGAAAAAGCGGTTGTCATTGCATCCACAAACCCATCCGCTTCGCTTCGGTAAAATGCCGAAAAAACATCCCACATTAGTTTAACGCTTTCTTTCCAATCCGAATTAACCATTCCCCGAATCAAATTAATGAAATCGTTTACCCCTTCACCGAGTTTTTGCCCAAACTTTGCGGCATCTATCCCTGATAGTGAATCAGTAAACTGCTTGATGGAAGGAATGATTTTGTCCAATACCCCTGCGGCAAACTCTTGTCCTTTTTTTCCGATAGCATTGAAACCAATCTCAACGTCGTGAAACTTTTCAGCACTTCTTTCCATGATGTCGGCAAGTGATCCAACTTGGTTTTTGCTTTTTTCCATCGTCTCATCCATATGATCAAACAGGGCAAGAAACTTTCCACCCGTGCGATTAAAAACGGCCATTGCCATTGCTGATTTTTCCGTTGGGTCTTTAATACTAGCAATTTGTTTTCCAATTGTTTGAAACAACTGATCAGGATTCATCCCTTTAAGTTGTTGGGTCGTAAATCCAATCATTGAGAGTTTTTTTGCCGCTTCCGACCCTTCCTCCCCGGCATCCGTAAGAAACTTTTGCATTTTATTGACGCTTTTGCCTACGTCATCAGCAGACATTCCCGAATTTTCAAACGCACGTTGAAGCACTACAAGTTTCCCGGCTGAAATGCCTGTTTGATCTGCTAAATCTGCAAGCTTCCCCCCC
>Ga0118677_10015536_pt1 | contig 10562 bp, 6 predicted proteins | sample AliMusrvi5mmetaG_FD_86154 | JGI IMG/M metagenome (GOLD analysis project Ga0118677, IMG submission 86154)
CACAACACAACACACAACACAACACAACACACAACACAACACAACACACAACACACCACAACACACAACACAACACAACACAACACACCACAACACACAACCAAACACACAACACAACACAAAACACAAAACACCAAACAAAACCCAAGCAATCAATAGAACTATAATAATTCCTCCTACCGGGATATTTTTATTCTCAAACTTCTCATTCCCCTCTTGATTTAAACTTGTCATAACAATCAAAAGTGAGCCAAACGCAAGTACAACAACTGAACCAACAATTTTATACATAAATGTTTTATCTTGTATAACATCCCAGATTGCTAAAACTCCCAATAAAGCCAAGAGTGATACAGAAACAATAAGTGCAACAAGTGTTGACTGTCTAATTGTTTTAAAAATTGGTTTAGCGGCATCTGGAGAAATTGTTTCGACTGACTGGTTTTTACCTTCAATAAATCTTCCTGCAACGATAACGATCACAGAAATTCCAGCAAGTAATCCTAAAGTTTCAAAGGATTTCCAAATAACATCACCACTGAAAACTTTCCATACTCCAAAGATAGAAACTAGTGATAGAATCGCAACAGCTGTTATAAAAATAAAAGAAGCTATATTTTGTATATTTTTCATAGTTAAATAATAATTAGATTAATAAGTTGATGTCTTATTATAACCACCCATTACATACTTTTGCAAGCTTTTTAAACTCTATAAAACAATTACGCCATGGCGTAATTGGTGTATGGGAAATACAAAGAGGGGTTTCGCGAAGCGAAACCCCTCTTTGTATTTTCTAAAAGCTAACAGCTAGTAGCTAAAAGCTTATTTAGTCGCAGGGGCGGTACCACGTGCCTCAATAATAGTCTTTGCTACGTTTGGTGGAACTACATCATAGTGATCAAATTCCATAGTTGCTGATGCTCTTCCTTCTGAGATAGATCTCAAAGTTGTAACATATCCAAACATTTCAGAAAGCGGAACCATAGATTTTATAACTTTATTCAATCCTCTATCAAACATTTCTGTGATTTGTCCTCTTCTTGAATTGAGTGATCCTGAAACGTCTCCCATGAATTTCTCAGGAGTAACTACCTCAACTTTCATAATAGGTTCAAGAATAACAGGTTTTGCTCTCTTTGCAGCATCTTGGAAAGCCATAGAAGCAGCAATCTTGTAAGCAATTTCAGATGAGTCAACATCATGGTACGAACCATAAGTAAGTTCACAAGAAACATTAACAACTCTGTATCCAGCAAGAATTCCTCTTTCCATACTTTCCTTTACACCTTTTTCAACTGCAGGAATAAATTCGTTTGGAATAACTCCTCCTTTAATAGAGTTAATAAATTCGAAGTCTTCGTATCTGCTAACATTTTTTGGAATCTTTGCTCCCTCTTCAAGCTTCTCCATTGGTTTAATCTTGATAAGAACGTGACCGTATTGTCCCTTACCTCCAGATTGCTTAATATATTTTTCTTCTCTTTCAGCTTCACCCAAAATTGTTTCTTTATAAGCAACTTGTGGTTTACCAACGTTTGCTTCAACATGGAACTCTCTCTTCATTCTATCTACAAGAATTTCAAGGTGAAGTTCTCCCATACCTGCCATAACAGTTTCTCCTGTTTCTGGATCAGAAATAATTTTAAATGTTGGATCTTCATCAGAAAGTTTCTTCAAAGCAAATCCCATTTTTTCTTGGTCAGCTTTTGTCTTTGGTTCAATTCTCAAGTTAATAACTGGTTCTGGAAAAACAATCTGATCGAGAACGATTGGATTATTTTCATCACAAAGTGTATGAGAAGTTTTTGCACCTTTAAGTCCGACAGCAGCTGCAATTTCTCCAGCAAAAACTGTTTCTACATCTTCCCTGTCATTTGCGTGCATACGAACAACCCTTCCCAGTCTTTCTTTTTCACCTGTTGTTGAATTGTAAATATATGTACCAGCAGAAATACTTCCAGAGTAAACTCTAAAATATGTAAGCTGACCTACAAAAGGGTCGTTTTGAAGTTTAAAAGCAAGTGCTGTAAATGGTTCTTCATCTGAAGCATGTCTAAAAACATCTGCACCCGTTCTTGGGTCAATACCCTTGACAGGTGGAATATCAAGTGGAGATGGAAGATAATCTACAACTCCGTCAAGTACAAGCTGTGCACCTTTATTTTTCAAAGCTGAACCGGTAAAAACAGGAACAATTGTATTTGCGATAGTAGCTTTTCTCAAAACTGCTTTTAATTCTGGAATTGGAATTTCCTTTCCTTCAAGATAATCGTTCATAAGCTTTTCATCTTGTTCAGCAATCTTTTCGACGAGTTCAAGTCTATATTTTTTTGCATCTTCTAACATATCAGCTGGGATTTCTGCTTCGACTATTTTTTCTCCCATTTCACCTTCGAAATAAAAGGCTTTCATAGTCAATAAATCAACAAGTCCTTTGAAATCTGATTCTGCTCCAATAGGAAGTTGCATTCGGACAGCATGTTTTGTAAGTCTTTCTAAAATAGATTGATATGATTTTTCAAAACTTCCGCCTGTTCTATCAAGTTTGTTTATAAAACAAAGTCTTGGAACATTTCCCTCATCTGCATATCTCCAGTTTGTTTCTGATTGTGGTTCAACTCCAGCGACTCCATCAAAGACAACAACAGCTCCGTCAAGTACCCTTAACGATCTCTTAACTTCTGCAGTAAAGTCAATGTGTCCAGGAGTGTCAATGATGTTAAATCTTACCTTCTTAGACAAATCGTCCTTTGGCATATATGAAGGATTCCAAAAACAAGTAATAGCAGCAGAAGTAATAGTAATACCTCTTTCTCTTTCCTGTTCCATCCAGTCTGTAGTAGTTTCACCTTCATGAACCTCTCCAATATTATGTTGTGAACCTGTATAGTACAGAATTCTTTCAGACACAGTTGTTTTACCCGCATCAATGTGGGCAATAATTCCGAAATTACGAACTTTCTCCAATGGATAATCTCTTTTCATATATTAGCTTTTAGCTTTCAGCTGTTAGCTGTTAGCAAAAATAAAAAGTTATTAAATTAATAAAACTCAAGCAGTGAGGATTTTCGGCGAATTTCGAGGCGAAGTTGAGTATGGCGACCAAGCTGTACATTTTAGTACTGCGCGGGAGCCAGCGGAAACTTCAACGAAGAAATTCGCTGAAAAGACCACTGCGACTACCAAGCGAAGTGAGCAAATGCTTTATTGGCTTCCGCCATTTTGTGAGTATTTTCTTTCTTTTTGACAGCATCACCTTCGTTCTTTGAAGCAGCGAGTATTTCATCTGCAAGTTTTTCAGCAATTGTTGCACCTTTCTTAGTTCTAGCAGCTTCAATAATCCATTTCATTGAAAGTGCTGACCTTCTTGATGGGCGAACTTCTACTGGAACCTGATAGTTTGCACCTCCAACTCTCTTTGATCTGATTTCCATATTTGGAGCAGTGTTTGAAAGAGCAAGTTCAAAAACCTCAACTGGATTTTTTACTTTACCCTTCTCTTTTACTGTTTCAAGCATATCGTAAATAATTCTTTCTGCTACACTTTTTTTACCATCATACATAATATAATTGATAAATTTTGCAACTTTTAGAGATGTATATTTATGATCTGGTCTTAACGGTTTCTTTGTTTTTAGTTTTCTTCTCATAATTTTTAGGTGTTAGTTATTAGCTGTTAGCTGTTAGGAAATTCCTAAAAGCTAGTAGCTAAAAGCTTTTAGCTTTTCTTAGGTTTCTTAGCTCCATAACGACTTCGACTCTTCTTTCTTCCTTCGACTCCTGTTGCATCGAGAACTCCTCTTACAATCTGATATCTCAAACCGACGTCTTTAACTCTTCCGCCACGAAGCATAACAACTGAGTGTTCTTGCAAATTATGTCCCATACCCGGAATATAAGCTGTAACTTCCATACCATTTGAAAGTCTAACTCTCGCAATCTTTCTGATAGCTGAGTTCGGTTTCTTTGGAGTCTTTGTTGTAACCTTAACACAAACACCTCTCTTAAATGGAGAGCAAAGTCTTGTCGGTCTATTTTCCAAAGTGTTAAAACCTCTCATCAAAGCCACCGACTTTGGCTTTCTTGGGGCGGTCTTTCTATTCTTCTTGATTAATTGATTTATTGTAGGCATCTTATAAAATATTTTTCTAATAAATAGAATTAGCTAAGATTATAAATATAACCCACCAATTCTTTCTTCTTTTCTAATTTGGCAAATATAAATTCTTCACCGAGATCAGTTTGAGTTGCTTTTCAAAAAGCTACTGAAATCGATTACTCACTTTTGCCTGAATAACGACATATCTCACGACCGAGATAATGTGAGGAGATAATAACATAAAACATCTAAAAAGCAAATAAAAAGGTTCTACAACAATTATGTTTTGAAAATAACTTTGGCTTTTGAACTATTTTTATTCCTAAACTTACCACACTAATTATTATAAAACCACAAAAAACAAGATAGATACAAAAGAGGGGTTTTGCTTCGCAAAACCCCTCTTTTCTTCACATTTTATAACTTTCAACTTTTAAACTTAATAGCTATCCTAAATTTCCTGGAATCCTCCATTTCCTACTATTACTGTCGTAGATGCAACACAGGTACCAGAGAAAGTTGTTCCAACCGTAGTTGTTCCAAATATCATAGCTGAAATTGTCTTTTTCCCTACAGTAGTATAGATCATTGGAACATTCAAACCTGTATATGTGTATTCTCCTATTTTCCATTTTGTTTGAACTGAAGAAGCGTTTGTAGGAATATCACTAGTCCCCCAATACATTTGACTATTCAAAAGAACCGTCGGACTTGATACACCGTTCTGATAAGAAAGACAAGTATAATTTCCAGAAATACCACCTCCACTACCACCGCAAGCAGAACTAGAAGTTGCAATTTTGTCTGTCGAAATGTTTGTAAGTGCTGATTCAGAAGAGTCAACAGCTTGAACATCAAAAGAATAACTTGTATTTGGTGTTAATCCATCAGCAATAGCACTAACCTCTCTTACATAAGTCGAAGTATAATCCACGTTTCCTGTTTTTACATAGCGAAGAATATATTTTGATGCACCAGCATAAGGATCCCAAGAAATATTTACTTTACCTCCACAAGAACTTGATGTTTGTATTAATATTCCAGAAATATCACCCAATTCTCCTGACGTTGGAGTACCTGGTCTACCACCACCCGTATTACTCGTACATGATGAAGTATTATAAGAAGAACAGGAATTACATGAAAGTGTGCCTCCAGTAAATCCTAAAGAAGTACAAGATGCTCCACCTAAATCAGTTCCGTCACATGTCTCACCAGATTCTTTAATATTATTTGGACAAACAGAATTTCCATCAGTAGGACTTTTATTCGCAGTACATGGAGCGGTTGTACCACCATTAGAGCCTATGCATGACCAAGACCAAGGACCTGTACCAGTAACGGCTGTCGATGTACCAGTTGCACATAGATTTGTAGTTGGAATTGATGAAGTTGTTGTTGCAGATGAACCGCAAGAACCGTTTACTACTACAGTTTTATTTGCAGTACATGGAGCGGTTGTACCACCATTAGAGCCTATGCATGACCAAGACCAAGGACCTGTACCAGTAACAGCTGTCGATGTACCAGTTGCACATAGATTTGTAGTTGGAATTGATGAAGTTGTTGTTGCAGATGAACCACAGGAACCATAAACTGGACTTTCCCCAACTTGTATATCCTGATAACCGAGGACTTGTGAATTACCAGCCGCAGGATCAGTTCCATTACTACCAGAACCAGCCCTTCCTATATCATTTTGTCCAAGAATATATAAACGATATATACCATTAGGTGTGTCTGAAGGGATTGCATAATCTCCAGCAAAAGTATCTGTCACACAAATCTGAATCTCAGTTGAAACACCATTACAAGTAGCAGTTCCTGTAGTAGCTCCGCCATAAATTTTCATAAAATGAATTGTATTAGTTTTTCCACCCAACAAATCTTTAATAATATCTAGAGGATTATAATATCCACCCAATGAATTTTTTATAACATTGTAAGTATAATAAAAACTATCTACAGTTCCAAGTGGCTCACTATTTGACAAAAAATCTGGTTCATCTGATGCCAGTCTCAATGGTTTAGCAAAAACTTGTAAATCCTTTCCAGAACCATTACTACAAGCTGGCATATATGATGAACCTTGAATGTGAATAGTATCCCCTGCATTATAATATTGCATTCCTGCTGGTAATGGCGAACTAAGTGTAATATTTGGCACGCCTCCATTTTCCCATCCAGTAACTAACCAATTTCCAGCTCCAATTATAGTCCATCCAGATTGGACAAAAGTATATATAGGGGTCACAGCATTTGAAGGACTTGATGCCGGCCCGGTTCCTGTTCCTGTTATAGTTCCAGTTATTGGAGAATTTGTTGCCTTCACGGTAAAAGTGTATGAGTACCCATTATGCAAACCCGTTACTGTTATAGGGCTAGCTGTTCCGGTTGCTGTTTGACCTCCACTACTAGTTACTGTGTATGATGTAATTGGAGAAAATCCATTCGATACTGGTGGTGTGAATGAAACAGTAGCTTGTCTATCACCAGCCACCGCAGTAACATCAGTTGGAGCTCCTGGTTTTCCTATCCACATTGCATAAACAGTAATATCATGAACAACTACAGTAGAAGCAGTAAATGAACTTCCTCCTCCACCTACGGCTGTATACCAACCCTTAAATACATAATCTGTTCTTGTTGGAGCTGTTGGTAATAATACCGTTGTTACAGGTGAATTAATAGTCCTTGTAGTTGGGTTAGCTAAAGTAGTAGCATCTTGGCTATCAAAAGTTACTGTGTAAGTATAATTTGCCGTCCAATTTGCATAAAGAGTAGTCGCTACTCCCGGCATTGTATATGAAGCACCTGAAGCATAATTTGTGCCTGTGCCCGTGTTATTAGTATTCCAACCACCAAAACCATAACCTGTTTTTGTGGGCATAGTTGCTGAAAGATTAAATACACTATCTGTCGTGTGAGTTTCATAAGCAGGCTGACCTGATCCACCGTTATCGTCATAAGTTAATCTATAAGATTTTGCTGTCCAATTTGCATAAACAGTAATATTGGCTGTAATAATATTTGCAGATGTAAATGAAGTTCCTCCTCCATTTGCAGCTGTAGACCAACCATTGAAATCATAACCAGTTCTTGTTGGAGTTGATAAAGTTCCGACTGCATTGTCCTGTAAAATAGTTTTACTAGCTACAGAGCTACCACCCTGACTATCGAAGGTTACGGTGTAATAGATTGCCGTCCAATTTGCATAAAGAGTAGTCGCTACTCCCGGCATTGTATATGAAGCACCTGAAGCATAATTTGTGCCTGTGCCCGTGTTATTAGTATTCCAACCACCAAAACCATAACCTGTTTTTGTGGGCATAGTTGCTGAAAGATTAAATACACTATCTGTCGTGTGAGTTTCATAAGCAGGCTGACCTGATCCACCGTTATCGTCATAAGTTAATCTATAAGATTTTGCTGTCCAATTTGCATAAACAGTAATATTGGCTGTAATAATATTTGCAGATGTAAATGAAGTTCCTCCTCCATTTGCAGCTGTAGACCAACCATTGAAATCATAACCAGTTCTTGTTGGAGTTGATAAAGTTCCGACTGCATTGTCCTGTAAAATAGTTTTACTAGCTACAGAGCTACCACCCTGACTATCGAAGGTTACGGTGTAATAGATTGCCGTCCAATTTGCATATACAGTTCTAGTAGAAGTAACCACAGTAGAAGCAGTAAATTGACTTCCCCCACCACCTGTAGATGTATACCATCCGTCAAAAAGATAACCCGTTCTTATTGGGTCTGTCGGTAGAGTTCCTACTGTTGTCGCTGGTGACACAACACTCTTTGTAGTTGGACTAGCTGCAGTAGTAGCACTCTGACTATTAAAAGACACAGTATAAGTCGTAGCTGCCAACGTCATACTAGGCAAAGAAAAAAGTGCAAATAAAACAAATAAAAATGTCGGTAATATTATATTTTTCTTTATTTTAAACCTTTTCATTAGGAAAAAACCTATTATAAACAAGACAATTATTAAAGCGACTATTGAAAAAATAGAATACATTTTTTGTTTTTCAGACTGATCTTTTATTGCAGAAAAATCGCTTGATAATTCTGATTTATAATATCCAATTTGTTTTCCATCCTTTGTAAAAACGGCCGTAGCATACAGCGCTTTTGCACCTACTTTTGTATTAATATTAAATAATTGTGTGTTAACATCAGTAGTATTGATCTTGCTGTCATATTCCCCGACGAGCTGGTCATTTTCATTAAATACCTTAACAGAAAGGTCCGCCATGTTAACAGTTGATGTCGCGAATGAACCAATGGTAGTAATATCAATTGGACTACCAGTATAAATCATCTTTATTCCGAGAGTATCGCCTGCTTTAAAACTAGTCTTATCGGAAATAATACTTGAAACATTTACGACATCGCCGTAAACAATATATCTAAATCTTATTACACCAGTTCTTGCGACACCATTTTGATCCTTCAAAACAACTTCCCCAATATATACACCTGGTTTATCTGAAAAACTTGGTAAAGTTACCTTTACAGTGTCTGTAATATTAGCTTTCAAGACAACACTACCACCTATAGTAGTTGATACTGGTGTTTGTGTTGACTGCATACTGTATATTGTAAGGTTTGGAACAACACTGATATCTTTAGATGAAGGATTTGTCAAGGTTAAGTTTAAAGATGCGGTTTTATTAGGGTAAAGCGTCGGACCATCTTGCAATCCAAAATTCTTTCCATCAACGTTTATTGAGGCGTCAATTAATTTTAGTGAAGGTATTGTTGAACCAGAAACTGTTACAAAAGTGTCTGTCCAACCAAGTGGAGCGGCATTGCTTGAGAAAAACCATACTTTTATACCAAGCTGTTTCCCTTGGGAATAACCCTCGGATGATAATGGAAGTTTATATGAAAATTTTATTGTCTTCGCCTCATTTTTATTAAATGAAACTGGCCCAAATTGTTGATTATCCCATTCATAAGCATACAAGCCACCATTTTGATTGTAATCACCAACAAGGAAAATTTTATAGGTTATATTTTGTGAACCAAAATTTCTTCCATTTATAGCTATAAAAGAACCGGTTACTGTGTCACCTGCTTTATATGCCGTCTTATCTAAAACCAAATCCTTCACATATATTTGTGGCTGGAGGTTTACAAAATCATTTGTAGAGTTTTGAGCTTTTGCAAAAGCAAAAAAAGACAATAGACCGATGACTGATAAAGTTATACCCAAAAATCTTTTAAAAATAGATGACATATTTTTTATAAATAAAATTAATAAAATAAAAGTTTGACTAGATAATATTATATCAAGAATTCAGACACTGAACAAACAAAAAAGTTGATAATCCTAGCTAATACCAGTAATTATATGAAATAAATAATATATAATCGGAGAAATAAACGATGGGAATAAAAAAACAATAAATATAAGTATTAAAAAGCCATATTTCTGAGCTGATTGGGAGAAAATAAATTGTCTCTCAATAGGTAAAAATGAAAATAGAATTTTTGAACCATCAAGTGGTGGAATAGGTATAAGATTGAAAATCGCTAAAGCTATATTGATTTTTACAACAAAAACTAAAATTATAATAAAACTACTAGGAACAATATAAAGTGGAAGAAGAATTCTTATTAAAAACCCAAAAATAAAAGCCACAATAATATTTGAAAGTGGTCCAGCGAGAGCCACCATTGGTTCGCCAATATTTCTATTTTTTAGGTTGTATGGATTATAAGGAACTGGTTTTGCCCAACCAATTATGAAACCACCACTAGTTGTTATAAAGAGGAAAAGAGGAAGTGCAACAGAACCGAACCAATCAATATGTTTTAGAGGATTTAAAGTGAGTCTTCCTTCATACAAAGCAGTTTTATCTCCAAAAGCAAGAGCCATCGCTCCGTGAGATACTTCGTGGATTATTACTGAAATTATAAGTATGACTATTTGAAAAAATATATCTACGTTCATTGTATTGCAAATCTATAATTTATATGATAACATGCTGAGACTTAATTTAAAAATAAAACCAATGGCAAATACTTGTCCAATTTCAAAAAGAACATCAATTATGGGGGGAGGATATAGCAATCGTACAAGAGCTACCCAATATAACCCTACCGGAAAAGTCAGAAAATATTTGAATCTTCAAAAAAAGAGGATCTATGTTCCTGAACTTAAAAAAACTTTTATCTTGAAACTTTCTACAAGAGCACTAAAGACAATACAAAAGAATGGTGCATTTGTAACTCTAAAAAAAGCAGGACTTATATAGTTTTTAGTTATTAGCTACTAGCTTTTAGAAAAACACAAAGGACGGCCCGCGAAGCGGGCCGTCTTTTTCTTTCCCCTACTACCAGCTATCAGCTAATAGCTAACATCTATTTTCTCTCCATCAGAAACAAAAGTAATATCCCCGACTTCGAATGTTTTTAAAATATTTGTACCGATACTATTTAAAGC
>Ga0118677_10015537_pt1 | contig 10562 bp, 10 predicted proteins | sample AliMusrvi5mmetaG_FD_86154 | JGI IMG/M metagenome (GOLD analysis project Ga0118677, IMG submission 86154)
GTGCAACCGTTACCGCGACCGTTATTGAGCCAGTTGGTAAAACGCATTGCGTCGTAGCGGCAAACATTATTCACCGGTTTTTCAGCCATGTTAGGTTTGACGGCATAGACATAACTGCCGCTCGAACCGCTGCGGGTGATTCCGCCGGAAGGCAGGTTTCCCATATCCGTGTTGTAGAGCCCGTAGGTGTCGGTCGCTGCCTTGGCATTGAGAAACTCACAGTACTGGGCATTGGTCACCTCGTACTTTCCCATCCAATAGCTGTAGGTCACCATCCCCAATTTCCAAGGGGTCAATGCCGTCCGATTGTTCTGCCATGCGGGACCCGTCGTTGTGTTGCCAGCATCGCCGACCGGCACCAATGCGTAGGGAAATTCAGAGGCAAGCGTCCGGCTACCCAGGAACAATAGCGCAGCTAACACCGGGCAAACCGTCTGCACGCGAGTAGGGGAACGGGTGGGCGCGGCGAACATTTGGGCGCTTCGGCAGCTGGGAGTGTTGCTTGGCGCGATGGGTGAGGGGAGGGGGCTCGAGTGAAACGTGAGTGATCCGGAGGATTGCGTGAGATAGGGGTTTATGGATGTCTTCATGGCAATTGGGTTTGGGATTTTATGTCAATAGGCAAAAGTGTTAGAAAGAATATTACTGATATCTCTGGTTAAGTGAGACCATGTCAACCACTTCCACGTATCGTTTACGGCTTATCGGCGGGGGATAAAACGGACGGTTAGAGAATCGTAGGCGAGTGGCCGGTCATAGCGCTCCTCATGTTCGACCTTCTCATTGGCATCGATGGTTTGGATAGCGCCGACCTGCTCGCACAGGCACTTCAGGAGGCTGCGCACGACCAAGCGGGCGTGGGCAGCCCCCAGGCAAAGATGGGGGCCGAAGCCGAACGCGACGTGAGGGTTAGGTTTGCGATCCAAGCGCACCTCATGGGCTGCCGGAAACACACACTCATCATAGTTGGCCGAGGCGAAACAAAGCGAGACGAGCGCCCCGGCCTCCACACTTACTCCGTGGACCTCGGTTTTTGCGGGGCAAAGCCGACCGATGTGGGTTACCGGGGAGATGGCGCGGAAGAATTCCTCGGTGGCGTTGACGATGCGCCTGGGATCCTCCCGTAGAAACTCGAGGTCCGTTGGGGATGCCGATAGGTGGCCAATAACACCGGCAATCGAGTTGATGAGCGTGTCGCGACCGCCGGCAAACATGATGCTTCCGAAGCCGAGCATTTCCTCCCGGTTGAGCGGGCGTCCGCGGAAGGTGGTCCGGAACAAGCTACTAAAGAAATCGTCGCCTGGCGAAGCCTCCGCCCGGTCTAAGAGAGAGTTCATATAGGTTTCCAGTGCGGCACCTTTTGACTTGCCGTCGCCCTCGCGAAAAACATGCGTGCCCCAACCGATCCAGACACTTGCCTCGGAATCCGGCATGTTGAGCAGACAGGCAAGGGCTCGGGACTGCAGCGGGATAGCGAACTCACGGACCATCTCGATGGTGTCGCGCTTGAGCGCTTCGGCGAGCAAACAGCGGACTAGAGACTCGACTTTGGCGACCACCTCCGGGAGTTTGGCCCGGTTGAAAAATGGCTCGGCTATCTGGCGGTAATCGCCGTGCTCAGGCGGATCTATCTCCAAAGGCAACTGGCGGACTGTGCGCACAGCTTCCTCCGAGGGAATCGGAATGCGCAGCGGTGCGTCGGAGCTGAACGTCTGCCAGTCCTTCGCCGCAGCGCGTACGTCCTCGTGGCGGAGAATCATCGGCACCGGCTCGCCTTGAAACCTGTTGACGAGGATACCGTGATTGCGACGGGCTTCGCCAAATGGATCCGGCTGGCTGTGAATCGGGCAGGGCATGGCAAGAAATATTTCAAATTTTCATGGGTGGTTTATCGCATGATAGAGACCTCCCACTTCCGGGCATCTGTAAACCGAAATATCAGCTTGTCATCTTGGCCGGGCATTTTGGTAGCATCAATGACTAGTTTTGCCGTAGATTCGGAGCCATTGGGTTTGTATGACCAATGAATGACGACTTCGTGAGGAATTCGCGTGCTATCCACTTCAGCATACTTGGCCAAGCCGCTACTTAGAGCCCCGACAGTTGGCTCGCTTTTGAAGCCTTCGACGTGAGCGACCCAGACATCCCTGTCGCACTTGTTCTCAAAGCCGACTCTTCCGGAGTAGGTGCCGCAACCAGTTAGAACACTCAATATGATGGCCAAGATATAGACGTATTTCATAGGGGTCGGTTTCACGCGGCTGACTATAGCCCGGGGCATACCCGGTCAAGAGCAAATTCTTTGCTCTCTACACGAGGCGCAACCACCGGCAAGATGTGTCTGCGCGTGTGAGCTCAGTCGAACGACTTCGGCGTGAGCTCAGTCGAACGACTTCGGCGTGAGCTCAGTCGAACGACTTCGGCGTGAGCTCAGTCGAACGACTTCGGCGTGAGCTCAGTCGAACGATGGATGATTGCCGATTGATGAACGTTGATTTCTGATGTGAGCTTGGACACGAGATTCAGTACAAACCAAGCTCACTTCAAAAGAAGTTCGACTGAGCTCACGCCGAGGTCCAAAATCAACACTCGTCAATCCCGGAAATCCATCCGGTTCTGGAAAGCTTGACTCCTTCACACGGACGCTGGGCAGGGCAGGGGGGGGATTGGAAAATAGCTGCATTTTTGACTCTTTGAAAATGAACATGTTCATTTAAGTTACTCAGGAGCTTGCACCCCCGATGGGTTGACAACGACGAGACTAACTTGGCCGGGAGTTAGTGGGGAGACTCAGAACTCAGTGTTCGACCTCAAAAGCGCCACAGGGTCGAGCAAAGTCAATTCCCTGAAATTGCCGACACCAAATCGAAGGAAAAGCCACATGCAAACACAAGGCAGCAATCCATGCGCTAATAATGATGGTTCATGCATAGTATCTGCCTCCTAAACAGTAGGAAGATCATAAAATATATTTGAACAGATGAGAACTCTCTTCGCCATAAGCACCCCCTTTTCCTCGCCCGCCGGTCCGGCCTCCGGTTCTTTCAACGGCCTTTACCCCAGAATCAATTTCTTAGCAGTAGTTAGAAGCAATATGAAAACCAAAACACAAGTATCGGGCTGGAAGAGTCTCGTTCTAACAGTGGCTTTCATCATAAGTATGCTCTGGGGAGGGGCCGTGATGCCGCTGCAGGCCGTCTCACCCTCGATTTCCCCTTGGGAAACGATCCTATCAGTGGACTCCACTGGGGTCGCCGAGGAAGATCGTTTCCCGGAGGCAATCGTCTCAGGCCAAACGCTCCACACGGTCTGGACCGCAAGCATCGGCAACACTTTGAACCACTTGTGCTATCGACGCTCACTCGATGGCGGGGTCACCTGGCAAAATCGGATGATACTTCAGGACTATAACAGCGAGACCTATTCGACGTTGCAATCCGGCGACACCACCCGTCTTGCGGTGGATGGCAACTACGTCCATGTGATCCAACTGCGTTATGTGTCCGGTTGGCACTATGAAATTGATTACTTCCGATCCACCGACGGCGGCGCGACTTTTGAGTCGAAACGGACGATCGCGTCCTCGGGCCAGCTTTGGGGTTATGCGGTTCCGCGCATTGCTGCTGCGGGGGGCAATGTGGCGGTGGCTTACAGTCAAAGGCCCAACTGGTACACGAATCCCTCCGGCTACCTGCTTCTTTCCGGAAACAACGGCAGCACGTTTGCTGCCGCCCAGGTGTTGAATAACAGTTACGGTGGTTCATACGACTGCTTGGACATCAAGCGGACGGCCGACAAGATCGTCTCGATCTGGCGCATCGACAGTGGCCGTGTCTTCGCGGTGACATCCATCGATGGTGGTGCCACCTTCCATGCCGTCGCTCCATCCTCGTTGACCACTCTTACATCGCCTGTCACTCCAGACTGGATGCGGCCGCAACTCTGCGCCATCACCGGCGACACCCTGCATACGGCTTGGCTCCAGCGCAACGCCAGCAATCGCTACGCGTTCTTCTATGCCCGTTCGCTGGATGGTGGCATCACCTTCGAGGCGGCACGCGATTTGTCGGAAGGCACCATCGGCACCGAGGAAATCCGCAGCGGACGGGTGGTGATGCGGGCCCATGGGAGCCACGTCTATCTATGTTATGTCGCCAATACCAGCGGCGGCCTCTGGTTGCGCTCCTCGGCTGATTCCGGGGCGACCTTCGGAGCTGCCGTGCCGCTGCACATTCCGGGCAGCAGCTTTCTGGGCAACAGCGAGTTTCCGAATCTAACGATTGATCCGGCGGATGCCAGCGGGGCCACCGTGCGGTATGTATTTTCGGTGCCCACAGGATCCAGCGCCATCGGGTGCACCACCGATGGCGGAGCCACCTTCGCGCCGTTGCTGGTACCCGCCCACCCGTGGGCCTGGGGGACTTGGCATCCTCACAGCTTTCAACTGTTGCCGGTCGGCAGTCCAGGTGGCACGGTTTGGACGATGCTTTATGTCGGTTCCCGACCGGGATATGATGGCGATTTGTTTGCCCGACGGTTTACCCCGGAGCCCGGCGCGACTCCGAACAGCAAGGTTCTGCATCTCACTCCGCTTGCATCATCAGTGCGCTATGACATGCTCGAAGTTCCTTCGGTCACCGCGCTCCGATTTTCCAATACTCTGACTGCGGAAATGTGGGTGAAACTCAATCCCGGCACGGCAGCGATGTCACTCCTTCAGTGGGGAACCGGGGACAACGGGCTCGCGTTCCGCTGCTATCCCAATGCCGGCGCCACCATTCGCAATGCCAGCGCGAGACTCCGCACCACCACCGGCAACTACTCGATCGGCGCTGGCTCATCCATCGGCGATGGCTCCTGGCATCATCTGGCCTTGACCTACGACGCCAGCGCCGGGCTCCGCAACCTACGCTTTTACATCGACGGCCATCTGGACCAAGCGCTGACCGCCACCGGCACCTTCATCCCGATCCCCGAACCGCTGCTTCTCGGCGGTAATTTGGTGTCAGGGATGGGCATCGCTCCACTCAACGGCGACGTGGACAACCTGCGGCTCTGGAACCGTGCGCTCAGCGAAGACGAAATCCGCGTCTCCGCAAGGCAGCGAAACCTAACCGGCAACGAAACCGGCCTCGCCGCCGCGTTTTCCTTCGACAACACCGTGAAGGACCTCAGCGGAAATGGCGCGGACGGACTGCTGCAATTTGGCGCATCCTATCAGGACGACAGCACCGTGCCGGGCACCCTGATGCGCGACTGGGCGGATGACTTCTCCAGCAACACCGCGCGCTCCGCGTATTGGCAGACGAATTCCGCCGCCTCATACACTGTGGACACCACCCACGGCGACCTGAGGGTGTCCAAACCCGTCAGCGTTGCGGGAAGCGATGCATTCATTTTGAATGCGCCGTGGCTGGCCGGCGGCGACTTTGATGTTTCGTTTGATTTTCGCGATGCCGCGCTCACCCGAAGCGGGGATTGGGGGAACCACCTCGGAGTTTATTGTGTCATCGGATCCGGCAATTACTCCCTGCTTCGTAGTGATGAGAGCCAGAATGGTCAGAACGTCCGCCTTAGCGACCCCAGTTGGTGGAGGGATGGTCTTCGCTCCACCAGTGCCACGGCGGGCAACTTGCGCATGATCCGTCGCGGGTCGCAGATCACCACATTCCTTGATGGTGAAATCGCCTATCAAGGATCCTGCGCCACCGGCCCGATGACCTGTAGTATCAGGATCCAGAACAACGGCACGCCCGATGCAATTTCCGCCACCTTCGACAACTTCAAACTCTCGGCCACCAGCCTGGAGCCGCGCTGGAACTGCTGGGACTCTTTCCCCACCTATGTCTTCGCCAAAGGTCTTGACGGTGCGGCTGCCGATCCGCTCGCCGATCCCGATGGCGACGGCTCTCCGAATTTGCTAGAATATGGCAGCGGCACAAACCCGGCCTCTGCCGCGTCCGTCCCACCCGCGCTCGTCCAAGGCACCGAAGATGCCGACCCGGACGGCAGGTTTCTAACTTTCTCCACCCGCCTAGTGAAACCCGTCCCCGCCGATCTCGACGTCCGGGCTGAGTTTTCGATGGACCTCTCGCTGGGAAGCTGGGGCGCTGGGAATATCCTTGGAACAGATACCGACCATGGCGATCACATCGACCGCATGTTCCGCGCTCCATTGCCGATCGGACCCCTCCCTGCAGGTTTCATGCGGTTGAAAATGACGCGGCAATAGCACCGCGTTTCACCGCCACGCACATATCTAACAAATAGGCACCCCCCTGACACCTGTTCCAAAATTACTCATCAATCGGCGGAAGGGGGCTCTTCCACCGCCCCCCATCCGCCGCCGATTGTGAATCGCCCCTCTTTTTTCCCGCCCTCCGGTCCGCTGCCGGACACCATGTAGGTCTGGGGAGCGCCGCCATCTTGGCGCAGTGGCTGCTGCGTCCCGCCGCAGGCCGTGCCTGCGTGCCTCTGGCCGCAGCGCCCATGCAAGGTGACTGAAGCGCACGCCAAGGTTGCGCCAATTCACGCCGCTTCGTCCATCTCTGCCACCCGCTCAAGAAAAGTTCCATCGAACCTTCAGTGTGGGAAGTATTCAACCATCGGTGATAATCACCCAAGCCTTTGGTTTCCAACAACCTGGCCAAGCCCAAGCTTTTCGCCTCGACAAACCCCCATTTCTGAGCCACCCTCAAACCCGTACTAATTACACTGTTCGGCCAATGAAGAATATCATGCAGACCCGCCTTTCAATCATCGTAATCGCAGCGACTCTCGTGAGCACCATGATCGCGGTCGCCGAGGACTCGCCTATTACCAGCAATGAGACTTCCAGCGACAACAGTCCGAGCACCATAGCAACCTCGAAGAAACAAGGTGCAGAGACCGCAGCCAAAGACATCAAGAATGGGACCCTCCGCATTCTCTACTTCGGTAAGCCGTGGTCCGTTGGAAAGCCGTTGGTGGACGAAGTCACTGGTTACCGAGTCCTGATTGTTGGTGGTTGCGATGTTTCGTCACACTTCGTCGCTGAGGTCGAAGGCTACAATTCCACCATGCGGCAATGGCACGCCAAAGAGAAACCCAAAACGACGCCAAAATAGAAATCAAGAAACCTAACAATACGTAGCTGGACAACCGGCGTAAGAACCTCAACATCATGACAAATTCCTTGCAAACTCCGCCGGTGCCAGCATATTAGCGTTCTGCAGAGAATGAAAATTCTACTCCTCACAGCATTCCTTGCATCAAGCCTATCAGCCAGGTCCGGGGAACCTGAGATTGGCACCATTGTTGGGGATGTTGATCTGCCGCCCAAGAAGTCGGCCATCACAGTAAGCTACGATTACGATGGCAAGAGAAGGTTGGTGCTGACTCTTCAGAACATTTCGATGAATGCAGCAGCCAGGGGCGTCATCGGTTCTGTCGTCGTCAACAGGGGCAAGATTCTGATCCAACCTAACGAGCACTATGCTTCAAGAGGTCCTGTGGAGAGCATCCGGTGGTATACAATTCAATACGTCATCCCGAATGTTCAGCCGGGTCACTATTCTCTAGTTCACGACGACAGTGCCACTGAGGGGACTGATCGAGTAGTCAAGACTGAACTGGATCTTACAATCGCAGGCAAAGGCACGAAGACAATCACTTTCAAAGACCCCGATCCATCGGAAGATCCGTTCGCCGGGCCACCCAAGTAACCGAACAAGTCTTGACTCCTAACGGGCCATAAGCCACCTCACTCACTCAATTTTCGATTCAATCGCTCCCATAGGAGCACTAAACGCTCGTGAGAATCTTGGCATCCATATTGATGATCCTTATGCCCCTTAGTGGAAACGCCGAGGATGCAGTTCCCCTGTCCGAGGTGGCCAAGGTCAGCACAGCAGTTAAACTGGTCTTTGTTAAGGATTTGCAGCCTTTCGATGACCCAGTCCAATATAGTCCAGAGGGGCCTCCAATTTGCGTGGACAATGCGTTGGGAAAGATCTTAAAGGAATTGGAGAAATCCAAGGTAAAAATGCAATTCGCGCCATGGGTAGGGCGGCTTGGGATGGTTGCGCTTAAAGACAAGGAAGGGCATGTGATCGGCATCTTGGAGGTGGTCAACTGGAACTGCACCTTTTCGATATCGGACGCACTATTGAATAATGGCAAGATCGTCCCTGGCAAAAAGGGAATATACCTGCAGGGCAAGTCACCAGAATTGGCAAAGTGGATGTATGCCACGATCAAAAAGCGATGGCCAAAGCGAATTCAAGAAATGCAGGAGTATCATAGAAAGACAAGTGAGTCTTCGCTTGAAGACGTCCTTTTCGGAAAAGAAGACCGCCAACCACCGGGCGCTGACCAACCGGCTACCAAACCCGCAGACATAACTCCGGTGAATGATCAACCCTCAACCCCCACGCCGAAGAATGCCCCCCGGTAGCCGGTGGCAGCCCCGCACGTTCTGTTAATCATGAAGAATCCCACCGACGCAGGGGAACAAAGTGCTTTGAGAAAGTTATCCAGTGCATGGAGTCTCATTTCGCTGGGATTCCTACTTGGCATAACCTGGACCTGCCTGTTCTTTCGAGAAGAGCTCCAAGGGGCGTCTCCCCTCAGAGGCATCCAATTCAACGTCGTTGTGCTGATCATCCTTTCGATTGTATCAATACCTCCCCTCATTTTTGAGGCGATCAGAGCCATTCGCACCTGGCAACAAATCCGGAGACGCAACGTAGAACAAGTGGTGGATGGCAAGCTGCCTGAACCTCCTGAACCAGTCCCAATGAGGATCGTGATTCCACCTGCGCGCTTTCCTGAGGAGCCCGGTGCGGTAGTTCCGCACGCCGGGATCTGCGAGGGGGGCACCGGGCAACCGGTGTCCCTACCTCAATCCGAATAAACTAACAATATGAACCAAAGAAGCCCCTAAACCAATGAAAGCATTCACTTCGGCAATTCTCTCGATCGCGACACTCTCGACTGCCCTCGCAATAGAGCCAGGTCGCTATTTGATCACAACGCAGTATGTCGTGACAGGTGGCAGCGAGCCCGGCAGGGGGTATATACTCACCATCGGGACACAGGGTGGCGTCGTATTGGAGGCCGCAGCTTATGGCCGTCCAGATATTCCGCGCACCGATAGTGCCAAACTCATCGAAGGCACCGACGGCAGTTTTATCCTGACGGCCCAATTTACCGTCTTTGATCCTCTTCCCCATCCAGCCCCCCGAAGCATCCGCCAAGGCAGTAGCCAATCCGCCCCAGCACCAGAAATTCAGCCAGAAAAGGACGACTTCGTCATCCATTATCTGAATCTTTCATTTCCCAAGTATCCCTTGAATCACACAGCAGGCGGTTCAGAGATCTCGCTAAGAGGGGCACCGAGTCTCCTAAGAGCCCAAATTGCAGCACTATCAAAGGCAGAACAACCGGGCGCTGGCCAACCGGCTACCCAGCCCGCAGACAAGCCTCCCGCGGAAGTACAACCTCCAGCCCAACCGTCGAAGGATGGCCCCCGGTAGCAGGTGGCAGGCCCGCACGTTCTGCAATGAAAATATCCGGCATCTTCCCATGGATCAGCGCATTCGCTCTCTTGGCAAGCAGTTGCTCAAGGCAATCACATGTGGCGACAATCAAGGCTGACGGAGGATATGAAGTCCGAATTGTGACCGACAGGTATTGGGAGTATCAAAGGTCGTTCTATTGTGAACTCTGGCGTGACGGCAAGAAAATCAAATCAGCACAATTCATCGAGCTAACAGACGATCCTTTGAACATCCGGCACGATGCTGAGACGCGCTCGCCGGGGGATGGCGCGACGTATGTGGGCCACCTAAGGGCCGACTTCCGGTTTGACGCCGACGGCTTGGCGCACTACGTTCCCGGTGGAAGGCGTGTCTTCCGGTGATCCACTCCGCATATTGTTAACGGTCGGTGCCTCGCTGGTTGGTTCGCCTTCCGCTTTTTTTATCAATTCGTGATCGTAAAAAAGTTTTCCCTTGGTTTCACGAACCACGATTGAAACGGTGTGTTCTATGCCGTCAATACTCAGCTTTGAAGCAAGGATATGATTCTTCAATCCAGGCTGCCCATCATGGGTTTCCGTTTGAATGAAGGTTGCCTCACGCAGTAATTCAGGAATGGCGGCCACTGACTCTGTTTTCTCGTTTGCCGCATGGTGACTTAGGTCGTCAAACCCAGAAAATCTTTTCTGACCTGGCAAAATCTTGAAGCTTGACGAGAGCAAAGTGCTCCCTTGGTTCTCGAATCGGATGTGGGAAGCCGCTCCCGAAGGTAAGGCAAGTCTTTCCTGTAGTGTAACGCGTCGCAATAAAAACGGGGAAAATGGCACCTAAACGGCGAATTAAAATCGGGGGCGGCGAGCGGGTCTCGTGAAGAAAGCGAAAATGTGGGCGGCGTTTTAGAAAGCCGCTGAAGTGGGCGACTTGAACGTCGGATGGCGCTTGCGTTAGATCTTCTTCGAGAGCTTCTAACTAAACTCTTCTTCCTGCGTCTTCTTCTGGGTCTTCTTCCGGGTCTTCTTCCGGGGGGGCGGGGGCGGATTTTCT
>Ga0118677_10015541_pt1 | contig 10561 bp, 5 predicted proteins | sample AliMusrvi5mmetaG_FD_86154 | JGI IMG/M metagenome (GOLD analysis project Ga0118677, IMG submission 86154)
TCGTAAGGAATTAAATTTTTTACTTAAGGTTGGACTGATAAAAAAGACTACAAGAAGTAATGGTAAAATAGTGTGGACAATTAATGAAAAATTTCCATACCTTGTAGAATTTCAACGTCTACTTCTACAGACAAGTTTGATTACTCCTCAATCAATCATTAAAAAGCTTTCAAAAATTGGGAAACTCAAGCTGGTTGTACTTTCAGGCTTGTTTAAGGAGCAGACTGATAGTCGTCTAGATGTTTTGATTGTTGCTGATAATGCAAAGAAATCATCAACTGATTCAATAATGGCTAACATAGAGGCTGAGGTTGGAAAGGAAATACGTTTTGCGGTTTTAAATAGTGCTGATCTAAAATATAGACTAGGGGTTGGGGACAGGTTAGTTAGAGATGTTCTTGATTATCCACATGAGGTTGTGCTGGATAAGTTGAATTTATTTCGATAACTCCATGATATAATAGCATGTAAGGGTCGTCGCCCTTTATTAAAAATAAATATTATTTATTAGATGTTTTAATAAGTAATGTTTTTATTGTTTACATATTATGATTCAGATACAAACATGGGGAAGTGCAATTAGAGATGTGTGGATTAACACAGCTGCCGATGTTGTTTATGTTCTACTAAACATACTGGTTGCTGTTTTAATTTTCTCTGCAGGATGGATTGCAGCAGACTTTGTGGGTAAATTAGTTGGTAAACTTATTAAAAGAATAAAACTCGACGCTTTCTTTAAGGAAATGGGTTTGGAGAGAGCGTTGAATAAAGGAAATATTAAGCTAAATTCAGCTGGCTTTATTTCTGGTTTGATAAAATGGTTTGTTATTGCCTTATTCTTCATGGCTTCACTGCAGGTTTTAGGGCTAGATGCAGTGGCCAGCTTTATTCAGACAGTTTTGGTCGGGTATCTACCTAAAGTTATAATTGCTGTTTTGATTTTACTTGTTTCGATGATCTTTGGAGAGGTTGTGGACAAATTGGTTGTCGCTGTTTCTTCAGCGGGGCATCTTAAGTCTTCAAAGGCATTAGGAGCTTTGGCAAAATGGTCAATAGTAATTTTTGCAGTACTTGCTGCATTAGTTGAACTTGATATCGCCCCAAGCTTAATTCAAATATTATTTATTGGAGTTGTTTCAGCGCTATCATTAGCCTTTGGTTTGGCGTTTGGCCTTGGCGGAAGAGACGCTGCGTCACGTGCGGTTGAGGGTGTTTGGCAAAGAGTTTCTAGAAGGGAATAATATAGAACGTTAGAGAACGCGATAGAAAGCTTGTTTGAACAACGACAAACTGATCAAAGAACAACAAAAATGAATGAATATTAAAAATCTGACACGAAGATGGCAAAGCCTCAGTAAAAATACACCCCTAATTAAGGGTGTATTTTGTTAGTTTTCAAGGTTTTGGGAGGTCTTTGAAAAATCGAAAAATTCATCCCCAAAATACCCTGTTTTATAGCCATATAATCAATGCTATATCCAAAATGGTCATAGTTGACAATGAAAGCTCTATGAGTATAATTACGAACACCTGAATATGTTAATCGTCAAAAAAGAACGGAAAGCGTAATGACGCCTAGCAATAGGCCTATTATGAAAGACCGTTCTCCTAAAACGAGAGCGGTCTTTCATTGAAAGATTACTCTGGTCCAAGGGGCGAACACAGCAGTCCTGAAATTTGAAAATTTAATTCCGTCCCAGTTTTAGTGGATAACATTCATATAGTTTAGGTCATGTGACTGACGCTATGTGATACGTATTCTGTTTGGTCTTTTCAATACTGGAGGCGGTGCTTCATGTGGTAATACTTTAAGAGTATTATTGTGTGAGGTCGCTGTCGCACTTACTCTCAAGGTGTGCGGCAGCAAAACAGGTAACAAACAAAAGTGATTGTGGTCTTTTTATTTCCTAATGGGAAATATAAGGGCGTATGGTGGATGCCTTGACACAACATAGCGATGAAGGACGCAGCATGGCGGCGATACGCTTCGGGGAGGTGCCTAGCAACCTTTGATCCGGAGATTTCCGAATGGGGAAACCCAAGAGACTTGATCTCTTATCTTATTTTTAAGTAAGATGCGCACCCAGTGAAGTAAAACATTCTAGTAACTGGAGGAAAAGAAAACAAGTACGTAAGTACACAATTTCCTAAATAGCGGCGAGCGAAAAGGAAAGAGCCCAAACCAGACTGTCTCATTGGGGATGACATTTTATCGGTTCTTTAATTTATTATGGAACCATCATCATGTTGTCTCCTATGAGGCGGTCTGGGGTTGTAAGATGATAATAGGGTATTTATATCCAAAGAGTTACAAAATATTTCGTTAACAGAACGCGTTGGGAAGCGCGACCAAAGAGGGTGACAGTCCCGTATGTGAAAATGAAATGTCTCTTGATTATTATTCTTGAGTACCCCGAGACACGAGTGGCTCGGGGGAATCCAGCAGAACTAACTGCTAAGGCTAAATATATGTTGTGATCGATAGTGAACAAGTACCGTGAGGGAAAGGTGAAAAGCAGCCCGAGAGGGCAGTGAAATAGACCTGAAACCATATGCCTACAAGGAGTCAGAGCGGACGTATTTATACGATCCGTCATGGCGTGCCTATTGAAGAATGAGCCAACGAGTTAATGTGTATTGCTCGGCTAAGTCCGCGAGGATGGAGCCATAGGGAAACCGAGTATTAATAGTGCGTCCGTATTACACATTAGACCCGAAGCCAATGCGAGCTACCCCTGGTCAGGCTGAACTTTATCGAAAGATAAAGGGAGGGCCGAACTCGTATGTCGTTCAACTCATTGAGATGAACTGGGGGTAGAAGTGAAAAGCTAATCGAGCTTGGTAATAGCTGGTTCTCTCCGAAATAGCTTTTGGGTTAGCGTCGTGTGTTCCTCTTGGGGGTAGAGCACTGGAAGGACTCGACAGGGAGAAATCTCGCGAGTCCTATCAAACTCCGAATACCAAGAGCTAAAGCACGGCAGTTAGTCCGTGGGGGCTAAGCTCCACAGGACAAAAGGGAAACAGCCCTAGATCCATATTTAAGGTCCCTAAATCTATACTAAGTGCACTTAAGGTGGTGGAATTTCTGAGACAATGAGGAGGTTTGCTTAGAAGCAGCAATCCTTGAAAGATAGCGTAATAGCTCACTCATCGAGAGATTCTGCGCCGCAGATTCGCGGGGCTAAAGTATAGTACCGAAACTTGGGGTGTCTTACTGCTGAGGCGGTAAGGCGCGGTAGGAGAGTGTTCTTGTCTGCGATGAAGGGGAAGAGGTGACTCACCCTGGAGCGTCAAGAAGTAAGAATGTTGGCACAAGTAACCACAATCGGAGTGAAAAACTCCGACACCGAAAGAATAAGGTTTCCTTCGCAATGATTGTCATCGAAGGGTTAGTCGGGCCTAAGGGGATGGTGAGAACCGAACCCGACGGACACATGGTTAATATTCCATGACTTCTGTATACAGTGACGAAATGACGGAGTGTAGTATGAGTAGCGCATTATCGGATTTGCGTCCATGCCTCAAGGTTGCTCTCTAGGTAAGTCCGGAGAGCTGGCTTTAATGCCGAATCCAATTGGAGTGGAGATGTTAGAGGTTCGCCTCTAAATAATTATTCAAAGCACGCTTCCAAGAAAATTTTCTAAACTTATGTATGCAGAAACCGTACCGAAAACCGACACAGGTATTCAGGTCGAGTAGACCAAGGTGAACGGGTGAGAGGTCTTCAAGGAACTCGGCAAAAAAGCAGCCGTAACTTCGGAATAAGGCTTGCCCTCAATAAAATGAGGGTTGCAACAAATGTTTCCCTGGCAACTGTTTATCAAAAACACAGCTCCCTGCGAACTCGTAAGAGTATGTATAGGGGGTGACACCTGACCGATGCCAGAAGGTTAAACGTTGGGGGTGCTATCGCAAGGTAGTGCTGATTGATGTAAGCCCTGGTGAATGTCGGCCGTAACTATAGACAATGGCCGTTGTAGTTACGTCAAAAAAACTTGCTATATGCTGGAAACCCCGTGTATCTGACAGTACTCGAAAGAGTGAAAATCTGATCAGTGCGATCTAATCTAGAGGCTAGAAGATCAACGGACAATCAGCAGGAAAGATTCTTATTGTAGAGATTTAAAAATTAATGCAATAGGAAAATCCTCAGAGACTACACGCAAGACATTTCTTTAGCAAAAAATCGTAAGCTGACAGCAAAAGAAATGAAGATATAGTCCGATCTCTATGGCGACATAGAGCTAACAAAAACCACTAAATAAAATTAGAGGAAGAAATGAACGGTCCTAAGGTTACGCCACTAATAATGACTTATGTCAAGTATTGGCGGCGTAAGAACTAGGACTGTTCATAACACATGATGGGTGTCGTGTTGATAAATAATGAAGAACCAAATAGTGTAAAAGGAAAAATGAAGCTGCCTGCTTCAATAAAATGAAGCGTTCAAGCTGACTATATGCTGGTAAATCTGTGTGTTAAAAACACTGTAGTATCTAACACTACTAAGGTATAATAATCTCAATATGTTGAAATTTATACCAAGTAAAAAAGTGATTAGTGCAGACGATCAGCAGGAAAGACTAAAAAGTAATTTTTAGAATCCTCAGAAACCAAACGTCAGACTAAATAGAAATATTTAGAAGATAGAGTTCGATCTTTATAGCGATATAAAGTTAACATAAATTAGCGAAATTCCTTGTCAGGTAAGTTCTGACGCGCACGAATGGTGTAATGACTGGGGAACTGTCTCGAAGACCCGCCCGGTGAAAATGCAATGGAGGTGAAGATGCCTCCTACCTGCAGCTAGACGAAAAGACCCCAGAAGCTTCACTGCAACTTGATATTGATTGTATGTTTTTACTGCGTAGAATAGATGGGAGAGGTTGAGATCCTGATTTCGGTTAGGGTGGACTCGTCAGTGAAATACCATTCTTTAAAAATATACATTCTAACCTCGACGGAAAAAACGGCGAGAGACAGTATCTGGTGGGCAGTTTTAGTGGGGCGCTATCCTCCTAAAAAGTAACGGAGGAGTCTATTAAGGTCAGCTAGGCGCGAATGGAAACCGTGCCGATAGTGCAATGGCATAAGCTGGCTTGACTGTGAGGCGTAAGTGCCAAACAGACGCGAAAGCGGAGCATAGTGAACCGAGGGTCCGCATTAGATGCGGCCAAAGATTATCTGACAAAAGCTACTCTGGGGATAACAGGCTGGTTGTGCCTAAGCGTCCATAGCGACGGCACAGTTCGGCACCTCGATGTCGGCTCGACTTATCCTGGGGGTGAAGAAGCTCCCAAGGGTATGGCTGTTCGCCATTTAAAAAGTCACGCGAGCTGGGTTCAGACCGTCGTAAGACAGGTTGGTCTCCTATCTGCTGCAGGCGTTGATACTTGAGAGGAACTGCCCCTAGTACGAGAGGACCGGGGTGGACTGATCTCTGGTGTACCAGTTGTCGCGCCAGCGGCATCGCTGGGTAGCTATATCGGGAATGGATAAGTTCTGAAAGCATCTAAGAACGAAGCCAGCCTCAAGATAAGGTATCGTTTGAGATCCGTGAGAGATTATCACGTTGATAGGCACTAAATGTAAGCACAGTAATGTGTTAAGTTGAGGTGTACTAATTAAATCGATTCTTATTAGGAAATATGAAGATTTACGATCACTTTTGCTTGTTACTTATTGATAGATGAAAAGAAATTGAAAGATTTCTTGAACAGAATGAAAAGACCTTGAATTGACCGTTGCGTTCTGGTGACTCGTCGGAGGGGCCACACCTGATCTCATTCCGAACTCAGAAGTTAAGACCTCCAGAGGCGATGATACTCACTCGTTGGGGAAAGTAGCTCGTCGCCAGAACATAGCGGTTAATTTGAAACATACAACAAAAACACCTACAAAGAAAACTTTGTGGTTTTTTGACTTGTACAAATTAAATTATTGATCCTAAAATATATAGCCTATCATAAGCCTTGCGAACTGCAGTGAGCAGAGCAGATTTTCAGCAGAAAATCTGTGTGCTTATGATAGGTTATATATTTTAGAGTTTTCATTTTAGTGTGTAGTCTGATAGAATACATGCATGCAATGGTCTATCCAAAAACAGCTAAGTTATGGTCTAGTATTCGTAATAATTCTTGTGTTATTGATTGGCACGCCAACTTATTTTTACTTTTTTAACAAAACTCCAACCTGTTCTGACGGTAAGCAGAATCAAACAGAAACTGGAATTGATTGTGGGGGAGTATGTACTAGGGCATGTTCGACAGATGTTATACAAGATCCAATTATTCTTTGGAATAGAGCTTTTCCTATTTCAAATGGCAAGTATAATCTAGTTGCTTATTTACAGAATCCAAATATAAATTACATTTCTGAGCCATTCACCTACACGTTTAATGTGTTTGATGAAAATAATATTTTAATTGGAGCAAGAGAGGGGACAATCAGTGTTCCATATAACAGAAATTTTGTTGCATTTGAACAAGGGTTTGATGCAGGAGAAAGAAAAATTGGAAAAGTCACATTTGAAATAACATCAAAGGTTACATGGATAAAAAGCCCAGCTCCAAAAGCAAAGTTTAGTGTTTCATCGGATGAAATAGTGAGCGTTGGAGGCACGCCAACATTAACATCGACAATAACAAATAAAACAATAGATACTTTTAATAATTTTTATGTTGTTGCAATTGTTTACGATGTAGATGGAAATGCAATGGTCGTTTCAAGAACCTTGGTTGATGAATTGGCACCAAACAGCAAGTCTGTGGTTGTGTTCACGTGGCCTTACTTAGAAAACTTACAATATTCAAAGATTGAATTACTGCCTCGGATTTAATATATGGCCCTTTTAGAAGAAACGTCAACAGCTCAAAAAAATAAATGGCCCCCAGATCTCTATATAATAGGGGCTATTTTGCCTATCTTGGGGGCGTGGCTTGTAACAATGAAGTCTTTTGTTGGAGATGGTAATTATTTTAGTAAAGAGTTGATTTGGATACTGGTTGCTTTTGTTTTTTTCTATTTGGCTAGCAAAATAGATTTTAGAATTTTAAAAAGAACTTCCGTTATTGTTAGCTTATATGGCGCTGCGGTTGTCGCATTAGTTGCTCTTTTTATGATTGGATCAATTACTAAGGGCGCAAAAAACTGGATTAATCTTGGACTTTTCTCCATTCAGCCATCTGACCCTGCAAAGCTTATTTTAATATTATTGTTAGCAAAGTATTTTTCAAGAAGGCATATTGAGATTGCAAATATTAGGCATATTATTGTTTCAGGTATTTATACGTTTATAATGTTTATATTGGTTGCGCTTCACCCAGACCTTGGTTCTGCTATTACAATTTTCTTCATCTGGTTTGGGATGGTTTTGTTTTCTGGAATTTCTAAAAAACATTTAGCTACTGTTTTTATTGTAGGGATGCTAGTTTTTGGTGGAGCGTGGCATTTTGCTTTTAAGGATTATCAAAAGAACAGAATTATAAACTTTATCAACCCATCGTCTGATGTAAGAGGGAGTGGATATAATGCGAGGCAGGCCATGATAACCGTTGGGTCTGGTGAGATGCTTGGAAAAGGTGTTGGATACGGAACACAATCCAGACTTCAGTTTTTACCAGAATACCAAACGGACTTTATATTTGCTGCCTTTGCAGAGGAGTGGGGATTTGTTGGTGTGCTAATACTATTAGGTTTATTTGCTGTAATAATAGGTAGAATTTTATATATAGCATCGAAGGGAGAAACTAATTTTGAAATACTATTTGGCATTGGTCTCGCAATCTTTTTTATGTCTCACCTTATAATTAATATAGGAATGAATATTGGTTTGATGCCAGTTACTGGAATCCCGGTGCCGTTTATGAGTTATGGAGGATCTCACTTGGTGACAGAGTTTATTGGACTTGGACTTCTGATGTCTATGAGGAAGTATTCTAGGGCTACACATAAGGATAGAATCAGTAACGAGTTTTTGGGGTATTAATCGGACACTAATTGGAACACAAATCGTGCGTAAATCAGATTTTAATCCCTTGTCACAAAGCTCTAATTGAGTATAATTGCTCTATTATATGAAAAAAGTCAGAATTAGCGCGCTCTTACTGTTATGCTTTGGTGTTGCAGTCTTAGCGTTTGATTATTATTCACAGATACCGGGCCAGGGATTTATTTCTAATTTTCCATTCAAACTTGGCCTTGATCTTAGTGGTGGTTCACATTTGGTTTATCAAGCGGATCTTTCGCAATCAGGCTCTGTCGGTGGAGTTAAGGATTTGGATGGAGCAATGGAAAGTCTAAGAGGGGTTATTGAGTCAAGAATCAATGCCTTTGGAGTTTCTGAAGCTATCGTTCAAACTGAAACCGCTACAATTAACGGACAAGACGTTCGTAAGCTTGTTGTTGAGCTTCCTGGTGTAACTGATATTAAAAGCGCAATTGACACAATTGGAAAGACTCCAGTTCTTGAATTCAAGCTTCAAAAGCAAGGGGTAGATGCAGCGGCACTTGATAAGGCTACCAAGGCTCAAAATTCATTGTTGCAAAACACGCCTTCAGCAGAAAGTACTTCAAGTTCACTTGCTGCGCTTTTGACTTCAACAAGTACGTCTGCAACATCGTCAACATCTGCAACTAGTAGTGCAACTGCAACAGCCGTTGCTTCTGTTGATTATTCAAAATTGTACGATGACACAGGGCTAACTGGACAGTATTTGAAATCAGCTCAAGTACAATTTGATAATAATACAAGACAGCCATTAGTATCTATATCATTTGATGACGTTGGAAAGGCAAAATTTGCAGATATAACTGGAAAGAACGTTGGAAGAGTTCTTGCAATTTTCCTAGATGGTAGACCAATTTCAACTCCAACCATTAGAGACCAAATCTCAGATGGAAACGCTGTTATTTCTGGTAATTTTACTCCAGATGAAGCAAAAACTTTGGCCAGCAACCTAAGATATGGAGCGTTACCAGTTCCTATTAAGCTTATTGGAACTCAATCAATTGGAGCTTCTCTTGGAGAAGACGCTCTAAAAGCCAGTGTTGACGCAGGGCTTTGGGGGCTACTAATCATTGCTATATTCTTAATCCTTTGGTACAGACTTCCTGGAATCGTGGCTGTTGTGTCATTGCTAATGTATACAATATTCATGCTTGCGGTGTTTAAAATAATTCCTGTGGTACTTTCTTCAGCCGGCCTTGCTGGACTTATCCTGTCCATTGGAATGGCTGTGGATGGAAACATTCTAATTTTTGAAAGAATGAAAGAAGAGCTTGCAAAAGGGCATTCACTTGAAGATGGAATTAGAGAAGGTTTTGCAAGAGCTTGGCTTTCAATTAGAGACTCAAACCTATCAAGTATTATTACTGCAATCATCCTTTATTCATTTGCTACATCAACTTTGATCAAAGGTTTTGCACTAGTATTCCTACTCGGAGTTGTCGTTTCAATGTTTACAGCTATTACAGTTTCAAGAACATTCCTTTTGGCGCTTGGCGTTAAGAGTAATAAAGGAATTGTAAAGTTTTTATTCAGTAACGGCTTACACGCCAAGATTAAAAACCTAAAATAATATTATGTTTGTAGTTAAATATAGAAAAATCTTTTACACACTTTCTCTACTTCTAGTTCTGTTCTCAATTTTTGCGATTTCAAAATGGGGCCTAAACTACGGAATAGACTTTAAGGGAGGATCAATTGTGGAGGTGGAATACAAAAACAATCGTCCAGAGCAAACCGCCGTTACTTCTGCACTTAAAAATGCAGGAGTACAAGGTGAGATTGTTATTAGACCAACAGGAGATACTGGATACATCATCAGAACTGAAAACCTTTCTCCTGATACAATTAATTCAGTCACAGCAAGTCTAACTGGGGTAAGCTCAGGAACAAGTACTGGATCAACAACTTCATACGCTTCAAATTCAAAAGAAGTGTTAGCAACTTCATCTGTTGCAACAACGGCAGGATTAATTGTAGGCGGTACAATCAAAAGATTTGATACTGTTGGGCCAATTCTTGGACAGGAGCTACAGTCAAAATCATGGACATCAATTCTTTTGGTTCTATTAGCGATTGTTATCTTTATTACATTTGTATTTAGACACGTTTCAAAGCCTGTATCATCATGGAAGTATGGACTATCTGCAATTATTGCTCTTGCTCATGATGTACTCGTTCCAACAGGAATCTACGTCTTTTTGGGAAGGAACGGTGGATTTGAAGTTGACGCACTCTTTGTCACAGCAATTCTTGTTATTCTAGGTTTCTCAGTTCACGATACTATTGTGGTATTTGATAGAACAAGAGAAAACCTGAGGTTAGATGAGAATCATAAAAAGCCGTTTGATCAAATTGTTGGAGCAAGTATTAGCCAAACATTCACTCGTTCAATAAATACTTCTCTAACAACCATTTTGGCCGTTGTGGCACTATATTTCTTTGGTGCAGAAGCAACAAAGAACTTCTCGATGATATTAATCATTGGTCTAATTCTTGGAACTTATTCATCAATATTCCTAGGGTCTCCATTATTGGTTACATTCTGGAAAATGC
>Ga0118677_10015542_pt1 | contig 10560 bp, 11 predicted proteins | sample AliMusrvi5mmetaG_FD_86154 | JGI IMG/M metagenome (GOLD analysis project Ga0118677, IMG submission 86154)
AGTGTCTCTAACATTCCGATTTTGGCCGCGCCATTGGCACGTCAAGGAAAAAACCGAAAATATTTTTTCAGAAGTCGCTCGTTTTTAGTGCCTTACGCCTTAGGTTGATGCGAAAGGGCAAACGGTCTAGCGTGAGACCTCTTTAGCTTGCCAGCAGTTTAGGAACCCGGGCTACCGTGCCTGACCATATCGGCAATCATCCAACGCATCAAGCCGAGAGCCTGGCCTCGCTGCGGTCCGCCTGGATAAAGTGACTCCAGCTTTCGTCAGCCAGCCCGTTTTCATGCAGCCCGAACAAGGGGCGCCAGCGCGGCGCGAAGGGCTTGCTGCGCGGGTGCATGTCCGCCTCATGCGGCAGTTTGTTAGCCTTGCGCGTGTTGCAGCGGAAGCATGAGGTGACTATGTTCTCCCAGGTCGTGCGTCCGCCCTTGTCGCGCGGGGTCACGTGGTCAAGGTTGAGCTGGGTTTCCGGTAAAATCTTGGCGCAATACTGGCAGGTGAACTTGTCGCGCAGGAACACGTTGCGCCGGCTGAACCTCACCTCCAGACGTGGCAGGCGGTCATACATCGACAACACGATGATCTTGGGTGCCATGATGGCGATGCGTGCGCCGTGGATCATGTCCCCGCAGCTGTGCATGGTGGAATAGCGGATCCACGATGTGAGATCATGCGTCTTGAAGCGCTCCTCTCCCTCCACCTGCACGATCTGGGCATGTTCGATGCAGAGCAAATGCAGCGACCTCCGGACGGAGCATGTGTGCACCGGTTGCCAAAACCGGTTGAGCACAAGCACAGGGTAATCGAGCACGGAATTCATGCACTTTTCAAAAACCAAGCGTGTGGAATGTATCAAAGCACTCCGTTTCGGCAACTGAAAAGGCGCAGGGGAATCAATCCTGCAGATGCGTCTTGGGGCGATACAGCAGCGCGTAGGGCACGAAGGCCACGGCCGTGGCAAGCATCAGCCACGTGAAAAACCGGAAATAGGCAGTGCCGCGCAGTCGGGTCTGGCCGCCGGAAAAGGCAGTGCGTGTGCAGCCTGCTGCCTCAGTGGACCGGGTGCTTTCGTCATGGATGCCTAGCTCGGCCTTGCGGCGTTCCAGCCACGGTTGTGCGGGGTGGAATCTATCATACCACGAGGTGGTGGTGCTGTGGTCAGCCTGCGGCAGATCAATGATTAGGCCTATGTTCCAGCGGGTGTCAGGTTGGCGGTCGGGGCCATTGCTGATCAGGCGGGCGCGTCCGGCGTTGAGGATTTCATAGCGGATCGGTGAACCCCACGGATCGTGGAGGTCTTTCAATGCCTCAGCCACGGTGGCCTCATCTGGCAGGTGTCCGGCCTTGCGGTTCATGAGTTGTTCCACGATGTCTGCGGCCTGCCCGAAGACTGCTTGGCCGGGAATATCCAGTGAGGTCGGCACGCCATCGGTGATGTGCTGGATGAGGTCATCCGCTGTGCCGGTGATGCCGTCATAGCCTGGCAGCACCACGCTGCGTGTGCCCTTGCGCCAGTCCGCAGGCAGTTTGGCCACAGCCTTATGGAGTTGCTCCTCCGCTGAGTCCGGGATCTGAATCATGTGGTTTACCCCGGCCACGAAGAAATTCCCTATAGCCACTGCGCCCAGATAGAAACACATCAGCAGGGATTTCATCGTTTTGGGCGCCTGGGTGTACGCGAATTCCATCGCCACGATGGAGACCATCACTTCCGCCACCGTGAGCAGGGCGAATGCGAGGATCTGCCAGATAATGTTGGGTCTGTCTCCCGTGTCTATCCAGTGCTGGATCAGCGCCACCAGTGAGAACGCACCCACCATGATGAACAGGCCCGTCCCTATCTTGCGCAGCGGCGTGAGTTTCCACACCCTGTCGATAGCCGGATAGACGTAGTAGGCGAACACCGGGATGAACGCCAACACGAAGACCGAGTTGAGCGACTGGATCTGTGAAGGCAGCCACTCGAACCCGAGGAAATGCCGGTCCATGTCCTGGGACTGGAATATCCATGTGGAGCCGGTCTGGTCGAACAGCGCCCAGAACATCGCCACAAACAGATAGAGCGGCAGCAGTTTGAGCATCGTCACCAGGCCGCCGCCTTTGAATACCTCGCGCACGAAGCCCCTGCCGCCCGCAGGCACGTGGATATAGCGGTTCCTTCCCAGCCAGAACACCAGCGTGGCCAGCGCCATCAGCACGCCCGGCACGCCGAAGGCAAGGTGCGGTCCATACCACTCTAGCAACCATGGCGTGAGCAGCATGGAGACGAAGGCCCCGGTGTTGATGGAGAAGTAGAACCAGTTGAAGATCCTGGACAGCAGGTGGGCATTGCGTGCGCCGAACTGGTCGCCCACGTGCGCGGACACGCAGGGCTTGATGCCGCCCGAGCCGAGAGCTATCAGGCCCAGCCCGGCCATCAGCCACCATGGCGAGTTGCCGAACATTCCCATGCCTGCCAGCGCGGCGTGCCCGCAGCAATAGACGATGGAGAGTGTGATGATCGTCCAGTACTTGCCCACAAACACATCCGCCAGCAGCGCCCCAAGAAACGGGGTCAGATAAACCGCCCCATTGAACAGGTGCACATTGGCTGTGGCCTGCGCCTCATTCATCACCGAGACACTCCGAGCGTCCATGAGATGCAGGTATTGCACCATGAACACCGCCAGCACCGCCTTCATGCCGTAGAACGAAAACCGCTCTGCCGCCTCATTGCCGATGATGTGGGGCACGCCGGGGGGCAGACCTTCAAGATCGGCGGGCGAGGTGCGGTAGGACATGCCGCGAACATGGCGCGGAATTCTGGAATTGTGAATCGTGAATTACCGCGACCCATCTTCTGCCACCCACACAGAATCTGCAGTCCCTACTGCGGATTCTAGGATCAATACCAATCCATGCACCTCAGCGTTTCCCTCAGCGACCTCAGCGCCTTAGCGTTTCGATATAACCACACACAAACCTGAAGGCCGACGATCACGGATGGTATTGAGCGAAACGCGGAGCAGCGGAGGCCGCAAAGGGAAGCGCGGAGTATTTGGGATGGCAGGATTCTGATTCTAGGATCAATACCAACCCACGCAATCTCAGCGTTTCCCTCAGCGATCTCAGCGCCTCAGCGTTTCGATATAACCCACACAAACCGGAAGGCCGGCGATCATGGATCGTATTCAGCGTATCGCCGCACGTGGAGGCATCGCAGCTTGAACAACGGAAATAGGTCTCTCTGATTAACACGTGAAACTGTCTGAAACGCTTGTGCGGGCTGCTGCCGAGGTGTAGGGTGCTTGCGCATTGATGGGCTTCCGTCACCGTGGTTTGTTGGAATCGCCACTCTCTATCATATGGTGCCCTTTCATGCCTGCTGACACCATTTCTTCCTTCCTCCTGATGAAAACCAGACCATGGCACCTCCTGATAGTCTTTGGAGCAGGGCTTTTGGTTGGGGCAATCAGCCAGCGGCACCATGTTGATCCGCAGACCACTGTTGTGCATCGGACGGCCCAACCAGTCCGTACGGATTCGTCCCGCTCAGAAAAGAAGGGTGTGCAATCCCAAGAGGAAGCCCGAATTCAATCAGAGATCAACGGCTGGTACTATCCCCAGGATTTGGCATCCAAGAAAAAATTGGTTGCAGGAGTGCCTCTGAAAGACATACCCACGGCTCTTAGGCTCTTGCGCGGAAATCAAGGCTGGTTGGACCACGACTTGCTTAGCCGCTGGTTTGAGGCTGACTCTGACGCTGCCTGGAGATGGACGGAAGCGCTGGCAATGGATCAGTACAGGGCAGATGGTCTGAAGGTATTGCTTCTCAAGTTAGCAGAGTCGGATCCCATGGGCGCACTAGCGCGGGCTTTGAGCTATCGGCAATCTGATGAGCTGATTAGGCTAGACGGAGTGGTCGATCTCGTTCTGAAATATAAACTACCGAAATCTGAGAAACCGGCCGACGAATTTTTAGCAATCCTGGACAGCCTTCCTCGTAATGACAAAAGTAAACCCTGGAAAATGGAAGGCGTGTCTTATGAGTTCCCTCCAGGGTTCGATTTCCAACATTTTATGGATGGGCTTGCGCGAATGAATGAGAATCTGCCAGCAGTCATGCCGAGCGGCGTGCTGAGTTCTTGGGCGGACGCCGATCCCGACGCGGCACAGGCCTGGGTGCTTGCCAAGAAGTCTGATGGGTATGGAGATTGGGGGGTCGTTCTGAATACAGTCTTTGAAAAGAAGGGCCTGGAGGACGCAGCACGGTGGGCGGCAGAAAAATACGAGGCGGCGGATGATGCGGCACGATTAAAAATTGCCGGGGGAGTAGTTATAAAAGATATAAATGGATGGGCCGATCTTGATATCGTGTTAGAAATATCTAAAAACCTTAAAAGCACCACGAAAGCAAGCGACTTCCTCCGGCGGGTAGTGAAGGTTGAATGGCGCGATCTTAATAATCAACAGGAGGCGGATTTCAAGCTGCTCCGATCCTTTGCCACTCCGGCTGAAAGAATTGATGTGATTGCCGAGATGATTACTACAACCCCTACGGAGGAATATGAAAACCCTACGGATCATTTGAACGGCATTCCAGAGCATCAACTGCAGCTTCTAGGTGTAACTCGTGAACAAATCCAGCAAGCTGTAAGCGCTCGCGGGGACGGTGTCCGGCATTGATGTATGCATTCATAGTCCATACCTAACCTCCTGATGCACACCAAACCATGGCATTTCCTATTAGTTTTTGTGGCTGGAATCTTAGTAGGAGCTATCATTCAGCGTCACTATGGCTATCTGCTATACTCCGCAGAGCATTGCGCCGACCAACCGCTCCGCACGAAATCTTCGCGTCGCGAAACGGAGAGTTCTCAATCTCAAGTGGAAGCCAGGATTAGATCCGAGATCGCCGGATGGTCTAAGTCAGATGGTGATGCCCAAAAGCAAAAATGGTTGTCTGAAGTGCCGCTGAAAGACATTCCAGTAGCTCTCAGGCTTTTGCGCGAAAAAGATGGCTGGGTGAACAGAGACTTGCTTATCCGTTGGTGGGAGGCTGATGCGGATGCGGCGTGGAAGTGGGCGGAAGCACTCCAAGAGGGGACCCATAGAAATGGTCTAGGTATATTGCTCGTGAAGCTGTCAGAGTCGGACCCCATGGGCGCGCTAGCACGGGCTGTGAGCTATCAGAAAACTGATTGTGAGTTTGACCTTGGTTGGGAGGTCGGTCTCGTTCTGAAATACCAATTGGCCAAATCCGAGAAACCGGCCGACGAATTTTTAGCAATTCTGGCCAGTCTTCCTCGTAAAGATGAAAGAAGGCCCTTGGAGTACGTGCATTATGAGTTTCCCTCGGGGTTCGATTTCCAACATTTTATGGATGGGCTCGGGCGGATGAATGGAAATCTGCCAGAAGTCATGCCTAGCGACGTGCTGAGTTCCTGGGCGAAAGTCGATCCCGATGCGGCCAATGCTTGGGTGCTGGCCAACAAGCCCTTTAATTATGTGCAGCGTGAAACATGGGGGAAAGTTCTGAATTCAGTCTCTGAACAGAGGGGCCAGGAGGAGGCAGCGCAGTGGGCTGCGGAAAAATACAAGGCGGCGGATGATGCGGGACGATTGAGAATTGCCGATGAATTAGTAACGTTAGGCGCGTATGGAGAGACGGATCCCAATACGGTGCTAGAAATTGCTGAAAATCTTGAAAGCACCACGCAAGCAAGCAACTTCATCCGGCAGGTCATGAGGCATGAATGGGCGAGTCTTGAGGATCAAAAGGGGATGGACTTCAAGTTGCTGCGGTCCTTTGCCACTCCGGCTGAAAGGGTTGATGTGATTGCAGAGATAATCACCACAGTCCCTAAGCAGGAATATGAAGAACCTAAGGATCGTTTGGAGTGTATTCCCGAGCGTCATCTTCAGATTCTGGGCGTAACGCGTGAACAAATCCAACAGGCCGTAATCGCCCGTGGTGGCAGTACCGTGCGTTGAAGTCTGTTATACAACCGGACCATCGATCAACGCCTGAGTCAACTGCGGCTGCGTGTAGACGATACACCCTCTATTCATGGAGTGACCACTGGGGCCGCGTGGTTCCACACATCTGCGGAATGCATCCCATCGAGGAACATTTGCACGGCGATAAGGATGAGGATAAGGCCCATCAGACGCTCCATGGCCTGTGTGCCCTTGGTTCCTAACAAACGAAGAACTCGAGAGCCTATGAGAAGAATAGAGGCACTGGCCGCCCATGCCAAGGTGACGGCCAGGGCGGATGTGGCCAATTGTTCCGGGTGTTTGGTGGCCAGTAGCAGTAACAGTGCGATGGCGGAGGGGCCTGCCATCATTGGCACGGCCAGAGGCACGATGAATGGCTCACCTGTGCCTGTATCCATATCGTGGTGGACTGATTTTCCCGGGAATACCATGCCCAGGGCTATTAGAAACAGGAGTATCCCGCCGGAGATGCTCAGGGTAGAGGGCCGTATGCCGAGAGTGTTGAGAATGAGCGAGCCTGCGAAAAGGAAAAACATCAGTACCGCAAAGGCTATCAGTAATTCGCGGATCAGCACGCACCGGCGTCTTTCCACAGGAAGCTTTGATAGAACGGTGTGGAAAATCACCATGTTCCCGAACGGATCTAGAACGAGAAACAACGTTAGCGCAGTGGATGCAATACTCATCTCTTTGGCGGGTGGGCGTTGGGCTTGGTGGTTTCAGTCGGCCCGAATCGGGGCTGTGGTAAAGGATCGAATCAAGGGGTTTGTTCGTTCAATTCCCGTTGGCATCATAGTGGCGGCAGGCATAGGATAAATAGCCAAATAATTCACGCGGCACCGAATAAATGTCTCTCACTTCAAAGAGGCGTGCGTGGGAAGAATACACCACGGGAATGCCAAAACGTTCCAAGGCCATCCTTGCGCGGGGAATATGAAAATACTGTGATACCACCATGACACTGCCTAGCTTTTGCTGACGCATGATCTGCAAGGTATTCCGGGCGCTGGCGTATGTGGTGGTGCCTGTGTTATCCATCACCACGCGCTCCTGCGGTATGCCATGAGACACAAGGTAATCCCGCATCACCACTGCCTCGTCATATCCTTCCTTGCCTATACCGCCACTGGCTATGACTGCCGGAAAATATCCGCCACGGTATAACTCAATCGTCCTGTCGAGACGCCCACGGAGGCTCTTCGAAGGCTTACCATCTAAATTCACCTTGCTGCCCAAAACCAAACCGATGTCCGCTCGTCCGATATGATCGCGTAGACCAGCTATAACGAGAATAGCTGATCCGAGTAGCAATATCCCTAGCGTCAAGCCCAGAGCCGGTATCAGGAATTTCCTTGTGGAAAAGTATCGCATGTTGATCGCGTGCTATTTATGTGGGAATTTTATCACCTCTAGCGGCGGAATGGAAGCGCGGTGGAAGAGATTGATTATGGGACGCGGAGCGAGCACTGGCGAGCTTGAAAAAAACTGGCATAGCCCTGAATAGCATAGCCGTAGGCAATATTGTTCGGAGTTCCGCGTTTACGCGGTCTTAGAGATTGATGAACGCGGCGCGAGCATTAGCGAGCATGGAAAAAACTGGCGACGCCCAGACTCGCATAGCCACAGGCAACAGGAAGATGGGGTAGTGCAAAGCACGAAATTGCATCCGGCTAGTGGGCGTGCTACCATTTAAGATTTTTTCTATCTGGGTCTCTTGAATCATAGCCTCGGAAATCGGTGGAGCGTAATATTCTGATCGATAGGTAAATGAGTCCAATGGCCATGACACTTCCAATAGAAGCGGCAGCTGCAAGTGTCCATAATCTTGAATCCACATGACGATCTGCCACAGGCAGATTCACCCATTTGATAAGACCCCAAAAACCAAGTGCCGCCACCACGCCAGGAAGTAATGCGGTCGCTGCAATAAAGCATCCGCCCGGTGTGCTTTGGGTTGGGGTGGTCATTTGGATTGTTGGCGAGGTTTGAGTACTCCTTGAAAGGCGAACGCTTGCTGCGATGGCAGACGCGTGGTTGAGTTAATTTAGTGGAGTGATTGAGGGGCTTGTGGCGTCTTGCTATCTGCGGCTTGTTCGCTATTGGCTCCTCCTGCCTGGAGCAGGGAGGCGTAATGTGCCACACTCCTATCGATCAGTAATAAGTAGGCTCCTGCCCCAGAAACGCATATAGCCGCCAAATGTAAAATCCATGGACAAGGATGCACGGGCACCATGGGTCCACAAGCGATTGTTAGTGTGCACGCAATCAAACATCCCCATCCGTAGGCCGAATACATGATTGCAAGCCTAAGCACCGTAGGAATCAGAAATATGGAAAAAGTCAAAATTACAACCTCTGCCCAACCCCGAGCTGTCAATACGAAATGCGAGTGCTCCAGCACCCTTGCTATTGCCCAAAGGAGCAGGCAGTAACCCCAAATGTTCAGCTTTGTATGTGGCGCGAGTTTCACCTTAGCGAACAGTTTTATTGAGCAGCATGCGGCATAATGGGCGCATATGCCGCACGGCAGTGCAGACTTCGTCTGCCGCCGCCGTAAGAGCGCCGTCAGACAATCCCTTTCTATCGCTTTGCCCGCTGGCTGGCAACGCAAATCTTCCGCGATGAAGAGGTGATTAAACGCGGAGGCGCGGAGGATGAGATTGATTATTGAGTATGGCGCTGGGAGTTCTGCGTTTACGCGGTCTTAGAGATTGATGATGGTTGAACGCGGATGCGTTCATGTTCTCTTGTCGAACAAACTTCGAGCCCTGCCGCAGGCGCGGATGGGGATGTTTTTGGTTCCAGTTTGTGTGCTGATGCCGGTAGGCAGCAGGAAGCTGTTAGGCCGCCTCTTCATTTTCTTATTTTTTTATTCACGAGTTGGTTGGGCTCAGCGCCCTCCCAATGAGACTGAATGCCGCTCGCCGTACGGATAATCTTTGGAACGTCGCTATTTCCATAGTCCGATTCTAGCTTTGATAAATCAGAGAAATCGATAATTATCTTCTCACGTATTTGCTCGAACGTAAGACCGCCGTTATGGGGTGAGTTCGATCCGTAGAATGGAGCCAATTCGTCCCAGTCAATCGGCATCCGCTCCTTCTCCTTTCGGAATGCAATCACCATCTCGGCTGATGGCCCACTGCGCATACAGATCTGGAATTGTCTTTGTGACGTACCAATAGATCGCTAATGCAAGCGCAACAGCCCCAATGACCGCTACAACGAAGCTCGCAAGGGTTGCTTTCTGCCACGTCTTCATATTTTCCGCCTAACGTTTGAGTGCTCCTACGGGAGCGATTGAAAGGAAAATGAGATGAAATTGAAACGCTTATGGCCGGTTAGGAGACGCGGCTGGTCCGGCTGGGTTGTGTTGGGTGACATAGAGTCTGGTGATCGTAAAGTATGGCGCTAAACCGATCTGATCATCGGAATGACACAAAGAACAGGGTGCCAAAGGCAATCGCCGCAGCAATCAGACCGATACCGGATGCGAAAAGGAAGGCATGCACGCAACCGAGAACTCCGGTAATCAGCAATCCAATTATGGCCAGACCAGGAACGGCTGAACTATTAGGCGGTTTCTGTGGAGTCATTGTGGTGGTTGATTTATTGTTGCCGAACGTTCAATATGATGTCACCGCGCTAATGGGTGGCGTTGCTGGGTGGTTGATTGGCGAATGGAAGGTTGGCATTCATGACTTGTTCTGCTATCTCAATTACTTCTTAAGTAACCAAGAATTACGGTTTGGGTTGAGGAAGCCAAAGCAACCAAACATTATGATTGGAATGGCTATACCGGTGGAGAAAAACGGATACCATGGTGCTGAGCGATCAAGTGAAAATATCCAGCAAATAAATGTTGGCATGCTCCCCGCGATGATCCCTAATACTATGATAAAGAGGATGACTTTGATTGGGTTATAATGCGTTTCTGACTTCATGACTGGAGCAATCTTGCGGTCCTTCGGTGGGATGTTTTGTTCGGCAAATATTTTTAGCGTCATGCCCAGTTCGTCTACCGGTCAGACAGATAAGAAATATCCTGATACAGTATCCAGAACAAATATAAAATAACAAGTAAAATCCCGATCAAACCTACCTTTGCTACGGCACTTCTCCGGCTGAATGCAAGACCGCAACTCTTACACTCATAATCGACTGGGGTAGAAGCTTGGTGGAGTATCGCAAGTATTGGACCAATCAGCATTAGGCATCCGGATGGATACATGGCATACCGCTTTCCGTGGCATATCACCATGGTCTCATCATTGCATTTGGGACACTTCATGCTTACGTGATTTTATTTCTGCCGAACGCCTCTCTCTGCCGCGGGGCGGCGGGGATGGCTAGGGTTTGAGTTTGTGGGGTGGTTGATCGGCTTTTGGTGGCTTGCCATCAGCGCCTTGTTCGGCGTTGTTTGATGACTTCCGTCGATGCCGCAGGATCGCTGCAACGGATACAAATAGGACAGCGAGATCATAATACCATAGCAGTTCCGGGTGAGTCTGAAATCCAGAACTCGTAATAGGGCTATGGACAGGCAGCTCACTCCCCGCGAGCCAGGCAGAAGGAATTGTC
>Ga0118677_10015544_pt1 | contig 10559 bp, 6 predicted proteins | sample AliMusrvi5mmetaG_FD_86154 | JGI IMG/M metagenome (GOLD analysis project Ga0118677, IMG submission 86154)
GTCGAGGTGGAGCCCGGCGTGCGGGTGGTGGGGGCGGAGTCGCAGAACGATCAATTTGATGCGAGGATCGAGGAGATGGAGGCGGGGCGGCGATACCGGCTTGTTGTCACCCCCCGTTCGACCGGGGCGGCGGCGGCCACCACGATAAAAATCCAGGTGGCCGATCCGAAAAAACGCGCGGTCCTCCTGCAGGCGAGGGTCGAGGAATGAAGCCGTGATAGCCATGACTTTTCATGGATCAATTCGCGTGGCAGGGGCATCCTGCCCATGTCCTGCTGGATTTTTGCGCACGGACAAGATGCCCATGCCACGGCACGATTGCTACCCGGCGATTGCTTTTTTTTGACGCGAATGCCCAGAGATATGAGGCTCATTTTTCTGGCCTGCGCGGCCTCGTTGCTCTTGGGAGTTTTGACAAACTCCAGCCGCCGGGCTCCTCTGCCGGCGGTCTATGAGAATCCGGAGGCGCGGATGCTGCAGGCCGTTTCCTCCTCAGCGGAGGTGAAGTTCCGGGAGCCGGAGCTTCTCGGATTCCCAGCCGTGCTGCGGGCCTGGAAAGATTCCACGGTCCTTTTTGTGGATGCGCGCGAGCCGGCCTTTTTTGAGGAGGGTCACATCCCGCGGGCCATCAACCTGCCGCGCGATTCGATTCTCCGGGCAAAATTCCTCGGGGAGTTGTCGGACAAGGCGCGTCCGGTGATCGTGTATTGTTCGGATGAAGACTGCGACGACGGGAAGATCGTCGCAAAAGGCCTCCTCGCGTTGGGACATTCGAAGGTCTCGGTCTTCGCGGGAGGATGGGACGAATGGGCGGCCTCGGGCTCACCAATGGAAAAATGATCCCTCGCATCCTGGTTTCCCTGGTTTTTCTTGTCGCAGGCCTGCTCAAGGTGCGGGACCCGCTGGCTTTTGCCGACGGGATTGCGGGCTTTCACGCCTTTCCGGTCTGGGCCATCAACCCGCTGGCCATGTGCGTTCCCTGGTTTGAAATCCTCACCGGCACCGGGATCCTGGTCGGGCGCACCCGGAGCGCGGGAGCCTTGGCCGCATGCGGCCTCTCGGTTTGTTTTGTGGTTCTCTACGCGAGCGCGTTGGCGCGGGGGCTGGATGTCCAGTGCGCGTGCTTCGGAAAGTGGGACCTCCTGCAAGCCTCGACGCGGGTCGGACTCGTGCGGGCGCTGGTCCTGCTGGGATTTTCCGCGTGGGTTTATTGGAGGGCGTGCCCTACCGGTCGCGCGACTCCCAAAGAATGGCGGGCGGCGGCTTGACGGAAGCCCGGACAAGGGGAATATTCCAAAGAGATTTCATCCGTCTGAAATGTTCAGAATATTGATCTGCGTCCTGTCGCTCGCCGCCTGCTTCCGGGCGGAAGCCGTGATCGTTTATGGAACCAACGGGAACGGCACCAACAACACGTCGGCTCCGGCCGATGATCCGGGCTGGGCAAACGTGGGGACGGTGGCTGGCTGCACGGCGGTCTATCTGGGCAGCGAGACAACCGGCTACTGGATGCTCACGGCCATGCATGTGCCGCTTTCAGGCCCCGTGCTCATGCCCAACGGATCCTATGCGATTGTGAGCGGCAGCGCTTCTCAGATCGGAACCTCCGATCTCCAGGTCTTCCGGCTTCAAACCGATCCCGGTTTGTCAGCGGTGACGATTGCGAGCGCGGCTCCCGCACCCGATTCGAGCGTGGTGATGATTGGAAACGGCCGCGATCAGGGCGCCTACACGACATGGGACAGCAATTGGGGATCGCCCGGGTCCACGGCGTCCGGCTACGAATGGGGGCCGAATCAAATCGTGCGCTGGGGCACGAATGTTGTTCAGAACAAGAACCTCTACGTGACGAATACCGGGCGACCAACGATGGCGTTTTCCACGGTCTTTAACGACACCTTGAACCCAAATGAGGCTCAGGCTTCCCTTGGGGATTCCGGCGGCGGAGTTTTTTCCAAGAATGGCAGGCTTTGGGAGCTTACCGGCATCATGTTTTCCGTGGGGGTATGGGACGGGAGAAGCGGGGGATACTACAATCAGTTTACGGGCCAGCCATCGGATGTTTCGCTCGACTACTTCAACACCGGGTATTTGGGTGCGGGCAGCGCCACGTTCAGCGCCCAGCTTTCCACCTACCGCAGTGTGATTTTGGCCGCGATCCCAGAACCTTCTTCCTTCGCGATGGCGCTGTTCGCGCTGTTCGCGGGGCTCATGATCCGGCGGCGCGCCACCTGAACACGCCAACGCGCCGTCCGTGGTCAGGGACGCCTCGCCGAGGCGTCCGTTTGAGAGATCGGGCGGCGCTGGCGCAAACGTCGGGCACCTCGGCGATGTGCCGCTGCCGCGCTGTTTTTCCGTGAACATTCCCGCATAGGGATTGACGGTTCGGGAATGGCGTCGTAGGTTTTTTTCTTGAATTCGAATCCACTGCCGACCGATCAGCGCCTGCATGTGGGGACGCTCCGCTACACGATGGTCGGGCTGCTGTGGGTGTTCGTGTGGCTGCTGTGGGGCGATTTTTGTTTCACGGTGATGGAATACGTGAACAGCCAGATCGTGCCGTTGCGGCTCCGGGAGCTGAACGCGCCGGACTGGGTGCTGCCGATCATCCTGACCACCGTCCCCAGCATCATCAGCTTCACGCTGAACCCTGTCATATCAACCATCAGCGACAGGCATCGTGGTCCGCGGGGCCGCCGGATCCCGTTCCTGCTTTTTTCGGCCCCTTTCATTTCCGCGACGCTGGTGCTGATGGCGTTTTCTCCGGAAATCTCGGTCTGGTTGCACCGGTGGGTGGGGCCCATGGGCGGCTGGGGGATCGTGGGCATTTCCATCTTTACCGTGGGCATGCTGCTGGCGGGCTTCAAGGTGTTCGACACGTTCGTGAACACGACGTTCTGGTATCTGTTCAACGATGTCGTGCCGCAGGCGTTCATGGCGAGGTTCATGGGCATGATGCGGGTTGTGGCCAGCCTGGCGGCGATGCTCTTCAGCTACTTTTTCTACGAGCACGCGATCACCCACATGCGCGAGATCTACCTCGGGGCGGCGACCATCTATTTCGTGGGCTTCACGATGATGTGCCTGTTTGTCAAGGAGGGGGAATACCCGCCTCCACCGCCCCGCCTTGGCGGCTCGCTCAGCCTCTGGAGGCGCGCGCTGGCCGCGATGCAGGAATACGTGCGCCAGTGCCTCTCCCACCGTCTGTATGTCTATTACTTCCTGATGGGCATGTTCATGGTCGTCGCCAACGCCATCGCCGTTTTCGGGATCTACCTGAACCTCTCGCTGGGAATCACCCTGAAACAACTGGCGATGATGAACACCGGCATCCAGTTCGTGCTGCTCGTGCTGAACTACCCGGCCGGAGCGCTGGCCGACCGGTTTCACCCGATCAGGGTCTGGCTATGCATGGTGATCTGCCTGCTGCTGATCGCGCCGCTCAACTTCGTTTGGGTGTTCGGGAGTTTTCCCGCCGACCGGATGTTCCACATCGCCATTCTCGGTCATGCGGCGGACCTGCCGGTCAACCTGGCGATCATGGTTTCGCTCACGGCGATTGATTTGCCGGTCACGCTGCTCTTGGGCGCGGTGGGAATGCCGCTGATGATGCGCCTGCTGCCCAGAGAGGAATTCGGCCAGTTCTGCTCGTTCAACGCCCTCGTCAGCGCCGTCATGAACATCCTCGCCTCCCTCTCCGTCGCGTGGTTCATGACCGGGATGCGGGCGCTCCTGCCGGACGCCGTCTGGGGGAAAGACTTTTGCTACCGCATGATCCCCGCCTGGCGGCTCCCGTTTCTGCTTCTCGCGACGCTGTTCCTCTTCCTGCTCTACCGGGAGTGGAAACGCCACGGAGGAGAAAAAAACTACACTCCCCCCCTGCCTCCCATGTCCGGGTTATGAATTTCGCCTCTAGAGCCCTTCGGGCGGAAGTTCGACAAGGGTCACCCACCGAACCATACCTGACGGGATTTCGATCTCGATCATCTTATCAGGAGTTACGGTGACTGGGGTGCTGACCGTCCAGCTCCCTTTGGCGAGCGGGAGCGCGATCACCCCTTCTTTTCCGCCATTGATGGAGAGCTTCGAGTCATCGGTTTGACTCTCCCCTTTGCACTCAAGCTTATAGCGCCCGGGGGCCGCCTTGATCCTGAAGGTATTGGGCCCCCACATGAGGATGAGCGCTTGGTCTAGGTCGGACTGAATCCAAGACTGCACCACGTCCTTTCCTTGTACCGGACTTGTGAAGCCGTATCCTTTCTCCTCGGAATACACCTCATTGGCTAATACCGGGGTGAAAACGCGCTGCTGTCCCACCTTCCGGGTCGGCAGGTTGTTGGCGGAGCCAAACCGGAAAAGATAGGCCTTGGATTTCGCCGCGAGCGCGAGCGCTTTTTTCCTGCTTTGTTCGCGGGCTGCCGCCTCTCTTTCCAGCTTCTCCAGCGGTGCCTTATTGGCGATTTGCGTGATGTAAACAGGGAAGATGCCCACTTCAAAATCCGCGCCGACCTCGACTTCACTCTCCGCGCCGAAGGCGTCCGTGACTTTGCAGCGGCCCAAGGCGATTCCGAGCGGCTCCGTGCCCTCCGGTGTCCACACGGTCAGCACATCGTCCTTCCCGCGTTTCCAATGATACATCCAGGCGTGCGAGTTCGGGATCTGAAGCCGTGGAACACGGTCGTCCTTCACGCCATCCAGCTGCCGGACGAGCGTCGCCAATGTGAAGAAGGATGGGCGGAGGGATCCGTCGTCGCGGATGACTCCCGCGCCGGCGTGCATGGACCGGATCGAACCGGCTTCTCTGTAAACGAAGGCTTTCTCCACCCCGCTGGCCAGCGCGATCATAATGCACCGCGGCAATTTTGCCGCCTGGTAGCGTTCGGTGCGGCCGATCTCACCTCCTACGTCATAGCCTGTCTCGGTGAGCCAAATCGGCATGGCGGGTTTGAGCTCGTCTCTCCAATCGGCAATGTCGAGCAGCCACTTTTCATAAGTTTGAACTTGGTCGGCCTTGGCGCCATCCCGATACGAATTAGGATCGTCCGTCGCCAGTTCGGGATCTTGTCTGCCGCTGTAGTAATGCACGTTGAGGATATCCATGAAATCCAGCGCCGTCTTGCCGTCCGGGTATTTGTAGGTGCGAATTTTATCCACGAATTCCATGGAAATTCCGGCGATGGATACCGCCGCATGGGGATCGGCCTGCTTGGCGCTCTCGGCCCCGACACGAAACAGGTCCAGATAAGCTTCGAACGTCCCGACGAACGGCCCCCAACTTGCGGCATTGAGGTGCGGTTCATTCCAGAGCTCGAACGTGTTGATGAGGTTTAGGCCGGTTTTTGCATCCGGCGTTTTGAGCTTCTCGGCAGGAACTTTGGTGCTGCCATAACGCGCGACGGCTTGGAAAATGGCTTTGCCATAATCGGCGTTGTCTTTCGGAGGATAGCCCTGGCGATTGTTCTGCGCGGTATCCGGAGCCGATGTGGACCAGGCCGGAGTCTGGAAAATATAAGGAAGAATCGACAGCCCGGCCGCGCGGTATTGCTGCATGTAGCTGTCGAACGGGACGTTCCACGGGCTCGCCGATATGTCGAGCCGGAAGTCATCCGGCGCCGGGTTGAAGAACATCCACTTGAAGTTTTCGAAGCGCACCCACCCGATTCCCAAACGCTTGAGCATCGGGATGAAGCTGGGGGTGCTGACGTTCATGCCGAACCGCGACTCGGGACGTGCCTCAAGCTCTTTGGCCGGCATGACGAAGTAGTCGGAGGCCAGCAGCTGGACGCCGCTCTTTGTCGTGATTTTTGCGCCCGCCAGGTAGCCGCCGCTGGCGAGTGGCGCGCTCGAGGCGAGGGGTGCGAGGGCGAAGTTTCTCGGCTCCACCACGAGCTTGCTCTTTTTCTCCTCAATCAACTCGCCGACCTTCGGAAGCTCCATTTTCTCCTCCGCCACGCCGTCGTAAACGTAAAGCGCGCTGGGAAGCCGGATCGCATCCGTTTTGCCGCCATCGTTATGGTAGTGCAGGCGCAGGTATCGTCCGGCAAAAGGGGTCTTTACCGGGATCACTTGAGCGCCCCACTTGCTATGGAAATCGAGCCCTTGGAGCCCTTCGGCCGGAGTATAGTTTTTCCCGTCCATCGAAGTGCTGATGTCAACCTTGTGGATAAAATTGGCATCGCCGGCCTGATAAGTTAGCGCGATGATTTTGCGCGCTTTGCCCAAGTCCACGTATTGGAAGGCCTCCGTATAATGGCCCGGGATATACTGCGAGCTGTAGCCGGTGTCCTCGTCACCGTCGGTCAATGAATTATCTTCGATGCGGCTCCCGTCCACTTCGATCCAACTTGGGCACCCCTGAGCGCGATCGCTGCCGAGTATGGGATCGGGAAGCGGCTTGTCATAAAGCTGCGGGTTTCGCTGGATCGAATAGTCGATTTCGATTTCCAACGGATCGTTAGAAAAGTTAGTGACGAGAAGCTGTCCTCCGGCAGGCTGCCCCGGCTCGCCCCACACGGGGCTCTTGAGTTCGGCCGTCCAAGGCTTGCCAGTCGTTTCCGCTTTCGTGATGGCTGCCAGCCCGTTGATTCCCACGGAAGTCGGCCCGGCGTTCGTTGTGCCCCAAATAAAATTAATCGCCTTGATCGGATAATCGACCTGATGGTTTTTGCCCGCCTGCTCATACGCCTGAGCGAAGCCGCCTGCAGCGAGATTCATCTCCACCCATTTCCAGCCCGTCCAGTCCGCCGGAGTCTTGCAAAGCAGGACTTCCCCTTCAGCATCCGTGATCTGAAATCCCACCTCGCCAACATTCGACTCGGGAGTGAGATAAACCCATGCGCCAATCCACTGCACTTCGCCCGGCGGAAACAGCCCCACCGTGAAATCGCCCTTTGCTCCGCCAGGGGAGGCTTCCCCTCGAAACTTGAGCGCCGTTTTCCCGGCCTTTGCCTCGATGCCCTCGTAAGGTTCGGCCGAATAGGACTTCATGTTCCACGCCCCAGTAGAAATGACACCGCCTCCATCGAGCGGGTTAATCAATAAGCGCTGCGAACCGGGACTGCTGGCGCCCATCGCGCTATCCGGGGGAATGAAAGATGCTGGATTCCCGGCGCGCGCGGAAGCGGAAACCAAACAGAAAAATCCCAAGAGTGTGCTGATTCCATAATGGAGTGTGTGTTTTAGGGTCATGGTGAAAAAAGGTGGGTGCGGGTTCGTGAGATTTCGGGCGGATCATCTGGCGGATCTCACGAGATGTCAATTGAAAACGGGATTGTTCCCGGTATAAACATCTCCCGGTAGATTTACGGGAGGTTTGTGGTGACAGACGATGGAGTCGTGAAAAAGCGAGAACATTCACGCTTGACGTGGAGAACCCTGCGCGGCAATATCCGCGCCAAGAGCTCGTGCTCGCAACGCCACTCAAATCCATGAACAAAACAATGAATCTCGCAGTTGCCCTGCTCTTGTCCTGCTCTGCCGTTCAGGCCGCAGAATGGAAATACGCATGGAAAATTCCGTCCGCTCAACCGGCTTTGTCGGCGACCGTTTGCCCGTTCCTTTACGGGAAGAATTGGGGGTATGCCTTTGAGATCGACGATGGGCCGGTGGAAGTCAGGACTTTTACGGCCGGTTTCTTTGCGGGGTATCAATGGAACGATGCTCCTCCCGGAGTCTCCGGCGGGCGCGACCACCCTATTGTCGGGAGTGTCGCGGTGATCGGATGCGCGGTCGGCGCAAATAGCACCCTGCTGTCATGGGATCAGATCAAGGAACTTATCGACATGGGGTGGGGCGTCGCAAATCATAGCTACTATCATCTGGGGCATACGTGGGGCGACCCGCCCAGGCTCCTGAGCCGGGAAGAGTTGCGCGAGGACCTCTTTTGGAGCCAGGCGATGATCGGGCGCAAGACGGGGCTGGGGCGCGCACCCACGCACATGGTCTATCCCAACGGTTATCCGGCGTATTCTGATTACTTCGAAGAGTTTGGCCTGCGCTCAGGCAGCTTGGTGTGTGGGCCGGGCGGGCGGAATTTCTCCGATCCCAAATTCGATTTGAAGATGATCGACCGCACTTTCATGGACGAGGGGAACTGGAATACTTGGATGAAATCTGAGCCCATGGCTGGTTACCCCGAAGATGGGGGACCCGTGCCTAACGACCAGTTGATACTCGACTTTACCCATAGCATTAGCTCGGACCCCCAGACGCCTAACTACCAGCGTTGGCAGAAGCGGATGGAGACGATTATTAGCCGTTATGGAAAAACAGGAAGCAACGACTTTTGGAACGCCCCAGCCGAGCAGATCATCAACTATAAACTGGCGGCAGACAAAGCGGAAGTCCACGTTGACGGAAACGGGATCACCGTCCGGTTGCCGGATGATATCCCCGGGAGCGCTTTGACTCTGCAGATCAACAACGTGCCGCCCAACGCCGCGCTGGCACCTCCTGAGGGTGGTGTGCTGTATCAGAAAGGCTCCACTGTTTGGCTGACCACCCCCGTTATCGGAAAGCCGGGTTCCCCGCTTCCTGATCCCTCGATAAAGTGCATCTTCAAAGGCCCTGCCGGGGAATACGCGTTTGAGAAGCCAGAAAAACTGGCCGGGGTGCTCGTCAAGCATTTCGGGCAGGGAGAGGAATTGCTGGTCAAGGCGGAAATTGAGAGCCCGGATGGAAAAGCAGAAACCATGGCGACGTATACGCTCCCGAACGCCTGGGCGAACGGGACGATTCTGCTCCCTGCGCTTCCCAACAAACCGGCCCCATTGGTTAAAAAAGTGACTGTCACCCAGGACAAAAGGATCAACGAGATGGAAGTCTGGGTCGTGGAATAAAGAAGCGAGGCTTACGCCCATGACAGGAGACGCCCAACATTGCCTCCAGCGGCAAGATGACCGAAATGGAACACCCCGCCGATCGCCCGCGCGGCAATCATCGGCCCCCTGAGATCAGACGATTATTCGCCAGCGTGAATCTCTCTGCTAAAACCCCAGAAAACACGAGTTTGCCGGGGGGAGTCCAGCGAAACAATGAACATTTTCCACCTCATCATCCCGCTAACCATTGCCGCTTGTGGCACCGCACAAGCCGACGACCCCGTTTTCGACATTCCAAAAATCGATGGAGTGACCATAGATGGGAAAGGTGACGACTGGGGCCAAAACGGATTTCGGGTTGATATAATGGCCAGTGAATCGGGGGTGGTGAGAGAACCAAAGGATTTCGACCCGTCATTCCGCATCGGATGGGATGAGCGCGGATTGCTGGTGCTGCTAACGGTGCGCTGCGCCCCGACCTCCGAGGCCGAAGAACCGCGCAACTTATGGGAAAAGGACAGCGTGGAGTTGTTTTTTGGCGACCAGCCCGGCTCAGGGAATTATTTTCAGGTGATGGCAGGCACCGGAGCGGACCCGCGATTCCCAAAACTGAGGACGTTCATCAACGATTTGCGTCGCAGCGCCCCGTCGTCACAAAAACCCGAAGTAGAAGTTGCTTCCAGCCGAACTGCCAACGGTTACTTGCTTGAAGCGCGGTTGCCATGGAGCAATCTCGGCATCAAGCCACGCGCCGGCGAAGAAGTGGCTTTCCAACTTTACGTCAATAGTGTCACCGGGGGAGGCTCGAAACTTTCTGTCACTTGGTATTCCAAACAAGATACCTCGACGAATCCGAGGTCGATGGCGAGGCTGCGCCTGGCAGCAAAACCAAGTCTGCCTGTCCTCTCCACCGCCAGAGAATCGCTGGATCGGGGCAGATCCCGTGTGGACGTTGTGGCACCCGTTGCCATGGCTGGAGAAAAGTTTGTGGCGAAGGTGAATGGGAAAACGATGGCAACGAATTCCCTCGAACCCGCGTCAGGCCGCGCGCAAACCTCATTCTTGTTGCCGCCTGGTGATGTCGAAATCTCCTGTGGCAAAGGCGAAAAGATTCTCCTCGCCGCCACCGGGCTCGATGCGGCAATCACCCGGGCGATCAACGAGGCCCGTGTCACTTTTAAGCCGGCCGTTTTCAGTAGCGAACAGTTTCCACCCTGCGGATTCGAGCAGCCGGCCGAAGTGGAGAAATCGCTCGGTGCCTGCGTGCTTACTCCGACCTTTTTTGACGCAGATTATCACGAGGTTAAAACGGCGGCCAAGCCGGGCCGCTACGGGGCGATCGTGCAGGTAAAAACGGAAAGAGGGCAGACGTTCAAGCGCTTCATCACCATCTATCGCACGCCTGAGAAGGCGGCATCCAGACCGGCGAAAGTTCATCTGTCGTCGCTGGAACTCGCGCCGGAGCTTGGCGTTGACCCGGCGGTAATAAGAGAGCACATCGGAGTGATGGAAGATTACTTTACCCGTCAGCTCATCGAGGAAATCAACAGGGGCCCAGATGCGGCGGCAATCCTTGCCGGGTTGAAAGAGATGAAAGCCAACGGCGAGACGCCGATGAAGCGAAACAGCCCCTCGGCGCGGAATCAGGAATGGTGGTATGGCTTAAAAAAGCAGACCGGGAATTTGCGGGCCGATTATTTTGTTCATTTACCGGAGACATATGGCAACGACACGGCGACG
>Ga0118677_10015545_pt1 | contig 10559 bp, 8 predicted proteins | sample AliMusrvi5mmetaG_FD_86154 | JGI IMG/M metagenome (GOLD analysis project Ga0118677, IMG submission 86154)
CATTCAGCCCCCATTTATTGGTCGTTGAAATCCAGAGCCGTTGCGAAAAGCTTGTGGTTTGCAGATTTTCATCCTTAAACTCCCTGCTTGAAGTCGAAAGAAAGGAGTCAACAGCCGGTTTGTCTATGGCAGCACTTTCCTGAAAACATTTACATTGAATAGCCCAATAGTCGCCATCCAGGGTCAAGGCAATCAAATCTATCCCGGTATCACCACCACCAAAATCGCCCCGCCCAGGGAATTCATTCCACAGCCACACCTTTTTGAAGAGATAGGCATACTTCGGATCGGTTTTCAGGTAGGCCTGCATCAACCGCTCAAAGCGGTCACCTTTATCACGCTCGGAGAATGAATCTTTTCTGTATTTCGTCAGGATGGCCTGGAAAGACATAGGATTGGCAGATAAATATTATAAACAGTTCTATGCCAAGCACCTTTTCCGACCGGTAAGTCTATACAGAAATCAGGCGCTATCGATAATGCCTTAATATAGTTACCATTACTTTATTTTTCCCTTTCATCATAAATATAATGGGCACCTCTATTTATTGCTGAGATAAGAGATGGAAAGGAAAGTGAAGACAGTGGGAAGTTGGCAGTTGGCGAGGGTTGCACTCTCCTTTTAGGGTAATGGGTAATCAGGTTTGTGCTTTTAATGAGAGGCTTCCGAGTTGAAAACTGCTTCCAGGGTCTGGGCAGTGAGGATAGCCACACCCCAGGCTTCTAATGACGGTTCATTGGCATTGCTTAACAACTCTATTGCCCAGGCCGGTAATGCGCCAAAGCGACGTTCAAGTTGTCTTTTCAGAAGCTTGGATTCACCTTCTACGCGACCTTCCACTCTGCCTTCTATGCGGCCTTCGACTCTGCCTTTGGCTATGCCGATTCTTTCTATGCTGGTAATGTATTTCATGTTTTTATGCTCCTCAATTGTTTCGATTTCTTGCCAGACTTTTGTGTCCAGCCAAGCTGGCAGTGTCATTAACCAATCCACTACGGTAAGCAAGTTGATGACGCGTTGTTTATCCCAGTGCCGTTGATAGAGTATTTTTATCAAAAGGAGTTTGGCTTCATAGCGCTCCTGATGTTTCTTTCGGGTTTTCCTGGTCAGGATATGTGCTGCTGTAATTAAACCAAATGCGTTTTCCGAAGCAAGGAGTTCATCGAGTTTTTCGTCGTAATCGGTCAGTTTGGCTACGGGAAAATCCAAGGTGAGCCTGCAACCCAAAACGTTGTAACCATAAGATGTCTGTTTCCAGTGTTTGTGTTGATCGGCCAGCACCGCCAGACTTGCTACTGGTTTTTCGTATCGGTCGAAAATCCGGTAGTTGTAGACAAACATCCTTTTGGAAAATTCCGTCTGTCTTGTGCCTTGCACTTCGACGTGGATGTAAATCCAGCTTTCGCTGCCGCTGAGCTCTGTTACACGGACTAACTTGTCGACAAAACGGGTGCCTAACTCGGCATCCTGCACTATAGCCCGCAACTCCTGGTCGAGAAATATATGCTCCTTTGACCAGTCGACACTGCGGTAAGCATCAGGAAAATAAAAGGCCATAAACTCTTGAAAATAGTGCTCAATAGCTTCTTTCCACGGACTGTCGTAATGATCGTTCGGGGGTTCCATGTACGGTGCTATGCATCCAGCATCTTAAGGAATCATTAAGGACTTTCGGCAAATAATACGTTTTTATTTACAATACAATACATCAAATATATCCATTTGTGAGTTTATTTAAAAAATATCATTGGAAAAAGGATTGAGCAGAAACCTAAATTGCCAGCCCTTTGAACTGGCTCATGTAGAGATCATAATAAATACCCTCATGATCAAGAAGTTCCTGATGTGTTCCCTTTTCGACTATGGTGCCTTTATCGATGACAAGCACAAGATCGGCTTCGCGAATTGTACTGAGACGATGGGCGATAACAAAGCTTGTCCTTCCTTTCATCAGTGTCAATAAAGCCTTCTGAATCCTGAGTTCGGTGCGGGTATCGACGCTGCTGGTTGCTTCGTCGAGTATCAAGATATCCGGGTTTGCAAGAATAACTCTGGTTATTGCAAGCAACTGACGCTGCCCCTGGCTGAGATTGCCTGCGCGTTCTGACAGGATGGTATTATACCCATCAGGAAGTTGACGGATAAACTCATCTGCTTCAGCAAGTTTTGCTGCATGATGACACTCACTATCAGTGGCATCGAGTCGACCAAAACGGATATTTTCAAGCACGGTCCCAGAAAATAAAAAGGTATCCTGCAACACCAACCCTATCTTCCGGCGCAAGTCAGCTTTGCTGTAATCGCGGATATCCTTTCCGGCTACAGTGATTACCCCACTGCTTACCTCATAAAAGCGGGTCAGAAGATTGATGATGGTGGTTTTTCCTGCTCCTGTCGGACCAACCAAGGCAACTGTTTTACCAGGTTCAGCATCGAATGTCATATCTTTCACTACAGAAACACCTTTCTGATAACCAAACCTTACATGATCGAAACGAATGGCCCCAGCGATAGTTATTGGCCCATTTATACCTGTTATGTCAACTTCTGATGGAATATCAAGAATTTCAAATATTCTTTCCGATCCAGCCAAGGCGGACTGGATGGTGTTATACATCGTGGCCAGCTGGCGAAGGGGCTGGATGAAATTCTGCCCGTAGATGATAAAACTGGCAATCACACCGACAGTGACAAGTCCTTTCAAGGCAAGCCATCCGCCAAAAGCCGCTATCACAATAATGAAAAGGTTGCCAAGAACGTTGGTCAGCGGCATGAGCAGCATAGAGTAGCTGTTCGCATAGACTGATGCTTTGAAAACCTTGTTGTTCTCGACCCGAAAGGTATCGATCACTTCATCATTCCTGCGGAATGCCTTAATGACTTTCAATCCACTGAGAGACTCTTCCATAACGCTGTTCATTTCTCCCAGCTGTTTCTGCAGTTCCCTGAACCCCTTTCGGGTATATCGGGCAACAAACTGAGTGAACCAGAACAGGAGCGGAATGACAAACAAAGAGGTGATGGCCAGCCATGCATCAAGCATAAACATGGCGATAATAATACCGACCAGAGAAATAATACTGGCAAGCATTGTTGTGACGTTTTGAGAGACCGCCTGATTAATAGCATCAACATCGATGGTAAGCCTGCTCATCAGGCCGCCAGCCGGATTACGGTCAAAATAGCTGACAGGAAGGGTTTGGATATGACCGAAAAGATCTCCACTCAATTGTTTCAGGGCTGTTTGCGATACCCTGGCTATAATCCAACCCGACATCAGTTGAAACAAGTTATAGAACACATAAACCAGGAACAGAGAGAGTGAAATTATTTCAAGTCCGATAACATTTTTTTTCACCATGTAACGATCTATGGCGACACCCATAAGGTAGGGCCCGGCAAGTCCAAGCAATGAATAGATCACTACGAAGAAAAACACAATCCATAGCCTAAGGCGGAAGGGTGAGAGGTATGCAAGCAATCGATTGACTGCCAATGCTGAGTTCTGCGGTTTTTCGATTTTGCCTGGTTGAGAGGGGTTTTGATGCAGACGGTTCATTGTCCCTCCCCTGCTGCCTGGAGTATACCGTTAACTCGTTGACGGGAAGGTTCAGCGCCAAGCTGAGAAGCATATATTTCCTGATAGACAGTGCATGTTTGTATAAGTGAAGAGTGATTGCCTTGCCCTGCGATGCGCCCTTTTTCAAGGACAATGATGTTATCGGCTTTCAGTACAGAGCTGACCCGCTGAGCAACGACGAAAAGCGTGCTTTTTTTACTGCTGTTATGCAGAGCTTCCTGAATTCTTGTTTCCGTATCGATATCAACAGCACTGGTGCTATCATCAAGAATTATAATTTCCGGAGCTGCAAGCAGGGCTCTTGCAATAGCAATACGCTGTTTCTGGCCTCCGGAAAGGTTGACACCGCGTTCTTCAACCCGAGTATCATATCCGAGAGGAAGATTGAGAATAAAATCGTGAGCCTGAGCTGCTTTTGCCGCCTGGATTACTTTTTCGTCAGCAGCACTTGGGAGACCGTATCGAATGTTATCACAAATGGTGCCTGTGAACAAAATGGTTTCCTGAGGTACTATGGAAATTTTCTGAAGAAGGGAGTCCTGGGTTACCTCCCTGATATCAATGCCATCAATCAGGATTCTTCCTGATGAAACATCATAAAACCTTGGAATAAGGTTCACGAGTGTCGATTTACCCGCGCCAGTGGAGCCGAGAACAGCAAAGATTTTACCCGGCTCAGCGGTAAAACTTATATTTTCAAGAATATGAGTATCGCTCAGGTTTTTGTACCTAAAGGTGACATTTTCAAATACAATCTTTCCCTTAATATTTTCAGATATCCCCTTTGAGCCAACTTGATCATTAATGTCAGGAATAACGTCGAGCACTTCGACAACACGCTTCGATGATGCGATTCCTCCAGCCAGAATATTCGCAAAATTGGCCATAAAGATCAACGGAGCCATGGTTGTGAGCAGGTAATTTGTGAATGCCACGACTTGACCGGTCGTCATGTTACCATGAATAACATCAAGCCCCCCTACCCAGATAACCAAAACCATCCCTGCATTGATACATAGTGTCAGAACCGGCGGGATACTGGCCATAAACTTCATGACTCTGATAGAATCGCTGGTAAAATCCTGATTAGCACTATTAAAACGGTTGAATTCAAAATTGGCTCTGACAAAAACCTTTATGAGGCGGATACCTGCAATATTTTCCTGAAGAACGGTATTGAGCCGGTCGAGCTGCTGCTGCACTGAACGCCACAAAGGCTCCATTTTTACAACAAAAAATGCAATCAGTACAGAGGTGAGAAGAAGCAGGGGAAGAATAGTCAATGCCAGCGAGCTACTGGTTTTGAACATCAGGATAAAACTGCCGGCCATCAAAATAAAGGAACGGGAACCTATTCGTAATGAAACCAATACGACACGCTGAACAGCTGCAGTATCGCTTGAAAGGCGTACCATAAGCTGCCCGGTTTTAAGGCGGTCTATGTTGCCGAAAGAAAACGACTGGATTTTCAAAAAAAGCGCTTCACGAAGATCACGAGCAATACTCTCGCAGACATTGACAGACAAAAGATGTGCCCATACTGCAAAAAGAACACTCACCACCGTAATGCCAAGCATAAGCAAGCCAGTATGAATAACCACCTGCTGGTTATGCTGATGAATGCCCTGATCAATGATCTGCTGGATCAACCGTGGAATACTCAGATCCATTATTACAACAGCTGTCTGCAAAAAAAGCGAACCAACCCCTTTTACCCAGTAAGGTTTAAAAAAAGAACTGAGCCGGTAGAGGTTATGCATACCTTTTTGTATTCATAGGTTAATTAATAATCAGGCCGTAATAATAACAAAGCATCCCCGCAGCAATACTGCGGGGTAATTAATCAATCAACTCCACCAGTAGGGGAAATAAAGCTACCGGGAATTGCCCTTAGCTTTTAAAGAAGAGGTTTACTCTGTATTGAAGGAATATCAGATGGCATAAGCAAATGGATATTCAGTTCCAAGATGAAACTCTTTCAATATCTCTGCTTTTATCTGCATAAAATCAGAACCGGCTCTATCGCGGGGACGAGGAAGAGGAATATCAATTATTTTTTTGATAATGCCGGGACGCGAGGACATGATGATTACTTTATCACTCAGGTAGATCGCTTCATCGACATCATGCGTCACCATAATCATGGTAATCTTTTCAAGAATCCATAATCTCTCCAGTTCTTTTTGCATATGCATTCTTGTCAGAGCGTCGAGTGCTCCAAGAGGTTCATCCAGAAGCAGTAGTTCCGGCTTGTTCGCTAATGCCCTGGCAATAGCAACCCGTTGTGCCATGCCACCTGAGAGCTGGGCAGGATAGGCACTCTCAAACCCATTGAGACCCACAAGCTTCAGATGTTCATCAACTATAAGCTTCTTCTCCTTCCGATTTTTCCCATCAAGTCCGAAAGCCACATTCTCTCCAACGGTAAGCCAGGGAAGAAGACGATGATCCTGAAAAACAATGCCCCGGTTTATCCCTGGTCCCTCAATCCGTTCTCCGTCAAGCAATGCGTCTCCCTCATAATTGGTCTCCAGACCCAACATTATGCGCAAAAGGGTAGTCTTACCGCATCCACTTGAACCGATAATGGATATAAAGGTTCCGGAAGGGAAGGTTAGATTTATGTTCTTCAAAACCTGTAATGGATTGTTATCGACAACAAAACTTTTACTCAGATTTCTAATTTCAAGAATACCTTTATTGATTACCATTGCAATATTTCATTAATAATTTATTTTTTTTGATCAGATACCCTTCCCTTTTGAGTTCCGCTTGCCAGCCTCTCCACTATCTTGGTCATAATAAATCCAAGCAATCCGGCAGTTATGATCCCAACAGTCACCAATTCCATGTTAAATGTCTCACGTCCTACATCAATGAGTTTGCCAAGGCCAACATTTGTTTCTATAAGCAGTTCTGCCGCAACCAGCAAGACCCATGACATTCCAAGACTCAGCGTAAATCCTGTTACGATTGATGGAAGTGCTGATGGTAAAATAATACGTCGAATAAGCTTTATTTTGTTAAATCCGTAAACAGAGGCAAGTTCTACGTACTGTGTGGGAACACTCCTAACCCCAGCAAAAGTATTCATGGTTGTAGGATAAAAAGCACCGATGGCAACGATTAAAATTCGTGGGAATTCGTTCATTCCAAACCACATCACGATCAATGGGATCCAGCCAATCAATGGCACTTGCCGCACGGTATGGAAAAATGGGCCAAATATCTTTTCCGAAGTTCTTGATAATCCTATAAGCAGACCAAACAAAAAACCAGATAGTGTTCCAATAAAAAAACCATAAAATACCCGTCGTAAACTGACTGCAATATGGAGCAAGAACTTCTCGTGTGTAATCAACCTCACAAATTTTAAGATGATGCTACCCGGTAAAGGCAGAATATGATGAGAAACATACCCTGCAGAAACAACATATTGCCAAAGAATCAGGAGTAGTAACGGGAAAATTATCCCGACGATTTTAACCTTTATTTTTTCATTAATATTCATGAGTTGCCTTTTGCTCCATTGTCAGATATAAAACGCCAACGCAATAGTCGATTTTCAATTATTTGGAGAACAAAATTAATACCAAAACCTATGGTTCCAATTACAACCAATCCGGCCATAACAATATCAATCTGGAACATATTACGAGAAGAAGCCATCATATAACCAAGACCAGAGTCTGCACCAAAAATCTCCGCACCAACTACCAGCATCCATGATAAACCGAGACTAAATCGAAGTCCAGTAATAATTGAAGGAGTAGCGCTTGGCAGTATGACTTTTGACAGATAATGAAATCCATTGTAATTAAACACCCTCGCTAATTCACAATATTTTTTTGGCACATCGTTAACTCCTTGATAGGTATTAAATACCATCGGGAAAAAAGCGCCTATCGCTATAAAAACAAATTTTGCCAGTTCGTCTACCCCAAACCATAAAATAATCAGGGGCATCAAGGCAAACTGAGGCACCTGTTTAAATCCCTTTATTACAGGCCCGAAGAACCTGTCAACGAATGGAGAGAGTCCCATGAAAAGGCCAAGTAAAAACCCTGTAGAGGCTCCAATAAGAAAGCCAATAAGAACACGACTCAGGCTTGCTATAATATTAGTTGTAAGATCACCAGACTTCGCAAGATCCAGAAGAGTATTGATCAAGGTTAACGGCGGAATCAAAAGTAGGGGGGAAAACAGGTGCATCGATACAGCACTCTGCCACACAACCAACAAAAGAAGCGGGACAATTAAAGCCAAAAGCCCATCCTTCCACTGAAATCTTTGAAAAAGAAATTTTATCATCAGAGCAATTGAGTTAAAAAAGAGCGAAGCATCAAGCTTCGCCCTTTTTTTTGATTAAACCTTATTTCGCCCAATAGTTTTGCAGACCAAGTTCTTTCAGCGCTGCATCCGCATAACTCTTATCAACCCATTTGTCAACATCAATATTTGTCCTGATCAACTTATTTTTCAGTGAAAAATCAATCAACCCCTTATAATCATTGGTGTTCTCGTGATCGGGCCTTGGATCAAACTGATCTTTTTGAGATAAATTGCCTACACCAATCTCACCCTTGGCATATTTATATTTAGCTCCAGTTTTAACCAGCAACTGAATAAGTTGCTCTTTATTCTTTTCCTGTGAAGCCCAATACGCTGCCTGGATAAATACCTTGGCAACTCTCTTTGTAATATCAGGATACTTTTGAGCGAAATCTTCGGATACAACCAAACCCTCACGATATCGCTTCGACACAGGGAAGTTTCTGGTATCATAGACCAATGTTGCAAGTCCCTGATCAACAAGTGGTCGATCATAACTACCAACGACAGCATCTATAGTTCCTGCGGCAAGTGCAGCAAGAGCATCTGCGCCATTAAGGTTGATCTGCCTTATATCCTTCTCGGTCAACCCATTAGCCTCAAGTACTCTGAGGGCTTGTGTCTGAAGCACAGTACCTTTCCAGTATGAGACCTTTTTTCCTCTAAGATCCTTTACTGAATTGATATGCAGTGATGCACGAGCCAGGATGTATACATTACCACCTTTAGAGGGGCTGAGAATCAACCTGTTTTTCAATCCTCCAGCCTTTCCCAGCACTATTGCAAAATCGCCATAATCCGCAAAGTCAAACAATCCCGCAGCTAAACCCTCATTAGTACCAGGCCCTGCTGTTTTTATAAAGGATTGTTCGATTTTAATACCATCCTTGGCAAACTCTTTTTCAAACAAATTCTGGTTATTAATCACATTTACAAGCGGACTACCAGCATAGTCAGGATTTGTAGCGGCAGGATAAGCAAAGCGAATCACTCTCGGGTGTTCTGCCGCCTGAGCACTTATCGCCATAATGAGCAGCGCTGCTGTTGGGAAAAAAACTTTTAACCACTTTTTCATAGTATTATCTCCTTTCATTTTTTTAAAAATCAATTAAAATCCATACTGGAATTGCGCAACAAAAGTGTTCGTATTATTGTTTGGAAGATTTGGGGTTTTTCCAACACTCACATTATAGTTAAGTTGCAGTTTGGTAGTCTGAGCAAAGAACAGGTTAAATCCATACGTAAGGATAGACGTTTCGTTTCCTGCAACTGCTGTATTAGGATCCCAATGATCAAAGCGTATAAACGGCTGATATGTTTTTGGCCACCAATCGTCATAAACATTCTGAAGACGAGCCTGGGTCAGAAACTGTTCACCCCATTCATAGAAGAGTGTAAAGGTATATCCGCGACTTTGCGTTGTAGCAGTAATTGCATTAGCGACATTCGTTCCAGAAACAAGCGCTTCATCTTTACCAACAGCATATTCAGCGGTAAAACCAATCGGAGAACTTACGTAGGAGAGATCCTGACCAAAGCGAGTTGTTGACGCCCCCCCCTGGCCACCAGAAATGATAGCCCCATTACTCAGAAGGGCTTTTTTGCCGGAGTAAAGAGAATTTCCAAAAGTTAATCCCCGGAAATCGGAGCTATAGTCTACCGGCGCATTGAAGGCTATTCTTGCTACAACATCTTTACTCTTGTTTGAATCTGATGCGTTTGGACCTGAACCATTTATAAGCGCAGCGGAATACTCGATAAATGGCACACGATAATTATACGCTGGATCAAAATGCGGGAATAGATCTCCACGCAATTTAATGCCGATATCCCTTGCGGCAAGATTAAACCCACCTGGTCCGGCAAATGTAGCAGTATTTGCAGCTGGTTTTTTATCTTCACCCACTTGAGCCTCAAGACCAAATGGTTTTGAGATTTGTCCAAACTGTAAGTATAAAGTTGGTTTTTCCGTATCAAGGGACTGAAAAATAGAGTACTGTAACCAAGCCTCGTAGGGCTGAACATTATAGGTAGGTGCAGAAGCGAGAAAAGACAAAGAATAGGTTAAGTTTTTACCCTCATCATAGTCCTTCTTCAATGCTCCATTAAAAGAAAGAATCGCAGCAGCAACCGAAAAACCATTCGAAGTATACGGATAATCAGATGATGTCACAGCTGTGTAGCGCTCTTGTAAGGTACCACCAATCGTGAGTGAACGAAGGGAATTTGCGATATTCCTGTCAAGTTGACGGGTCAACTGGTCACGAAGAGTTGCGACCTCTGAATTGAGACCCTGAAGTTCCTTCTGGGTAACAACTCGATCACCGTCCTCAGCGTCCAGGGGAGCCTCATCTTTGGATGGTTCCGCACTCACACTCTCGGTTTCTGTCGTCGCCACTTTTGGAGCAGTAACTGGTGAATTGGCCGCATGAACATCCGCATTAGTGACAAAGAGAATTCCGAGCAGAAGAACTGTATACTTTATTTTACTCATAGCACTTTCCTTTTTCTTGTTATTGTTGTTTAATTTTTAAATAAAAAAAAAGCCAATTCTTTGATAGTTAGAATCGGCATGCTTATAAACTTAATTATATAATCAAGTACTACACTGGCACGAAAACTTTTCCATCTGGACAACTTCTACAA
>Ga0118677_10015546_pt1 | contig 10558 bp, 8 predicted proteins | sample AliMusrvi5mmetaG_FD_86154 | JGI IMG/M metagenome (GOLD analysis project Ga0118677, IMG submission 86154)
TCTATAGATCAGTCATAGTACAGATATAGACAAGGAATACCCAAGGGATACCCTCCCAATACCCTCCCAATCCCTATTCGAACCCTGTTCGGTTTAGGGCTGCATTCCTCTTCTCGCACTGCAGAATGATTAAATTGGAGGATTTCGGTGCTCTGTTCCTTTCTGTCTATCAAATCACCATCGTCATGATAGAGTGCGGAAGGCTGGTCAGATTGGCTGCCCTTTTCCCGACAAATAGTTTATAGTATAATTTCTCATCCGAAGTGTTCAGTACCACAATAACCACCTTGCCATCCGGGTTGATGAATGCAGTTGTCTGCAGCTTTTCCCTATTCGACGAAGCTGCAATCCGTTGTGCTCCTTCACGAATGTATTTGGAGAACTGCCCGATGTAATAATAGCTGTTGGTATAAGTCAATTTACCGGTTTTGGTATCGGCATGAATGGGAGCAAAACAGAAATTCCCCGCATGGTTTGGTCCTCCGTTTTGGTCCAGCAGGATATTCCAATCGATCCAGGCCACTGTGCCACAGTTAAAGTCGTTCACCATCGAATAACCGTAACGTTCACCCAGGCTCCAGTCATTCAAACGATCCGCGCTGAATTTCTCCACACAACCTTCAGTAAATATTAGATTTGTATTCGGGTAAGATTCATGAACCAGCTTCAGGTTCCCGAACTGCATGGCTCCTCCGGTTGAGGTTTCGTACCAGTGAAATCCAATTCCCCAAACATATTGGGCTGCCTCAGGATCATCGAGGATGGTGCTTGCCCGTTGGAAAATCAGGTCACGGTTATGATCCCACGCTATAAGCTTCAAATCACGCATGCTATTAATTACTAATCTTGGGCCAAGATATTTCTTTATAAAATCCCGTTCCTCCTCGGCAGTAAATACACATGATTCCCATTTCTGGGCGGCCATCGGCTCATTTTGAACAGTTATCCCCCATATCGGAAGACCCTGCTTGTCATAGGCCTTAATGAATTTAATGATATATTTTGCCCAGGTATGTCTGAAATGTTTAAGCAACTTGCCACCATCCAGAACGCTGTTATTGTCTTTCATCCAACCCGGAGGACTCCATGGACTTGCCAGCAGATGCACCTGTCCACCTGTTGCAATCATGACTTGCCGGAGCATTGGAATACGAAACTCTCCATCAGTAGCAATACTGAAAGTGCGTAAAACAGAGTCGTTTTCTTCCACATAACTATAGCTTTTGCTCGAAAAATCACAACTACCTATTGTGGTTCTTACAAAATTATACCCAATGCCTTCATCCGTATCGTAATAAGCCGTAAGAAGCTCTTTTTGGGTATTTTCAGGCAATTTGTCAAATGTCTCCGCTACTGCATCGGTTATCGCTCCTCCAATGCCTACAATGGTCTGAAAAGTGATTAAAGGATTGACAAAAATACATGCCTGCGTTTCGGCAGGCTGTTCTGATTTATGAAACTTAACTTCTCCCGTTGGGGTCAACCGTAGATTGGTATCACGGGCTGTCACATATACATCGGCAGTTTCCGCGATGTATTTCTCAGGAGTTACAGCTGTTGTTTCTTTTGCCGGTGGTGGTGTACAACTCCAAAGGGCAAGTAACAGGAGTGACAGTGTGTTGATTAATCGGGTCATTAAAATTTAACGGTTTAGTTAGGTTATCAAATTGCTTCAGGAGACCATCCTCCAAAGAAGATCCAATTTTAAGGATTATTTATGGAATATTAATACGATCAGGGCAAGCTCTTTGGTCTTTTTTTATCCTACTCATAAGCCGGAATAACATGTGACCTACATACATAATATTGACTGAAGATTATTATTCCGAACCTGTTCCTATCCACGGATCTTTTTTAACTCTTCAATAAAAAAAGCGGATATCTGTCCTTTATTCACCATTTCTTTGGGGTTTAAATGATTCCCAATAGAGTCTTCAGGAATATCACTCGTATAAATAATTGTTTCACTATATGTAATTGCCGAAATATTGGGAAGCATTTTTTTGCTTTGTTCAATAATTCTCACTAATGGAACAGCATGCCTGGCAATAAAATCAAATCGTAATAATCTCTTATTGTGTTGCTTTGCGAAATAGTAGCCATTTTCAGAACAGCAATAATATCGACGCTGGCAATTTGAAGATTTTTATACTTTTCTGAAAAGTCGATCACTTTAAAAGGTACCATAACCGCACCGGAAGAAAAAAAAGTAACCTTTACCTTATTGATTAAAAAATCGAGCTGATAATCTTTTTCTTCCCTGATAAGTCGGTATGAAGCAAACCTTTTTGATATTTCACGTTTGATCGTTGTGGTTGGTATTTTCTCTCCGTCAAAGATAAAATCTAAATCTTCGCTTTGCCGATGTTCCATCTGTAAGGCTAACGCCGTTCCCCCTACTAATGTATATTTCCGCATAAAAACTAAACCTGCAAACTCTTCGAATAATTTAGCGGTATCTATAGGAATAAAGTTTGTATTTATCCTCATGCTTCCAATAATATCGAACGAATAAAAAATGCCCTCTTTTTCCATCTTCCGCTATCTTCAATTTTCTTCTGAACTTCACTGATCTCTTGATTGGAAAACATTCTTGGAATCTTTAACAAATCATCTAAATCACCATAAAGCAACAGGTTTTCCAAAACCACCAGGGTGGGTAAATCGGCATCGGGCTTATAATGCCAAAATATATGTTTTGGGAAAGGAGAAATTTGCATTTTAATCTAATTTATAAACAAAGATACAAAAAACAATGTGCTTTTCACTTCATAAAGCTTGCAATATGATTAAGGAATACTATCTAAATCATGTAATACAATAATTGCCACCAGAACTCCATATCACTAAATCTCACTAAAATTACTATTTGACTATCAGGCTTTTGCATACTTTGGTGTCTTGGAGTCTTGGTGGCAGAAAAAATAGTATTAGGTGTGTATTCAAAACATTTAACCCCTGCCCGCAAATCGCGAACAGGGGTTAAACTATTTTTTCTAATTAATAGTTATTCAGAGGGTGACTTCGAGTCACCCTCTGAATATTACAATACCATCGTCATGATAGAATGTGGACGGCTTACCAGATCAGCAGCTTTTCCTGCGATCCATAGCTTATAAGCCATTTTGTCATCCGAAGTATTCATCACAACAACGACAACTTTACCATCTGGATTAATGAACGCTGTTGTCTGAAGCTTTTCTCTATTCGATGATGCAGCAATACGCTTTGATCCGGTCTTTATAAATTTGGAGAAATGACCAATATAATAATAGCTATTGGTATAGATCAGCTTACCGGTCTTGAGGTTGGCATGGATGGGTGCAAAACAGAAGTTACCCACATGGTTTGGACCTCCTGTTTCGTCCAGCACGATATTCCAGTCTGTCCAGGCTACCGTTCCGCAATTGAAATCATTCAGCATCGACGTGCCGTATTTTTCACCCAATCCCCAATCATTCACACGATCGAAGGCATATTTCTCCACACAACCTTCAGTAAAAATAAGGTTTTTATCCGGGAAAGCCTCATGTACCATCTTCAGGTTATTAAACTGCATACCGCCACCCGTCCAGGTTTCATACCAGTGAAACCCAATTCCCCAAACATATTTGGCAGCTTCAGGGTCGTTCATCATGGTGCTTGCACGCTGATAAATCAAATCACGGTTGTGGTCCCATACGATGAGTTTTTTATCCTTCATGCCATTCTTCAGTAAGGTAGGTCCGAGGTATTTCTTTACAAAATCCCGTTCTTCTTCGCCGGTGTAAATACAGGATTCCCAGGACTGAGTGGCCATTGGTTCGTTCTGAACCGACAGTCCCCATACAGGAATACCCTTTGCTTCATAGGTTTTAATAAACTTCACATAGTGATTAGCCCATGTTTGTCTGTATTTATCGAGCAGTTTACCACCTTTCAAGGCGTTATTGTTGGTTTTCATCCAGCCCGGTGGACTCCATGGACTGACAAACATTGTCAGTTTACCGCCTGCTGCCTCAATGGCCTTCCTGATGAGGGGAATACGGAATTTCTCATCGTGTGAAACATCAAAGGTCTTCAGCAAAGTATCATTTGGCTGTACATACGCATAGGTGTCGCTCGAAAAATCGCAGCTGGCGATGCTGGTACGCGCAAAGTTATAACCGATACCCTTTACACCATCATAATAGGCGGTCATCAGTTCTTTCTGAGCAGCTTCAGGCATTTTTGCATAGGTCTCGGCTGAGGCATCTGTAAGTGCGCCGCCAATTCCGACCATTGTCTGGAAGGTAGCCATAGGATCAACGAATACGCAAACCTGTGTTTCGAGGGGTTGTCCGAAGTTCTTAAACTGAACCTCCCCTAACGGAGACAACCTTAGCGTCGTATCGCGGGCTGTTTCATAAACAGTAGCTTTCACCGCTGTAAAGGGTTTCCCCTTTGTTCTGGCAGTTTGTGCCTGGCTCCCCATCATGCAGAGAAGCAAAACAATCAACACATTAAATGATCTGGTCATAGTATATAAATTTATTGTTTCGTATTTCTTTTTCCTTCTTTCTTATTTCTGAATATTAATCCAGTCAAGGTTTACACTTCCGCTCTTCACTTCTACTTTCAGGTCGTTATCGCCTTTAAGGAAGGTCTGATCATTCAGCTTCATTTCTGTCCAGCCTGTTTCGCTGACATTCACCTCCACCGATTTGCCATTGACCCAAAGAAGGACCTTTGCAGGCGGTTGAATAGCCTTAATCTGCAAAGATACTTTACATTTCATTTTATCCAATGCCTTGAATTTATATGAAGTCCATTCTCCTATATTCAATACAATGAACTGTCCGTTAACCTTCGGTTTTTTATCATTATCAAGGAGCTGTATGCTTACCGGCTCTTTGGTACGATAGTTGGCCGAACGGCTCACAGTATCCTTAACCATGTATGATTTCAGGTATCCGTCGTGTCCGTAATTCTCTGCTTCCAGCTTCAAAGGAAGGCGGCGAAACATGGAATTGACAACATCAGGAAAATAGGTACAGTTTTCCAGCTTAATGTTTTCAAGCAATTCCTTGAATATCACTTCCGCTTTGGTTTTTGCACTGAGTTCTCTCCCACTTGAATAGGCGGTAATTGCTGCCCATCCCTCAGGCGATTTCATGGAATATGGTGTATTCTCCGTATCCATCTTCTTCCATGGCCAGAACGACCATCCCATGTTGTGTTTTTCCAGATACTGTGTCGTGGCAAAATAAATACCGTTGTTTCTTTCGCCGGTTTCTCCTACCCATATGGGCGCCTTCAGGTCTTTTTGACGGTTCACATACTGACTGATATCATTCAGGTTATCGGGATTGTTCCAGCAATAATAATGAAACTGGTAAACCGTATTCTTATCAAGAGGGCTGGTAAACGCCGACCAGTTATTGGCCCAGTTATAACCTTCCAATGTAAACATATGTTTCTGATCCACTTTACGGATGGCATTAATAAGCCGCTGGTAAAGGGGTACTAGCATATCCTTGTATTTGGCGGCTGCGCCTGTGCCTTCAGGAAGCGGTTCGTTCAGCAGGTCATAAGCCGCAACTGTGGGTTCATTTTTATATCGATCGGCAATCTTCACCCACAGCTTCTCCAGAAGGTCCTGGTTCTTCGGATTCGAAAACAGTTCGGGTACATTGTTCGGACTGTCGTCGATATTCTGTCCCGTTTGTCCTCCCGGCGCTCCATGCATGTCGATGATCACGTACAAATGGTATCTTTTGCAGCGGGCAACCAGACTATCGAGTAATTGGAAACCTTCGTCCACGAATTGATTGTTCTCGCCTTCTGTAATGAACAACCTTGAATTCAAAGCAGGTCTGACGGAATTGTAACCCAACTCAGCAATACGTTTGATGTCTGTAGCAGTTACATAATTGATCCGATAGGTCTTCCAGAAACTGGCGGCTTTCTCTGCTCCCAGGTAATCCGAAACTATCTTTTCAATCTTGCGCGGACGGTCCCCCTTCTCGCCAAACTTCCACATATACCCTTCGGGAAGCAGCCAGTTTCCCAGTCCCACACCTTGTAGTAATACTTTCTTTCCACTTTCATCCACAATGTTCTGCCCGTCCGTATGCAGGAAGGATTGTCCAAAAACGCTTCCACAAAAACAAACAAGGGCAATAATACCTGTTAATTTTCCTAAGTTAAATCTTTTCATTGCAGTATCTTATTATTTAATATTTGTCCGATAAAGTGATGTCTTTCCGGTAATAAAAAGCGTTTTCCCGTCTTTCCCTCCAATGGTAATGCTTGTGGGACGTTCAGGAGTGCTGATCATTCCGTTTGTTTTTCCATCGGTTCCAAAGACATATATATCGCCGTCGGCTGCATATACTTTTCCTATAGCATCAGGCACCGAGGTGAACTCACCCTTTTCTGCAAAGTAACTCAGATCCGATAAATATCCCTTTGGATCAACACTAAATTTCACCGTGCGTTTGTCATACTCATCGGCTGCATATAATGGCTTGCCGGGGAATGCCTCTACCAGTCCGCATGCTCTTGCCAGGTCATAGCAAACGGGGATTATGGTCTTTCCATCGGGCGCTACCCAGCATTCTTCGTTACGGGCCACCGAAACGGTATTAAAGTCATGTCCATCCCTCCAGCGGTTGGATGGATACAAGGCTTTCCAGATGTTGCTGACCGAACCCATCGGCGCTTTCTTCAACAGCTGTATACTTTCTTCGGGATTCTCAGGATTGATCGAATAAACCAATGTTCCGAAGCCTGAATTGCCCCAACCGCTGAAAGAGGTTCCATTGGCATCGGGAGGATTGCTGTATTTTTCCTGCTCGCCGTTGACCAGGAAGCCGGGTTGAGGGTTATAACGAAATACTACCAACAGGTTATCCTTCGAATCGCACGATAGCGAGAGGGGTTCCCATGGAAAGTCTGCCAGTAAACTCAGAGAACCGGTTTCGTTCGAATATTTGTACACCCGCTTCATGCGTTGTTCGGCAAAATAGACATTGCCTTTCGAATCGCTGCACAGGCCAAGGACAAACTCGAAGCCTTTTCCAAGGAACTGTACCGCACTCATGTTGACGGTACTTAGTTTGGGAGTCTTTCCGCTGATCAGAAGTCGTGCAAATTCAACTGGACGAACCTCAGTGTCAGTATTGATGTCATAAATCGGGTTATCGGTGGTATATTTAATCTGACTGTAATTGTGTATGTTCAGCATTTCAAGGTTAGAGCAATCCCAGGTACGAACCGAATACGGATAAGGAACTTTCACACGGATGACTCGGAACATATACAGGTTGGCAAAGGTCATGTCGCTGCATTTTCCAATTTCCAGTGGCTGACAATCAGAACTTTCACGACTCTCTTCTTCCAGTTGCATGGCATAAACCTTCCAGTTCGACACCTTATTGAAACGTACTTCGTTGCGGACATGGTGTTCAACCGACATTCCGTAGATCCTTCCGCGGGTAGTCGTGTTCGAGGCATAAAACCCTGCCGTGGCAAAGGTACTTGCCGACCAGATATTCTTGATGATCCCTCCCCCGTTGTTAGTCACCCACAAACTCCAGTATTGGGTGTCCCATACTGACTCCGATCCACCGTTTCCACGACGTTCGGTCTGCTGCCTTTCTTCCCATTTCCACGGAACCTTCGGGCCGGGGCGCATAGTGCCGTGACCTCCGATCAGTTTCACATCGTCGAACATCGATTTCTCTCCAGCCATCCACTTACAGGCCACGGCCCGGTAATTGTTCTCAGCCGTATACAGACCAATGCCGGTGATGATGTTCGTGCCGCCCTGAGGCGCTTCTACCATCGGTTTCGGACCTCCGAAACTTCCAAATGATGGGGCATCTTCGGCAAGGGCAAAGTTGGTACCCATGGGGTGAAGTCCGATTAAAACAGTATTGGACTTTAATTGTAATGTTTCTGAAATTCGGTACGATCCCTGCGGAACGTAAAGGGTTGGGTACTTATCGATAGCCTCCTGAATGGCTTTTGTGTCATCGGTCAGGCCGTCACCCTTCGCTCCCACCGTTTTTAAGTTCACCCAACTCGTCATATCAGGAAGTTTGGGAATATCCGTAACAGCTTCTGCAGGCATTGCTTTCAGCACTTCAGGTTCGAAAGTTGTCTGTATTTCTGCTGCGGAAGTCAGGTCATCCATCTGAAGTCCGTAGATAAAACGCTTGACCTGATAGATCGCCGAAGGGGCCAATGTTTGTGTATTTGCTTTGGGGTAATGAACCAGCACCGGTACATTCTTACATATTAAATTCCTGATGTTCACCTGCATATTGGCATTGCCCTCGTTGCTTACCTCGATGGCCGGTCCGGTGACATTCTCAAAACGACAGTCCTCCATGAACAGTTTTTCCCAGAAATTCTGATCCACCAGGATCACTGATGGTACATTCTTTACACTCATACGGACTATAGTCAGCCCTGCTTCCTGTGTCTTGATGGCTGCCTTACGCTGGCCCTCGAAATAGGTATCGAGCATCATGAACTGCCAGCCTGGCGAAGCCTTGGTGGTATAAATACCGTAATCGCCGCCATAGAATTTCACGTCTTCCATGAAGTTGCCGATTTCAAAAAGACCAGCCTTCCCCTTGCCGATATGTATGTCGCAATGGGCCACAAAACTATGCTGTGCAAAGTGAGTGCGCAATGCCACTGCTTCGGGATTGCCATCCTCAATCTTCAGGTCGATATTCGACATGGAGCTGTAAAAAGTACCCGCCCCCGCATCATTAATCTCTTTTCCCGGCTCAGCAATGCTGCTGGTAAACCAAAACATATACGAGGCTTTGCCTTTGTCATTCGGACTGGGCTCCTGAAATCCGGGTGAATCTTTCTTCAGCACAAACACAGGACGGTTCCTGCCGTACCCGATCATACGAATGGCTGCAGGAATATATATTGTTTTTGATATCGTGTAAGTTCCTTCAGGAATAAACAGTATCCCGAAGTTCTGGTCCGTCTTCACCCGATTAATGGCCTTCTGCAGCTCATCCGATACATCGGTCTTGCCGTCGGCAGTTATCGAAAAGTTTTCAGGAGTAAAAAACACAGCCTGCGAGTCTTCCGGCTTCAGGGGATAAAACGAATTACCGGGTTTATTGGCAGCAAAAAGGTTGAGGCAACAGACGGTTAGAAGAATTACAAGGTTTATTTTCATTGGGTTTGATGATAAGTTAGTCTACTGCAAAACTAATAATAATTAAAACCAATTGAAACCAATCCCGGAACTTTAGAAATTTACAGCCTATGAAAAAAGTTAATAAACGAATGAAAAATAACCACATAGACACATAGTTCACATAGAATTATTTGATCTATGTGGCCTATTTACTTATGTGGTTAACATTAAAGCTTACTTATACTTAAACAACTGATTATCTGATCATAACATATACCACACCCTGACTGAAATTGTCAGCGAAACCGGATAAAATCCATTTCGGCTATCATATTCGAAACCATTGAACTGAATCTACGTATTACACGAGCTATACCAGATTGTCTGTTTACGTATACCTTTTGTATAAATAAAGTATAGAATATGTATACTTTATGTGTTATTTAACACATAAGGTACACACAAGGTATACTTAATGTATACACAAGGTATACAGAAGGTAATACTTCAACCATAATCAGAACACGATTAAAGGATTACCGGATGGACAGGATTAAAAGTCTTGAACAAGATTAATTATGTCAACACACAACGAACGTGCAATTTCAAACCTAACCGGGAAAAACCATACCAGTATTTAAAATCAAGACATTATATCTTCTAAAAGTATTCATTTTCAATTTGCCACTTGTTAAAGAACATAAATAATGATTGGACTACTTAATAATAAATAGACAAAAAGAGTTAAATTTGGGGAACGATTGATATTGGAAATTGAGAAGAAATTAGAATATTATTAAACCGAACAAATAATAGATAACCTTAATGACTAAAGATATATTGCATATCCATTTGACGGTAATACTCTAATTAAAAGGATGATAAATTATAAGTGGAGTCCAGAAACCACTTAAAAAACGGGGCGTTACCGAAAAGCCAAACGAATAGGAATATTTAATTGAAGAAATGAAAAATACAATTCTAATATTTACAATGTTACTTATTAGCACAGTTATGACAGGAAAAGCCTATGGTCAGACTACCTTAGAAGAATATAACTATGTCACAAAAGGGTATAGAATTCAGCTTGAATCTGGTCTAGATATGAAAAAAGGATATCTTATTGAAGATATTGATAAGCAAGCAACTAAGGAAAGAGCAGCAGAACTTCAAGTATTATTTCGTGTAAAAGATGGAAATAAAGTAATTGCGGCATATATGATTTCATATAAACGCTCTGGTTTGCCAACTGAATATATCTGTATTCCAAATCCTAATTCCAGTGAAGAGATTATGAGTAAATATTGGAAACAATTATGGGACGGTTCTACCCTAGCTTCTGAGCGACTTCAACTAATTACTTATTTAATATCAAAACGAATGAAATGGTGATTATCTGTTTAAATTTATTCTTTTAAGCTGTTA